>Ga0310345_10000297_pt1 | contig 85866 bp, 82 predicted proteins | sample HC15DNA20500_MG_FD_204667 | JGI IMG/M metagenome (GOLD analysis project Ga0310345, IMG submission 204667) | Marine microbial communities from station ALOHA, North Pacific Subtropical Gyre - HC15-DNA-20-500_MG | ecosystem: Environmental > Aquatic > Marine > Oceanic | place: Pacific Ocean: North... | reverse complement strand
GGGTTGAGTTTGTCGGCCACCTTTCTCTCTCGCATACCAACCAGATAATCCGGATACCCTTTTTATTGAAGAAAAGAACGCCTAATAAATGGCCCTCAGCCCCGTAATAACTACCTGAATTGACTCGAAAACACGTTGGTTTCTCATTGGCACAAAGGTATCGACGGCAACCCGCATGGCGCAGGACCAAATTCAGTAACCATGGCTAATATCATCTCAATTCCCCCTTGGTCAGACTGATCTTCACGCCTTTTGCTATGGGCCGTTGCGGGTCTCCCCTGAGGACTCCATCATGAAAAAATGGATGCCTTGTTTTTTGCCTGGACCGACACTGGGCGGAATCCTGTGCACACTACTGCTTTCATCGGGTTCAATGGCTGAAACCCATACTGCGGCTATTGGGCAGTACGGCAGTCAAAATCTGGCCAATGCGGCGCAAACAGAGAGCCGGTCCAGCCACATCCAGATCATGACCCAGGGTGAGCACAGCCAAGCTGCTGCAACACAAAGCGCAAGCGACCACGTCAGCGCTCGAATTGAACAAACCAACGCTAACGCCACGGTAACCACCATTGAGCAACGTAAAACATCGCTCTCTTCGGTTTTCGTCACGCAATTCAATAGCACAGTGGCATCCGGCAGTGTCATCCAGCAGGACAGCACACAGGATGACGCTCAGGTGTTCCAGTCACACAGTGTCATGAGCCAGGCGCATATCAGCCAGACCACCACCGATCGTTCGGCGGCGATGATTTCGCAAATGCATACCACTGACTCACTCAGCGTAATCGAACAATCCAATGCGGCCTCAAGCACCGCCCACATTGAGCAGGCAGCGACACCGCTTTCACACGCGCAGATTCACCAGCAAGACACCGTCAATGCCAAAGCCACCATTCGTCAGCGCGACAGTCATCTGATGGGCGCACAACACAGCCAGATAACCCAACATAATGGTGAGGGAGCGACCGGCTGGGCAGATCAGGCCGGGGACAACAACACGTCCCTGATCCACCAACAAAATGATCTGAACCAGGCTCAAGTCCAGCAACACAGTTCACCCGCGACGGCATCAGGCAATGACGCCTTGATCTTTCAGTCTTCCGGCGCCAATGGGGCGCGCATCATACAGTTTGGGAATGGAAACCATGCCAACATCCATCAATTCTAGTCGGCTTATCGCGATGTCTCGTTGGGCCATCGCACTTATTGGAGGAAGCTTTTTTATGCCTGCCTACAGCAATCACGACGCGCCGGATCACTGCATGATAAAAGTCGTGCACGAACCCACCCCTCCTCTGCATCGGTTTCAGCTTTCTTTGCGCTGTCCGGTAGACGGGAAGCCGCTTTACTACGAGATTGAACTGGAGAAAAAAGGAGGGAGCGGCACCAGCAGGACGCGCCAGGCCGGACATACCATCATCGACGCAGAGGATCTCATCGTCGGCGACATGAAAGTCAACCTCACTGCCTCCGATATCGTGCTGGTAAATGCGACGCTGCGAGACAGCGAGCAAAACATCGTTGCTGAAACCAGCCAGAGTTTTGCCGCGCAATAACCCGGCAGCGCCAACCAGAAAAATCGCATTGATGCAGGCGTCAGCGAGCCTCTGAATAATGGCTCCCGCCTGCTCAGCGACACGATGGGGTAAGAACCGATTTTGACTGATGCGAGACGTTCACTCGCCAGGGCGGACAGTGCCGATCTCAGCATCTCGCCCCCGGCTTTGCGTACCGCTCTCACTATTCCTGCTGGAACGCCAAGCTGTATTGCTGAATCACCTCTGACTCCATGTCGCCAGGGTTCTTCAGTTGCCAGTTACCTTCCAGCACCCCTTTGACAATCAGGTGCGCAACGGCCGCTTCAATGGCCAGCTTCACGCATTGCTGCACGGGCTCATTGGTAGTCACACCGGCTTCTGTTTCCAGCAGTTCCTTGAAATCGATGTACCGGTAGACCCCGACTTGTAGCTCTTTGCTATAGATCGTCTTGCGGGTAGACACTGTGCTGATAATGCGACCCGTACGGACATCTACCGCCCGCAGGTTCACCGTCACCTGATCGGCACGGTACTGTTCTGACGCACCCACCCCCAAATAACGGGCGCCAAGGCCTCCCGTCTTGATATTGGTTTCATAGGCAACAATGCCACCCTGGAAAAGGATATCCGACGAGAAAAGATCCGGGACATCTGCCACTGCTGCGCCTTCCTTCTGACGCTTTTCCACCACCGCCCGGGCGATTTTTCGCTCGGTGAGCAGATCCTGCAGCCCTTCCCGTTCCAGGGTCAAAAACCAGCCGGAACGATTCAGTGCATCGATCAGAAACGCCGCAGCCCCCTGTGTGACGGCCGTAGAGAACGAAGAGGACGGCGCCGGACGATACTGCCCCGTCAAATCCCGAAAGCTGTACACCGATGCCATGATGCGTCCCTTGGGCTCCGGCAGTTTTTCCAGATCCTGGGCCACTTCGGATTTTTCCACCAGCTCGGGCGCTTCTGGCTCCAACGGCGGCGTCACACAAGCGGACAACAGCGCCATCAGGCCCAGAACCAAGCCTGCTTTACAGATTGATAGGTACATATTCTTCCCTGAATACTAGAAGCTATCCGGCACCAGACCATCCACTTCGATCTGTGTGATTTCTCCGGTATTAACATCCTCGATAATGATCGACAGAATGCCCTGGTTATCGACGATATTGATGGCAAAGTCTTCCGTGACAATGCTGCCTTCGTTCCCCGCCCCCACATCCGCCAGCAGCTGACTGAGCAACCGTGATTGCAATGAGGAGGTCAGGCGCTCCAGATCGGAAGGACGCTCATACCCGGAAGAGGACGCCTCAGGATCCTTGTAATCATTTTGGGCCTGGGCATTGCCCAGCAAGTGAGAACCATTGAGGGGATTTCCCCCGAAGTTGGGGTTCACCGGCTGGTAAACCAGTTCACTGCCAATTGCCGGTGCGCCCAGCGCCAGCAGGGCCAATATCATCATCCTTTTCATTAGTAGCCGTCCTTGGCCAGATCCGGGTTATCCACCAGGGCATTCATCAGCTTGAGGCGCCTGACCTGCATCTCTACCGACTGCACCACCGATTGCACCCGGGCGTCTTCCCAGTTGGATGCGAAAGACAGAACAAAACGACTCAGCGTAGAGTCCGCGCCCTTGATGGTGATAATGCTGCCGCTTCTGGCGGAAGGTTGTTCAAAAATACTGAGACTGAACGGCGTATCCGGGTACAGATAGTGCCGTTGATAAGCGAATTGCTGATAGAAACGTTTGCCGATGGGTGTAACGGTCTGGTCCACCACCACCCCCATGTCCTGCTCCAGGTCCGATGCCCGGGCAGCAGAAAGGGTCAGCAACATCCCCAGTAGCAGCAATGCGCACCAGGCATGTCGCCGGGCAGCCATTACTGCCCCTCTTCTTCCAGGTGGTTTTCGTGAACCCAGCGCATCACCCCCACCCGGTTTTTTACACCTACCTTACGGTACAGGCTCTGCAGGTGGGCTTTGACGGTATGGGTGCTCAGGCACAGGGCGTCGGCGATTTCGTTGTTGCTCATACCCCGCACCACGTGGTCCAGCATCTGACGCTCACGGCTGGTGAGGCTTTCAAACACATGGCCACACCGGGTCGGTGTCTTGCGGTGACGTACCAGATAATCCATGTAGTTGCGGGGAAACCAACTTCTTCCCTTGCACACCACATCAATCGCCTTGGAAATCAGCGTATCGTTGTCTTGCTGATAGATAACCCCTTTTACCACGGGCCAGTTCAACAGGAAAAAAATATTGTCTCCGCGATCTGCATTGACGAGTATCACACGACACAATGGCATGCGTTCCTGAATGCGTCCCAGCAACCTCTCGATTTCCGCAGAGGGAAAATCCAGCACATTGATCAGGACCAGATCGTCCTGAATCTGGTCGCAGAACAGATCATCCCGTGTGATCGCAGTACAGGTCACCCCGCGCTGAGTCTCTATCGAGCGGGCCAGCAGCCGGATTGCCAGATTGTTGCAATGAGAGACAACGAGATAAGTCTTACTGTCGTCACGCGATCCCTGCGCCATCGAAGCGTCCATATCAATATCCCCTTTCCCCTAAATCATGCGTAATGCCGCATGATGAGAGTCGTTCCCTTCCTGATTGGCCGGAGGCCAAAGGGCCGATCCAAGCGTCGACCGGATGGTTAGTCTAGGCCGTTAGCGGCCACGGGAGCACTAATCCTTCCGGCTATTTTTAAACATTGAAAAATGGTGACACAGGTCACATTTTGCCCTGCATATTTTTTATACTCCCTATTGTACGGGATTGCACCCCCATGAATAAGGCATTGCCACCTTCATCTCGGGTACACTGCCTGACTTAAGGTGACAGGAAGTGAGTTTTCATGCGTTTTTGCAGCCAGTGCGGCAACCCGAATCTGCATTTCAGTATCCCGGAAGGCGATAACCGCCCTCGTTACTGGTGCGACCAGTGCGAAGCCATTCACTATCAAAACCCCAAGATCGTGGTCGGCGCAGTGCCTGTCTGGGAGGGCAAAGTGCTGTTGTGCAAGCGCGCCATTGAGCCGCGCAAAGGCTACTGGACCCTGCCTGCCGGCTTTATGGAAAACGGCGAAACCCTCCAGGAAGGTGCCGCCCGGGAAACCTGGGAGGAGGCCTGCGCCACGGTTGCCATTGACGACCTGTATACCGTCTTCAACCTGCCTCACATCAACCAGGTGTACGTCTTCTTTCTTGGTGAACTGGTGGATGGCAAATATGACGTGGGCGAAGAAAGCAGTGATGCTGGCCTGTTTGCACTGGACGAGATTCCCTGGGATGAACTGGCCTTTCCCACGATTGGCCGCACCCTGCGCTTTTACATTGATGATCTGAAGGAAGACCGTTTCCCGGTGCGATGCCAGGATATTGCCCCGCTGAAACGTCGCCCCAGTGAGGACTAAAGGCGGTTAATTACCTGCCGTCAGGCCACTGCCAAGGGCAATGCTCCGGCAAAGAGCGCTACAGCGGCGGGATCAGGCGGGAAGCGGTTCCAGCTTCCACAGATCAATGGCGGGCTCTTCATAGGGATGCGCCAGCCGTAAGGCGCTAATCGCCGCCTGCAGACAGGCGGCGGTGACGATGGTTTCGACCCGGTATTCCTCTACCACCTCGACTTCCCCCTGCTGGCCCAGAAAAGGCTGGCTGCCATCAAGAGGGCGAAACTGACCTTGCCCCAATACCTGAAAGGCACAACTGTCGTAGTCACCAATGTGACCGGCGCCAGCCTGGAAGATCGCCTGCTTCACCTGCTCCACATGGCTCACCGGCACGTAGAAACACAGCTTGTAGGTCATCTCTTCCATGGTCACTCCTGTTATTGGGCGCGAATGGCAGCTTCCAGCTCTGCGTATTCCGGCTTGAGGGCATACTCGCCGTGGGCGGAGATCCAGATCCCTTCTGCGGCCACCGTTTGTTGGCCATTGACCCAGACCGAACCTTCGCAGAGCAGCTTGCGCCGGTCCAGTTTGATCAATCGGGCTTCGAAATCCACATCATGCTGAATGGGCGTTCCGGCCAGATAGCGGATATTGAGGGTGCCGGTCATGCCGATCTGCCGCACATAATCCTGTGTCTTGGCCATCAGCATATCCAGAGACAGGGCCAACACGCCACCGTGCACTCGCCCCGGCGGCCCCTGATAGACCATGCCAAAGTGGGCGCGCCCGCGCACCGTGTCACCGTCGAGCCATAACTCCAGCGGCGGGGAGACCGGGGATGCCTTGCCGGAAAGGATCTCGAAATCCACCAGATCGGTAACGTCGTCGCCACTGCCCTGCCCCGCCAGCAGGCGCTGGGTAATCTCCATGTAATCCCGATTGCCGTACTGGGCCAGGTCATCGCGCATCTGGTTCACGTGTGCGATGTATTCGCGCAGTTTTGACTCCGGCGCATCCAGGCGCAGCACCTGCTCGTTCAGGTCCGCCAGCGCCTTGCCCAGGTCGCGATGCAACTGGGCCCGCGGCGTCGGTGCCGGCGTTTCTGCCACGCGGATATCCTTGAAGTGGTACCTTGGCTCACTCATGTGCTACCCCAAACTCTTGGGGGTCAACCACACCCCTTCTGCGTGCACAGTCTGCTGGTCTCCGTGCCAGATACTGCCTTCGATAAAGATCTTGCGTCCTTCCTGTCCGGTAATCCGTGCACGGCAGGTAATCGTGTCTTCAATGGGGGTCCCTGCCAGATAGCGGATATTCAACGTGCCGGTGACGCCCAGCCGGAAGGCGGCGTGCAGGGCCCGTGACAATACCGCGTCCAGAATCCAGGCGATCACCCCACCGTGCACCCGCCCCGGCGGGCCCTGGTATTGCTGCCCCAGACGCAGGGTACCTTCGACCCCCTCCTGGCCCTCTTGCACCCAGGTGACCTGGGGCGCAATCGGGTTGGCACCGCCACTGATCGGATCAAAATCCATCATGTGGTAAAGGTCTTCGATGGTGGCCGCCCCGGTAAACAGCTTGCGATTCGCCTGCTTGCTGTCGCGCCGTTCCGGCTCCCCCACCGTCGCCACCACGGCTTCCAGTTGCTCGGCCCAGTGCTGCAGGGTGGCTTGATCCACCTCGGCACGAATCACCCGCTCGGACAACGTACGCATGGCAGTACTGATACGCCGACGCAGAACAAAATCATCCGGCACAGGCTCGGTGCTGTAAGCCTTCTGCAATTCAAAAGGCCCGAAAGTTTTTTCGGTCATGAATAATTCAGTGAACAGTTAACAGTGAATAATGAACAGCGAAACACGGTTCAAACGATCGTTTGATTCTGAACGTCGCCTCTCGCCGCCACAAGTTCATAAAAGGACATAAAAAAGGCGGAAATGGCCAAGCCATTTCCGCCTTTTCTTTTCCGCTGTTAACTGTTAGCGGCCTTTCACCCCACCCACTTACGCGCGTTGGCAAACATTCGCAGCCAGGGGCCGTTTTCGTGGCCGCGCCAGTCGTCGGGGATCCAGCTGTTTTGCAGCACGCGGAACACCCGCTCCGGGTGCGGCATCATGATGGTGACGCGCCCGTCGGTGGTGGTAAAGCCGGTAACGCCCTGCGGGGAGCCGTTCGGGTTGGCCGGGTACTGCTCGGTGGCGTTGCCACGACCGTCCACGTAACGCAGCGCCACGAGTCGCTGCTCGAGGTTACGCTTCAGGGTCTCGTCCGCCAGCTCTACCCGTCCTTCGCCGTGGGCCACGGCAATCGGTATGCGGGTACCGGCCATATCCTTGAGCAGAATGGAGGGCGAATCCTGGATCTCCACCAGCGAGGTTCGTGCTTCAAACTGCTCGGACAGGTTGCGCACAAAGCGCGGCCAGTGCTCGGCACCAGGGATCAGGTCTTTCAGATGCGACAGCATCTGGCAGCCATTACACACCCCCAGCGCAAAGGTATCTTCGCGGAAGAAGAAACGGTTGAAGTCCTCGCGGAGGGATTCGTTGTACAGCACGGTCTTGGCCCAGCCGCCACCGGCACCCAATACATCGCCATAGGAGAACCCGCCACAGGCCACCAGCCCCTTGAAATCTTCCAGCTTCACGCGGCCAGCCAGCAGATCGCTCATGTGCACATCAATGGCGTCAAAACCGACACGGTCGAAGGCCGCGGCCATCTCGGTCTGACCGTTAACGCCCTGCTCGCGCAGAATCGCCATTTGCGGGCGCGCGCCCGTGTTGATCATGGGCGCGGCCGGGTTCTCGGTCATATCGAAGGTCAGGCGCACGTTCAGGCCCGGGTTGTTGCTGTCCGGGATGGAATCAAATTCCTGACGGGCACAATCCGGGTTATCGCGCAGGGCCTGAATCCGGTAGCTGGTTTCCGCCCAGATGCGGTGCAGTTCCCGGCGCGGTGTCTCCAGCAGGATGCCTCCGCCCAGACGCAGACGAATTACGTCGTCGCCATCGGGCTGCCCCAGACGGAACACGCACTGACTCAGACCGGCCTTGTCGAACCGCTGCACCACCTCATCGGCATGCTCGGCAGGCACCTGAATCACCGCCCCCAGCTCTTCCGCGAACAGTGCGGCCACCGCCTCCGGGCCATCGCCGGCGATGTGATCCAGGGTAATGTCCAGACCGGTGCGGCCCGCGAAGGCCATCTCGGTAAGGGTGGCGAACAGACCGCCGTCAGAGCGGTCGTGGTAAGCCAGCAGTTTACGTTCCGCCAGCAATTGCTGGGTCACCTCGAAGAAGGCAATCAGGTCTTTGGCATCGTCCAGGTCCGGGGGGACATCCCCCACCTGACCGTACACCTGCGCCAGAGCCGAGCCCGCCAGACGGTTTTGGCCACGGCCCAGATCCAGCAGCAACAGCTCGCTGTCCACTCCGGTCTTGAGTTCCGGGGTCACGGTCAGATCAATGTCGGTCACGGTGGAGAAGGCCGAGATGATCAGCGACAGGGGCGAGGTAACGCTCTTGTCGATGCCCTTCTCGTTCCACACGGTGCGCATGGACAGGGAGTCCTTGCCAACCGGGATGGCAATCCCCAGCTGCGGGCACAGTTCCATGCCCACGGTTTTCACGGTGTCGAACAGGGCCTGGTCTTCACCCGGATGGCCGGCAGCAGCCATCCAGTTGGCTGACAAACGAATCTGTCCCAGGTCGCCAATGTGGGCACCACTAATGTTGGTGATGGCTTCCGCTACCGCCATGCGACCGGATGCAGCCGCATCCACCATGGCCACCGGGGTACGCTCGCCCATCGACATGGCTTCACCCAGGTTCTGGTTAAAGCCGGTCGCGGTGACCGCACAATCGGCCACCGGCACCTGCCAGGGGCCCACCATCTGGTCACGGTGAACCAGGCCGGTGATAGAACGGTCACCGATGGTGATCAGGAAACTCTTGGAGGCCACGGTAGGCAGGCGCAGCACCCGCTCGCCGGCCTCTTTCAGATCAATCCCTTCGGTGCTGAAAGTCTGACGCTGGAAGTCTTCACGGTCGAAACTGCGCTGCATCTTCGGTGGCTTGCCAAACAACAGATCCATGGGCAGATCCACCGGCGGCTTGCCGAAGTGCTCATCGCTGACGGTCAGGTGCTCTTCGTTGGTTGCCTCGCCCAGCACCGCGTAGGGCGTGCGCTCACGCTTGCAGATGGCATCGAAGCGGTCGATATCCGCAGGCATCACCGCCAGCACATAACGCTCCTGGGCTTCGTTACACCAGATCTCCACCGGGCTCATGCCAGGCTCGGAATTGGGGATGCGACGCAGCTCCAGCTGAGCGCCCATATCGTGGTCGTGGACCAGCTCGGGCAGCGCATTGGACAAGCCGCCCGCCCCCACGTCATGGATGGACACAATCGGGTTGTCGTCACCCAGGGCCCAGCAGCGATCAATCACTTCCTGCACCCGACGTTCGATTTCCGGGTTATCCCGCTGTACAGAGGCGAAATCCAGCGCTTCATCCGACTGGCCGGACGCCATGGAACTGGCGGCCCCCCCCCCCAGACCAATCAGCATGGCCGGGCCACCCAGCACAATAATCTTGGCCCCTTCGGTAATTGGGTTCTTTTCCACATGGCCGTCACGGATGTTGCCCATGCCGCCAGCGATCATGATCGGCTTGTGGTAACCGCGGACTTCATCGCCATTCACCCCCGGCGCCTCGATTTCCAGGGTACGGAAATAGCCACACAGGTTGGGACGACCAAATTCATTATTGAAGGCCGCCCCGCCAATAGGCCCTTCGATCATGATATCCAGCGCCGAGGCAATCCGGCCCGGCTTGCCATAGGGCTGTTCCCAGGGCTGCTGGAAACCGGGAATATTCAGGTTCGACACGGAGAAGCCGGTCATACCCGCCTTGGGCTTGGAGCCACGGCCAGTGGCGCCTTCATCACGGATTTCACCGCCGGAACCCGTGGCCGCCCCCGGGTGCGGGGCAATCGCGGTGGGGTGGTTGTGGGTTTCCACCTTCATCAACAGGTGCACCGGCTCGTTGACGAACTGGTAACGGGCACTGTCCGGGGCCGGGAAGAAACGATCGGCAACAGGACCGGCGACCACGGAAGCGTTATCCTTGTAGGCACTCAACACGCCTTCGGGGGCATTGTTGTAGGTGTTGCGGATCATCCCGAACAGGCTCAGTTCCTGTTCCTCTCCGTCGATGGTCCAGTCCGCATTGAAGATCTTGTGACGACAGTGCTCGGAATTGGCCTGGGCGAACATCATCAACTCGGCATCCGCCGGGTTACGGCCCAGAGCGGTAAAACGCTCTACCAGATAATCGATTTCGTCATCTGCCAGCGCCAGACCCAGTTCGCTGTTGGCCGTGGCCAGCGCGTTACGGCCACCACCGATCACATCCACGGTGCTCAGCTCGCGGGGGGCATGGTGGGCAAACAGGGCTTCGGCATCGTTCAGCTCCGCCAGCACCACTTCTACCATGCGGTCATGCAGCGCCGCCGCCAGCGTCACGCGATCCCCTTCGCCGGCCAGACGGTATTCAATGCCGCGCTCGACACGCTCCACCTGGGTCAGGCCGGCGTTGTGGCAAATATCCGTGGCCTTGGACGACCAGGGCGAGATCGTGCCGGGGCGTGGCACCACCACGAAACGTTGGCCGTCCACGTCATCCTCTTCCAGGCTCGGGCCGTATTGCAGCAGCCCTTCCAGCACCTGCTGCTGAGCACCATCCAGTGGCTCGTGCAATGCCACAAAGTGAACGAATCGGGCTGAAATAGCGGTAATCCCGGGCAGGGATTCCAGCAGTTTTTCCTTGCGAAATGCGGACAGGGCCGGGCTTCCGGAGAGGATCAGCATAGTGCGCCTTACTCTGATTGATCAGTGGGGGATGAAGTGGAGCCAAATTCAGGGCCGCAATGATACGGGATTTGCCTGCCTATCGCAGCCTTCATGGGGTGCAAATTTCCCCTGGCTCTGGATCCCTCCCCTGCCCCGCCCTCTCAGGGCTCACCCCTTCATAAGACGGTAGCAAATCACCTACGCCACTTGCCTGATAAGCAAATTCATGCTCTTTACCGGACTTTTAAAATTTGTGCAAAAAACCGGCTATTGTCCGACAAATGGTTACAGATCATGGGGTTGGCAATGCTAGAGTGCGCCCCAAGTTTCGTGATATAGATCACAGGTAGTGGGAGAAAGGCTCCCAACCGGTCGGCGGTAAGCAGTATCGACCTGTCTGGACAACCTGACAGAGGTACCACCAAGGATGACGGTTTTCTTTCGACACAGTAAGCATTTGCTCGCCTCGCTGGCACTGTTCGGCGTGGTCGGGATGATGCTCGCCATGCGTCCCACCCCTTCCGCAATGGAGAGGGTGATGGATCGTGGTGAACTGGTCGTTATCACCCGTCCCTCCAATACTACCTACTATGAAGACCAGCACGGCGAAACCGGCATGGAATTCGAGCTTGCCAAAGGCTTTGCCGACAGCCTCGGGGTGAAACTCAAGGTGCTGGAGTCCGACGACCTGTCCTACATCCGTTACGCCATCCGTAAAGGCACCGCCGATATCGCCGCAGCAGGCTTGGTGGTGACCCCCGAGCGTACCGAAAGCCTGCGATTCAGCACTCCCTACCAACAAGTGGATTCCCTGGTCGCCCGTCGCCTTGACAGTCCGCGCCTGCGAGATCTTGCCGATTTGGCCGGACACACCGTGGCCGTACCGGCAGGTTCCAGCCATGCAGAGATGCTGATCCAGGCCCAGCTGGAAACCCCGGAACTGGAATTCATTGAAGTGGAAGACGCCACACCAGAGCAATTGCTGGCGCTGGTGGAAGATGGCGAGGTGGATTACACCCTGATCCACTCCAATTCCTATGCCCTGCAGCGAGCCTTGTGGCCAGACCTGATTGCCGACTACACCGTGGCCACCGACATGCCGCTGGCCTGGGCGTTCAATCCCAAGGATGACAAAAGCCTGTATCTGGCAGCCCAGCGCTTCCTGACCCAGGCCAAAGCCGATGGCACTACCGCCAAGCTGGAAGATCGTTTCTACGGGCATGTGGAGTACTTCAACCTGTACGCTGCCCGCAGCTTCATGCGTCACCTGGAAGAACGGCTGCCACGCTACGAAGAGCTGTTCCGCTCCGCTGCAGACGACAACGAATTCGACTGGCGCCTGCTGGCTGCCGTGGCCTATCAGGAGTCCCTGTGGGATCCGGGCGCCATCTCCCCGACCGGGGTGAAGGGCCTGATGATGCTGACCAATGATACCGCTCGGCAGATGGGCATCAGCGACCGTACCGACCCGGAACAAAGCATTCGTGCCGGCGCCGCTTACCTGCGCCGCGTACACGCCAAGATCCCGGACCGCATCCCGGAGCCCAGTCGTACCTGGATGGCGCTGGCGTCCTACAACGTGGGTTTCGGACATCTGGAAGATGCCCGTGTTCTTACCCAGCGCCAGGGCGGCGACCCGGACAACTGGCAGGATGTGAAACAGCGCCTGCCCATGCTTGCCAAACCTGCGTATGCAGAGCAGCTGAAATACGGCACCGCCCGTGGCGGTCAGGCCGTAGTCTACGTCCGCCATATCCGTCGTTACTACGACCTGTTGGTATGGGCCGAAAACAGCCGCCGCCGCGATGATACCCGCGTGGCTCTTCACTAAGATCGCGGCCTGACAGCCCCGGACCTCCCCGTATTTCAGTGATCACGGCTGTAGAGCCAGTTTGTTCCTAGAACAAACCGGGCTGATCGACCTGATGAGCCAACCCCAGCTCGGGCAGATCCGGCACCTTCTCCCGCAACAACCCCTGCCATAACTGCGCCAGTGAAAAGGCCTTCCCGTTGTCCGGCATATGGATGAACATATAGGGCTTGCGGCCCTCGGCAATCCAGTTCGCCATTCGCGGCACCCACGGCGCCAGATACTCACGGTTTGCCTCCAGCTCCGGGTGCCCGATAAACCGCACGACTGGATTTGCCCGCGCCACTGGCAACACATGCACCGGCAACTTCGGCTTCTTGCGCTGGGCATCGCGAGTGCTTTCATCGACTGGGTCGGCCGCAAACAGGGGGCGACTGTCAAAACATACCCGGGCCACCTCTCGCTCACGCAACCCCTGATTCAGGGCACGCTCTGCCTCCCCCTTTTCCAAAAAGGCCGGATGACGCATTTCCACAGTACAGGTCAGCGCATCCGGCAAGCGGTCCAGGAAGCGCCAAAGATTGGCAAGATGCTGAGGTCCAAAGGCGGCGGGCAACTGCAGCAGGAAAGGACCGAATACATCCTGCAAGGGCGCCAGCGTGGTCAGAAAGCGACGCACCTGCGAGTCGGTTCTGGCAAGCAGGGCATCGTGGCTAATCTCTCGCGGAAATTTGAACAGAAAGCGAAAACACTCCGGCACCTGTGATCGCCACACTTCACATTGGGCGGAGGTTGGCGTGGCATAGAAGGTGGTGTTGCCTTCCACCGTGTTGAATACCCGGCTGTATTGCGCAAGCGATGATGGGCCTGCAGGCAAACGTCCCTGCCAGTCAGGGTGCTGCCATTGTGGACATCCCAGATAATACGGCAGGCTCAACATGCCCCCGCCCCATAGAATCCGGCGCCAGCCAGGGCCTCTCGCACGACCGCCACCCGTTCATTGCTCAGCTGTCGATAATCCGGATACGGACTCAGCAGCAGGCGACGGGCTACATCCATGTTAAGCCGCCCCACCGCATCAATCGGTGTCGCCTGATGTGCCAGCCCCTCGAAACGATGCAGGTTTTCCTTGCCCGCAATCCAGTGCCAACCTGCTGCCGGCAATAATTGAGGAGCAAAACATATGGCCGTCTGGGTAAACAGCGCATGATCGCGATAACGACGCCAGTCATCCCCCTCCGGGCTTGCCACCTTGGCCAGCAGGTTGATGATCTTGCGCCAGTGATTGGAGTTTGCCTCAGTCACAGCCTGGGCCGTGGGAGCCTCCGCAAACGTCTCCAGACCCACGGGGCGATGGGGAAGATACAGAATCAGTCTGGCGGTGGCGGAGCCAAGGATGTCGCAGGAGGTCATGCAGCAGAGCCGGGAGAAAGAAAACAGGAGCACCATTCTATCAGCGGCCAACTCGGCAAGTGCACCCCACGAAAGCAACCCTCGCCTTTGCGCCATAAAAACAGGGCCTTCGCGGGTTTAAGGGAATCGTCCACAGAAGAGCCCCTTCCGTAGGAGCGTCGCTCGCGGCGCGATAAAACACGTCGTTAAAGACTGATTTCCCACAGAGGGCACAGGGTTCACAGAGGCAAACCGTCTTCCTCAATGAACCCTGTGCCCTCTGTGATGAAAATGCTTTTGATCCTGGTTTGGGATCGCGCCGCCAGCGACGCTCCTACGGCAAGTGAGGGGGTAAATCGGGCCTTTCACGGAAATCCGCGATGAACCTAAAAAAAAGGCCTGTCGCACGCGACAGGCCCTTTATATTTGGTACACCGAGTGGACACAAATACCACCAATAACCCATTGTTTTAATTTGATATTACGGCCCTTATGTCAAACTTATACCCCCATTTATACCCCCAGCTTTGGCCGGCTGGACCGTTTATCGGGTCACTTCAGGGGTGCACTCAGGCATAAGGTGCCGAAGAGGCCAGAGACCGCCAGTAGGCCCAGTCTGAGCCATCCCTCTCCTCCACTCGCTTCGCCCTGGCCGCAAAGAAGGGAGAGTGACCCAGCCTCTGCTTCCACCGGCCAGCAGCCTTATCCAGCTGAGCATCCCATTCCTTACCTTCAGGGGTTTCCGCCCAGGCCCGGGTCCGCTGCAGGAGGGTCATCCCGCTTTCGTGCTGTTCGCTCATACCTGCCTCCATGGTCGCCTCACCCGATACTAACCCCAGATCCCCAATTCCCGGGAATCCCTCACGCGTAGAGGGTGCGTAAAACAGTGCGCAAAAGTTCTATCTTGGCTGCTCGGCATTTCAGCATTTATCAGCAAGGCGCCCTCAAACCTTAGTGTTCCGCAGCCCTGCCCCTGCCAGGCCGCTTTGATTAATTTTGATTCCTTTTCAAACTGGCCGGCAGATCCTCGCGCGTAGTGACCCCGGAAAAACCTTCCGGCGATGTCATGTTTTGACATGCACACAAGGCGGATATACCCATAGCCCCCTTTATCCATGTCAAGTTTTGACAAGTAAACGAAGCATATACACCTACCAAACTACGGATCGACGTTTCAGGTTTTTTCAGGTTCCGGCCCTTCCCGATTTCAACATTTTTCAACATTCAGGCCCAGCTGCAGGCTCGTCCCCCTCCCTCCTCCCGATTCCAGTGAACCTTATGGAAACCTTAGGGTGCCCCTCCAGTGCAAACCCCAGCATTCACGCGCGTAAGGGGTGCGAACCTAGGTGCGAAGTACGCAGTTGAGTGCGCACCCTCTACGCGCGTAGTGACCTCAAGAAAACCTTCCCGCAAGCCGGCCTCGTGCGCGTATTGGTCGCAAAACACAGCGGTAGCCATGTCCCTGTGGTATAGCTATCCGCCACATAACAAGGGGAGATGGACATGAGAAAGACCGAACTCATCAAAATCAGGGAATTTCAGCGCCGGGTATGGGGAGAGAACGGAACCCCGCTCACGGGCCAGACAATCAGGGATCAACTGAAGCGCGATGTGCTGCCCGGGGCTCAGATTGGGCGCCTGTGGTTTGTGGACTGGACCGCCTACCAACGCATGACCGGTAACGCCCTGGCAGACAGGGTGCTCAACTCAGGTCGGTAGCCCTCGCGCGCGTATACATGCGCGTAGCTGTCTCGAAACCCTCTGATGGTAGGCTGCGGGTGGCTAAGAATTGCTAAGGTTCAGAAAAGGAATTCTCCATGAGAGAGCACATCACCCTCACCCAAGATGAACTACTGGAAATCACCGGTTACACCCAGGCAGCGGCACAGGCGCGCTGGTTCCTAGAGGCCTACCAAATCCATGCAAAATACAAAGCTGGGGGCGGCCTCTCGATTCCCCGGGCACTCTACCTTCAGCAGGCAGGCATCCAGAACAGCACCGGCAGCATCGATACAGGCACCCTCAACCTGGAGGCCCTCAATGACTAGCGCATTACCAAAGCGATGGGCCTTCAAGAATGGAGCCTATTACTACCGACCTGCCCCGTCAGAGCGCCAGCTATTTGAAGGCAAGTCATGGTATCGCCTTGGCAGCAACTATCAGGAGGCACTCCGTGAGTTCCACAATTTTAATGATATAGGGGCCGGAAGGAGAGTTGCTGGGGCTATCGACAAATACAGCGTTTCACGGTTAGGTGCCCTAAGACCCCAGACCCGCGAAGCCTACAGCAGATCTCTAACAAGGCTCCGGAAAGTGCTCGGACACAACCACACTGACCAAATCACCCCCCACCTGATTTACCAGTACATGGATGCCATCGCCAAGAACCACACCATGAATGTGGCCAATTCCGACCTCAAGGTGCTGAACGGCGTACTGGATGCCTGTGTGCGCTGGGGCATTGTGGAGCGCAACGCCATCAAGGGCGAGGTTTCCTATTTCGGCAAACGTGACGGACTTAGGAAGGTACGCGACCGCTATGTTGAGGATTGGGAATTGGCTGCCTGGCAGTCAGTGGCCAGCCCTCAGCAGGCTGCTTTTGCCGCCGTTGTCATGCTGACCGGGGCCCGCAAAAGCGACACCCTGCGAATCATGGAAAGCCACGTCAGAAACGGCATGCTGACCATCCTGAACAGCAAGACCGGTCAGGATGCCCACTACCCCATCACCGAGGCACTGCAGGAGGCCATACAGCAGGCCAGAGAGGCAAAGCCTCGCCCTTCCCTCTACCTGTTCGCCAATCACAAAGGGGGCTGCTACGTGGGCGAGAATGGCCGCTGTGAGTCGTTTGACCGGGCATGGCGCAAGTCCATGACCAGGGCCATTGAGAAAACGGATCTGGAGTTGTCATTCACCCGGCATGACCTGCGGGCAAAAGTGGGGAGCGATGCCGAGAATGAGCGTCGCGCACAGGAGCTGCTGGGCCATACAGACCCATCAATGACGCGCCGACATTACCGCCGAGGCAAGCGTGTAATTAACCCCACCAGGTAAACACCCGCCGCATGGTCGCTGACTATCAGTCGCTGGCCATCAAGGAGATCCACCTTGGCCGGCGACGGGTACGGGTATCGTCTCAGGTGCCACAAAAGCCGTCTGTAGGCGATGGATTAAGCCGGTGTGCGTCAAAGCGACCAGCTTTGTCATCACATCTACTCAACAGTGACAGGGCGCCCCGTGGCAGTGAAGTGAACCGTGCTGTCTTGAGCCTTTTTGACGACAACCGCGGCCTTGATTTGCCTTTTGATGCCATCCTGCTCCATCACACCCTCGTACTCACAAGAGTAATCATTGGCCAGGCTCATGGCATCACCGACACTGCCTGCCTCAAATGTCCCGGTTACGGTGGTCATGCCGCCCTGCTGAGTCATTACCGCCAAACCCTTCCCTTGTTTACCGCCCAAAGTTGCCGTTTGCATGATGCTCTCCGTTGGTTGATTCCAGACAACCGTAACCCGGAACAACAGAGCAGCCAAAGGGAAGTGAAAGAGATTTCGCAGAAAGTTTGGTGAACCCCTGCATCCAACTGGCACCCATCGATTCTCGACCTGTAAGCCCTCGCCTATCCCGGTGTAGGATAGCTGCCAAAATTATCGTAATAATCAGGGAAGAGGAGGGGTTCATGGGTAAGGGGATTCTTTGGGTTGTTGGTATTGCAGCGATAGTGATACTCGCCGGGGTGTTCGGGGCATACGCCAACCAATTTAGTGAGCACGCTATAGGCGGCCCAGCTGAATGGGGCATGTTCGGGGACTTCGTTGGCGGGTTGGCTAACCCGCTACTGGGCTTCCTGACCATTTTCCTACTGATAGTCTCGCTGTACTACCAAACTCAAGAGCTGGCGGCCACCCGAGAAGAACTGGCTCAATCCAAAGATGCTATGCAGCAGGCAAACCAGCTACACGATAACAACCTGCAACTTCAGACAAGAAACAACCTTCGCCTACAGCTCGAACCGCACTTCCATGAAGCAATTAGCGCCTTTCATGATACCACTAGAACCGAGTTTAGGATCGACAATAAAGGGATGAGTCTGGATGTCTCCCTATTGAAGATCCTTGCAGTATTAGAGGGAAAAGACGGGCTTTACCCCAGCCATAAGAACGTTTCTATTCGAAAAGAGGCAGAGGAGTGGAATGACTTATTCTCTGGTATGGCACAGCTCCACAGGGACCTTTATCTGAAAGCAGCGGAGGCGCTGGTCGCACTGATTGAATATTCTGATAGTGAACTACGTGTCGACTTTGCGAAATATCACTTTACTGGCGCTAAAGCGATAATGAAGGATTCCCGGATCTATAGCGAAATCGATCTGGCGGCAATTGATGAGCAGATTGAGCAGGCAATAAACTCCAGGGAGCATTTACCCTTTCCTACGTATCACAAGAAAACGAAGGTTTACTGAAGCAATGAGTCTTGAACTAGAAAAAGCCTTAGATCTAGTGCAGACCGAACCTTGGCCGGTAGACATCGAGGAGCAGATAGAGGCCCTAATGGAAATGGCGCCCAAAGATGAAAGCGAGATGTTTGGCGACCTATTCAGCGCCATCATGGTCGTCAAAGGCCCGGATGAATCTATGTTGGACGAATAACCACCTCCCATTAGTTACCTGGATCCTGGATCCTGGATCCTGGATCCTCTCAAATCGAACCTTAATGGGAAATAGCGGTCCAACTCCGGTAGGAGTGTTACGTCTGCGAGGAGCGGGGGTTCGCTAGCGAAAATCTTGCTGCGCTCGACCGCGACAGGTCTGTTCGGAATAGGCTAGCTGTTCTAGAACAAAACAGCAGATACAAAAAAACCCGCACTGGGCGGGCTTCATGAGCTAGGACATGACCTTGTAAAGCGTCCCAACTATGCTAACGAGAACGACCGCAAACCCAATAATAGCCATAATTCGTATCTTCCAATCATTCAGCTTACGAATTTCAGCTGTTTGCTGCTCAACCGATTTTTCAACACGGCAAACTTTGTCATTGATTACACCATGAAGTCGGTCAGCCTTACCGTCCATGCGGGCCATGCTGACGGAGATCTCATGGAATTTTCCATCAAGCTTTTCAAGGCGTTCAAAAATGCGATTCATCACATGGGCATCAAATCCACCTCCACTAACAGAAGGCGGGGTACTCGTGGGTCTTGGAGTAGAACTTGGTTCATTTTCTGACATTCCTACCCCTCCCAGTGAACACTAATCCATTCCCACATATTGCTCGGCCCCCAGCCGTAATAGCTGGAAAAATTCATCACAACAGCATCACCTTTGTCACCAGTGCTAATGCCCAGCTTATCTGACAGTTCCTGCGTTGTGCCTATGAATTTTACAAATAGAGTCTCTGAACCAAGCAGGTAGTAAGGGATGTTGGCTGCTTCAGCAGCTCTAACAACCGCATCCCTTCTTTCGGGACATATTAGTGCAAACACGGCCATCCCAGCTTCCTTTTAACAACTAAACTATTAGGATCAAGCAACCAAGCAGGGCCAATCACTTAATGCTAAGTGAGGCCACTTACACCAACTTTCTACTACAGAGTGAAGGACAAAGAAAACAAGTTTGCAAATCCGACGTGTTACCGAAAACCACAAACAACTCAAACATTCCTTGAATGCAGATTATGGCTCAACACAGAGCGGCGTCATCCTGTCAGAATTCTAGGTCATTCTCAATGGCAGCATGAGCTTCAGCCCACTAGAATTTTAAGCACTATTGATGCTGACTGGATCTTCAGAGATGGAGAGCAACATCAAATAACAAAAAAAATCCTTTAACAACAAATACTTATAGAATAAATTCATTGTGAGACGCCCTCCCCATTTGCTGAACCTTTACTATTTCTCTAACGCCGCCCCTGAATCGATGTAACCTATAGTGAATGCTGACTTCATGACCTACGAATGACCGAAATCTCCCCCTACCTCTGGCTCGCAGGCTTTCTCACCATGCTGATGGTGCTGATTTTCATTGCCTGGATACTGGCCCAGCTCGTCCTGTCGAAGGCCGAGCCGGGCACTGATGAGCACAAGATAGTGAAGTGGTGGGCGGCCCTGCTGTCCTGGCCGGTGGTGATTATCGGCTACGTCTTCCTGCCACTGATAGGCGGAGTTTTCCTCGTGATGGCTGTTGGCCAGCTGATTGGCTGGCCCCTCAGTTGGTAACGTCCCTGGCTCCAGCCGCTCCAACCCCTGCCGCACCAGATCCAACAGCCTGTGAGAAGTTCACCTCCGGAATGTAACGAAGGGCCGGAGGGTGCACTATTTCCCGCCCCTCTGTCGCCAACCTACGGTCAGCACCAGCTTTCCTGAGACCATCTACCAGGTCAGCTACAAAGCTCCCCACGATAGGCATCTTCGCAGTGATGCCAAGCCGACCGGCCATCTGAGTGATGGTGTCAGTCATACGGTCAATGGCTGGTGCCGAAGGCACATAATCCCGGCTATCCCGCTGGGTGCGGCGCATGAGCTTCATCAGCTGGTCCAGCTGGTTCATGCTTGACGGCCCGTAGAGGCGCATTGCCCAGGCCCTGCCATCGCCCTGATACATCTGGTCCCAACGCTTCAGCACCTGCCCTGTATTCCGGAGACGGCCGGCATCGTCGTAGAACAATCTCAGCAACCCAGCCTCTTGGAGCGCAGCCCATGCTTGGGAATCCTGCCCCACCGCTTTGTTGAGACGACTCAGCACCGCCAGAGCATCCTTCTTGTTCCCCAGTTTTGTTGAGCCCGCCAGATGGTTGATGACGGCCACCGGTGACAGATCCTCATGCACGATGTCGCTGATGACCTTGCCCGCGCGGTCCTTGATTTGGCGTCCTTCCTTGTAGGTGTCGTTGATACCGAACTTCTCCATGTGCTGACGGTTGGCAGCCCGAGCCCCCTTGAGCGACTCCATTGCGGCCTCATCGCCGGCATACATAGCCTGGTCAAGCATGTCATCTGCCCAGGAATCGAACTCCCGCAGGATTGAGGCTGCAGCCGCCCTGTCACTGCTCTTGGCGCCTTTCCACTGCCCTTGCAGATAACGGCGCATTTCCTCGTACTGCTGGATAGGCACATCACCCCCCTTGAGGGTTTCCACAGCGCCCAACATTTCCGTTGTAGCCGGGTAGTTCTCCTTCATCAGGTCTCGGCCTGGCAGCTTATGGCTGGATTTCTCCAGTGCTTCACTGAGGCGGCCTGGGAGGCTGTCTAGGCCCTCTGCCTTGAAACTCCCTGTATGGGTTGCTGCCTGCCCGTAAGCCTCATCAACAATGCTCTTTGAGGCCCCATGGGCGTCTTGAAGGTCGGCTCGCACTTGATTGCCGGCATCCCCCACGTTGTCCAAGCCCTGCCCACTGATTTCATCCCGGATGGTTTGGGCACGGTCAGCCAGTGCCGCCTCATTCTCTTTCTGGATAACCCGCAGCTCGTCCTGGGGCTGCCCGCCATAGCCGCCGCGGCTCACCTTATCCAGTTCAGCGAAGTCAGAAGGCTGTCCAGTCACATGCGGACGCAGTGGAGTGAAGCCCGGGATCTGCTCACGGAAAGCTTGGGATACGGCGCTCTGGAAGGCCTCTTCAGGAGTGGTCGCAGATTGCGCTTGCTGGTGAACCCGGGCCCAGAAATCGGGGGAGGCATTTTCAAACATGGCTCGATAGTCGCCGGCATTCTGCATAACCAGCTCTTTGGTGGCTGCAACTGCCTGCTCCCCACCCCTTGTCATACGTCTGAACAGTTGCCCAACAGCATGAGCGCCCTTTTGAAGGCCCACGCCTGCAGCCTCCCCCACTGGCTGGAGAACAGCACCTGCAGCACCAGCAAAGGCGGCATTCTTGGCAATCTGCTCACCAGAGATGTCTGCACCAGCCTGATTGGCCATGGCATCAGACACGGCAGACTGAGTGGCAGCACCGCCGCCAGCCATGCTGGCACGGCCCACAGAGCCCGCCTTAGCGATTTTGTCCCCCACCCAGGGCAATCCCCTCGCAAACTGCGAAGCACCCGCATAGGCCATCAGCTGAGCTGCTGTGGTGCCCGCATCACTCAGGCTCCAGCCGGCGCGATTCAGGTAACCAATTTTCTCAGATCCGCTTTCCGGGTCTTGGTAGACGAGCACCGCATTACCGAACGGATCCTCTGCCCATCGATGCTCAACGCCCGCCTTGTTCATATGCTCGGTCCAGATGTTCTTCTTGGCATCGTCATCGAAGGTCAGCAGCAGGCCGGCAGACGTCTTGAAGTTCTCTTCTCGGTGGTCACCAGTAAACGGATTCCCGAATACCTTGTCGGCATCAATCTCCTCAACGCCCGGGACAGTCCGGTCAAAACCAGTAATGAAGTTGGCCAGCCCGCCCTTGTCAGGATCTTCCTTCATGGCGGCAACAGCTCTCGACTGCCCTTCGCTCAAAGGAAGCCGCTTGGCCTCCTCCTCACGCTGGTATTTCTCCCAAGGCTTCATGTCTGGCGCCTGTTGGGCCTGCTGCTCTTGTTGCTGGTACTTCTCCCAGGGTTTCATCGCACAGCCTCCCACGCATTCGGGTCAGAGGGATTACCACCAATGAAGCGGTACCCGCCCTCGATAGTACCGACAGACAACCCGCCGCCCATGAGTTGATCCCAGCCGCCCAAGGGCTCCACCTTGCCGGTAATGTTTTCCGGCTCCAGACCGTAACCCGTGGCCAGTCCGGAGAAGCGGTCAGACATGGTTTTGTACTGGTCGAAAGCAGCCATGTATTGCGCCTTAGCCTGGCGGACAAACTGCTGGCGCTGGTCTTCGGTCAGTCGCTCACCCTTGATGAGTTTGTTCCACTGGGCACGCACCTGCTGGGATACACCGCCGGCATTCTCTGCGGTGGCGAACTCACCCTCACGCACCACCGAGTTGGGGTCCAACATCTTCATGTAGTTGAAGATGAGAGCGATGTCCCCGGCTGCAGAAGGGTCGCCAGCAGCCGCCTGAACACGGCGCCCATACCCTTCCACCTGCTGGTAGTCCTTGGTAAGTCCCATCAGCTCTTTCCGTAACTTCTGGTCCGTATCAAAACTGGGCCCACCGGAGCCGACATTCACCGTGGTGCCGCCCTTCTTCGTGTAGCGGTCACGGATGATTTGCTGCCCCTCAGGTGAGCTGGGCGCAATACCGGCCGCTTGCAGCTCCTTGAGCAAGGCAGTGGATTCCGCAGGCTGAGAGACCATCATGTCGATGGCCATGAGCTCACTGGCCGTGGTTGTCTCGGGCAGACCATTCAGGTCAACGCCAACATTGCCAAGTACGCCGCGGGCTCCCTGCCACAGCTGGTTGGCCTGCTCGTCATCCTGGATACCAGCGATACCCCCCTCACCAGACAGTGCAGTCAGCGAACGGTGGAGTAGCTGCAGGTTGTCCTGGCGCTTCTTCTCCTGTGCATCCTGCATGGCTTGATTCTTCTGCCCCATTGCCAATTGAGCCAGCTGGTTTTCATTCGCCTGCCGGGTTGGTTCGTACTGCAAGACCAGGTCAGCAAGTTTGTTCTGGGTCTTGGCCCCATCGATACCCTGCTTCTGAGCAGCCCACTGCATGCCTTGGCTGATGCCAGGCGCTACGCCGCCGGTATAGAGATCCTTCAATGTTTGCATTACTCAATCCTCTTAATTGCTCTCGCGCGTAGTGACCCCGGAAAAACCTTTAGGCCCGCGCATGCGTGTGCGTTACTGCTCCGAAAATTCGGTCACCGGGGACCGCATCTGTGGTGCCATCTTCTGCAGTTCTTCGAAGGCTTGCTCACCAGTCACGCCCTCCGCTTTCAGCTGAAGCAGACGGGCTTTCATGTTGCCGCGGGCATGGATTTCATAGATCTGGGCATGGGCATGCGCCAGCTGGTTAACAAAGCGTTTTTCGGACTTGGTGAGTTGGCTCACAGGGGCTGTCTCCGGTGAATGTTCTTGGATTCACTATCGCCCCGGGGTGGTTGGGGGTCACCAGAGAAGTTATGTGTTCTTCTGCGAGTTTCTGCGGGTGTGTTCGGTAAGGAACGGGGCCTCAGACCCCGTCATCCTCACTCAGGTATTCGATGATGGCTTCAAGGCGGTAGTACCTCCTGTTGCCGTGACGCTTCCACGGGATCGGTGATAGCCCGTCAGCCACTTTCTGGCGGAAGTATTCTGGGGTGTACATGAGAAGTTTGGCTGCCGCCTTCTCTGAAACCCGGCCACCCAGGCAGGGAGTTTCCCCCATTTCCGCCAGCTCCTTGAGGACTGCTTGTCGGACGTCATTCACTTCGACTCTCCCTCACCGGATGCACCTCAGCATCACCCCAACGAAAGCGGGCATGGTCCAGCGCGGTAGCGTAAGTGATGGGCGCCCCGACCATCGTTCCAATCGGTTTACCTCCCCGGTAGATCCGCCAGCACCGGTATAGCCTGGCCTCATCCATGAGTTCAGTCCGGTGCTCCTTAATCCACTGCCGCAGATCCGGTGTGAGCTTTCCGGATGGGGCAACCATCAGCCGGTCACCCACAACCTGAACCGTCAGCCCTTGGTCTGTCAGGTAGTCGATAGCAGCCATCAGAAGGCCTCCCATTCGCTTTCCTGCTCCTCAGGGGGTATTCCAAGCGTCACACCGTCACACTCCGCGTCACCACTGGGTTTCAGCGTTTTTTTATCCGTCACACCTTCACCCTGTGTGACGCTTGAAAAATCGCCAGAGCCCGCGTCTTTACTGGGTTGTGACGGTGTGACGCTTACAGAAGGGGGGTTGCTGGGAAGGTATCGATTGAAGGCATCCGTAAACTGGTCACGTCGGTAACCTTTGGCCGTCCGATAGCCGATCCGAATAGTTCCGGACTTGATGCTGTACTCACCAAGGCGCTTACCGAGCTGCCTCAGAGTCATCGGCTTACCTTTGTTCCAGGTAAACCATGGGGCCTCTTCATCGGCATGCAGGCCATTCAGCAAATCTGCACTGAATAGCTTGTCAGCCTTCTCGGTTTCAAAGACCACCTTGATGTCACACAGGAGCTCTACCCCAATGGAATGGGACTCCTCTTCCACACCATGGAGCGCGATAGCCGCATGTCTGGTTTTGTCCGGCCAGTCACCACCAGCAATGGCAGCCACCTGCTGAAGCGGCTCCCATGCATCCTGGGCACGGTCGTTGAGGCCATCGATGTCTGCAGGCCGCGACAGGAAAACACGCTGCTCGTTATCCATGCTCCAGCGGGCCATCCGACGCCGCAGGTTATCCCATGACTCTGGGTCGCTATGTCGCAGGCGCTGAGACTTCTCCCCCGGGTTCTTCCGTCGCAAACGCAGAGGAATAGCCCGGTCCATGATGGTGTCAGCCAGCTTGCCGATACCGCACAACACCTTTGGAGCGAACACCGTAAAGCGGGTCGGCTCATGGTCATCACCGGCACAGCGAATCACATGGGCAGAATCCCGGTTGAATCCACAGTTGATGATGCCCCGCAGATCCTCGTTGTCTCCCATGAAGCTGTCGGCCTCATCCACCAGCAGGCAGGGCTGCCACTTCTCCACCGAGCGGAACAAGGCCGAGCTTGAGATGCTAGAGACCGGCAAGGGCCGGGACACCGTTCTCTGCAGGCAGGACAGCAGCACAGTCTTCCCACAGCGCTTCTCAGGGGCGCTGATATGCGCGATTGGAGAGATAGCGGCACTGTCATGGCACCAGGTGAACAAAGCCCACAGGGAAGCAGCACGGAGCGTTTCACGGTCAGCCACCACGAACAGGGAAAACTGCTCTTCCAGATCCGCCAGCAACTGGGCGCCGTCCACCGGTTCCGGCCATGGCTCCACCTCAGGAAAGATGTCGCCCTCCTCAGAATCACCATCGCCTTTTACCGCGGTGAGCTTGTCGAACTCAGTCATCGGCACAGTGCCGGCTCGCTTCACTTCCAGGCGAATGCGCACGAATTGGGCCGGGACGTCCCTGAGGGCCTTCAAGGCTTCCAATACTGCGGGCTCAAACATGGCGCCCGGGTCATCCTTGACCATGCTCAGGGCATGGTCTACTGCCGCCTGCTGCTCGGATGTCAGCGGGCTGTGGGATTCCACATTCCCGGATGGGGTCAGGGTTTGCGCGGTCTCGCTCATAGCTTTCCCTCCAGCTCCAGCAGATAGCGGTCGTTGTAGTCGGTTCCCTTCTCCCCTTCCGGAAAGTCCGGGATCTTCCACTCACCCCCAACTGCCCTGGCGGCATCAATGGCTGCAGCCTTGCCGGGGTTTCCATCGGTGAACCGGTCGTTGTCGCCGGCAATCACCAGGTACCGGTCTGGGTACCGGTCCCGCATGGCCTTGGCCACATGGGTCAGGTTTCCGGCATTCATCGCACACACCACCAAACGGCCTGTGAGCTTGTTTATGGTCGCACCGGTGGCCCAGCCCTCGCAGATGTAGAGCGGCCCCTTCTCGCCCTCGATAGGGCTCCAGCAGCCCGATACCCGGCCACCCGGGTAAAAGCGCTTGGAGCCATCAGGGAAGATGCGCTGCAGGTTCACCATCCGGTGACCATCAGTGAGGGGCACAAGCAGCACCTCACCATGCTGCCGGAGCTGCATGGGTGGCATCTGCTTGTTCTGGAGATAGGGGTGCATGGGATCGGCAGGCTTTGCCCATTCCCAGAGCTTGCGGACCTTCTCGGCCGCCTCGTCCTGGGCTTCCTGACGCTTGCGGGCAGCCTCTGCACGCTGCTCCCGGATGTGCCGCTGGATCTCGGCCTGCTGGCTCATTGTGAGTCTATTTCGGTCTACTTTAGACCAGCTCTCGGTCACGCCAGTTTTCCAATCACCGAAAGCCCCGGCAGCTACGCGGTCCAGATACAGGACGTACCAGCCAGAACGCTGGCCACGCTTATCCCGCTCTGTCTTGAACCGGTGAATCTGGCCGTCTGCTTCGACATGGTCCGGGGCTGCCCCCAGTGCCGCCTCAAGGGCAGCACGGAAGTCAGCAACGGCATCGCCGTAGGAGTATTGGCTATCCATTTGAACGTACCCCCATGGCATCCAGCGCCTTGCCCGCGGCGTCACGCTGCTCATCGGTAATTACGTCCTGCTCCCACAGGGCAATCAGCACCCCCTGGGCGTAGCCTCTTGCCCAACTCTCATTGGGGCGCCCCATCAACTGCAGCAGAGAGGCCCGGGCAGAACGGAAGGCATAGCTGGCTTGTGACACCTGGTCGAGGATGTTCATGCTGCCACCCCCTTGCTGTCCGCCTGGAGGCGATACTCGGCGCCCAGGCCCACATTCTTGAGGCAATGAACCACGTCACTCACCTCACGGATGAACCAGCCCAAGGCCTGTATCTCGTCAGCATCCATGGGCAGCTCACTGGTGGCACTGGCGGCCATCAGCTTGCCGACCACTCGCATACCAAGCTCTAGGGCATCGCCTGTTTCTTCACTGGCCTGGGCGATGCGACGTAGCTGCTCAGATTGCTCACTGGTAAGGGTGAGTTTTCCACCATCAGGACCGTATATCGGTGCAATGGAATCCAGATCCTGCAGGAGCTCGCCAAATGATGGGATACGCTTATCCATGACGCTTCTCCTGCACCGGGACCCGAACCGCAACGATGGCGTCTTGCTTGAAGAATTCGCCTTGCCACTGCAGCTTCTCGGCAATGATGGAGACAGCACAGGCCAGTCCTTCATAGGCGCCCAGATCCAGAAATGGCTGCATACCATCGCAGCTTTCCCGGACACCGTTTTCCTGTATCAACTCGGAGATGGTGCGAAGGGCGGTTGCTGAATCAATCAGGCTCTCGCCTTCAATTACGGCACGTGTGGTTGGGACGCTCATGATTTGCCCCCCTTGCCTGCCAGCTTGGCCTTGGCATCGTGATATGCCGGGGACATGAACCAATCCTCAGCATCGCCACAAATGTCAGGGCTGCCCATGATGTGAGTCAGCCCCAAATCAGCCAGCCAGCCGATCTTCTCTGCAAGCGTGTTGTACAGGTACGCATAGCCTCTGGCGGCTTGCTCGGGATTGCAGTTGAGGTCAACAAGACCGGTCTGCAGGACATTCGCTGAAGTGCCTATTTCATCGAGGACATTGCGCAGCACTTCGACCAGCTCTGCGGGGTTCTTGTGCTGATTCATGCTGCACCCCCTTCCAGGCGGCGAGCCTTGGCGGAGTGGTGGCGGTACCGCTTGAGACGGGTGGCCAGGCTGGAATCTGATTTGAGGGCCGAAATGGCCATTTTTCGATGGGCGCGCGCGCGTGATGCGGACGCAATGCGGACGTATTGCATGCTTGTAGCTCCTTTGTGATTGGAGCCACCTGCATCTCTCGCCAAAAAGATGGAGGTGACTGTGCGCAGGTTGGCGAACCGGCCACAAAGGGAGCCGGCAGGCCCGAAGGCCTCCCACGCACAGCCACCATAACTCTGTATAGCGGGCACAAAAAAAGCGCCTGCTACAGGGTGGGCGCTTGTGCGCCTTTGTGAGTTCGGGTCGCCAAACCCGGCCGCAGATTTTGCTGCGACAGACGCACAATAACCCCGTGTCTGGTTTGCTGCAAGCCCGCTCATTCTACCACCCCCGCCAGCAGCTGCTTTGCCAAAGGGATGGATTCAGGCTCCAGGATGTAAGTACCTGGGCGAACATTCTTGCCATCCGCGTCCACTTTATCTCGCCGCTCACAACGGATCTTGAGCCCTCTTTCTCGGAGAGCTCCGACCACTGCCGGACCGTTGGAGGCCTTGGCGATACGGTCTGCCTGCTCGCGTGTCACCTCCCATGCCAGAAGAGCCTTCAGCAATCGCTGCTGCCGAGGGCACAGGGGTGTGATACGCTTTACGGGTGCTTTGGGGATGGGTCCGGTGGGCGCCGGGCTCTTCTCGCTCATGCCGACACCTCCCCGCTTTTCTGCAGATACTCCCTGATGTCCTCCACTCTCCAGACGGTGATTCCACCAGAGAGCTTCACGCCAGCCGGAAAGCGACCTTCTTTGACGCCTCTCCACCAGGTGGTGCGGCTTACGGGGATAATCGGGGGGATGCCTGCTCGGGGCTGAACAGGCCGTTTGCCAGCTTTGCGGTTCTGAGCGGCCTGCTCTTCGGATACAGCTACCTGCCCCACAATCTGAGGCAATCGCAAATATCCGGTCTGAGGTAGGTTGGTATGCATTGGAGGCGTCTCGTAGTGATTAGGACGCCTCCCAAGATATGACTCACTCGCTGAAAAAGCTCAAATTCGCGATGTAATTACAGCTTTATTCGCTTTAATTAAACTCACCTACCCCCTGCCATAGCAGCTTTTAGAATGTCCCCTATTGTTTGATGCTTTGGCTGTGAAAGGCCCAATTCTCGCAACTTGGCCTCAACCTGATTCCCAGCTTTATATGGCACTGAAGAATCCATGGCACCTTCATCATCGAGCATTTTTGCCAAGGCCAAGATGACGCTTAGATAGCTTTTCTCTCGCCGCGAAGACAGCTCACCTGAACTTTCTCCTTCGGCTGCTTTTTCATGGTTCTGGCCATCTGTCAGAAGATAGTCTTCCAGCTTTGAAAGAGCCTTTCTATGAAAAGCGAGATCTCGAATAGAGGGGAGTCTGGATGTGGGGTAAGTCAATCTATCCCCATCATTCATCTCACTTTCTACAAGCAGATAATATTCACCTCTTTCATTCGATACCGTATAACCATCGATGGCGATGAACTCATCCTCATAATCCTTAGATGCCATCGTTGAAAGTGAGCGAACCCATCCCTGCAAAAAACTAGATTCTTTTACATCCAGCCTATAAAAACCCTTGAGGACCATGTACCCCTTCTCATTTCGCAGCTGATTCTCCCAGCGAAAATCCGCAATGACATCAAGAGGCTCATCAGGCTTTCTCTCCTCAAAGTCCCTTAGAGCACACCCTGGTCCAGCAATGACTGGTCCCTTATGTGTTTTGGGCCCGGTCCCGAAACCCGGGATCTGGGGCAGGCTGGAGTACAACATGGAAGACGGAGCTACCGGCCGAGCGTACTGATGCTCAAAGTACACACATAGTTCAAGGTGACCAGCATGCACTAAATCAAACAGGTCCTTGGTCGAGACCTTTTCATCAAGGATTGCGCTAAGCCTCTCCGTAGCCTCTTTATAGTTGAACCATTCCTTCAATTTCCAAAGCTTGCTCATGCCATACCCCTATGACACCCCAATAAATCCGCCAGCCAAGCCAGTGGGGTACTGGCCGTTCAGGAGCTACCCTAGGCTGGCGAAACTCGGTACCGGCGACTCAAGCCTTCCGGATATTCACCACATTCTCTGATTTCGCTTCTTTCCTGAGCTGGTCCAGATAGTCAGCCCACTGCTGCATCATCTGAGCCCTGCCTTCCACATGGGCCGTCCGGTTGTAGGCCCGGCCATTCGAATCCTTAACTTGATGAGCCAGCTGATGCTCAATCCAATCCACCCGGCAACCCAGCACCTCATCCAGAATGGTCCTGGCCATCGCCCGGAAGCCGTGGGCAGTCATGGTCTTGTTGTCGTACCCCATGGTGCGAAGAGCGGTGCGGACGGTGTTCTCAGACATACTTCGGCTGGCGCCCCGGGCACTGGGGAAGACATAGCGGCCACGGCCGGTCAGCAGATGAAGCTCCTCCAGAATGGCCATGGCCTGCCGGCTGAGGGGCACAACATGAGGCATACCCATCTTCATCTTCTCCGCAGGGATCTCCCACCGGGACTGGTCCCATTTGATTTCGGACCACTCCATTCCCCGGATCTCCCCGGGACGCTGGAACAGCAACGCTGATAGTTGAAGGGCAGCATTCACAACCGGCGTGCCCTGGAAGGCATCGATGGCCACCATCAGCTTCCCAACCTCAGCAGGGTCAGTGATAGCGGCATGATGTTTCTGGCGTCGAGGCACCATCGCGTTAGTCAAGCCAAGGGTTGGGTTGCGCTCCGCTCTCCCCGTAGCAATCGCATACTGGAAAACCAGCCCTGCCACCTGCTTGGCACGGTGCGCCATATAGTTGGAGCCCCGGGCCTCAATTCTGCGCACGACCGCCAGCGCCTCAGGAGCTTCAATGTCCTTGATTGGCCTGGAGCCGATATAGGGATAGAGGTTCTTTTCCAGCAGACGTTTTGTCCGGTCGGCATGGCCAGCAGACCACTTCGCATTGGTCTTCTCGAACCACTCTCGGCCAATCGCTTCAAAGCTCTCAGCCGCGGCAATGTGCCGAGTCAGTTTCTCCACCTTGCGAACTGCCCCCGGATCCACCCCCTTCTCCAGGGTGAGCCGTGCCTCATCTCGAGCACTCCGCGCATCTTTCAGGGAGACCGCGGGGAACACGCCAAGGGCCAACACCTTCTCTTTGCCGGCAAAGCGGTACTTATAGCGCCAGTACTTTGAACCGTTGGGCATCACTTGAAGGTAGAGCCCATGGCTGTCAGACAGCTTGAACTGCTTGGCTTTGGGCTTTGCCTGGCTGACGGCTGTGGATGTAAGGGGCATGAGTGCGCTCTCTCCCGTTGGGGGTATCAAGCAAGGGGTATCGAGATATACCCCCGGATATACCCCCCGTTTTGGGGGTATGCGGTGATATTAAATGAACCCGCATGAAACGCACTATAACCAAAAAAGCCCTGATTAACAGGGCTCTTGGGACGGCATGGGATGCCGTGATACTGGAATTTGGTACAACCGAGTGGATTCGAACCACCGACCCCCACCATGTCAAGGTGGTGCTCTAACCAACTGAGCTACGGTTGTATATTCAACAGGCCGCCTACAACGCCCTGAAGAGGGTGGCAATTCTATGCAGCTTGCCAGGTCAGGGCAACCCCTGAGCGGCACGTCATGATTTTTTTCGTCGTGAACCCCAGGCCGTCTCGATCTGCCGGGCCCGGGTGATGGACTCTTCAACCAACTCGGACTGGTGTTCGGCGAATTCGCGAATGATCTCCAGCGCTGAGCGAACATCACGACGGAAGATGGTTTCCACCAGTGCCTTGAAGAACGACAGGCATTCTTTCACCTCATCGGCCTCCAGATGCAACGCCATGAAATAGGCACGCTGCATGGCCGGCTGCATATTGATCAGAATGTCTTCCACAAAGGGGTTACGGGCGTAAGGGTAGGCATGCTCGAGAAAACGGAAGCTGAGCGCAAAAAAATCATCCAGATCCCGGTCTTCTGCGGCCAGCTGAAGGCCATGCACCAGCTCGATAAAGGAGTCCAGATCCTCTTCTCTTACCACCTTGATGGCTTTGCGGATCACCAACCCCAGCAGCACCTGCATGACCTCATAGAGGCTGCGCACGTGGCTCTCCGACATTTCTTTTACCACTGCCCCGCGACGCGGCAGGATATCGATCAGCTGACGACGCTGCAGAATCAGCAAGGCTTCACGGACCGACCCGCGACTGACCTCCAGCTCACCCGCAACTCGCAGCTCTTGAATACGATCCCCGGCCAACATGTCACCGCGAATAATCTGGTCGGCAAGATGCTGGGCAATTTGCTCCGACAGGCTTTCCTTGGCTTTGAAGCTCACCGTGCCCCCACTACGTCTTGTTTAACAATCATGGCGTGATTGTCCGACTATAGTACAGGGACAGCTAACGACCAACCTTTTGTTGATTGCATATGCCCGACATTGAACAAGGTCGCTCAGCCCACCGGGCCGGCGCCTACAATGCCAACCGGTTCCGTTTTTTTGCTGTCATCCGCTGGCAATAGCCTGCTTATCCCTTAGGATGAGAAGACACTCAAAAGCCGCGAAGCTGCGCGCGGCAAGACGCTCACTTCACGCCCGACCGGGCGCCAGAGACGGAACAACGGGATGACCCCTGAGCTAATTACCCGCCTGCCCCGTCTGGAGGCACTGTTCGACACCCATGTGGAGCGATTCGGCAAGGATCTGACACCTTACCGTAATCATGTGTATCGCCTGGTGAATCTGGTCGCCGCCCAGCGCCCGCTGGAGGCTGACGCGCAAGACAAACTCGCCATTGCCGGTTTTTTCCATGATGCGGGGATTTGGCTGGCAGGCACTTTCGATTATCTCGGCCCTTCTGCCCGACTCGCTGAGCACTACCTCGAAGAACAAGGACTGCAGCACTGGCAGGACGAAATTGGGGAAATGATCGACAACCACCACAAAATCAGCCGTTACCCCCATAGCGACGATGATGCCAACCGGCCGGGACTGGTCGAGGCTTTCCGACGAGCAGACTGGGTGGATGTCAGTCTGGGCATGCTCCGTTTTGGCATTCCTGCTGCCCGGGTACGGCTGATCAAGCGCGCTTTTCCGAATGCCGGCTTTCACCGCTTGCTGCTCAAGCTCGGCGGCCAACAACTCCTTACCCAGCCCTGGCGGCCGTTGCCTATGCTGCGTCGCTGACGCAGGGTTTCAGTTACCCACAACTTCTGTGGATAACTCTGTGAATAGACTGTCAGGAAACGTTCTCAGTACCGGCATTCACTGAGGTGGCAACAAAATGATGAAAATTTGTCCATTTTGTTAAACCATTTAAAATCAATGACTTACATCTACCCACTGTAAATCAACAGGTTAGCGGCCAACGTTCATTTGTCATGTGAAAAATGGTTACTCGCTGTGCAAAACTCTTGCCCATTGCAGGGGCAAATCGCACATCATCGAGGCACGGCACAGGGCAAAGCTGCGGGAATAGACAACCGGGCGGGAACACAGTCACGGCTGGATGGGGGTTCAGGACAGGATGAGAGGCACCCACCCGAACCGATTATCGGGGGGCGCCGGTCAGGTTAACGGCGGAAACTGTAGCTTACGCCCAGCACAACAGCGGGCTCCATCTCCAGATCGTAGCGGTCACGCTCTTCTTCAGAGTCACACGCATTGACGCCCCGATACTCTCCACACTCCAGGGCTTCGAGCACCCCGACCGCACCACTGACGGTCCACCGAGAATACGGTTTCACCCACTGGTGCCCCAATTCGAAAGCAACCCCCAGGCGCTCGTAGTGCCGTTCACCGCCGAGATCACCGCCCATCAGACCGGTATAGAAGCCGCTTTCATCCATCATGCCCCGCTCCATTTTGTGGCGCCAACCGACAACCCAGCGAAATTCCTCGGTATCAAGGCCGGACGAATCGACATAGAAAGCAGGGAGGGCAAAGAAGCTGTTCTGGGTAGTGGCCCACTCCAGATTGAGGCCAACCAGGCCATTGAGGTATCCGATCCCGATCAGGGCATCATCGGCCTGAGCCTGAAAAGGCAGCAGGGCAAGCAGGGACAGTAGCCAGCGACGCATGGCGAACTCCGGTTCTTGTTGTTATGTCTGGCCATTGAGGCGTGGTCAATATTCTTCACACCCCGGTGCCGATTACAAGGCTGTTGCGCCCGCTCACACCGCGCAGGGGTGTGAGCGGTCAGGCTTAAAGCGGGATCTTGTCGATCTCGTCGGCCGTGCTGTCGATGGCACCATCCACTTTTTCCAGCGCTTCATCGGCCGCATTACCGGCCACTGGAATAATTGACAGTACCGCCCCAACCACCGAGCCAGCCGCCCCCACCAGACGCATGGGGGTGGTCGCAATCTTGGTAAGAAAGCAGCCGCTCAGGGCTGCAGTCAGCACGGCAACCGCCGTCATTCGAAGAACCGCTTTCATGGTACGCTCCTTATTATTATCGCGTTCTCTTTATGGCGCTTTCAGTATTCGAACGTCATCCCCAGACGACGCCCCACTTCTTCGTAGGCTTCCACCACGCCCCCGAGGCCTTGGCGGAAACGGTCTTTGTCCAGTTTTTCACGGGTGTCCTTGTCCCACAGCCGGCAACCATCAGGGCTGAACTCATCGCCCAGCAGGACTTCCCCATTAAACACGCCGAACTCGAGTTTGTAATCCACCAGCAGCATACCGCCATCCAGAAACAGCTGCTTGAGCACCTCGTTGACCTTGAAGGTCAATGCTTTCATCTGGGCAACCTGGTCATCGGTGGCCCAGCCGAAGCTGCGGATGTGGTAATCATTGACCATGGGATCCCCCAGGTCGTCATTCTTGAGGAAGAATTCGAAGGTAGGCGGGTTGAGCTCTTTACCCTCTTCCACCCCCAGACGACGACAGATAGAGCCTGCCGACACATTCCGCACCACGCACTCCACCGGAATCATATCCAGCTTCTTCACCAGCGCTTCGGTCGGTGACAACAACTTTTCGAAATGACAGGGAATACCCGCAGCCTTGAGCTTCTCCATGATGGCGGCATTGAACTGGTTATTCACCGCGCCCTTGCGTGCCAGTGCTTCCTTCTTCTTGCCGTCAAAGGCAGAGGTGTCATCACGAAACACCATTACCAGCCGCTCTGCATCATCTGTCGTGAAAACAGACTTGGCTTTGCCGGCATACAACTCGTCGCGTTTTTCCATGGAGAGACCTTTCACCCGGGTCAATATCAAATTACCTGTAGCCAGTCGAACCCCTGGTTCTGACTGGCTACGCCAATACGTTCGTGGCCGGTGTCCAACGCTGCCTGAATCTCGGCCAGCGCCAAAGTAGCCGTGTTGTTCTGTTCGCTCAGATGAGAGAGGACCAGATGCTGCAGGCGATCGGTATTGGCCTGCCGTAGCAGGGCCGCCGCCTGTGCATTACTCAGATGCCCTAACATACCACCCACACGCCGTTTCAACGAGGCAGGATACGGCCCATTCGCCAACATCCGCGGGTCGTGATTGCATTCCAGCACCAGAGCATCGCACTCACTGTAGGCATCCACGACATGAGGCGTAATGGAGCCCAGATCGGTGAGCACACCCAATGTGCGCTGCTGCCAGCCAAAGCGGTACTGGCAAGGCTCGCGGGCATCATGGGGTACCAGTACCGGTAGCACCTCCAGCTCCCCGATGCGAAATGCACGGCCTGGCCGCACTTCTTGCCACTGGGTGTTGCGCAGACTTGCCGGTTTGTCTTCGACTGCACAAGCCGTCCCAAAGGAGCTGTAAACGGGACAACCGGCCTGACGGGCCACCGGCCCGACCCCACGAATATGATCCCCATGCTCGTGGGTCACCAGAATCGCACTGAGCTGCCCCAGCTCAATCCCGCGGGCGGCCAGTCGCACGCGGGTTTCTTTTAACGTGAAACCGCAATCCACCAACACCAGAGTGTCACCGGCTTCGATGAGGGTCGCATTGCCCTTGCTGCCACTGCCCAGAGAGGCAAACCGCATCAGCATTGACCCCGCCAGCGGGCAGGGAAAGCGGTCTTTGCAGGGAACTGCGGCACGTTATTCCAGCTCTTCGTAAATACGCTCAAGAATGGCCGAACCGGGGGTTTTCTCTACCAGTGCAGTGCCTTTCTCATTGAGTACCGCCACCTGGATGCCATTGGTGGTATGACTGAGTTTCAGCTGCGCTTCCCGCGCCCCCAGTTCATACCGGTCCGGGACCCGCAAATAGAAAATACCCACTTCGCGATCCCGGTCGCTGACCCTCAAGTCGGTCTCCTTGAGCGCGTCGTTCACGTATTCCCACGCCCATGCATAACGGGTCGTCATCATGATAATCGGGTAACCGTTGCCATCACGGGCCAGCACTGCCCGAATCGACTCGCCCTTGGGAGCCGGTGTGGCATCGTCCTTGTCCGCCTCATTACCCAACACCACCAGCTGCGGGGGTTGGGGTGGCACGTACTTGTCTTCCCCTTCCTGGGCGCCGATCAGGCGATCTTCCTGACGAGGCACAGAATAAAGCGGCTGCTCGCCGATAAACACGCCCCCCTCAGGCACCTGAATGGGGTCGGTGACGGCTGCATCCCGGTAAAGCAGACTGTTATCCGGTAACCAGCTACACCCAGCCAGGGCAGACAAGGCCAGCAGTGTCAGCGCCAGGCTTGCGCCTTTGCCAGGAATACGCGATGCAGTCGTTACAGTGTGCTTCATTTACCCTCCAGCAGCCCGCACTGACGCATGGTCTCACGCAGCCGCGGCTGGGCCGCCTCAGACAGCGTGACCAGCGGCAGCCGGATACCTGCATCAATGAGGCCCATTTCATAAAGTGCCCATTTCACCGGAATCGGATTGGCTTCGATAAACAGATCACGATGCAGGGGTTCAAGTTCCGCATTCAGGGCACGGGCTTTGTCAGCCTCCCCGGCCAGTGCGGCATCACACATGGCAGCCATCTTGGCCGGCGCCACATTGGCGGTAACGGAAATGTCGCCATGGCCTCCCGCCAGGATGAAATCCATGGCGGTGGCGTCGTCACCGGAATAGAGCATGAAATCCTCACCACAGCGCTCACGAATTTCGCGGGCGCGCTCCAGATTACCGGTCGCTTCCTTGATACCAATGATATTCGGCACCTTGCTCAGGCGCTCCACGGTTTCCGGCAGCATGTCGCACGCGGTACGGCCAGGCACATTGTAGAGAATCTGCGGAATGTCCACCGCCCGGGCCACCGCCAGATAATGCTGGTACAGACCTTCCTGGGGAGGCTTGTTGTAATACGGCGTCACCAGCAGGCAAGCATCCGCGCCATCACGCTTGGCATCACGGGTCAGGCGGATGGCTTCTTCGGTGTTGTTGGCCCCGGTCCCTGCGATCACAGGAATACGGCCCTTCGCCACCGCCACCACTTCGCGAACCACACTGTCGTGTTCCTCGAAACCCAGGGTGGCAGACTCCCCGGTGGTGCCCACCGCAACAATCGCGTGGGTGCCTTGTTCCACATGCCAGTCCACCAGCGAACGCAGGCGTTCCCAGTCCACTGAACCATCCGCGCGCATGGGGGTAACCAGCGCTACAATGCTACCGCGAATCATGCCTCTCTCCTGTTGGGCGCAAAACTGGTGCGCAAAGCCGGAAAACCGCCGCATCGGCCCCGGCCAAAGGGTGAAGGGCGCTATGGTAAACGCCGACAGGGCCGGACGCCAGATGTGGCCGGTCAAACCCGCCTTTTCGCCAGCATCGACTCTCCCGAAGCGGCCGTCTACACTTTCCTGACCCATAACCTTACGGACCCTGGAATCATCACCAGGCCACCGAAGGACGGATTGTACTGCCCGGTCCGGGCAGGACCTTTATTGAGGACAAGGACAACGCCATGGAACAGCTGATCGTCATCTCCGCCCTGGGTACCGACCGCCCCGGCATCGTGGAAGCCCTGTCCCGGGCAGTGCTGGACCGCAAAGGGAACATTCTTGATTCACGGATGACCGTGCTGGGAGGCGAATTTGCCGTGCTGATGCTGGTCAGCGGCAGCAATGACACCCTGGATCAGCTGGAAGCCGACCAGCAGACGCTGACCGGGGATCTGGACCTGCTGATCACCCTCAAACGTACCCGCCAGCGCGACACCCGCCCCAGCAGCCTGCCCTACGAGGTTGAAGTGGTCGCCATGGACAATCCCGGCATCGTCCATGAAATCGCCAATTTCTTCTCCTCCCGGAACATCAACATCGACGACCTGCACACCGGCACCTATGCCGCGCCCCACACCGGCACGCCCATGTTCAGCCTTCACCTGGTGTTGAGCATGAACGCAGAACAATCCGTGGCCCAGCTTCGCGACGCCTTCCTGGATTTCTGCGAGGCCCGCAATCTGGACGCCACCATGAGTCCGAAGCGCTGAGGCGCTTCTGGATAACGCTTACACGCCCGATAACACGAGAGATCTAACCCCGATATGGCACATCCCAAAATTGGCAACCTGGCCCCCAATTTCAAACTCCCCGATCAGGATGACAACCTGGTGGAACTGAAGTCCTTCAAGAATGAGCACCCGGTAGTGATCTTCTTTTACCCCAAGGCCATGACCCCTGGCTGCACCACCCAGGCTTGCGGGATTCGCGACACCCGTGCGGAACTGGAGAAGCGCGGGGTAAAGGTGTTCGGCATCAGCCCGGACCCGGTCAAACGCCTGCCCAAGTTCATCGAGAAACATGACCTGAACTTCAGCCTGTTATCCGATGAAGATCACGCCGTGGCGGAAAAGTACGGCTGCTGGGGCATGAAGAAATTCATGGGCAAGGAATTCATGGGGCTGATCCGCACCACTTTCATTGTCGGCAAAGATGGCAAATTGCTAAAGGTCATGGACAAGTTCAAGACCAAAAGCCACCACGAAGATCTGCTGGCAGAACTGGACGAGCTGGGGATCTAGCAGGCTGCTGAAAAGCCCTTTACATGCTCAGCGTGGCCTGGAAGGGTGCAGCTGTTGTGTTATATCGCGACGGACAGGGTTGCTCCCTTTCCTGGCGGTATCTGGAGGCGCCGCCACGGCGCCTCTATTCTGTGTTTAGTCGCCAGTAGCCTGTTCAGCCACCGGATAACTTCCCTCCCGGGGCCAGGCATTCAACACGGCCTTGAACAGGGTTGCCAGGGGAATCGCGAAAAACACCCCCCAGAGCCCCCACAAGCCACCAAATAGAAGAATGGCAGTAATAATCGCGACCGGATGCAGATTCACCGCCTCAGAAAACAGTAGCGGGACGAGAATATTGCCATCAATAAACTGGATGATGCCGTAGACCACCATCACCAATGCAAACTCGCCACTCCAGCCAAACTGCACATAGGCCACCGCCGCGACAGGCAACGTCACCACTGTCGCCCCGATATACGGCACAACCACAGAAAGCCCTACCAACACACCTAACAACACCGCGTAATGCATATCCAGCAGAACAAAGGCGATAAAGGTAACGCTGCCCACCAGCAGGATCTCCACTGCCTTGCCACGGACGTAGTTCGCGATCTGCCCGTCCATTTCGTGCCAGACATGGCTCAGTACCCGACGCCGACTGGGCAAGAATTGCATCAGCCAACCCACAATGGCGTCCTTGTCCTTGAGAAAAAAGAACACCAGAAGGGGGAGCAGCACCAGAAATACCATCACTTCCACAATATTGGGAATAGAGGCCAACGACAGGGTCAAGACCCCCTGTCCGGCTTCCGCCACCTGCCTCTGGATGACGGCAATCACCGAGTTCACTTGCTCAAGGGAAATCACTTCCGGGTAATGCACCGGTAATTCCCGCAACCAGGCCTCACCATTCTTCAACACATGGGGCAACTGCTCCTGGACCAGCAAGGCGGTTTGCCGCCAGACCATGGGTAACAACAGCACCAGTGTCATGACCAGCAAACCCAGAAACAAGGCGAAGACCAGGTTCACCGCCAGCATGCGCCTCATGCCGCGCCGCTCCAGTCCTGACACCAGCCCCTGCATTAAATAGGCAATCACGATAGCCGCCAGTACCGGCGCCAGCATGCCCCCGAAAAAGGCGATCAGCAGGCCTGCTGCCAGAAGGACGACCAGCAGGTAAACCGCTTCCTCGTCAGAAAAATACTGGTCCGCCCAGTTGCGTAAAATCCGCAGCATCAGTTCTCCTGTTCACCGCGACGAATCACAAGAATAAAACGGCCTGATGTCTCCTCACTGCGAACCAGCTCGTGGCAGGATTGTCTCAGATAGGCAGGAATATCGTTGGCCGAAGAGGCATCAGTGGCGATCACTTCCAGCACCTGGCCTGGCTGCATATGACGCAAAGCCTGGCGGGTTTTAAGAAGCGGCATGGGGCATTGCTGCCCGGAAGTATCCAACTGGAGATCAGTCACAGGGTCCGTCATGCTATTCATTGATTGCCATCCTGACGGCATTATAGTCACAACCCGGCCTGCCCGACATGGAGCCATTGATTGAAGTTGCTATCCCGCACACTCTTGCTGTTCTGCTGCCTGCTGACAGGACCTGCCAGTGCCAATGATGATTTGCCGGTACTGGGAGACCCCACTTCAGCATTGATGTCAGCAGATCAGGAGTACCGTCTGGGCCGTGCCTGGCTGCGCAGCCTGCGTGGGCAAACCTCCATCATGAACGACCCGATGGTGCAGGAATATGTGGAAAGCCTGGTCTACCGCCTCGCGTCCTACAGCGACCTGAAAGAGCCGGATCTGGACATCGTGGTGGTGAACAGCCGCCAGATCAACGCCTTCGCCGTACCCGGCGGCGTCATCGGGCTGAACGCCGGCCTGTTCCTGAATGCTGACAGCGAAGACGAAGTCGGCGGGGTGGTCGCTCACGAAATTGCCCACGTGAGTCAACGCCATTTTGCCCGCCGCTACCTGGATTCCAAGAAAGTGAATACGGCGGTACTTGCGGCCATGCTGGCCAGCCTCGCCGTGGCCATCGCCGGAGACGGGGAAGCCGGCATGGCAGGCATGGCTGCCACCCAGGCGGGCGCCATTCAGGCGCAATTGGCCTATTCACGTCAAAACGAGCGGGAAGCTGACCGCGTTGGCATGCAGACCCTGGCTGCAGCAGGGATGGATCCGGATGCGATGCCGCGATTCTTCGAACGCATGCATGATGGCCAGCGCTTTGCGGGCCGGCCACCGGAATTTTTGCTCACTCACCCGGTCACCGAAAGCCGTATCGCGGACAGCCGTGCACGGGCACGCAATCTCCCGTCCCCACGCCTGAATGTCTCTCCCCATTACCTGCTGATGCAGGCAAGACTGCGCGCCGCGTTTATCCAGAGCGACAGTCAGGCCATCGATTACTTCAGGCGTTACACCAACGAACACAGTGCGCTGGCCCTGCAGGCCGCCCAGTACGGGCTGGCACTCAGTTATCTGCGCGCCAACCACTACGAGCAGGCCCGCAAACTGATGCAGTCGCTGGCAGACCAGCACCCGGATGAGCTGTGGTTCCGGTTGGGGCTCACGGAAATCGCGCTGGATGAAGGACGCTACCCCGAAGCCATCAAGCAAGCCCGCTGGGTGCTGGATATTGCCCCCGGTAACTATGCCGCCTCCGTGCTGCTGAGCCGGGCTTACCTGCGCAGCAATCAACCTGACAACGCCCTGCCGATCATCAAACCGTTACTGGCACAACGCGGCACGGACCCCGCCATCTGGGAGCTGGCTGCCGATGCTTATGGCAACAGCGGAGACCGGGTACGCGCACTTCACGCCAAGGCAGAAAGCCAGTTCCTGCGCGGCAATGACAGCAAAGCGCTACAGCAAATGAACTATGCACTGCGCGATGCGCGGGAAGACTTTGCCCTGTACAGCAAGCTCAACGGGCGACTAAAGCAGATGCAGACACTGTCAGAAGAAAAGTTCTAGATCGCGGTCGAACGACCGCTCCCACCACCAAGGCGACGGTGACTGCCGGGGGGGGCCAGGCAACGTGTCGGGTCGTGTGGAAGCGACAAACAGGTCAATAAATCGCCGCTTTCTCCCCGAAGACTGGCACCTGGGCGTGAAGTCCTTACAATCGTTCCTTCTTTTGCCCCGGTAGCTCAGCTGGGTGAGTTCGGGGCTCTCCAAAGCATGCTTTGGCCGAACGAACGCGAAGCGGATACCGCCGCTTTGCCGGCGCCCGGAGGGCGAGCAAACGCCTAATAAATCGCCGCTTGCTCCCCGGAGACTGGCACCCGAGCGTGAAGTCCTTACAATCGTTCCTTCTTTTGCCCCGGTAGCTCAGCTGGATAGAGCAAGCGCCTCCTAAGCGCTAGGTCGGATGTTCGAATCATCTCCGGGGCGCCACTTCCCCCTGATTTCAGCCCTTCCCGGGCTTAATTCAGGCCAAAAATGAACCAAATTCACGATACAGACATCCATGCAGAACTCTTCATCGCCCGCAACGCTGAGCCCCTGGCTGGTTCTGCTGATGGCCGCGACCACCGGCCTGGTGGTCGCGAGCAACTACTATGCGCAGCCCCTGCTGCACACTATCGCTGACCAACTGGCGCTCTCTTACGCCAGTGCCGGGATCATTGTCACCACCGCCCAGGCCAGCTATGCCGTCGGCCTCATTCTGCTGGTCCCCCTCGGGGACCTGCTGGAGCGCCGGGGGCTGGTGGTCACGATGATGTTGCTTGCCACCGGCGGATTGCTGGTCAGTGCCAGCGCCACATCGTTACCCATGTTACTTGCCGGAACGGCGATCACTGGCGCATTCTCGGTGGTTGCTCAGGTGCTGGTTCCCTTCGCCGCCACGCTCTCCCCTGTGGCCCACCGCGGCCGGGTTGTGGGTACGGTCATGAGTGGCCTGCTGCTGGGCATTCTGTTGGCCAGAACCGTCGCAGGCGCACTGTCCTCACTGGGCGACTGGCACACAGTCTACTGGGTGGCTGCCGGGCTGATGCTGGTCAATACCGCGATTCTGTTCCGCGCCCTGCCTCGCTACCGTCAGAACAGTCGGCTCAGTTATCCGCGCCTGATCGGATCGGTCGCTGTCCTGTTTGTGCGCTATCCCCTTTTCCGGCAGCGGGCCCTCCTGGGATGTCTGATTTTTGCCCTTTTCAGTATCTTGTGGACACCACTGGCCTTTTTGCTTTCCGCTTCTCCCTGGGACATGTCCGATGCCACCATTGGCTTGTTCGGGCTGGCCGGAGCGGTGGGCGCCCTGTCCGCACGCCACGCCGGCGTTCTCTCTGATCGGGGCCACAGCCGCATCCTGACCCTGGGCGGATTGGCCTTGCTCTTCGGCTCCTGGTGGCTGCTCAAACTGGGAGCGGAGTCTCTGCTCGCACTGGTGGCAGGGATCATGGTGCTGGACCTGGCACTGCAGACAGTGCATATCACCAATATGAACCTGGTGTTCTCGCTGGATGAACATATCCGCAACCGTCTGAATTCCGGCTACATGTTCCTGTACTTTCTGGGTGGCGCCGGGGGCTCTTTAGGCTCTGCTCGTGCCTACGACAACTTCGGTTGGGACGGAGTTGTCCTGCTGGGAGCAGGCATCGGGCTGATTGCCTTGCTGTATGGGGGCTGGCTTTGCCGCCGACAGGTTTGACGCTGTTTAACAGCCCGGCAATTTACCCGGCGCGCTTAGTGCTCTACATTCAGGGACAGGACTAATCGAAAAGGAATGACACGATGAAACTGCTGGGATTGCTGCAACTGGCGCTGGCGATTTATGCCATCGTCATGATTATTCAGTCTTCCGCTGAAACAGGTGCGAAGGTGCTGTGGGTGCTGCTGGTACTGATCCTGCCCCTTGTTGGCCTGATCATCTGGGCGCTGATGGGACCGGGCTCTCCGCTGAAGCGTTAGCAACCGACTTCAGCTCTGCACTTTTCTGCCAACTCTCTGGAACGCGGTAATAGCCCGTGTCCACCCCCTGGAAGCGCGGCTGATTGATCACCCGGCGCAACCTCTTCAGTGAAAAGTAGGGAATGTCGCGCAGAATGATATTGGCAATCCAGGCGGGGACTACCCCGCCTGGATCCAGTACGACCTCAATAGTGACTTCCACTTCACCCGGTTCTACCGGTGAAAAACGGTAATAGCCTTCCATCTGCGGCATTCGCACATAGCCATCCTGCTCCGGCATGCTGCTTTCGTGAAGGAAAAATGGCATGACCAGATCATAGGATTCTGGCTCTTGGTAGAACTGCACACGAAGCGGTGCATCCCGGTCACTGACGGGCCAGGGCAACCGGGTAGTCACGTAAACATCACGTTTGTAGTGGGAATGACGGCGCAAGTCCCGAATTTCCGAGACCATGTGCATGAAGGACGCCACGGAATCATAGTCATCCATCAGCACACCAATGGACTTGAAGTCTTCCACAGGCATGCGGGCAACACCCCGAAAGGTCTTCAGGCGGGAACTGTCGTCATCCTGGCGAAAAACCTGGATATCATCCCGGTCCGTCACCATGATCCAGCCGTCATCCGCGGCGAAGGCCGGCATGACCCCCAGCAAGGCCGCCAGCACCAGTAATACTCTTGTCAGCATCCACTCTTCCTGACGCGTTCCCGTTTCAAACCAGCAGCTCTTACCGGCCACCTTCTCCTGAGCGCGCACTTTATCGCCAGCAGAGACACACCGATACATCATGTCTACAATAGCGTGATCCAGCCCACACAAATGCTGGCACTATGCCATGATACAAAAGCATGAACGGAGTTTACAGATAGGGTTCCATCAGATGCGCCAACGCATTACGGACCCGTCGCCAGGGAGGCATCTCCTGAAAGGCTGCAACATCCATCCGGCGACAGCGGGGAAGACGCTGGTCAATACGGGCATCCACCGTACTGGCAAGCGCATCGCTATAGCATTCCAGATCAAATTCGAAATTCAGTCGCAGACTGCGGGCATCCCAATTCCCTGATCCCAGCATTACCCAGTGCCCGTCAACCGTCATAACCTTGCTGTGATCAAACGGCGGCGGCGACAGGTACAGTTCAGCCCCCTCACTCACCAGCCAGCGTAATGCATGCAGGCTGGCCCAGTGCACCATGCGGAGGTTGTTTTTCTGCGGCACAATCAGCTGCACTTGCACCCCCTTGAGCATGGCCAGCTGCAAGGTCGCCAGCAGCGTAAGATCGGGCACGAAATAAGGGGTAACGATCCGGATACGGTGTTCTGCGGCACCAATAGCCGCCAGCAGAGTCAGCCGTCGCTTGTCAAAATCCGCATCCGGGCCAGCACTGATCCCCCTGGCCTGCACATCTCCCAGCTGCGCCAGCCCACGGTAACTGGTTTCCAACAGTTCACCGCGGCTGAACAACCAGTCTGCTGCAAAACTGCGTAGCAACTGCCCCACCACCGGCCCTTCCAGCCGCGCATGCAGGTCGGTGATGGACGGAGGGCTCTGAATGTAGCCAGCACGAATATTCATGCCACCGGTGAAACCGGTTTCCCGGTCGACAATCATGAATTTACGGTGGTTTCTGAGATTAATGTAAGGCATCCGCCAGGGCGCAAGCGAGTAGAGGAAGCGTTGCACCGGCACCTTGTTGCGGCGCAACCGCCAAACCACAGACGGCAGGGAATACAGTGAACCAACCCCATCCACCAGCACCCGCACCTTCACCCCGCGCTGGACCGCCCGAGCGAGAGCTTCCACCACCGGTCGACCGGCAGCGTCATTACCAAAAATGTAGGTCGCCAGAAAAACGCTTTCGTTGGCGCCCTCGATCGCGTCCAGCATTTGCTGATAGGCCGCCGGCGCATCCAGGGGCGTAATGCGGTTACCATCGGTAAGAGGCAAATGGGTCAGACGCCCTACCAGCCGGCTCAACTCCTGAAAATGCCCATGCAGTGGCAGGGGTTCAGCCGCCACACGCCAGCCTTCATCGGTCTCGATCTTGCCACCGGTGAGCTGCCGGGCACGGCGGCGGATACGGTTCACGCCCAGCAGGAAGTACAGCAGAGCACCAAACACCGGCACCAGCCAGACGAGTCCGGTCCAGGCCGCTGCGGCCCGGGCATCGCGCTTGTTCTGTGAAACATGGATGGTGACCGTGATGGCCAGGGCGATACTGATCATTGCCGCCAGATGCGGCCAGAACGGTTCCAGCCGCAGCAGCCAACGGTCAATCCCCTGCCCCCACTGCGTTATGAATGCGTCCATTCCTCTCCTTGCCGGACCGCCAGAATTCACCTTGTCTCGATACAGTGCAATGCTGGCAACATAGCACAAATCCCTGTTTTAACGGGTAGTTACCTCTGTCACACCGGTGACATTTTTGCGCTTTCCGTCCCGTTTCACTAAAATGCGCCCTCTTTTGGGTCAGTGACTGCACACTGGCAGCGTCCTGCTTCCCCGCTAATGGCTGGAAGACGGGCAAGACCCAGGTCCCTCGCGTCCCTAGTGGCGTACAGCGACGAGCCACGGCTCGTGTTCAGTACCGGCCGCCGCCGGTTATCAGTAGTAATGACTAATTCCGCTGGTTTAGGCAGCCAGTGTACCGGTGTTGGCGTGGCGTCTTCGCGCAGCAACGCATCGGCACATGATGAGGAGCGTAACCATGCCCGAGACCAATACGGTTATTCCGCTGCACCAGAGCGAGCACACACAGTTTGATGAGCCTCGCCGCTTCAAGGTGTTCACCGCCAAACAACTCGACAAGATCGAGCCACTCAAGCGTCTGGATGACGACACCCGCTTCGCCATGGAGGTCGTTGCCAATGTCCTGCCGTTCCGGGTAAACGAGTACGTCATCAACGAACTGATCAACTGGGACAAGGTTCCCGACGACCCAATCTACCAGCTGACATTCCCACAGAAAGGGATGCTGGCACCGGAGCACTTCGACCGGGTTGCCAATGCCATGCGCGGTGGAGACAAGGACCACATCAAGGCCGTGATCGCGGAGGTACGTGAAGCACTGAACCCTCACCCGGCAGGCCAGATGGAACACAATATGCCGGAAGTGGATGGCGAGAAAATCGACGGCATCCAGCACAAGTACAACGAAACGGTGCTGTTCTTCCCCAGCCAGGGGCAGGTGTGTCACAGCTATTGCACGTTCTGCTTTCGCTGGGCCCAGTTCATCGGCGACAACGATCTGAAGATTGCCGCCAAGGAAGCAGGTCAACTCAAGAAATATATCCAGGCACACCCGGAAATCACTGATGTGTTGATCACCGGTGGCGATCCTTTGGTAATGAAAACCAAAAACCTGCGCGCCCATATCGAGCCGTTGCTGGAACTGGAACAGATTCGCACCATCCGTATCGGTTCCAAAGCCCTGACGTTCTGGCCCTACCGGGTGGTCTCGGATGCCGACGCTGACGACCTGCTGGCACTGTTCCGCGAAGTCCAGGCCAGCGGAAAGCATCTGGCGCTGATGGCTCACTACAACCACTGGCAAGAACTGGAAACCGACATCGCCAAAGAAGCGGTGCGACGAGTTCGTGCCACCGGTGCGGTCATCCGTGCCCAGGGACCGTTGCTGGCCCACATCAACGACAACGCCGATGACTGGGCGCGTCTGTGGCAAACCCAGGTAGAGCTGGGCATTGTGCCGTACTACATGTTCGTGGAACGCGACACCGGCGCCCGCCACTACTTTGAAGTGCCACTGGCCAAAGCGTGGGAAATTTATCGGGACGCCATGAAACAGGTATCGGGTATTGCCCGAACGGCCCGCGGCCCGAGCATGTCCAGCCACCCGGGCAAGGTCGAGATCCAGGGTGTGACCGAAATCAACGGTGAGAAGGTCTTCGCGTTACGGTTTATCCAGGGCCGCAACCATGACTGGGTACAGCGACCCTTCTTTGCCAAATACAACGAAGAGGCGACGTGGCTGAACCATCTGGAACCGGCTTTCGGTGAAGACACCTTTTTCTTTGACGATGAGTTGGCCGCCATGGAACGCGGATAGCTGCCTCGCCAACCAGCGCCCCGCTTTGCGGGGCGTTTCCATTTGCGGGCGAGCAATCTGGACACTCCACCCATCGCCCCAGCAACACCAACCCGGCTGTTCAGAAAAATCACCCATGCCCCGAATCGGGCATGGTGTTCCTGACACCATTACGCTAATAATTCCCCGGCACGACGACGTTTATTTTTTGGAGAAAAACCATGAAAAAAGGCTTGCTCAGCGCCCTTTGCGCCATGATGCTCACCGGCTGTCTCGGCCAGAACGCCCTTTTCGATACCGTTCAGGACTGGAATGCCGAAGCGACCAACAACAAGTTTGTGAATCAGGTGATTTCTTTCGCCTTCTGGTGGATTCCGGTTTACGGGCTCAGCCTGCTGGGTGACATCGTAATCTTCAACTCTATCGAATTCTGGACCGGCACCAACCCGATCAGCCAGGAAGGCGCCAAAGTCGCAGGCACCACCGAAACCGTCACTGACGGCCTGGGCAACGAAGCCCAACTGACCTACCACGCTGATGGTTCCATCGGCGTGCTGGCCACCAGCGGAGAGGTGGCAGAAAGTTACACCCTGATCAAGGAAGGCAGCAAAGTGATCAAGGTGCAGAACGGACAACGTGAAGTGCTTGGCTCCATCATGCTCTGAGACGATGTGACGATGCGCAGGCAGACATTGCTGCCTGCGCATCAACAAAGACGAGACAGCGTAATCAGCGCCTGCTCTACCCGGTTATCCCATTTTACCGCGCAGTTAAGACGCAGGCAGTTGGTAAACTTCCCGGTAGCGGAAAACAAGGCACCCGGCGCAAAACTCACCCCCTGTTCCTGAGCCTGTTCAATCAATTCTGACGTATCAATGTCACCGGGCAACTCCAGCCACAGCACAAACCCTCCGGCAGGTCGGCTAACCCGTGTTTCGGCAGGAAATAACTGCGTTACACGCTCCGTCATTCGGGCAACACTGCGAGCATGCTCACCGCAAACCTGACGAAGATAACGGTCGTAGTGTCCTCTCTCCAGATAGCGAGCCAGCGCCAGCTGGGACGGCGTAGAAACCGACACCGTATTGATGAACTGCAGATAACGCGCCTTTTCGGTGTAAGCATCCGGGGTCACCATCCAGCCCACACGCAATCCCGCCGACAACGTTTTGGAGGAAGACGAGCAGTAGAAAACCTGCCCCGTTGAATCCCAGCTCTTGATCGGTCTGGGTCGCCGCCCGGTCAACGGAAGGTCCCCATAGATATCATCCTCCACCAGCGGCACCCGGTGTCTGGCCAGCAAGGCCAGCAAAGCTTGCTTTCGCTCATCCGACAGGCACACCCCCAACGGGTTCGAGAAATTACTCACCACCACGCAGGCAGATACCTTCCAGCGCTCCAGCGCCAGAGTGAGTGCGTCCAGGGAGATGCCGGTCTCGGGATCCGTGGGAATCTCCAGAGCCTTGAGCCCCAGTGACTCAATCACCTGCAGCAACCCATAGTAGGTCGGAGACTCAATGGCCACCGTATCTCCCGGCTGAGTGACCAGTTTCAGGGCTATCGCAACCGATTCCTGACAACTGTTGGTAACCAGTACCTGCTCAGGGCGAGTGGGACACTGCAAGGCAGCCATACGACGTGCAATCTGGGTGCAGAGTTCAGGCGCTCCGGGGGGAAATTCGTAGCCAACGCAACGTCTTCGTTGTTCGCGAAGCACCCCGTGAAAGACTTTTTCCATGGTCGCCACCGGCATGTACTCCGGGGCCGGCACCGCCGCCCCCAGGTTAACGATCGCCGGATTATTCACATTCTGCAGAATCTGTAATACCCGCTCCTGCCCGGTGATACGACGCGGCCGCCGGCTCGCCCGGGCCACCCTGGGAGGTTCAAGCTCGGCAAGGGGTGGACAGACGTAATACCCGGATCTCGACCGTGCTTCCAGGACACCTCGCTGCTCCAATTCCCGACAGGCATTCACCGCGGTGGAGACACTCACCTGATGCTGTGCCGCCAACATGCGCACCCCGGGTAACCGACTTCCCACGGGATACGCCTGCTCGCGAATCAGTTCCTGAAGGGTATCCGCAAGGCGTTGATACAAAGTCATGGCAATTACCGATACAGATAGCGTCACAACAGGCAGCACAGTTTTATAAAAATACAATCTGTACTGCATCAATTTTGTTTTCTTATATCTGTATCGATACGACTTGTCCACCTACTCTGGAACACCTTCCAGAGCCAATGGATGCCAGGCATGCCAATGGAGCAGATTTTCGCCCTTGTCGGCTTTGTTGCCGTAATGACCGGAACCCCCGGCCCCAACAACCTGATGCTGGTTTCTTCCGGCGCCAACGCCGGCTTCATTCGTTCGTTGCCGCATATTCTGGGTATCGTGATCGGCTGTCAGATCATGCTGCTGTGCATCGCGCTGGGGCTCGGCCAGCTGCTGAGTCACTCCCCCTCTCTGATCAACGGGTTGCGCATAACCGGTGCCCTTTATTTACTGTGGCTGGCCTGGCAGCTGGTGCGAAACCGCTCCCTGCAGGACCACCCGCAGCAGCAACAGCCCCTGACCTTTATCCAGGCGGCGCTGTTCCAATGGGTTAATCCCAAAGCCTGGATGATGACGTTGACCGGGGTGGCCACTTTTACCCAACCCCACAACTTTACCCCCAGCATGCTGCTGCTTGCCGGCACCTTCGTGGTTGTGGGTTTGCCGCTGATCAGTAGCTGGAACCTGTTTGGCGCGGCATTAAAGAACGGCTTGAAAAAAGGAAAACATCTGCGGTATTTCAATCGCGTCATGGCGGTACTGCTGGTTGCCTCCTTGTATCCCACCTTTGGCATACAACCCAGTCAGGCCAGCGAGGTGCAGCCGAGCTCCTCCCCCGCGCCTCAGCCAGAGCTGAAACGGGACAAGCTGGAATGGTGGATGAGCGTGATGTAAACCGGCGACACACGTAAAGTCAGGGCAGAAAACCGCCTTGGCCCTTCCTCCCTTCGACGGACTCCCTTAGGCTTGGCGTTTGGCAATGCTATACAAGGAATGTCCATGCAAAACGGGCTGATGGTGCTACACAGCAACCGTCTGGAAACCCTCACTGAACTGGTGGCGGACTGGCTTCGTCGCCAGCCGTTGTCCCCGTTGGAAACAGAGACGTTTCTGGTGCAATCCAATGGCATGGCCCAATGGCTGAAACTGCAACTCGCCCAATCTCTGGGGATCAGTGCCGGCTACCAGTTCCAGATGCCCGCCCGTTTTTTATGGAACGCCTATCGCGCCGTGCTGGGGGAGGAACAGGTCCCACGCACTTCGCCCTTCGACAAATCCCGGTTGCTGTGGCGTCTGTATCGTTTGCTGCCGACTCTGCTGGACGATCCACACTTCGGCCCGCTACGGCACTTTCTTACCGATGACCAGGACTGCCGCAAGCGGCATCAGCTGGCGGAACGGTTGGCGGATCTCTATGACGCCTACCAGGTGTATCGCGCCGACTGGCTGACCGACTGGGAAGCCGGCCGCGATCAACTGCGCAAGGCCCACGACCGCAACGCCCACGATGATTTCCCCGACAGCCAGCGCTGGCAGGCCCATCTCTGGCGCGCCGTACTGACAGACATGGACGACGACAAACAGGGCCTCAGTCGCAGCGCCATCCATGACCGTTTTATCGAAACGTTGAAGAGCGGCGAAACGCCACCCGGCCTGCCGCGTCGCCTGATCATCTTTGGCATCAGCGCCCTTCCCCAGCAATCCCTGGAGGCCCTCGCCGCACTCAGCCAGCACTGCCAGATCCTGATGCTGGTGCAGAACCCCTGCCAGCACTACTGGGCAGATATCGTGGAAGACCGTCATCTGCTCCGGCGTCAACTGGACGAGCGCAAACGTCACCTCGACCTGCTGCCAGAGAACCGGGTCAATCCGCTGCTGGCCGCCTGGGGCAAACAGGGCCGGGACTTTATCGGGCTGCTCTATGATCACGATGATCCGGACAGCTACCGCAGCGCGTTCCAGAACCAGATCGACCTGTTCACGGATTTAACACCGGGCACGCTGCTGGAACAGTTGCAGCAGGATATTCTCGATCTGGAACCGCAGCCGGCTCCGGATCAGCGACCGCTCCTGCAACCGGGTTCGTCCCTGCATTTCACCATCGCCCACAGCCCCCAGCGGGAGGTAGAGATCCTGCAGGATGCGTTGCTGAAACGCTTTGCCGAGGACCCCACCCTGCAGCCCCGGGACGTGATTGTGATGGTGCCGGATATCGAGGCCTACGCGCCCTACATTGATGCGGTGTTTGGTCGCATGGCGCGGGACGATCCCCGCTACCTGCCTTACACCCTCAGCGACCGCAGTGCCGGTGCCGCCTCGCCCATGGCCCAGGCCATGGAGTCCCTGCTGCACCTGCCCCAATGGCGCTTCACCGCCAGCGACATTCTCGACCTGCTGGAGGTGCCTGCAGTGCGCCAGCGCTTTGCCATCGAGGAAAGCGACTTGCCCCAGCTGGCCAGCTGGATTGATCAGGCCCGTATCCGCTGGGGGCTCAACAGCGACCAGCGCCACACCCTGGACGTCCCCGGCTTTGAACAAAACAGCTGGGCGTTCGGGCTCAAACGCATGCTGGCCGGCTACCTGATGGGCGATGGCCCCGCCTGGAATAACATCCAGCCGCTGGACGAAGTAGCAGGGCTGGGCGCCGAGCTGGCCGGGCGACTGTCACGCTTGCTGGAGAATCTGGAACAGCACTGGCAGGCCTTCCGCGACAGCGCCACTCCGACCCAATGGCAGCTGCGTTTCAGCCAGCTGCTGGACGATCTGTTTGCCCCCGACGAACAGGACGATCAGGGCCTCGATGCCGGCCTGCGCGATGCCCTCAACGACTGGCTGGCGGCCTGTGGCGAAGCGGATTTCGACAAGGCCCTGCCGCTGACCGTGGCCCGCCGCCCACTACTGGATGCACTCAATTCCGAAAGCCTGTCGCAGCGCTTCATGGCCGGGCGCATCAACGTCTGTACCCTGATGCCCATGCGAGCCATTCCGTTCCGCCATGTCTGCCTGTTGGGCATGAAAGACGGCGATTACCCCCGCCCGCAGCAGCCCATGGATTTCGACCTGATGCGCCAGTGGGGCAACTATCGCCCAGGGGATCGCTCCCGGCGGGACGACGACCGTTACCTGTTTCTGGAAGCCCTGCTCAGCGCCCGCGACAGCCTTTATATCAGCTGGACCGGCCGCAACGTGCGCGACAACAGCGAACGTCCGCCTTCGGTACTGGTGGCCCAGCTGCGCGATCACATCAACCAGCGCTGGCACTGCGACCATGGCGACCCGGTAGAGGCCCTCACCCAGGCCCATCCCCTGCAGCCCTTCAGCGGCCAGTACTTTGATGCCGCCAACGATGCCCTCAACACCTATGCCAATGAATGGCGTGTACTGCATGATGGCGAGGCCCCGCGGGTGGACAATCGCCAGCCGTTGCCGCCACTGGACGTGGACGAACCGGTGAACTGCAGCGTCCTGGGTCGCTTCCTCAAACAACCGGTGGCGCATTTTTTCGAACGCCGGCTCAAGGCAAAACTGAAACTGGAACGCCAGGTACTCGAAGACAGCGAACCCTTCGGTTTCGATGGGCTGCAACGTTATCAACTGCAGGATCAGCTGGTCAGTGATGCCCTGCAGGTGGGTCCGGAACAGGCACAAAGCACCATGCAGGCCACTCTGAACCGGCTGGCCGCCAGCGGCGACCTGCCCCTGCATCCGTTTGAAGAAGGTAGCCGTGACAGCTTGTTGGTGCCGCTGGCCGATCCGCTGGACGATTACTTTGCCCTGTTGGCCCAGAGCGGCAGCCCGCAGCCCCAGCAGGAAATCCGTCTGACCGCTGGCCCCCTGCCACTGGAAGACTGGCTCACCGATCTGCGCGGCGCCACCGCCAACCCCCAGCGGCTGGTCCTGCAGACCGGCAGGCTGGAAAACCGTTACGACAAGCTGTGTCGCGACTGGGTAATTCATCTGGCTGCCTGTGCTGCCGGTTACCCGCTCACCACCCGCATACAGGGCCAGGATGGGCGCTTTACCTTGCTACAGGTGACCCAGCAGGCAGCCCAGCAGCATCTCGACCAGCTTGGTCATGCCTGGCAACAGGCGCTCTGCCATCCGCTACCGGTGGCCTGTGCCACCGCCTTTGCCTTCCTGGCGGAAGAAGATGAAGAGAAAGGCGTGAAAGCAGCAAGGAACAAATACACCAGCAGCGATTTCAGCCGAGGGGAAGTGGATGACCCGTCACTGGCCCGCGCCTGGCCGGATTTCGATACGCTCTGGGCACAGACAAAAGAGGAAGAACCGCTGTTTCTTTACTGGACAGAACAACTCTATGCGCCCCTCTTCCTGAACAGCCAGTGGGCCGAACTGGGGGACCTGTCATGAGCCATAACGACGGATGTCAGGCCCCACCGCTACCGATCACCTTCCCTCTGCATGGCACCCGGTTGATCGAAGCCAGCGCCGGTACCGGCAAGACCTTCACCCTGGCAGCGCTTTATCTGCGCCTGGTGCTGGGACATGGTGACGACCGGGCCTTCCACCGCCCGCTGCTGCCACCGGACATCCTGGTGGTGACCTTTACCGAAGCCGCCACGGAAGAATTGCGCGAGCGGATTCGGGACCGTCTGGCCGATGCCGCCCGTACCTTTGCCGACCCGGACGCCACTGCCAGCGACCCGGTGCTGTCACAACTGCTGGCCGACTACGCCGAGCCGCAGGCGCGCAAGCAATGCGCCCAGCGTCTGGATGCCGCCGCCCAGTGGATGGACGAAGCGGCCATCTACACCATCCACGGTTTCTGTAATCGCATGCTCAAGCAGCATGCGTTTGATTCCGGCAGCCTGTTCAGCCTGGAACTGCAGGAAGATGCCAGCGATGACCAACTGCAGGCGGCACGGGATTACTGGCGCAACATCATCAACCGCTTCCCGGTGAGTGCCGCCAACCAGTTGCAAAGCGAAGGCCTGGGCAACCCGGATGCCCTGCTCAAGCAAGCCCGTCCCCTTCTGGGGCTCAAGGAAGCCGATCCGGCGAACCTGCCAGACAGTGTCAAAAAATGGCTGACGCAAACCGATCCCCAGGCCGAGCTGGACCGGCTGGCTCGCCAGCAACTGGCGGAGGCCTTGCCGGACTTTCTTCACTGGGTACGTGACGCCCAGGAGAACAAGTGGCTGAACGGCAACAGCTACCGGGCGAAAAGTGTGCCCGGCATGCTCAAGCTACTGAAGCGCTACGCCAAGGGTGAAGGCCTGCGCGACAAGGATTACGACGTCCTCTTCAAGTTTTCTGAAGACGGCCTGAAGCTGACCAAGGCGGGTCAGGACCACCGTCCGGACTTCCTGTTCTGCAAGACGCTTGATCGGGTCCTGATGGGGCGCGAAAACACCCGCCTGCCACGCACGGACCTGCTGGCCCATGTGGCCGCCTGGATTGACCGGCGGGTGGACCAAGTGCGCCGCCAGACCGCGACGCTGGGCTTCGATGACATGCTCACCCGCCTGCGCGATGCCCTGGAAGGGTCCAACGGCGAGCGGCTGGCCGCGGTGATTCGTGAGCAATTCCCGGTAGCGCTGATCGACGAATTTCAGGATACCGATCCGGTCCAGTACGGGATTTTCTCTGCACTCTATGGGAATCAGCCGGAGATCGGCTGGTTCATGATCGGCGACCCCAAGCAGGCCATCTATGCATTCCGCGGCGCGGATGTATTCACCTACCTGAAAGCCCGCACGGCCACCGAAGGCAACCACTACACACTCAAAAAGAACTTCCGTTCTGCCCATGCCATGGTCTCCGCTGTGAACGAGTTGTTCACTTACAGCGACCAGACCTTTGGTGATGTCTTCCGTATGGCCAAAACCGGCAGCCCCTTTCCTTTCGACCCGGTGGAAGCCCAGGGTCGCAAGGAACAACTGGAAGTGGATGGGCAGGTCAAAGCAGGCATCACACTGTGGGTGGAAGACCGCGACAGAGCGGTCAGTGCCGGTCAGTACCGCCAGCAACAGGCGGACCGTTGCGCCACCGAAATCGCCCACCTGCTCAACGGCGCGGAAAAAGGCGACACCGGTTTCCGCAAAGGCGAACAATTCCGACCGCTCCAGCCCAACGACATTGCCATCCTGGTTCGTGACCGCACCGAGGCCAAAGCCATTCGTGATGCGCTGATGGAACGTGCGGTGCGCAGCGTGTATTTGTCTGACCAGGATTCCGTCTTTGCCCAGCCGGAAGCGATCGACCTGCTGCTGATCCTGCACGCCTGCGCCAACCCGGAATCGGACAGCAAGGTGCGCAGCGCCCTGGCCAGTGCGTCACTGGATATAGCCTATACGGAACTGGATGCCATCAACCAGGATGAGGTGCGCTGGGAGCGCATGGTGGAACAGTTCCATGGCTATCGGCACCAGTGGCAACAGCAGGGCGTGCTGCCCATGCTGCGCAGTTTGCTGATGGATTTTCATGTCCCGGTGCGCCTCAGCCAGAGCCTGGATGGCGAGCGGGCACTGACCAACCTGCTGCACCTGTCTGAATTGCTGCAGCAGATGGCCACTCAACTGGATGGCGAGCAGGCCCTGATTCGCTATCTGGAAGAAACCCTCGAACAGCAGAGCAACAGCAGCAAGGAAAGCATCCTGCGGCTGGAAAGTGATGATGACCGGGTCAAGGTAATCACCATCCACAAATCCAAGGGGCTGGAATACCCGCTGGTGTATCTGCCCTTTATTTGCAGCTTCCGCCCCGCCGACAAGAGCAAGCCGCCGCTGCGTTTCCATGATGATGACCGGCTGCATGTGTCACTGGAGCCGGATGCGGAAGACGAACGCAAGGCTGACGAAGAGCGCCTGGCGGAAGACATGCGCCTGCTCTATGTGGCACTCACCCGGGCCTGCCATACCTGCACCCTGGGCATTGCCCCCTACGTGAAAGGCAACGGTAAAACCAACCAGCTGGAGAAAAGTGCCATTGGCCGCCTGCTGTTTGGTGACGGTGTGGAAAATGAAAAACTCACCGAAACACTGAGGCCAGTCATCAGCGACTCGGTAAGCGTGATCGCGCCACCGCAGAGCAATGATCTGCCGTATCAACCGGCCACCCGGAAGCTGACCCTGAAACCGGTACAAGTGCCCCCCCGACATCAACGCCAACCCTGGTGGATTGCCAGCTACAGTGCCCTCAAGCAGGTTCAGGAAACCCTGGCCCCGGCGGACCCGCGCAGCGACCAGTTGGCCGAACAACCGGATCAGGACAGCATGCCGGAACAGGAGCCCCTGCCGGGTAGCATCCACGCCTTCCCGCGCGGCGCCGCCCCCGGCACCCTGCTGCATGATGTTCTCGAGCAGGCAGCAAACCAGGACTTTGTTGCGACCCTGGCGTCCCCTGCCCCCTTCGAACAGGTTGTGGCAGAAAAACTCCAGGCCCGCGGCTGGCAGGATCACGCGGCGGTGATTGAGGACTGGTGGAAAACCGCCCTGCAAACACCGTTACCGCTGGCCGCTGATCAGGTGGCACTGAGCGAGATGGCCACCTATGTGGCAGAGATGGAATTCATGTTGCCCGCCAACCAGGTGAGCGTGGCGGCACTGGATCAGGCCATTCGCGATGCCATCCACCCTGACCTGCCCCGCCCGCGACTGGAAGCGGACACCCTCAACGGCATGCTCAAGGGCTTTATCGATCTGGTGTTCGAACACCGCGGCAAGTACTACGTGCTCGACTACAAATCCAACTGGCTGGGCGTGGATGACACCGCCTACACCACCGACGCCATGACCCGTGCCATTCTCGACAAGCGTTACGAGGTGCAGTACGTACTCTACCTGCTGGCCCTCCATCGTCTTCTCAAGAACCGGCTTGGCGAAGACTACAATCCGAATCAACACCTGGGCGGCGCCGTCTATGTGTTCCTGCGCGGCATGCAGGGGCCAGCCGCGGGCACGGTCTTCGACCGGCCGGCGACGGAGTTGATTGAAAGGCTGGATGCGATGTTTGGAGGGAAACAATGAGCTATGAGCTGCGAGCTACCAGCGACCAGTCGCAAGACAACACACCGTTAATGGATTCGCCATGCCCGCGGAGACAAAGCATCAAGGCAATGAAACGAGATTGTTACTCCTGCCTTCGTAATACCAGATTTACAACTGGCAGCTCGCAGCTCGTAGCTCATAGCTGCTCTCCCCGGAGGGGCTTCGATGCAATCTGATCTATTCTCCGCCCTCAACTGGGAAGACGCCCTGGAGCAACTGCGTGATGGTGGCCTGTTGCGGGATCTGGATGTGGCCATTGCCCGCTTTCTGCATCAGCAATGCAGTGAGGCAAGCTATGAAGTGCTGTTACTCGCGGCCTTTACCAGCAACCAGCAGGCCAGTGGCCATCTCTGTCTGGATTTTGAAAATGACGCCCTGAGCACCCAGCTGTGGGGCACATCACCGCCAGCGGAACTGACGCAGTTACTCCCCGGGACACCGGACCAATGGCTCACAGCCTTGCAGCAAAGCCCGCTGGTCAGTAACGACGGCAGCACACCGCTGGTGCTGGATCAGCATCGACTTTATTTGCGCCGTAGCTGGTCACAGGAACGGTCGGTTGCCGACGCCATTGCAGCACGGCTGGCCACGCCTTCCGGACTGTCTGCACAGCAACTGCATGGCCCGTTGCAGGCGCTGTTCCCTGACAGTGGTAACGGCACCAACTGGCAACAGGTGGCCTGCGCGCTGGCCAGCCGCGTTGGCATCGGCATCATTACCGGCGGGCCGGGGACCGGCAAGACCACCACAGTGGTAAAACTGCTGGGCCTGCTGCAAAGCCTGGCCATGGAAAACCATCAGCGCCTGCGCATTCGTCTCGCCGCCCCCACCGGCAAAGCCGCCGCACGGCTCACCGAATCCATTGGCGACCAGGTCGCCGCCCTGCCGGTATCTGATGCGGTTCGCGACAGCATTCCCACCGACGTGACCACCCTGCACCGTCTGCTGGGCACCCGGCCAGATTCGCGGCACTTCCGTCATCACGCCCACAATCCCCTGCACGCGGATCTGGTGGTGGTAGACGAAGCCAGCATGATCGACATGGACATGATGGCCAGCCTGCTGGCGGCCCTCCCCGCCCATGCGCAACTGATCCTGCTGGGCGACAAGGACCAGTTGGCCAGCGTAGAAGCCGGCGCAGTCATGGGCGATTTGTGTCGCCATGCCTTTGAGGGGCGTTACCAAGCCGACACCGTGGAGTTCGTGGCACAGAGTTGTGGCGCCGACATTCGTGACTTCCGTGAAGAGCCCGACCAGCCCGGCACGGCACTGGCACAGTCCACGGCCATGCTACGGACTAACTGGCGCTCCAAAGACAGCCCCGGCATTGGCGCCCTGGCTACCGCCATCAATCAGGCGGACCTGGGCAAGTCACGGGAAGCATTCCGGGATTACCCGGAGAGCCTCAACCGTCACCGGTTGCAAAACGACAATACACAGCTGGAAAACCTGTTGGTGGAAGGCAGCGCAGGTCACGCCGGCTTACGCAGCCTGTTTGCCGCGGTGGACTCGCCGCCCGGCAACGAAGAACGGGATCCATGGGCAGCGGGTCTGCTCAAACAGTTGACCCACCAGCAATTGCTCAGCGGCCTGCGCAGCGGCCCCTTTGGGGTAGAGCAGCTCAATCAGCGCCTTACCCATTACCTGCAACAGCAGGATCTGGCACCGGAACGGGAGTGGTATGCGGGCCGCCCGGTGATGATGACGCGCAATGATTACCAGCTGGGGCTGATGAATGGCGATGTGGGCCTGACGCTCCCCGGCGAGACCGATGACAACGGCAACCACCGGTTGCGGGTGGCGTTCCAGTTGCCCGACGGCCGAATCAAGTGGGTGCTGCCTTCGCGGCTGGACGGGGTAGAAACCGTGTACGCCATGACCGTGCACAAATCCCAGGGTTCGGAGTTTCGTCACACCTTGCTGGTGCTGCCGGATGCGCCGCACCCGCTGCTGACCCGGGAGTTGGTTTACACCGCGATTACCCGCGCTCGTGACACCTTTACCCTGCTGGAGTTCGGCAAACCGTCCGTGCTGGAAAGTGCCATTCGCAAGCCGACCTGGCGAGCCTCCGGGCTGGCAGACCGGCTCCAGGGCTGAGTTAGCAGCAAACGGAGAGCACCAGACGCCTCTGCCGGCATCCGCCTCCGCCCGCCCCGTAGACCTACCCTGCGGGGCCATCGCCGATTAGAATCCGCATCTGAATCTGTTGAGCCACACTGCACACAGGACCGCAACCCGTCATGTCATCCGAATTGACCCAGCCCGCCTCCACGCTCGAGTACCTGCGCCGCATCGAATCCAGCAAGCTGTTTCAGGGCGCGGTCATTGCCATCATTATCCTGTCGGCACTGACCATCGGAGCCAATACCTACACCCTGCCACCGCTATTCAGCGACACCCTGGCGCTACTGGACAACGCCATCACGGTTTTCTTTCTGGTAGAAATTCTGTTCCGCCTGGGCGTACACCCCGACAAGAAGCGGTTCCTGCTGGATGGCTGGAATCTGTTCGATACGCTGGTAGTCATCGGCAGCCTGATCCCCATGGACAATGCCGAAGTGGTTCTGCTGGGCCGGCTACTGAGGGTATTTAGGGTATTGCGACTGGTATCGGTGGTGCCGGAACTGCGCTTCCTGATCAACTCGCTGATCAAGGCCATCCCGCGCATGGGCTACATCGCACTGTTGATGTTCATCATTTTCTATATCTACGCGGCCATGGGCTCCATGTTCTTCTCCAGTGTCGATGAAACCCTGTGGGGGGATGTGGCCATCTCCATGCTGACCCTGTTCCGGGTGGCCACCTTCGAAGACTGGACCGACGTGATGTACGCCACCATGGAAAGCTACCCGTTAAGCTGGCTGTATTACCTCAGCTTTATTTTCCTGACCGCGTTCGTCTTCCTGAACATGATGATCGGGGCCATTCTGGAAGTGATGAGCGAGGAACAAAATGCCAAACAAGCGGAGCAGGCCCATGACGAGCGCGAAAAAATGACACGGCAATTGGCAGAGATGCAGTCGCAACTTACCGAGCTCACAGCCCTGATGAAAGCCCGCAAAGAGTAAGTTTTCCTCTTTACACTACAGGCCGCCCGGTTATCTTTCAGCCTAAAAAAGGGACACCATGGTGTCCCTTACCACACAGTCAGTTAACGATCCGTTCCTTGTCGAAAAAGGCTTCGATCAGCCACTGGTTATAACCGCCCAGTCGCTTGCCTTCGAGGCGGGCCTGCGCCTCATGATAAATCGGATGGTGCTCCATGCTTTTGGGCAAAAGTACTTGTGCGGTCCAGGTAAAACCCCGAATCCAGGCGTAATTGAATTTCTGCCACCAGCCGTATTTCATGTCGTACTGATCCCGGATACGCGGCGGTAGTTCGGCTGAGGTGATGATTTCCTGCCCCCACAGCGGAGCAATCATCCAGATGGATTTGGGATCAAACAGGTCGTCCTTGAGTTGCATCGCATTGGGCGTGACCGTCAGCTGCGGGCTCGCCCACATGGCCTCGTTGTAGGCCATAAATTCATCCCAATCCGACGGCAAGGCACTTTCCGGGATGCCGAACAACATGGCGAACAGCTTGGTCTCTTCGTAGAACTGGTCTTTTTCTTGTGGTGTCAGTTTGTGTTCCAGCTTTTCGTACATGTGCACGATGGTTTCCCACAAGGTGGCATGCACCCAGATCATGGCGCTGACTTCATTGGCACGGTACGCCGAGCCATGATGAAACGCACCGGCCTGCTCGGTCATTTCTCCTTCAATTTCCTCATGGATATTGCGCACCTGGTTCGCCGACGCCATGACCTGCGGCATGCTGCCAAAGACCATGCTGGAAATGTGATAGAAGGTGCGCCGCGCCCGGCCAAGAGGGTCATTGCGGACTTCAGAGTGCTGGTCGATCCCCGCAGTGACCCACGGATGAGCGACTTGTAACAACAAGGCACGACCCGCCCCAAAAGCCGGCGGCGCCCCAAGCCCATCGAGCTTCCACATCATCGAATCCGGACCGAACAAACCTTCGCGGGAACTGGGCAGTTTGTTATCGTGAATTTTTGCCAGCTGACGACAGAAATCCACTTCGTTGATCCACCGTGGTAACGGCGCGCGGCCGTCGCGTGGCACCAACTGCCCGACCACATCCGGTGCCCGTGCCGGGTCGACACTGGCGGCTACCGTGGCATCGCTTACCCCTTGTTCACAAGGGTGGGAAAGGAACCCGGTGTCGCCACGCACCATCTCCCATACCAGGCTTTTGCCATCAGCCTCGAACTTGATCTCTGAAGGCAGGCGATAGCCACCCTGCAGGGACATGTAATCGCGGTATTCGATCTCCCAGCCCGCTTCTTCAATGCGGTCAGCCAGGTACATGTCTTCCTGATAAAGGGTTGCGTCCTCGGTAGCGGGCAAACCGCGTAACCAGTAAGACAACTTGGCAGTGTCGATTGCATCATGCAGATGGCGAGCAATGGACAGGGCCTCGGCCCCGCCAGAGGCGTCGACCGTGGAGCGACCGGATTCGAATACATTGCCGCGAATGACCGCCCGCGGAGCCCCGACCGGGTCATCCATCAAGACAACCAGTTCATAGTTTTCACCCACTTGCTGGTAAGTGAAGTAACTTTTGCTTTTCCCCTGATCGGCGAAAAGCGCAAATTTCCCTTCTACTCGCCACTCACTCAACCCCTCAGGGGACTGAGGGACAAAGTGAGATTCCTTAAGAGAGGAACAGCCTTGCAACGTCAGCAGTAACGCCAGGAGCAGCAGCTTGCTCCGGCACAACAGCACAGCGCACATGGGAGACTCGCTTTATTATTCTGATTGTTAACGCCGGCGTTATGCCGGCTGTCTCAGGGATTTCTTGTCAATCTTGCCAACGGAGGTCAGCGGAATCGCATCAATAAAGAACACTTCCTTGGGGACTTTATACGGTGACATGTTTTCCCGGCAGAAACCATCCAGCTCGGCCTTCAGCGCTTCTTCAGACTGTTGGCAATCCGGGGTGCGTTCCACGTATAGCTGAACGACGTCATTACCTGGACGTTTAGTATCAGGGCGGCCAACAACGGCACACATGGCAACCCAAGGCAGGCTTTGTACCTTGCCTTCCACTTCCACGGAAAACACTTTGTAGCCACCCACAATCAGCATGTCCTTGCTGCGGTCGCAGACACGAACGAAACCGTCTTCGTCCATGACGCCCACGTCCCCGGTGTGCATCCACAACTTGCCGTCCATCTCGCGCAAGGATTTCTTTGTCGCTTCAGGCATTTCCAGATACCCCTGCATGACCTGCGGACCGGAGGCGATGATTTCACCGGCTTCGCCCAGCGGCATCAGGGTAGTCCCATCTTCGGCATCCACGATACGCACATCGGTGCCCGGCAGGGGAATGCCCACATGGGCTTCCTTGAAGTGCGAGGCAGGGTTCAGGGTGATCACCGGGCTGGTTTCGGTCATGCCATAGACTTCACAGAACTTGCCGGCACCCACCACGCTTTCCAGCTTCTGGACTTCTTCCTTGGCGAACGGAGCCGCTCCGGAAATAGCCATCCGCAAACCGGAGAAATCCAGGCCCTTGAACGTTTCATTGGCGCACAGCATCTGATAAAGCGCCGGCACCGCGGCCAGCACGGTCGGGGTGCGTGCTTTCATTTCGCTGACGAAGTGATCGATATCACGAGGGTCCGGGATCAGCAGGAACGTGGCAGCGGTGCGCAGCGCGTTAAATACCACCGCCGCACCACCGATGTGGAACAACGGGAAGGCGGACGCCACGGTTTCTTCACCGGTGCGGTAGCCATAAAACTCGTTGGCCTGCAGATTATTCATGAACAGGTTGCGTGAGGTGAGCTTGGCGCCCTTGGGCAGCCCGGTGGTGCCCCCGGTGTACTGCAGGTACAGCACCTTATCCATGTCCACACGGGTGTCGACAGGCTCCGCCGTAGCTGGCAGGTGATCATGCAGGGAAATCCCCTGAACCCCTTCAACCGTGGCGTCAATCGCTTCACCCTGTCCGGTCATGATATCCATGGGGCCGGAGACGATCACCGTCGACAGGGTGGGTACCTTGCCCAGCACCGGCTGGACTGAGGTTTGCCAGAACGGTACCAGCGTCATCAGGATCTTCACCTTGGCATCGTTGGCCTGGTGAGTAATTTCTGGCGGGGTCATCAGTGGCGAAATACTGGTGGTCACCATGCCAAGGCGGGCGGCAGCAATAAAACCAATCACATATTGCGGCGTGTTGGGCAACTGCATGCCCAGCACGTCACCTTCACCCGCGCCTTGTTCAGCAAACAAGGCCGCCATGCGGTCTGCCAGTTCATCCAGCTGCTTGTAGGTAATTGCCTGCCCCAGAAATACCAGCGCTTCGCGATCCGGGAATTGTGCTGCATAGCCACGAACATAATCGGACAGGGTTTTTTCCGGCAACTCAGGCAGGGAATACCAGTCCTTGCCAAGAGATTCGTAGGTGGACAGCCAGGGGCGATTTTCCTGATTCATACAAGCACCTTAAGCATATTATTCACGTTATTGGCTTGAGGGTGGGAAGCGTCCGTCTTCGGAAGCGACTCCATCAGCTCCCTCGTAACCCTTGCCTGTTGGCAGGCAAGGCCCCATCACCGCCCGGAGCGCATTGCCAGGCAAACCCCGGCAGCCATTCGACCGGGATTATTCCTGTCCAAGATAGAGGCAGACGGGATACAGGTCTTTAGCCATATCTGCCATCCGGGGTTTATCTTTGATCATGCCGAAGATCGCTTTCGCGCCTTCTCCGCATTGACACACAGCTCCGCTGCTTGCCGCTCTCAACTCAGCTACGTAGACGATGCCAGGCGAGTATCCCTGCCATTTCGCGCCAGAAAATATATTTTCAATATCTTTGTTTACCTTGGGTGCATTCCGATAATCCTTAACGACCAAGAGGCGGGAAAAGTGGCAAAAAAAAGACCTGGCCAGTCCCCCTTTCAGAGGCCCGACACAGGTCGAACGCACACTACTTAACAACGAGAATCCAAACCTTGCCTGGAACTATGGGGAAGCCTGTACCGATTGGTGCAACACCAACGCCATGGCCGCCACCCGATTCAACGCATCCACGGACAAGGTGGCACCGGTAATGCCATCCACCTGCCCTGACAAGGCATATGCCTCGGTCAGGCGCATGCCCAAATACTGCTTCCGGAAGGCCGCTTGATGAATCTCTCCCCCACGGGGCTCGCGGTACACCAGCAGCTCAATCACCGCAATCTCACCCTCCGGATTGATGCCAATGCCGATCGTCATTGGCATATCCTTGCTCTTTTCATCAATTATCCAGGCGGTGGTGCCATCTTGCTGCCAGTAACGCAGGCGCATGCCACTGTAACGATGACCCAATACCGCTTCTGCCCGCTTGCGGGTATCACCACGCAGCGGCATCAGCGAAATGGAAGGCACATTTTCGCCATACACCTTGGCTAGGAAGGCCTCAGGTTTCAGGTATTCGGTTTCGTCGTACGCCGCCCCTGCCGGCATGACGATGACCGCCAGCATCAATACGCTTAACGCACGTATTGATGCCCAACCTCGTATGACCCTCATCAATTAACCAACCTTTCCTTATCGAAAAACGCCTCGATAAAGAACTGGTTGACGCCGCCCAGTCGCTCACCCTCAAGGCGAGCCATGGCTTCGTGATACACCGCCTGGCGCTCCATGTTCTTCGGCAGCAGCGCCCCCAGAGTCCAGGCCCCGGCACGCATCCAGCCATAGTTCATTTTCTGCCACCAGCCGTATTTCATGTCGTACTGATCCCGGATACGCGGCGGCAATTCGGCGGAAGTGATGATTTCCTGCCCCCACATGGGAAAAATCATCCAGATGGATTGAGCCTTGAACAGATCATCCTTGAGACGCATGGCCGCTGGGGTCACTGTGAGCTGCGGACTGGCCCACATGGCGCGGTTGTAATCCATGAATTCGTTCCAGTCCGCCGGCAAGGCACTTTCCGGGATGCCGAACAACATGGCGAACAGCTTGGTTTCCTCGTAGAAACGGTCTTTCTCCTGCTGGGTCAGCGGCTCCTCCATCTTTTCATACATGTGAACGATGGTTTCCCAGAGAGTCGCGTGAACCCAGATCATGGCGTTGATTTCGTTGGCCCGGTATTCAGAACCGCGGGCAAAAGCGCCACTTTCTTCAGGCAAATGCCCTTCAATCTCTTCGTGAATATCACGAACCTGATTGGCTGACGCCATCACCTGGGGCATGCTGCCGTAGGTCACACTAAGAATGTGATAGAAGGTTCGGCGTGCGCGGCCTAACGGGTCGTTGCGTACTACCGAGTGCTCATCAATCCCTGCCGTAACCCAGGGATGCGCCACCTGGAGCAATAGCGCACGGCCCGCACCAAAGCTACCTGGCAATGCCATACCGGACAGACGCCACATCATCGAATCCGGACCATAAAGCCCCACACGAGCATCCGGCAGCTGGTTGCCGTGAATCTTGCGCAGCTGCTTACAGAAATCCGCCTCATCAATCCATCGAGGCAGCGGCGCACTACCATCACGGGGCACCAGCGTGCGAACCACATCTTCACCGCCGGCCTGCTCCACTGACGCTTCAATTTCTTCGTCTGTCAGGTTTTGCCCGCACGGGTTGGTCAGGTAACCCGTCTCTGCACGGACAATATCCAGCCGCAGATTTTTGCTGTCGCCATTGAACTTGATCTCCGCCGGCAACTTGTAATTGCCGGTGACAGACATGTAGTCATGGAAATAAATCTTCCAGTCGTCTTCCTCGATTTTCTTGGCCAGATTCGTGCCCTGCTGGGTGATCTTGGCATCGGCTGTCGCCGGTAGCCCACGGATCCAGTAGGACAACGATCCCGCCTTCATCACCGATTGCAGATGCTGGGCAACTTTTTCTGCTTCATACCCACCAATCACATCCAGGGTTTCGTTTTCCGGCTCGTAGATATTGCCCAGGATCACCGCCTTGGGTTTGCCCACAGGGTCATCACCGAGAATGGCCAGCTCGTAGTTCTCATCAATCTGCTTGAAGTAGAAATGGCTTTTGCTCTTGACGCCATCGGCGCGCAGTTCCAATGAGCCTTCGACCATCCACTCACTCAGTGTTTCGGGAGACTTGGGCACATAATCGGACTCTTTCAGGGAAGAGCACCCCTGGAGTACTACCAATACCAACCCAACAAGAAGGACCTTCGCATTACTGCTCAGTAAGTTCATGAGACTCTCTACTACGTTTTGTTGTTATCGAAAGGCAAGCGGGTTAGCGCCTGCCGTCTTGCCGATATGCTTTCCCTTGCGAGACATTCTCCATCCCTGAAACACACCCCTCGCCGGCAACCGGATTACCGGGCGGACGCGCTCATTCTGTACGCTTCCGGGTGCTTTTTGGCATCTTCAAATGCCTTGCGTGCCATGGGTATCAAGCGCATTTTCTTCGGCGTCAGTCCGTACATGACCCGATAGAACCGGCACCAGAGACGAAAACGACGCTCGTCACCCTTGCTCCATGGAATATCAAATTTCTCACGAAACTGGTGCGGCAAGGTGGCCCGCAGATTGAAACGCAGGAACCGGCCAACCACCGCACGGATCATTTTCCAGGCCGTATCAGGCAGCCAATCCACCGGCGGCTTGGGGATTTCCAGATAATGGTTATGGGCCAGCAAGTCTGACGCCACCTCCCCCATTTCCAGCTTGTTCTCGATCATGCCATTAAAGTAGGCCCAGTATTCACTCTCGTTGACCGGTAGATCCTGCTCGCGGATCCCCATCAGCAAACCCAGCTGACGCCATTCATTGAACATGACGGTGCGTTCTTCCGTGGTGGGGGATTTACCCAACATCTCATGCATACGGATCGTAGCGTCATAACCGGTGATATGGACCCAGCTATATGCTTCCGGGTCCAGCGAAAAGTATTTTTTGCCGTGCTTGTCGACGCCCTTGATCGAACGGTGCAGGTCATACAGCTTGACCCCCATTTCAATCGCTTTCTGGGGACGCGCATACACAATGGGCCAAAGCAGCGCAGTGGAACGCTTGGCTCGCCCCCAGGGATCCGTTTTGTAAACCGAATGCTCGCCTACACCCGCATCCACAATCGGATGAGCCACCTGCAGAACAAATGCCTGGGGCAGCATCAGATTGAAACGCCAGGACCCGAAGTCTTGCCAGGTCATGGAATCCGGGCCGAGGGGCTTCAGCACATCACGGCGTGATCGCTCGGGGGTTTGTGTCATCGAGTACTCCTGACATCCTGTTTTGAGACAAAAATAAAAATACGTCTCAGGACGCATCATAACAAGACAGAGAAACAAATTTGTTTCATCTGTCGACTCCCAGAAGCGCCTCTTTCCGGCAGACTGACCGGAAGTGATAAATAAATGGCATATGTTTGTTTCGAACAATGATACAAACATTGATTTCTGTATCATAGTGTGTTTTTTTGAATACGCAACCATTCTGGACCGATCCGGGCAAAAACCCGCCGGAAGGACCAACCAGCCCTCTTCCAACAACACCCAATAACGGTGCTGGAGAAAAACAATGACGAATCGCTCACAGTTACGCCTCGGCATACTGCTCCCCGCATTCGCCGCCGCCATCACAGGCTGCGGGGGGGAGAACCAACCGTTTGTTAGTCAGGAACCCGGCAACGCACTGATCTATACCTACCCGGTAGAGGGCATGGTCGATGTCCCGACCCCAAGCAAGGCGTTGATGGTGTTTTCCAGCGGTGTTAGCGAATCCGCCGTGATGTCCAACTGCACCGGCACGGCAGATGACCCCGTGGGTGGCTTTTGTGTAACCGGCCCTGACGGACCGGTCGATACCGCCAGCCACACCAATATCATTAACGACGGCCGTACCATCGAATTCAGCATGAAGGGGCTGAAGCCCGGCACCACCTATCAGGTCTGGCTGCACCGGGAAGTCTCTCCCAGCGCCGAGAACCTGGATAACAGCAAACCGGTGTTCAGCTTCACTACCCGTCAGGAAAACCCGATCAAGGGTCAGCAACCTGCGGTTCTGGCGTTTAACCAGGACAATCCAGAAGCTTTTATTGACGGCAGTGAGGTGACAACTCAGTTCCCGATCGTGGACATTTCCCCTGTTCGTCTTACCTTCAATGAACCCTTGTTCGAAGACTCCCTGGTACTTGGCGAGTCGGTTCAGTTCATCAAGATCAATGACGACAACAGCGAAGAGGCCGTGGATGTAGACATGCTTGCCGAGCGTCACTACATCACCTTGCAGCCCCAACAGGACATGCAGCCTGACACCCGCTATGAAGTTCGTCTGAGTGGCGACATTGTGGATCTGAATGGCGAAGCACTGTCACCGGTGACCTACAGTTTTGAACCTCGTGCCTCGAAGGCCTCGCCGGACGCCGCCAATCCACCGGTTGGCCAGACACTGCAAACCTTCCCCGACATGGAAACCCCTGGTTACCCGGGCCGCTCCAAGATTACCGGTGGGCCAACCAACCAGTTCACTCTGGAAAGCACCGCATTGGGTACCAACGTGGCCAACTCCCTGCCCAATGGCCTGGAAGCCTTCCTTGCAAACCCGCAGGATTTTGGTGGCGTTGTCACCCCGGTTCTGGCCCGCAAAGGCCAGCAGCTGCAACTGACCGGGATTGACCCGGCCAAGCTTGGCGGTGAAGTCCATACAGACCTGAGCACGGGTTTGATCACGGGCACTTTCCTGAGCAACGTGACCGGCTACCTGATGCCCAATATTTATCGTCCTGCAGGCTTCCAGCCTGATGACGAACGGGCACCACTCTACGTCTATATGGATTTTGATCTGTCGCTGCAGACTGAAAACCTGCAAGGCAATGCCACACTGAACCAGAACCTGATGCACATCCGTGCCATTGGTGTGGCCACCATTGAAAACCACGTCCTGACGCTGGAAGTGTTCCGTACATTGCAGCTGGATGTTCTCGGTGGCGCCACCAAGGTGGCCGCAGACTTCAATCTGCAAGCCAAAGCGGATCCCGCTGTTGTCGTGGACTACACCAACCATGACGCTCCCATTGTGAGTGGTGCGTACCCCTCCGATGGCAAGATCGGCGTAGAAACCAACGACAATATTCTGTTGGCGCTCAACGAGCCCCTGAGCCCCGCCGGTCTGGATGAAATCCAGCTGCTGGATATGGACAATGGCGGAACCCCTGTCGAGGTCATGGTCAAACGTAGCGGCACCAGCCTGACCATCTCGCCCCAGGCCCGCCTGAATCCGGCTACTGAATATCAACTGATTCTCAGCAGCAACATCACCGACATCCATGGCAGTAATCCGCTGCCGCTGTCCTCCAGCGCAGAAGACGCCCTGGGGGGTGATAACACCCTGACCTTCACCACTGCCGACTACACCCGTACCGCCAATGCCGCTGAAGGGGCTCCGCCAATCATTCTTGGCCTGCATCCGGGTATCGGATGTTCTCTGGTTGAGACCGGCGTGCCGGGTTATGCCGGTCGCTGTAAGGGCGGCCAGGATGATGACGAGCTCTACCTGGACTTCCAGTACGAGATCGGTCGTGTCATCGAGGCCTCCTTCAGCCAACCGATGGATACCGATTCCATGGTGCTCGGCACCATTGCCGCAGATGGCAACTCCTGTGTAGACGGGCCGATCTGTCTGGCTCGCAATGTGGATGAAAACTGGGAAAGCATTACCGCAGCACTGCTTCCCAGTAACCTGAAGTTCCAGATTCACCCTGCCGACGGCACTTTTGTAGACGGCGAGGAGTATCGACTGGTCGTAAATGGTGACAGCTCACCGAAGTTCTACAGCCATGACACCTTGGGCCACCTGCCGCTGAACACCACCCCAATGGAGGGGATTGGCAAGACCAGCACCCATAATTCCGAAGGGGGTAGCAATATCGTCATCGACTTCAAGGCGGTGGCGCCATTCGACACCGTATACGCCACCGTCTATACCCGCCCGTATTCCGACTATAACGGCAGCGGCGGCTGGGATGATGGTGAGCCCCAGCCCTGCACCGAATGGAACGGGGATGGCACTCCGGTAGAAGAGAGCTGCAGCAACTTCGCCACCGCCGATGTACTGGACACCGGAGGGCTGATTACCAGCGCCAGCCTGATCCAAGGTCGGGACAAGATCTTTGCTACCGGGGCGCTGCCCATGGCTTTTAAACCCAAACAGCCACTGGACCTGGCCCTGCCTGACCTCGGCCTCGAAGAACAGGGCGATGGCAGCTGGTGCATGCCCGAACCCGATGACCTGGGCGAGACCCCATGCCTGAATGTGGTAGGCGACACTATGATCCCCGTGGAGGTTAACCATCAGGTTATTCTGGGCACCGGCCTGACCATCAATGCAAATGTCGGTCTCGATTTTGGCTTCACTGAACTGGCCATTCCGCTCAAGCTCAACACACGTTCCGTTCTGCTGCGCACCCGTCCAGAGCGCCCTGATCCGCAGAGCGATGTACTGCCGCTGAATGGCTACATCGTGAACCTGGAAGGTGAACAGAAGCCTTACTTTGTGGTGCGCCTGCCTGCCTGGCTGGATGTCCCCGATCTGGATCTGGTCGCAGCCCTTCAGGAGTCCATCTTCGGCGCGGGCAATGACTTTCTGTCTTTCGCTCAGCTGAATGATTTTGTCGACCAGTACGGAGCTTCACATACGGCAAAGAGCCTGCCGATCGTCGCTTACCTGTATGGCCCAATCAGCTTCCAGGATGACGGCCGCATCACCCTCAAGGTAAGCAACCTCAACAATATTCAAGCCACGCTTGGCATTGAGCTGCTGCCCGGTCTTTTGGGGCTCAGCGCAGGTTCAGCAGACCTGCTGCTACCCGCAGAGCAGGTCAGCCTGCAGGTCATGAACCTGCCCTCTCGTGCCCGCAAATTGCCTGAGAACGTACAATAAGGACAACAACATGCAGAGCAAGAAACACGTTCTGCGCCTGCCGGCGCTCGCCGCCGGCCTGGCGCTCTGCGTCCCACTGATGGCGCAAGAAAGAACCATCCCGGAATACGATGATGTACGTGTCGATTACCCCGGCTCGGACTTTATCCGCGATGTCGCGGGCGAAGATCGCTTCTTCTTTCGTTTTGGTGCCATGCACTTTGCGCCGGATGTGAAAACCAATTACATCCGGGCCAAAAACCTGTCCGAAGTGGCTGAGACCGCCCTGGGTGGGCCGGGCCCGCACTATCTGGAAGGGGAAGCCGCTGCAGATCCACTGCTGCTACCGGGCATCATTCTTGGCTACAAGCTCCCCTGGGGGAAAGGTTGGTCCGTGGAGTTGATTGCCTCGGCGCCCCCGACCCTGAAACTTAAAGCCGAAGGCAAACTGGCCAATGAACCTCTGGTACCGGAAGTGAATGGCATCCCCACAGGTGTGCCGGCACTGGGTGAAGAAATCGCAGAAACCAAGGCAGCCCCCCCGCTGGTGACGCTGGTTAAACGCTTTCGCCTGAACAAGGGTATTCAGCCCTACCTGGGGGCGGGTATCGGGTACCTGTTCACCTTTGATACCAAGGTCACCAACCCGATCGCCACAGCGCTGGGTGAACCGGATATCGAGGTAGACAACAAGTTCGGCTGGGCTGCCCAGGCGGGTCTGGATTTCCACCTTTCAAGGCACTGGTGGCTGTCACTGGATACCAAGTACATCAGCTTCCCGGACGTTTCTGCCACGGTGTCCAACATGGTGGTCGAAGCACCCGGCATTCCCCAGTTCCCTTATGCGGAAGTGGGTGATGTTGAGTACAACGCTGACATCAATGTACTCGCCTACACACTGGGTATCGGTTTTACCTTCTAAAAACACAAAGACCGGCGGGTCCCCGCCGGTCTTTCTCTCGATACCCCATGCTGTCAGCCTGACCTGGACTCACCCCTGCATCAGAGGCCGCAGGCAATCTTCCGCCACTTTGCGAATCGAGGCTTCATCAGAGGGATTCATCACCCCTTCCGGTGACAGCAACATGGACTGCATCAGGCGGAGCATCAGCTCAGCCAGAAATTCGGTCGACAGGTCACTGATCTTTTCTTCTTTCTTGACCCGCTCCAACATGCCCGCCAGGTACATACGGAAAAAAGCCATCATTTGCCAGATCCGCTGGGTAAAGAACGGCAGAATCATTTCCGAATCAGACGTTAACAGCCTGCGCCACAACGGGTGAGCATGGGCCCGGGTAACCGCCAACACAAAAGATTCGAGCAACCGGTTCAATCCGCCCTCAATCTCTTTCAGGTCTTCCTCGATCTTGTCCAGTTCCCGCTTGGCTTCACGCAGAATCACCACCTGTATCAGCTGATCCTTGTCGGCAAAGCGCCGATAGGCCGTAGCCCGTCCAATGCCTGCACGGTTGGCCACGTCTTCCATGGTCGTGCGCCGCAGGCCAAACTCGATGAACAACGCCAGGCCGGCATCAAGAATCTTTACATAGGTCTTGTCACCCTCGGGGAGCTGAAAGCCTTGAAGAAGCGCGTTGGACGCGGCAGTAATCCGTGACATTGAGACCCCGTTATGATCATCGTTATGAAGGCAGTCGTTACCTAAAAGAGTAACGGTAGCAAATACTTACCTAAACGTGAACGGTGGTGAAAGGACAAACCCCACCCTCTCGAAAAAAACTGTCCAGACGGGCTCGAACATACTCAAAACCTTGCATTTCATTTACCCCTCGGCCTCCGTCTGATGGCACACATCCAAATTATGACTAACAAGTCACATTATGGGATTGTGCACTGGAATCAATGAGACGATTAGAATAATTTGTATCACAGTCGCATTTGTCCTCTTGATGCTCCACGCATGAATTCCTGAGCGCAGCGATCCGGGCAGACGTACCGGCGCAGACGCAGGCCTGCCAAATACCCCGCCCGGAGATAACAACAAATAAATTTCGACACAAAGTCGGAGGTATGCGTGCAATGAAAACCCCAACCCCACGAAGATTCTATTCGCGCTGGAAAGCATGGACCCTCATGGTCACGGCTGCCGCGATCACCACCGGGTGTGGCGGCTCCGGAGATGTGGATACTGTGAAGCATTCCAGTAACGATTCCCCCCCACAGGCCACCAGCAACACCGCCCAGCTTGGCCCGACTGCCGACAACATCGTACCGCTCTCGACGCAAAGCGCTGTCAGCAAGGCGTCCTACGCTGCGGGTCAGGGAAGCGCACCGCCAGCCTATGATGGCAGCGCTGCCGATCCTTACCATGACGAACCGCCCGTTAACGTCTACAACCGCCCCGCCGACTATGACCCCTATGCGCTGCTCGGCGAAAGTAGCCGTGGCGGCTGGCCGGTGTGGGATTTTTGCTATGGCCAGCCGGACGATACCGCCCTGCCCCAGGACCCACGGTCCATGGTCCAGCCCGGCGTCAGCTACGGCAAGGCCGTTCACTTCAACGCCTACTGGAAAGACTGCCACGTGGACCCGGAAGCGGTGCAGGAAGTGGGCAGCGCCAAAACCTGTGGCGAACTGCGTGAACGCTTTGAATGGGGCGGTCGACTGCTGACGGGGGGCTCCGAAGGCGTTGGCGCCCTGTTTGCCGGCACCGATCCCTACACGCTGGAAGGCGCCATGGGGATCTCCACCCTGACCGCCGGGCAATACCGGCGCCTGTGGAAGTCCTGGGGCAAGTATCTGGCGCAACCGGGTGATTATGATCGTCGCGTTGCCGAACGTTATGGCTCCCCGCTGAGCGACGTCCGCAACCCCTACCCGCTGGCCGGGGAAGACCCGAACAAAACCGATGGCGGTTCCGGTCAGCTGCCTCTCATGTTCACCCAGATGCGCCTGAAAGACGGCTCCTGGTCCGGGCGAATCGGGGTGACCTGTCACGCTTGCCACAGTGGCAATGTGGAACACAACGGCATGGGCAACACGCTGGGTAGCGGCAGTCCGCTGGCCGATCTGGATCTGTTCCTGCGTGACGCACTGCCGCAGGGTTATCTGGCCTCAGTCGCCACCATCGCCAACCTGAGCCATGGGCGTGGCACCAACAACGCCTCTGACGTGAACCTGGCCTTTATCTTTCCAGACGAGGGTCTCTACTCTGCCCGCGATTTTGTTGGCCTGATTACCAGTGGCTCCACCGCATCCATGGACACCCCAGCCTGGTGGAACCTGGGCCACCGTCCGGTGAAATTTGTGGACGGCCTGTTCCCCGCTGATGCGCACCGGGTCGATCAGGTGTTCTACACCCCCATCTTTGGTCTCTTTGGTGCTGTGCTTGGTCCATTGAGCGAAGCCGGCCAGGACTACATGCGCGCCGCAGGGCCGCCCATCAATGCCTGGATCGAAACCCTCAAAGCACCGGAATATCCCGGACAGATCGATACCGCTCTGGCCGAACAGGGGGCCGTGCTGTTCCATGAACTGGACATGTGGGGGCCGGATCGCAATAACCCGGTTGATCGCCCTGAAGGGAATGGTTCCTGTGCAGGCTGCCACGGCGCCTACTCGCCACGCTACGTGAACGACCCGAACTTCCTCGCCGACCCGGCACTGGAAGGGGTTGCCTCCTACATCGTACCGCAACGCATTATCGGCACGGATGCCGTGCGCTGGCAGACCAACAACGAAAGCATGCAGCGCGCAGGCACCGTGAACTTCTTCGGCTATCCGCCCACCCATGGCACCGAGAATGACTGCGGCCCCCAAAATCAGGAACGTCTGCGTGGCGACCGCGAACTGGGTTACCTGGCACCGCCCCTGTACGGCGCCTGGGCCACCGCCCCGTATCTGCATAACGGTGCCATCCCGGACATGTGGACACTGCTCAAGCCGTCGGAACGTCCCGCCATCTGGCGACGGGTATCCGCGCCGAAGATGAAAAACCCGTGGTACAACAACGGCAACGTCGTCATGGGCTTCGACACCAACTTCGAGCGCGCCTATGACGAGCAGAAAATGGGCTGGAAGTACGACAAGATCCAGTGCGAATGGCGCACCTGGTGGAACCCGGCTGTGACCCCGGGCTATACCTGTGATCCCAACGATGAACGTAACACCCCGTTGGCACAGAACATCCTAGGCGCCCTGTTCGACAACCTGATCCTGGCATGGAATATCTGGGCACCGCCGACCATTACCAACGCCCAGGTGGAAGATCGCAAGATCTACAACACCATCCTTTACAGCCAGGGGAACGAGGGACACGAGTTCAACAGTGTACTGACAGACCAGGAACGCCTGGCCATTATCGAGTACCTGAAGACACTCTGATTCCCGCTTGTCCTGTAAACCACAAGAAACCCGCGCAGCGTCCGCTGTGCGGGTTTTCTTTTGGGCTCCAGAAGCGTCTGCCTAAAGGCGGTATGAGGCTTGTACAACCTCCGACTATCCCGCGGCACGAAGCCACTGTGGGAGCCCACCTGCTGGCGATGGAGCCCACGATTACGGCACCATCGAACCTCCTGCAGCCAGCCGACGCGCAGAACCCGGACAATAAAAAAGCGGCCCGCAGGCCGCTTTCGTCACGTCTCTCGCGTGATTACGCGGAGCGGGCAATTTCCATCAAGTGCACATCCGCGTTACCGAACAGGCCATCCACCGCACTCAGGCGTTTGACGAAATGGCCCACATTCAGCTCGTCAGTCATACCCATGCCACCATGAATCTGAATGGCTTCCTGACCGATCTTGCGACCGGCACGACCCAGTTGGGCCTTCATGGCGTGGACAGCCTTGGCCGCATCATCGTGACCTTCCACCAGTTTCATGGTGGCAGCCATCAGCAGCGATTTGGTCTGCTCCATGGCAATGAACATGTCTGCCATACGGAATTGCAGCGCCTGAAACTTGCCGATGGGCAGGCCGAACTGCTTGCGGGTCTTGCTGTATTCCACCGTGTCGTTCAGCAGCACGGTGAGGCTGCCGGTGCACTCAGCCGACAAGGCCAGCAGCCCTTCCAGCAGCACAGTGCGGGCGATGTCATAGCCCTGGTTCAGCTCGCCGATACGGGCAGCCTCTGCCACCTTCACGTTGCTGAAACGGATTTCCGCGCCCTGACGACCGTCCACAGTGCGGTGCGGCGTACGTTCAACACCATCAGCGTTGGCATCCACCAGGAACAGGCTAAGGCCGTCCTTGTCACCGGGCTGACCCGCGGTACGAACCAGCACGATCAGTTGATCCGCATGATCCCCATTGATGACACACGCCTTGGTGCCATTGAGCACCACATCGCCACCCTGCACCTCGCCTTTCATGGCGGTGTTTTCCAGGGTAAACACGCGCTCGTATTCCTCTGCCGCAAACGCCAACTGCAGACCGCCTTCCAGCAGGGAAGGAATGGTTTCTGCCTGCTGCGCGTCAGAGCCGTGACGCAGGAAACCGCCGCCCAATACTACGGTGGCAATGTATGGCGCCATGATCAGGCCTTCGCCCAGTTCCTGCAGCAGCACCATGATTTCCAGCGGGCCCATGCCCAGACCACCGTGCTCTTCAGCGAACGGTACAGCCAGCCAGCCCAGTTCGGCAAACTGTGCCCAAGTGGCTTCATCCAGCGGCATCAACTTCTTGTTCTGGCGGTGCTTTTCCACGTCGTGGTTGTCACGGACAAAACGCTTGGCGCTGTCCGCCAGCATTTGCTGTTCTTCACTCAACTGAAAATTCATCTGACTTCTCCTTGTTGGCGGACGCTTACAAACCCAGCACAGCTTTGGCAATAATGCCGCGCTGGACTTCGTTGGAGCCGCCGTAGATGGAGCAGGCTCGTGAGTTCAGGTAGTGAGGCATGGCGGTAAGCGCATACTCAGGGCCAATGATCGGCTGTTCGCTGCCCGGCACCAGTGCCTGGGGCTGCCAGATAGCGGCCTGGGCACCCAGGGTTTCAATGCGCAGCTCGGTGACCTTCTGCAGCAACTCGGTGCCGAGAATCTTGGTCATGGAAGACAGCGCCCCCGGATCCTTGCCGGAAGACAACGCGGACTTGATGCGCATCTCGGTGAATTCCAGTGCCAGCACGTCAGCGGAGACTGAAGCAAACTTGTGCTGCCACAGCGGATCCTGGCTCATCGGGCCGTGTACGGTCTGCTGCTTTTCCGCCATCAGACGGATCTTTTCCAGCTGCACGTTCAGGCCCGGCGCGTATTCCTGGCCTCCACGCTCAAAGGTGAGCAGGTACTTGGCCACGGTCCAGCCATCGTTCTCGGCACCGACACGGTTCGCCTGGGGCACTCGCACGTTATCGAAGAACACCTGGCACTGCTCGGTCACTTCATCCAGACCCACGATGGGCTCGATGGTGATACCCGGCAGGTCCATATCCAGCAACAGGAAGGTAATGCCCTGCTGGGGCTTGCCGTCTTTATTGGTACGCACCAGCGCAAACATCTTGTTGGCGTAGTGGGCGTAAGTGGTCCAGATCTTGGTGCCGTTGATGATGTAGTCATCACCGTCTTTTTCAGCAAAGGTCTTCAGGGACGCCAGATCAGAACCGGAACCCGGCTCGGAATAACCCTGACACCAGAAGTGCTCACCATTGAGGATCTTCGGCAGGTATTCTTTCTGCTGTTCTTCAGTGCCGCAGCCGATCAGACAAGGACCGCACATGTGCAAACCCATGGGCACCAGCGGCGGGGTTTCCGCACGCACCAGCTCTTCGGCAAAAATGGCACGCTGGGTCACGCTCCAGCCGGTACCACCATGTTCCTTCGGCCAGTGCGGTGCCGCCCAACCCTTGTCATTGAGGATTTTTTGCCAGGCCATGGCTTCCTTCACCGGCGCGAACACCGAGGTCACCATCTTGCCCGCCTCACGAATTTCAGGGGTCAGGCTTTCTTCCAGAAAAGTCCTTACCTCGTCCCGAAATGCCTTCTCCTGCTCCGGCACACGCAGATCCATACCGTACTCCGCTTTATCAGAATCAATGGTATACAGTGTACGTTAGGGCCATTGAGACACTCATGACACGACGTTTCAGGGCACTGGCGAAAACCGTCATAAGCGCGGTTTTTCAGCACCCGGCACGCCACAGACAACATGATAAACGGCTATAATACCCCCTCATTTACCCCTGACAGGCGAGTATCGATGAGCATCAACTGGTTCCCCGGCCACATGAACAAGGCGACCCGTGAGATTCACGATATTCTCCCCAAGGTAGACCTGATCATCGAAGTCGTAGACGCTCGCCTGCCCTACAGCAGTGCCAACCCGGTGATCGAGAACTTCCGTGCCGACAAGCCCTGCCTGAAACTGCTCAGCAAAAGCGACCTGGCCGACCCGGCGGTAACCGCACAATGGCTGGAGCATCTGCAGCAAGATCCCAAGGTTCGCGCACTCGCCATTAGCACCCAGAAACCGGACCCCATTCGCAAGCTGGCAGATACCTGCAAGCAAATGGTCAACAAGAAAATTGACCGGGCTACCACCATTACCGCCCTGATCACCGGCATCCCCAATGTGGGCAAATCCACTCTTATCAACACCCTGGCCGGACGCCCCGTTGCCAAAGCCGGCAACGAGCCGGCGGTCACCCAGCGCCAGCAACGGATTGAACTGGGCGGCGGCCTGATCCTGATTGATTCTCCCGGCATCCTCTGGCCCAAAATTGAAAACGCCGCCAGCGGCTACCGGCTGGCCCTGTCCGGCGCCATCAAGGCCACCGCCATGCAGGAAGATGACGTGGCGCTCTACGCGGCCGAATATTTCATGCAGGCCTACCCCGAGCTAATGAAAGAGCGCTTCAAGCTGGACACCCTGCCCAACGAAGGCGTCCCCATGCTGGAAACCATTGGCAAACAGCGCGGCTGCCTGGGCCGCGGCGGGCACGTGGATTTCGATCGCACTGCCGCCCTGCTGATCAACGAATTCCGCAGCGGTAAACTCGGCCAGATCACCCTGGAAACCCCTGCGATGGCGGAAAAAGAACACGTAAAAGTGGCAGAAATCCGGGCGAGAAAAGCAAAAGAAAAAGAAGAAAGAAAGAAGGCAAGAAAAGCCGCTTACAAGGCCAAGGCCAAAAAGAATACCTGACGCAGGGCCACAGCCAGGGAAGAGAATCTCGCCAGGACATCTCTGTCCCCTGACCGGCTACCGGCCTTGAAGATCGGCTGACACAACGCGGGAAACGCGCATAAAAAAAGCCCGGCCAGTGCCGAGCTTTTTTAATCCGACCAAATTTGGTCGGGGCGAGAGGATTCGAACCTCCGACCCCTTGCACCCCATAAAGGTAGACGGCTGTCCACCGGCGTCCATAGAGACCCTAATTTCCTTTATTTTCAATAGTTTAAAATTTTTAGCCACTTTGCATTGTCCGACAACGTCCACTAGAATCCGCTGAAAGCGATTGAGAAACGGCTACCAAACGGCTACCAGAAAGGAACAGGCCTCCTACGATGAGCAAAATCCTTACCGACAAACAACTCGCCACCAAGGTTGAGAACGCAGCCTGGGTCACTGAAGCCGCTCCACGTGGCCACGGGCGTTTATCCGCTCGCCTTCGCCCAGCAGGAGGGCCTCTATTTTACTTCCGCTACGCCGATGAGAACGGCAAACGCCAATACCTTCCTCTGGGAGGCTACTCCCGCACTGGGACTAATGGCTTAACCCTGAAGGACGCTCGCGCCAAAGCCAACGAGCTCTCCCTCCTGTACATCTCAGGGACAAAGAACCTCTCCGAACATCTCAATGCCGAACGCGAGGCCAAGATAGCGATGCGCGATGCAGAAGTGCGTCGCCTCGAGCAGGAAGCGGCACAAAAAGCGGCTGAGGCCGCTGCGCTAGCATCTAGACAGACCGTTTCCCAGCTCTTCGAGCGCTGGATGGAGATTGACGTATCACACCGGAAGGACAATGGAGCAGAAGTCCGGCGCATGTTCGAAAAGGATGTTCTCCCTCTCATTGGCCAGATCTTCGTCGCAGACGTTCGCAAAGGACACATCACTCAAGTGACCGATGCCATGGCGGCACGGGGCGTCACCCGCATGGTGAAGGTCGTCTTCAGCCTCATGCGACAGATGTTCCGCTTTGCCGTGGACCGGGACATTATCGAATTCGACCCCAGCAGCAGCATTCGCAAAGCCAAAATCGGCGGCAAGGAAACGGAACGTGACCGAGTGTTATCCGAGGACGAGATTCGACAACTGGCACGCGCCCTTCCCACCGCCAACCTGCTGAAAACCTCTGAGTTCGCTGTCTGGATAGCGCTTTCCACCTGTTGCCGTATTGGCGAACTGCTGGCGGCACGCTGGGAGCATATCGACCTGGAGCAAAGCACCTGGCTTATTCCTGCCGAAAACAGCAAAAACGGCAAGCCTCACCAAGTACACCTGTCAGCCTTCGCCGTCAGCCTCTTCCAACAGCTGCAGGAGATAACTGGCCCGTCACCATGGTGCTACCCGAACAGAGCAGATACCGGCCCCCTCTGCTCAAAGACTGTCACCAAGCAGCTCTCTGACCGGCAGCGCCCGCTCGAAAGCGGCACTATGAGCAACCGTAGCGGCAAAGCGCAATCTTTGATCTTACCAGGAGGGAAATGGACGCCCCACGATCTACGCCGGACTGGCGCCACCATGATGACGGCGCTTGGTGTTATTCCTGAGGTCGCCGAGCGCTGCCTGAACCATACCGAGGAAAACAGGGTCAAACGAACCTACCAACGCCACAGCTACACCAAGGAATGTGGCGAGGCCTGGGTAAAGCTGGGAGCGCATTTACAAGAATTAGTAGCCTAAAACAAAGCCCGCAAGCTTCTTTTGCAGGCATAAGCAACCAACTCCTTCTCCAGAATCAGTGAAGATGCAGTTTCAACCCGCATGAGGGCCTCATCAGCTTACCGCCTGTGCCTAATGCCAGTAACGTCCAACGATACGTTCAAGCCTAAAATGGGCCGCCATATGGGCGGCCCGGCTTTCCTAAGCGCTATGAGCACTAGTCACCTTTCTTGTGCTTGTGCGGCTTCAATGAAGGTGTATTACCCGGAGTAGTTTTGTTATCTCTGCGACGTCTGTCAGGCTTGCCTGTCGATTTCGCGATCGGTTTTGGACCTGGCTTTATTCCCATGACTTTCTCCCAATATGAAAGCACCTTGCTCAATTGCAAGGCACTAAATTCTTATTTGGGGCGAAACATTCACTGTTCAAGTACCGGCTGCATACCTCATTGGGATAGAGGAGCCGCCCCACTGCTCTCTCGCTGCCGCCCTTGTTGTATTCCTTTACGGCAGTGATCAACTGGCGAACGTCGCGGAAGCTGTCCTTGCTGACGCCGTTGGCATCGGTCACACGAGTTTGGAACTGGGTTTTGCCATCCCGGTCGGTACCGAAGCCATAATCGAAGGTGGTGCGGGTGGTGTCCGGAATCGTGACCTTGAGCGGACGATCCAACACGTCGTACTCGGTGATCGTAGGTGCCACCAGATCAAAGGCGGGGTTAAACAACCCGGCAGATCCCAGGGCCTCGGTGTTGGGGTAGTACTGCTTCACGCTACGCCCCACATGATCGAAGATCACGCGGCCAGAGACCACCATGACATCTTCCGGCTCACCGTTGCCATCACCATCCCCCTGCCCACACAGGCTATCCGGTGGCTCGAAATCCTTCATGGCCATGCCTGTGGTGCCCCCTACGTTTTTCCGGCTCGTCGCGCCAGCAAACGCCCCCATATGGGTCCTGATACCCTAAACCGAGCTATCAGCAAACTGTTTGGCCGGGAAACAGGACGCAAAAAACAGCCTCCCAACAAGATGGGAGGGCTTGAACACTTCACCGTTCACGACCTGCGGCGCACCTTCCGCAGCCTTGCAGCTGCGGAAGGTGTGCCTGGGCATGTGGCAGAAAGGTGTTTGAACCATAAATTGAAAGGGGTGGAAGGTATTTATGACAGATATGACTACTTTGAAGAACGGAAGCTTGCACACCAGAAAGTTGCCGACCGCATTGAACCGGTGATACGGCTCTGATGCACAGGTGTGTTTAGACCGAATATAAAGACTTTCCTGTTGATTACTTCAATACCCTACACCTAGCCCTACACCAGAATTGTGGATTATAGCGGACGAAGATGAACTGATCTGGGCATAAGAAAGACGCGCCGCGCACAGCGGCAGACACATGCATGGTAGGGTCTGAAATCCAAAGGTACCCAGGCATAACGCCACTGGTCATCGCTCCTTGCCTATCCATGACCCAATAATATCGATCAAAAGTAAAGGTACAGCCAAACATCAGCTAGCGGATAGGCACCTTATCGCCGCCGTGCTAAGGGAGCATTTCCTCGATTATTTTCCCCGATATCATTGCATGTATGCTCTGGATTAGGACATCCAACGCGGTGCTTGCCAGCAGGCCGGCATCGTCGAAGCTGAAGCTCGCGCAATCTTACTATTTACGCCCCACTGGCGAAGCCAGACCAGAAGGGGGGGGGGAGTTTTCTCTTTTGGCACGATTTCTTCGAACCCGTAAAAGGTCGAGACCACAGCACTACGATACGCGGCTCAACCAACCAATGTCACACCACAACAACCAGAATTCGATCAATGATTACATTCTTGCCATTAACGATCGTGCCATTTATTCGTTGATAGAATTTGGTTTGGGAAAGGAACTTGAACAGTAACAGTTAACCCACCTGACCGGCCAAGCCCGCATCTTACCTCCCCCCCGTAGCGCTGAACGATTTCAAACACAATAGCCAGTCCCAGTCCGTGACCCGGGGCTTGCTCATCAAGTCTTAACCCCCGCTTTCCCAGCGTCTTCAGAGCTTCCCCGGCCACACCCGGGCCATCGTCACCCACGACAATTATCATCTGATCTCGGCATTCCTCCAGAAGGAGCTCTACGCAACGAGACGACCACTTTCCAGCGTTATCGAGAAGGTTGCCAAGTACCTCATTCAGGTCTTGCTCGTCTATAGGCCAGCACCGCTCTTCTGCTAGATTTGTTGCAAGCTCAAAGGATTTTTCCGAGTGTAGACGACCCAGCATCCATAGCAGGTCCCGTGCCAATTTAACCGGGTAAGCGCTTTGGCCTACATGAGCGCCCGCAAATTTGCTACGCCGTAATTTTGCCTCTAGTTGCTTATCGATATCGTCCAGCCTCGAGACTATTGCCTGCCGCAGCTCCTGATCTAAAGGGCGGCCAGTGTCTTGTAGAATCTGGCGTACCGCTGCGATAGGTGTCTTGACGCTATGTGATAAGTTGGTGAGAGCATTCCGAGATCGCTTGAGTCGATGCTCGAGAGAATCCAACAGCTGGTTAAGCTGACCAACAAGCGGACGGAATTCATCTGGTCCGGTGGCGTCGATTCGAGAAATCTGGCCAGACTGAAGCCTGTTCAGCGCGCTCTGAAGGGCCTCTACAGGTCGAAGGGCCAAGGTAACACCTATCCAGAGGCTTCCAACCAGCAGCACCATTAGCAGGACAGAAACAACCGCCGTCCAAGTGTGCAGCGTCTCTTGACTCTGTTGCAGCGACTCCATATTTTCGGCCACAATCACCACAATCATGACTCCATCAATCATGAATGACCGACGATAAGCGAGAATCCATGGCGGTGCTTCAGGTACGGACGCATCATGAATGTTAACTCCCCCCTGTTTATCGGAAGCGAACAAAGGCTTTAAGAGAGGGGCCCAGGACTCAGGGGAAACCATCTGTTGTGACGGTGAGGCAATAGCGAAGGCATGATGGAAAACTTCTTGGAAATAATCACCGGCATCTAAACTATCGATCGCCCCCCCGGACTCTCGTATTCGATGCTCCAGAAAAGCGACCTCTTCCTTTAATCGACTCTCCACAAACTCACGGGACATGCGCTCCAGCAACGTGCCGTGAATAAACCAAGCCAAAGCCATCAAGGCAACGCCTGCGGGCAATAGCAGGAGTAAAAGCATCCCCCGTACCGAGCTGGGCCTTTTAGTCACGGGCATCGAACATATATCCTTGGCCACGTCGTGTTTTAATCGTGTCTGTACCGACTAGCTTCCTCAGCCGGCGGATGTAGGCCTCGATAACGTTCTCACTCGGATTATCGTTTAGGTTATAAAGTTGCTCCATTAACTGCTCCTTGGAAAACACGTGTCCGGGACGCCCCATGAGACACCTGAGCAGCCGGAATTCAGTGCCTGTCAGGCTGTGCTCTTGGCCATCGTTTGCTTTAAGGGTCTGGCGACTCTGATCCAATTCGAAATACCCAGCCTTGACGATATCTACCATCCGCCCTTCGCTACGCCGTATTATCGCATGCAGCCGGGCAATCAGCTCTTCGGCCTGGAACGGCTTGGTCAAATAATCGTCAGCTCCGGCCTTCAGCCCGTTGACCTTTTCTTGCCAGTCTCCCCGTGCCGTCAGGATCAATACTGGAAAGCCGATGTTGCTGCCGCGCCAGCGCCGCAAGACGTCCAGGCCGCTACCGTCAGGCAATCCCAAATCCAATATACATGCCCGGTAGCTTTCCTGTTCACCCAGCACTATCCCATCATGGGCTGTAGACGCAATGTCCACACTAAAGCCTAGCTTCTCCAATTGACTCGACAGGCCGTCCGCTAATAGTCGGTCATCCTCCACCAGAAGCAGCCTCATTATTTACACCTTTTAGTCAGTATTTAGATACCCCATCAATATCGCAGAGCAGCCTGAATCCAGCCTGAAAAAAATGGGTATCCGGATTATCTGGTTGGTATGCGAGAGAGAAAGGTGGCCGACAAACTCAACCCACAACGGATTAGCTGGTTGATGGCTCGCTCAGTACGCTCACTTGCTAGAGAGCAGATACTTCACCAA
>Ga0310345_10000296_pt1 | contig 86001 bp, 78 predicted proteins | sample HC15DNA20500_MG_FD_204667 | JGI IMG/M metagenome (GOLD analysis project Ga0310345, IMG submission 204667) | Marine microbial communities from station ALOHA, North Pacific Subtropical Gyre - HC15-DNA-20-500_MG | ecosystem: Environmental > Aquatic > Marine > Oceanic | place: Pacific Ocean: North... | reverse complement strand
GCGAGATTGGGCACCAGCGCCTCGGCGCGCGGCGCGAAGCTTTCGAGCTGCGCGGCGATCGTCGGGCCGTTCTGCAGGTCGAGCTGGGTGTAGATGCTCTGATCGACCGTGCCGATGCCGCGATTGGCATCGAGCAGTCCGGCGAAGGCGCGCTGGATCGGCGTGCCACCCGCGAGCAACTGGGCGTAGCTGCCCGGCTGCACCACCAGCTGCACGCTGTTCGCGTTATACACCAGCCGCGGCGACAGGATCGCGCTGAACGCGCCCGAATTGCCCTGGAAGGTGCCCTGCACGCCGCCCTGGGCGTTGACGAAGGTGTAGACGTTGTTCGCGCGCAGCGTCGTCGGATCGAAGCGGAACTGAACGACCCCGCCGAGCGCCGCGATGCCATCGGTCGCGGTCGGGGTGGTGCGGTTCACCTGGATCAGGTCCGACACGCCGTTCGCGCCGAGATCGATCAGCGTGTTGGTGCCCGTCGTCAGGATCAGGTTGCCGACGAACGTTAGCGTGCCGATCGACCCCGCATTGCCCGAAGCGCCCGGCGAGATCACGCCCGCCACGCTGGTGGTGAAGGGCGCGATGATCGTGCCGGTGCCGTTGATGCCGCCGGCGGCGAAGAAGAAATCATTCGCGCTGCTGAGCGTGCCGTTCACCGCGAGCGTGCCGATCTGCAGCGTCACGTCGTTGAGCACGTTGAGCCGGGCGCCATTGGCGATGGTGAGCCCGGTCTGAACGCCGTTGATCCGCAGCCGATCGATGGTGACCGTGCTGTTGAGCGTGGTCGTGCCGGTGTTGCTGAGCGTCACGTCGAAGTAACGCGGCAGCACGCCCGCCGTACGGTTGCCGGCGGTATTGTTGGGCACGAAATTGGTCGCGCCGGGCAGGCCGTTGGCGATGGTCGGCGCGGGGACGGTGACGGCGGGCGCTTGGGGGGCGCGATCCGCCTGGTCGCCGGTCAGCACATCGGTGCCGGGCTGGCTCGCGGCGCCCGGGCCGCTGATCACGTCGCTACCCATGCCGTTGGTCAGCCCGTTCACGGGCTGCTCGCCCGCCGTGCCGATGCCGCCAGGGGTGTTGACCAGCCCGCCGGTGCGCACGTCACGGCAGACATTGTTGCCGATCGCGCCGGTGACGTTGCCTTGCACGCAGATTTGGCCGAACTTGCCGCTGGTGCCGGTGCTTTGTTCGCCCGTCAGCGTCGGCACGCCGTTGATCGGCTGGCCGTTCGCATCGAGGATGAAATAATTGGGGTCCTGAAGCGAGACCCAGCGGGTCGGGTCTTCCCAATTGCCGTTGCCGGCGACCGCGCCGACATAGCGATAGGGATTGTTCGCGGCGATCCAATCCCAATAAAGATAGAGCGGCTGGTAGAAGCTGGCCGTACCATAGCCATTAGCCGGCTGGTTGGTGAAGAAGCGCGTATAGCCGCCGGAAAGGACGCCGATCACCAATTGCCGGGCGAAGGCACGATCGAGGATCAGCGGGCCACCCGAATCGCCACCCGCGGTGGTGCCTTCGTTCGGCAGGGCATTATCGCGGAAAGCATTGAAATCGAATGGACTTCTTGCTGCCGTGGCGCGCGCGGGATCGTCGAAATCGATCCAGTAGAGATTCTGGATCAGATTGGCGCTGCTGCCGCCACCGAACACCGCGCCCTCGAAATCGGCGAGCGAGGCCAGCGCGCCTAGCCAATTCTCGGCCAGACGGCGGCGATAGTCGATCGCGAAGGTGCCGCTGGTGCCGGTGCCGTTGCCGCCATAACCGGCGAGCGAGACGTGATAGCCGGTGCCCGTATTGGCATTGATCTGGCCGGGCGCGGGCAGCGGCGAGAAGAGCAGCGACCATGTCGGAATGTTGCGCGCCGGCGTATCGAGCGACGCGAGCGCCACGTCGCCGTAGAGGAAGCCCTGCGCGGCGGGCTCGAGCGACAGAGGATTATAAGCAACACCGTTCACGGTGTAGAAATTCTCGGCGATGCTGGTCGTGAAGGCTGGGCGTGTGTTGGTGCCGAACACCCAGTTGATCAGCGGGCTGGTGCCGGCAGGCTGACCCGGCTGCGTGGTGTTGTTCGCGTTGTTGAAGCCAAAGCCGATCGCGACCCCGCCCGAGCCCGAGCCATAGGCCGTCGCCGCGCGCGAATTCACGCAGTGCGCCGCGAACAGCACGGTGCGCGGGTTGATCAGCGAGCCGGTGCAAAGGCCCAGGCCGACACCGCCATTGGCGTTGGGCGTCGCGATGATCATCTGTGCGATGCCAGTGATGTTGTTCGGGTCGCGCGCGGTGGTCGGCGTGCCAGGCAGCGCGATCAGGATCTGGCGATCGACCTCGACATTGCCCTCGATCCGCGAACGCTCGAGCGACTGCTGCACCTGCGCGGCGCGCTCGGCCGCTTCGCGCGTGAGCGCCACGTCGGTGCTCGCTTGCTGCGCCCGCTCGGCGGCGTTCGGATCGAGCCGATAGCCCGCATCGACACTCAGGCTCTGCGCGCTCGCGGCGCCGCCGCCCAGCACCAGGCCGAGCGTGGCCGCACCCGTCATGAGCGCCGGACGCAACCGGCGATTCTGCTTGATCATTTCCACCCCTCACCTGTGGCGCCGCCTTCACGGCGGCGATCCGTTACAGCTTGCGATTTGCTAATGAAGCAGGCAGCAAAGGGCAAGGGCCCCAATGTGCAAGTTTAATTCAATTGCTCGATAGTTATAGCGCGACTATTTCAAATGCCGCCCGCGACGCTTGACCAACCCGCCGCCGCCAACCGAGCGGCCAGATCGGCCGCGCACCCGTCCGCGCGCGCGGGATCGGTCGCGCGGATCACGAAATTGGCGCCCACCCGCCCCTCGCGGAAGAAGGGATAGCTGCCGATCGCCACGCCGTCATGCGCGCGCTCGGTCTCGCGCAGCAGATCGGCGACCTCGCTCTCCGCCACCCAGCAGCCCAGGGTCCGCGAGACGACCGGCTGCCCGCCCTCCAAGGTTCCGGTCAGCGCGTCCAGCATCCCGGCGGTGATGTGCGGCACGCCCGCCATGATGAACAGATTGCCGATACGGATGCCGGGCGCGCCGGACAGCCGGTTCTCGATCAACTCCGCGCCCTTGGGCACGCGCGCCATGCGCTTGCGCGCCTCGGTCAGGCCGCCGCGCGTGGCGTAGTAACGCTCCAGCACCGCCAGCGCCTTGGGATGATGCACCACCGCCACGCCTAGCGCCTCGGCGATCGCATCGACGGTGATGTCGTCATGCGTCGGCCCGATGCCGCCGGTGGTGAACAGATAATCGTTGCGTGCGCGCAGGGCGTTGACCGCTTCGATGATCGCCTCGGTCCGATCGCCGACCACGCGGACCTCGGCGAGGCGGATTCCCTGCACGTTCAGCCAGGTGGCGATCTGCGCGACATTCTTATCCTGGGTGCGGCCGGAGAGGATTTCGTCGCCGATCACGACGAGGGCGGCTGTCCAGATACGCTCGGTCATGCCGCGCGCCATAGCGGAAGCCCCGCCCCCTCGCAAAGCCGCCGCGCGCGGGCTATATGGCGATGATGACCGATTATATCACCGACGACGCCCCGCTCGCCCGCACCGGCGCGATCCGCTTGCATGGGGAAGAGGGCTTCGCCGGGATGCGCGCCGCCGGGCGGCTCGCCGCCGAAACGCTCGACATGATCGCGCCGCATGTCGTCCCCGGCGTGACGACCGCCGCGCTCGACGACATGATCCGCCGCTTCATCGCCGATCGCGGCGGGGTGCCGGCGACGCTCGGCTATCGCGGCTACACCCATAGCTGCTGCATCTCGATCAATCACGTCGTCTGCCACGGTATTCCCGGCGAGAAGCCGCTGAAATCGGGCGATATCGTCAATATCGACGTCACCCCGATCCTCGATGGCTGGCACGGCGATTCGAGCCGCATGTATCTGGTCGGCGACGTGCCGCTCAAAGCGCGGCGACTGGTCGAGCTTACTTATGAATGCCTGATGCTCGGCATCGAGCAAGCGCGGCCGGGCAATCACCTGGGCGACATCGCCCATGCGATCCAAAGCCATGCCGAGCGCCACCGTTACGGCGTGGTGCGCGATTTCTGCGGCCACGGCTTGGGCCGGCTGTTCCACGACGCGCCTGAGGTGATCCATGTCGGCCGCCCCGGCACCGGCCCCGAACTGCGGCCGGGCATGTTCTTCACCATCGAGCCGATGATCAATATCGGCCGGCCCGATGTGAAGCTACTCGACGATGGCTGGACGGCGGTGACGCGCGACCGATCGCTCTCCGCGCAGTTCGAGCACTCGATCGGGATCACCGAGCAGGGCTGCGAGATCTTCACCACCAGCCCCGCCGGGCTGCACAAGCCGCCTTATTTCTGACGCGCGGCGCGGAGCAAGCGCGCGAGCAGATCGATCGCACGCTCGATATCCTCGTCTCCCGTGCGCCACGAACAGACGCTGAGCCGCGCCGCGGGGGCGCCGCGCCAGATCGTGGGGCCGAACCAGATTTCGCCCGAGGCCTCGGCGCCGCGCCGCACCTGCTCGGTCTCCTCCGGCGAGCCGGCGCGGATCAGCACCTGGTTGAGCACGACCTCGTTCAGCACCTCGAACCCCGCCGCCGCCAGCCCTTCGCCGAGCCGACGCGCCTGGGCCCGGTGGCGATCCACGAGGGCCGCCACCCCCTCGCGCCCTAGCGCGCGGAGCGCCGCCCAGATCGCCACGCCGCGCGCCCGGCGGGAGAATTCTAGCGTCAGATTCTTCTGCGCGTCGGGCTCCGCCGTCGCGTAAGCCGCATCGCTGTTCATCGCCGCCGCCAGCGCCCCAGCATCGCGGCAGATGCTCATCGCCCCGTCATAGGGCGTGTTGAGCCATTTATGGCCGTCGGTCGTCCAGCTGTCGGCGAGCTCGATCCCCTCGGTCAGCGGGCGCGAGGCGGCGACGGCCCGCGCCCACAGGCCGAACGCGCCATCGACATGCACCCAGGCGCCCGCTGCCCGCGCCCGGGGCAGGATCGCGGCGAAGGGATCGAATGACCCCGTATTCACCTCCCCCGCTTGGAGGCACAGGATCGTGCGGCCATCGAGCGCCGGCAGGCGCGCGGGATCGACCCGGCCCTGGCCATCGACCGGCGCCAGGATCACGCGTTCGAGCCCGAAACCGAGCAGCCGGAGCGCCTTTTTCACGGTGATATGCGCCGTTTCGCTGATCACGACGCGCAGCGGCGGTGCCCCGTCGAGCCCCTGCGCGTCGAAATTCCATCCCAGCCGCCCGAGCAAGGTGCGCCGCGCGGCGGTGAGGCAGCCGATCGTACAAGCGCTGGCGGAGGTGCCAAAGCCGACCGCGCTCTCGCGCGGCAGATCGAGGATTTCGGTGATCCAGCGCCCGGCGACGCGCTCGATCGCCGCCGCGCTCGGCGCGCCGACCGCCGACGCGGCGCTCTGGTCCCAGGCGAGCACCAGCCGTTCGGCGGCAGCGGCGACGGGCAGGCTCGCGCCCTTGACGAAGCCGAAATAGCGCGGGCCGTTTGACGCGACGGTCGCCGGCGAGCCGAGCCGATCGAGCATCGCCAGCGTTTCCTCCGGCGCGACACCCCGCGCCGGCAGCGGCTCATCGAAACCCCCGAGCGCACGCAGCGCGTCGGGATCGGGATAAGCGCGGCGCGTTTGGCTGCCCGCTATATAGGCGCGGGCGCGGGCATCGGCATCGGCGAGCAAGTCGAGTTCGGTCATGGCGTTTCTCCCAACCCGGTTTTTCGCCTCCGCCGGCGCCCGAGGCCAACGATATGCGATTGCCCAGGATGTGAGCGATCGTCACAATGCCCGCGTGACCATTCCCTCCCTGCAGAGCCTGCGCGCGCTCGAAGCGGCGGTACGGCTGGAGAGCTACAGCGCCGCCGCGCGCGAATTGGGGCTGACGCACAGCGCGATCAGCCACCGCATCCGTGAGCTGGAGGCGCGGCTCGGCGCGCGGCTGTTCGAACGCCAGGGCCAAAGGATGATCCCGAGCGTCCGCGCCCGTGCCCTCGCCGATCCGATCGCGCGCGCGCTCGCTTTGCTGGGGGAGGCGTTCCCGGCGCAGCGCCCCGCACGCCAGGCGCTGCGGGTGAGCGTGCTCCCCTCCTTCGCGCATCGCTGGCTGGTGCCGCGCCTGGCGGCGTTCCGCGCGGCGCATCCGGAGATCGATCTGCAGTTGGACGCGCGGCTCGAACTCGCGCTGCCGGGCAGCGGCGGTATCGATGCCGGGCTGCGCTATGGCCTGGGCGCGTGGCCGGGGCTGAACGCGACGCGGTTGTCGGGCGAGCGGCTGTTCCCCGTCTGCGCGCCCGCCTATCGCGACGCTCTCGCGCTCGCCACGCCCGCTGATCTTGCCCGCGCGGTGTTGCTGCGCCACGCGCGCCAGCCCTGGGCGCCTTGGTTCGGCGCCGCCGGCCTGTCGCTCGCCGAGCCGCGCGATACCCCGCTCTACGAGGATGCCGGCCTGCTGCTGGAGGCGGCGGCGGGCGGCGAAGGCGTCGCCCTCGCCCGCGGGTTGCTCGCGGCACGCGATCTGGCGAGCGGCCGGCTGGTCGCCCCCTTCCCGCAGACGATCGTCGATACCAGCGCTTATTATCTCGTCCGCCCCGCCACGCCGCGCCGCGCCAACGCCGCCGCCGATCGCCTCGCCAATTGGATCAGGGCGACGCTGCAAAACGAACAGGCCGGCGACGTACCTTGGCTCGGCGCCCGCTGGCTTGCCTAAAAAACAGGCAATCATTTCCGCCTTGCCCGTATCGAACGCAGTTCGTCCGCCCGCGATCGTCGCGCCCATCTGATGACGCCACACCCTTCCCGTATGGCACGAAGCTTGTAAGATGGCGGGCGCGAACGGACGCAAGCCGGGCGGGGACGAGTCTCGTGAAAAAAGTCGAAGCGATCATCAAACCCTTCAAGCTGGATGAGGTGAAGGAGGCGCTGCACGAAGTCGGCGTTTCGGGGATCACCGTTACCGAAGCCAAGGGGTTCGGCCGGCAAAAGGGCCATACCGAGCTGTATCGCGGCGCCGAATATGTCGTGGACTTCCTGCCCAAGGTGAAGCTCGAGGTCGTGATCGACGACGCGCTCGCCGAGCGGGTGGTAGAGGTGATCGCCCAGGCGGCGCACACCGGCCGCATCGGCGACGGCAAGATTTTCGTGCTGCCCGTGGACAGCGCCTTGCGCATCCGAACCGGCGAGCGTGACGAAAACGCGATCTGACGCCTCTTTTTCCTGTCTCAACCTCCACGAAAGGCACCATCATGGCGAATACGCCGGCCGATGTTTTGAAGATGATCAAGGACGAGGAGATCGAATGGGTCGATCTGCGCTTCACCGATCCCAAGGGGAAGTGGCAGCATCTGACGATGGTCTCCTCGGTGGTCGGCGAGGATGAGCTGACCGACGGCTTCATGTTCGACGGCTCGTCGATCGCCGGCTGGAAGGCGATCAACGAAAGCGACATGATCCTGAAGCCGGATCTGGACGCGGTCTATGTCGATCCGTTCAGCGCCACGCCGATGCTGATTCTGGTTTGCGACATCGTCGAGCCTTCCACCGGCGAGCTCTACGCCCGCGATCCGCGCTCCACCGCCAAGCGCGCCGAGGCCTATCTGAAGGGCACCGGCATCGGCGATACCGTCTATGTCGGCCCCGAAGCCGAATTCTTCATGTTCGACGACGTGCAGTTCGAGAACAGCTATTCGACGAGCTATTACAAGCTCGACGATATCGAACTGCCGACCAATACCGGCCGCGATTATGAGGGCGGCAACCTCGCCCACCGGCCGCGCGCCAAGGGCGGTTACTTCCCGGTCGCGCCGGTCGATTCGGCGGTCGATATCCGCAGCGAAATGGTCTCGACCATGCTCGAGATGGGCCTGCCGTGCGACAAGCATCACCATGAAGTGGCGGCCGCGCAGCACGAACTGGGCCTTACCTTCGGCACGCTGGTGCAGACGGCGGACCGGATGCAGGTGTATAAGTATGTCGTCCACCAGGTCGCGCACGCTTATGGCAAGACCGCGACGTTCATGCCCAAGCCGATCAAGGAAGATAACGGCTCCGGGATGCACACCCATATGTCGATCTGGCGCGAGGGCAATCCGCTCTTCGCCGGCAACGGCTATGCGGGGCTGAGCGAGACCTGCCTCTATTTCATCGGCGGCGTGATCAAGCACGCCAAGGCGCTCAACGCCTTCACCAACCCGTCGACCAACAGCTATAAGCGGCTGGTGCCGGGCTATGAGGCGCCGGTGCTGCTCGCTTATTCCAGCCGCAACCGCTCGGCCTCGTGCCGCATTCCCTATGGCGCTGGCGCCAAGGCCAAGCGTGTCGAGTTCCGCTTCCCGGATGCGCTCGCCAACCCCTATCTGGCTTATTCGGCGATCCTGATGGCGGGGCTGGACGGCATCCAGAACCGCATCCATCCGGGCGACCCGATGGACAAGAACCTCTACGATCTGCCGCCCGCCGAACTAGCGAACGTGCCGACCGTCTGCGGTTCGCTGCGCGAAGCGCTCGACAGCTTGGAAGCCGATCACGACTTCTTGCTGAAGGGCGATGTGTTCAGCAAGGACCAGATCGAAGCCTATGTCGAGCTGAAGCGCGAGGAAGTCGCGCGCTGGGAGATGACGCCCAGCCCGGTCGAGTTCGATATGTATTATAGCGGTTAAGCAGTTTTTGTCACGATCGGACGGCGCGGGAGAATAAAATCCCGCGCCGTTTCTATTAGCCCCGTAAATTTACGACAGTCGCACGCTTAAATCCTTGGAGCGCAAAGAACCGAGCGCGATCGCCGCGCGGCGGCGCCTCGGCGGTTAACCATTACGCAATCGCAATCATGGCTTTGGAAGCCATGGCAACCGAACGAAGGATGCACCACGCCCTGGCGATCCAGGTGGCGATCACTCTCGCCGGGCTCGGCTGGGTGACGCTGGCGCCGCCGGCGACGGGGACGGCGCTGGTGATCCCGCTCGGGAGCGCGCGGGCGGTGCGCGTCCTCGCGCTGCCCGGAGTTGCCTTGCGCGGGAAAGGCGCCTGGCCGGGAAGCCTGCTGATCGAAAGCGACGGCGCGCTGTTCTGGCGCGCGCTGCGCCAAGGGTTGTTGGTGGTGCGGGGGCGCGCCGAGCGTTGTGGAGCGAAGGAGAGCGAGAGGTGATGGGGCGGACGCTGAGCTTGGTGACGATGCGCGCCATTGGGGCGCGGATACTGGTCGCGCTGATGGCGCTGGGGGCGATGGTCATTCTCGCGACCGGTTGGGCGCTGGGCAGCGCAATGACCCTGCCGGCGACGGCGATCGCGCTGGCGGCGTTGCTCGTGCCCATCTGGAACTTGCGGCGCGGCGCGATCGATGCCGGCGCGCGCCTGAGCCTTGGGCTCGCCGCGCCGCTGATGCCGGCCGCGCTGCTCTTCGTGATGCGCGGCCATCCCTGGCAGGCCGATATCCACATGCTGTTCTTCGCGATGATCGCGGCATTGGTGATCCTGTGCGATTGGCGCGCGATTATCGCCGCCACGCTGGTGACGGCGGTTCATCACTTGGCGGCGGACTTTTTCACCCCCGCTTATGTGTTCGGCAGCGCGGCTAGCCTGGGCCGAGTGCTGCTCCATGCCGTGATCGTGCTGATCGAGGCCGGGGTGCTCGCCTGGACCGCCAACGCGCTAGTGACGGTGCTCGCCGCCGCCGAGCAGGCGGCGAACGATGCCGCCGAGACGCGCGACGCGGTGGAGGCCGAAGTGCGCGTGCGCGCCGAGGTGATCGGCGCGGTGCGCCATGGCCTGGGCCAGCTTGCCGCGGGCGACCTGACGACGCGCATCGACCACGCCTTGGATCCCGCTTACGAGCCGCTGCGCGCCGATTTCAACGCGACCGCCGAACGCCTGGAGGGCACGATGCGCGCGCTGGTGGACGCGATCGGATCGATCGAGACAAGCATCGCCGAGATCGGTAGCGCCGCAGACGATCTCTCGCGCCGCACCGAGCGCCAAGCGGCGACGCTCGAGGAAACGGCGGCGGCCGCGATCGAATCGAACCAGGCGGTGCAAGCCGTCGCCAGCCGCACGAGCGAATCCCATCGGCTGTTCAGCGCGGTGCTGGCCGAGGCGGAGGCAAGCGACAGCGTCGTCTCCCACGCCAAAACGGCGATGAGCGAGATCGCCAAATCCTCCCAGGCGATTTCGGCGATCGTCGGGCTGATCGACGGCATCGCTTTCCAAACGACCTTGCTCGCGCTGAATGCCGGCGTGGAGGCGGCGCGCTCGGGCGAGGCCGGGCGTGGCTTCGCGGTGGTCGCGACCGAGGTGCGCAGCCTCGCCGAAAAAGCGGCGGGTGCCGCCGACGAGATCCGCCAGCTGATCGCGACGAGCACGGGGCAGATCGATCATGGCGTCAAGCTGGTCGAGCAGGCGGGCACCAATGTTCGGCAGATCGTCGAGCGCTTCGGCGCGGTGCGTAGTCTGGTCGCCGAGATCGCGCGCTCCACCGAGGCGCAGGCCGAAGCCGTGGCGACCGTGAGCGGCGCGATCAAGGAGATCGACACGGTGACCCAGTCCAACGCCGCGATGGTCGAGCAATCGAGCGCGGCGACGCGCAGCCTCGCCGGCGATGTCGCGCGGCTGACCGAACTCACGCGGCGCTTCCGGTTCGTCCCGTCGGTTGCCGCGCGGCTCGCGGCCTGATCGCCCCTCTCGCCGGGGCCCGCGCCCCGGCGCTTTTTTCGTTGCGCAGCGATCATCATCGGTGCGAGTTTGCGCCGTGATCGATCGTCGCCAGCTTCTCGCCGCGCTGAGCGCCCTGCCGCTGTTCGGTAACGCCGTCGCTTATGCCGATGATATGGCGATCCTCCGCGCGGGGCTCGCGCTGCATCCGGGGCTGCATCGTTACGCGACGCCGGCGCAGGTCGCGGCAGGGCTCGATCGGCTCGCCGCCTTCTGGCCTGGCGCGGGACGCGAGGCGCGCTATCTCGCGCTCTCCCGCTTCCTCGCGACGCTGCGCTGCGGGCACAGCTATTGCAATTTTTTCAATCAGAAGCGCGCGCTCGCCGCCGATCTGTTCGATCGCCCCACCCGCCTGCCCTTCCACTTCCGCTGGATCGACGGCGCGATGATCGTGACGGCGGACCCGAGCGGGCAATTGCCGCCAGGCACCCGCGTCACCCGCCTCAACGGCACGCCGAGCGCGGCGTTGCTCGCGCGGCTGATGCCCTATGCCCGCGCCGACGGCCATAATGACGGCAAGCGCCGCGCGCTGCTGGAGGTGCAGGGCACCGACACGATCGAATTCTTCGACGTGTTCCAGGGCCTGCTCGCCCCGCCGCCGCCGAGTGGCCACCAGATCGCGGCGGTGCTGCCGGATGGGACCGCCAGGACGGTAACGCTCCCCGGCATCTGCCTCGCCGCGCGACGGGCGATGATGGCCAAGACCGGCGACGATAAGGACGGCGTCCGCTGGCAATGGGAAATGCGCGGCGACGTGGCGCTGCTCACCATGCCCGGCTGGGGGCTCTATAACAGCAAATGGGATTGGGCGGCGTGGCTGGAGGAAAGGCTCGACAGCCTGGCCGGCGCGCGCGGGCTGGTGATCGATCTGCGCGCCAATGAAGGCGGACTCGATTGCGGCAACGCGATCCTCGCCCGGCTGATCGAGCGCGATCTGGCGCCGCCCGGCTACGAACAGAAGCTGCGCTTCACTCGCACCCCGGCAGCGCTCGATCGCTATCTCGATACCTGGGACGACAGCTTCCGCACGCTGGGCGTCGGCGGCGCGGCGCTGCCCGGCGGGTTCGTCGCGCGGCCCGGGGGCAATCGGGATCTGGTGATCCGCCCCGCCGCGCGCCGGCTCACCCTGCCGGTCGCGACGCTGATCTCGCCCACCAACAGCTCGGCGACTTTCCAGTTCGCGCTGATGGCGCGCGCGAGCGGCAAGGTGCGGCTGTTCGGCGAGACGACCGGCGGCAACCGGCGCGGAATCAATGGCGGCGCCTTCTTCTTCGTGCGCCTGCCCGAAAGCGGGATCGAGTTTGATTTGCCGCTGATCGGCTATTTCGCGCCGGAGGGCGAGCCGGACGCCGGGATCATCCCCGACGTGCCCGTCGCGCCGACCGCCGCCGATATCGCCGCCGCTCGCGATCCGGTGTTCGACGCGGCGCTCGCCTGGGTCGCGCGCGCCTGACGAGGCGGCTTGCGCGCCGGCGCGCCGCTTGCCACAGCTAGCCGCCAAAGCATCAGGAGAGGCACATGCGCGAGCTGCTCAATCACTTCATCGACGGCGCCTGGGTGGCGAGCGACGGCGGCCGGCGGCACGAGGTGATCAACCCCGCGACCGAGGCGCCCTGCACCGTCATCACGCTCGGCACGCCGGCCGATGTCGACAAGGCGGTCGGCGCCGCGCGGCGAGCGTTCGAAAGCTTTTCGTGCACCAGCGTCGCCGATCGGCTGGCGCTGCTCCAGCGGATCATCGAGGAATATAAGGCGCGCATCCCCGACCTGGCAAAAGCGGTGAGCGAGGAAATGGGCGCGCCGATCGGCTTCGCCACCGCCGCTCAGGTGCCGAGCGGCCTGGGGCATTTCATGGCGACCGCCAAGGCGCTGGAGAGCTTCGCCTTCGAGCAGATGCTCGGCCGGGCCAAGGTGGTGTATGAGCCGATCGGCGTCGTCGCGATGATCACGCCGTGGAACTGGCCGCTCAACCAGATCACCGCCAAGGTCGCCCCCGCGCTCGCCGCCGGCAACGCGATGATCCTGAAGCCGAGCGAGGAAGCCCCCGCCTGCGCCGCCATCCTCGCCGAGATCCTCGACGCGGCCGGAGTGCCGGCGGGCGTGTTCAACCTAGTAAACGGCGATGGGCCGGGCGTCGGCGCCGCGCTCTCGGCGCATCCGGGGGTCGATATGGTGAGCTTCACCGGCTCCACCCGCGCCGGGATCGCCGTCGCGCAGGCGGCGGCGCCCACCGTCAAGCGCGTGCATCAGGAACTGGGCGGCAAGGCGCCGAACCTGGTGCTGCAAGGCGCCGATCTGGGCGCGGTGCTGCCCCCCACGCTTACCGGCGTGCTCGCCAATAGCGGGCAGAGCTGCATCGCCCCCACCCGCCTGCTCGTCCACCAATCGCAGAAGGACGCCGCGATCGGCGTCGCCAAAGCGGTGTTCGAAAGCGCGGCGGTCGGCGATCCCACCGAGATGGGCCAGCATATCGGCCCGGTGGTGAACAAGGCGCAGTTCGAGAAGATCCAGGGCCTGATCCAGTCGGCGATCGACGAAGGCGCGACGCTCGTCACCGGCGGCCCGGGCCGGCCCGATGGGCGTAACGCCGGCTATTATGTCCGCCCCACCGTCTTCGCCGACGTGACGCCCGAGATGCGCATCTGGCGCGAGGAAGTGTTCGGGCCGGTCGCGACGATCACCGACTATGGCGATGCCGAGGAGGGGGTGCGGCTGGCGAACGACACGGTGTTCGGCCTGTCCGCCGCGATTTCAGGCGATCCCGCCAAGGCCGCCGAGGTCGCGCCCCGGCTGCGCGCCGGGCTGGTGACGGTGAACGGCTGGAGCCCGGACTCGGCGGCGCCCTTCGGCGGCTATAAGCAATCGGGCAATGGCCGCGAGTTCGGCAAGTTCGGCCTCGCCGAGTTCATGGAAGTGAAGACGATCACCGGGTTGCCCGCATAACCAAATCCTCCCCGTTCACGGGGAGGGGGGTGGAGGCGGTAGGATCGCCTGCCGGGGGGCGCCGGTGGTCGCGAAGCGAATGGTGGAGGGGGTGGCGACGAGCGCGCCGCGCGCCGGCGGCCCCCTCCGTCAGCGCTTCGCGCGCCACCTCCCCGCGAGCGGGGAGGATTTTGGGGAGAGTTGATGCGCGTCGATCTCTTGATGCCCGCGTCCGACGACATTTACGCCGCGCTGGCCGCCGAGGAGGCGGCGGTCTATCCGCCGGCCTTCGCCGCGCAGGGGATCGAGCTCACCCCCCTGCCCTGGCAAGAGGCGCCGCGCACGGGCGACGCGGCGCTCGCGCTGTTCGCCTGGGGCTACCATTTGCAGCCCGAGCGCTGGGCGGCGACGCTCGCCGCTTGGCCGGCCGAGCGCCCGCTGATCAACCCGCCCGCGCTGCTCGCCTGGAACATGCGCAAGACTTATCTCACCGCGCTCGCCGAGCGCGGCGTGCCGATCGTGCCGAGCTGGTTCGGCCCGGCGACCGAGGAGAATGTCGCCGCCGCGTTCGCGCGTTTCGGCGTCGATCGGCTCGTGGTGAAGCCCCAAGTCTCCGCCGGCAGCCATGAGACCGTGCGGTTACGGGCCGGCGATCCGGTGCCGCCTATCGCCGAGGCGATCGTACAGCCTTATCTGCCGGCCATCGAGGCGGAGGGGGAGCTCTCGCTGTTGTTCATCGGCGGCGTGTTCAGCCACGCCGTGCGCAAGGTGCCCCAAAAAGGCGACTTCCGCATCCAGCCGCAATTCGGCGGCCGCTTCCTGCCCGCCACCCCTTCGGACGAAGCGCGGGCGGTCGCCGCGGCGGCGCTGGCGGCATCGCCCGTGCCGCCGCTCTACGCGCGCATCGATCTGGTTCGCCTGCCGAACGGGGCGCTCGCGCTAATGGAGCTGGAGGCGACCGAGCCCGATCTCTACCCCGATTTCGCGCCCGATCTGCCCGCCAGTCTCGCGCGTGCCGTCGCCGCCCATCTGCGCCAAGGGCGATCCAGCGGGACAGCAAGAACGTAACAAAAGGGCAATTATTGCGAAACGTCAACGTTACATTATACCAATAGAGGCGCCCCCGCGACCGCGACTCGACGCGGCGACTGATTGGGGGGTCGGACATGAAATTGATCGAAACGCGCGGGCGCGTGCGCGCCGGCGTACGCGCGCTATTGCTGGCAGGAGGTTGCGCGGCGGCGCTCGCCGCTTCGGCGGCGCAAGCGCAGAACCGTGACGAAACCCCGCCGCAGACCAAACCGACGAGCGACACGACCACGATCGAATCGGCCGCCGGCGACGAGGTCGTCGTGTCGGGCACCCGCCCGATCCGCGAATCGCAGGACGCGGCACTGCGCCTGCAAAAGGATTCGGACTCGCTGATCTCGGTCGTCTCGTCCGACTCGGTCGGCCGTCTGCCCGACCAGAATATCGCCCAGGCCGCCGGTCGCCTGCCGGGCGTCGCGGTGCAGCGCGACCAGGGGCAGGCGCGCTACCTCTCGATCCGCGGTGCCCCGATCAACTGGACGACGGTCGCGTTCGACGGGATCAACATCGTCAGCGCCGAGGGGCGCGACACGCGCTTCGATTCGATCCCCTCCGCGATCGCCGCGCAGATCGTGGTGAAAAAGGCGGTGACGCCCGATTTGACCGCCGAGACCATCGCCGGCCAGGTCGATGTCCGCACCCGCTCGGCGCTCGATTATCGCGACGTCCATGCCGCGTTCCGCGCCGGCGGCGGCTATAACGATCTGGGCGGCGGCACCGAGTTCGAAGGCACGGCCGTGCTCAGCAAGCGCTGGAACACGGGCCTTGGCGATATCGGCGTCCTCGTCTCCGGCACTTATTACCAGCGCAAGATGGCGACCGACAATTTTGAGACCGATTGGGAGGAAGTGACGCAGGACCAGCGCCCCGCCCTTCCCGGCCAGACCGGCATCCGCTTCTGGGCGCGCGAGACCGAGAACAAGCTCTACCGGCTGAAGCGCGCGAATTACAGCAGCACCATCCGGCTCGATTGGCGGCCGGACAACGCCAACCGGCTGTTCGCCTATTCGATCTATTCGGCCTTCACCGATGACGAGCTGCGCTGGAACGGCATCTATGATTTCGACGATCAGCAGGCGCGCGTGCCTAATTCTCCCGCCGCCTGCCCCGCCGTGCCGACGCTGGCCCCGAACACGACGGGCTATGCCGATGTCTGCGCGGGCAACACGCCCTATCTCGGCATCGTCAACGGCATCGACATCAACTACAACGCCTTGTCGCGCGAATATCTGCAATCGGTGCAGGTGAACACGATCGGCGGCGATCACGAACTGGGGCCGTGGGAAATCAACTGGCGCGGCAATTACACGCGATCGGTCGACGATCGCTCGGCGCCGGCGCAGATCAACTATGAGAGCCCCGGCTTCGGCACCAACGGCGTCGGCGCGGTCAACCGGCCGAGCGTGTTCTACGATCTGCGCAATCCGGAGCAATCGTTCGTTCAGCTGTTCCGCACCAACCGCACGGCGAACGGCGTGCTCTCGGCGGGCGCGCGAGTGACCCAGTTCGAGGATTTCCCGCTGCCCCTGAGCCGCATCCGCGGGCTGCGCGCGCAGGACGACACCGATGCCTATACCGGCCGCCTGGTGATCAGCCGCCGCACCGGCATTTTCGGCGACACCAAATTCACCGCCGGCTTCCAATATGACGAGCGCACCAAGCGTTCGGTGGAATCGCTGCTCGATGTGAACCCGAACACGGTGATCAACGGCGTCAACGTGATCCAGGCGCAGGCGATCCCGACCGATATCGGCGCGATCACCATCCCGCAGCCTTATCTCGGCCAGCTGCCGCTGGGCTTCAATTTCCGCTATTTCTCGCAAAGCGCGATCCGCAACCTCGTCGATCGCGCCGCGCGCAACGCGCCTTACGTCTTCTCGACCGCCAATTTCTATCAAGTGCGCGAGGAGGTGATCTCGGGCTGGGCGATGGCGAACACCAAGTTCGATTGGGGCAACATCGTTTACGGCGTGCGGGTGGAGAATGTGCGCAACCGCGGCACCGCCTTCGGCCAGAACCCGGCGGGCGGCAATACGACCGTGCTGACGACCGTCTCGAGCAGTTCGCTGGCGGCCTATCCGAGCCTGCACGCCAATTGGAACGTGACGAGCGAGCACAAGCTGCGCCTGTCGTTCAGCACCGGCGCGTCGCGGCCCGATTATCCGCTGCTCCGCCCCAATTTCACCTTCAACGATGCGAACCAGACGATTTCGGGCGGCAATCCCTTCCTCCAGCCCGAGCGCGCGCGTGGGGTGGACCTTTATTGGGAATATTATCCCAAGACGGGCGGCTTCGCCTCGCTCGGTGCGTTCTACAAGGATGTGAGCGGCGTGCTGTTCGGTTCGACCCGCCAGTTCGGCTCGACCGCGCTTAACGTGCCGGGGGTCGACCGTTCGCAGTATAACTTCAACACCACGGTCAACGGCGGCGGCGGCTATCTCTACGGCGTCGAGGCGGCGCTCGCGATCCAGGTGGACGATGTCGACAAGTCGGACAGCTGGCTGGGCGGCTTCGGCATCCAGATGAACGGCGTGCTCAACCGCAGCCAGGCGACCACGCCCGACGGCCGCCGCGTCCGCCTGCCGGGCACCTCCGACTATGTGCTGAACATCGGGCCCTATTTCGAGAAATACGGCGTGTCGGTGCGCTTCCAATATCAATATCGCTCCGATTGGTTCGACGCGATCGGCGACAACACCACCGGCGGCGACCTCTATTGGGCGGCCGACGACGAAGTCGACGTCTCGGCGCGCTACGCGATTACGCGCAATTTCGAAGTTTATTTCGATGGATCGAACCTGCTGAACGGCCCGGGGCGCCGCTATGCCGGCGTCTCCGCGCGCTCGATCGAAGTGGAGCGCTTCGGCCGCCGCTTCGTCGGCGGGGTGCGGATCACCTTCAACTAACACTTTCCCCCTGAGGGCAACTAGCCCGGCGTGCGACGCTCGCGCGCCGGGCTTTTCTTTGCGCGCCGCGCCGCTAGGCTCGCGTGCCATGACGCTCGCCCGCCTGCTCCCGCTCGCCCTGATCCTCGCCGCTCCCGCCCTGGCGCAGACCGGAGATAGCGAACAGCAGCGCTGGGCGATGGCGGCGGCCGCGAGCACCATCACGCGCGACGATTGGGGCATCGCCCATATCCATGGCCGCAGCGACGCAGACGCGGTGTTCGCGATGATCTATGCGCAGGCCGAGGATGATTTTCCCCGGATCGAGCGCAATTATCTGGTCGCGCTGGGCCGCCTGGCGGAAGCCGAGGGCGAAGGCGCGCTTTGGCAGGATCTGCGCCAGCGCTTGTTCCTCGACGAGGCCGAGCTGCGCCGCGCCTATGGCGACAGCCCCGCCTGGTTGCAGCGGCTGATGGTCGCCTGGGCGGACGGGCTGAATTGCTATCTCGCCCGCCATCCCGACGTCCGCCCCAAGGTGATCCGCCATTTCGAGCCCTGGATGGCGCTCGCCTTCAGCGAAGGCAGCATCGGCGGCGATATCGAGCGTATTCCGCTCGATGGCCTGAGGGCGTTTTACGAAGGCCCCGCCACCACCGCTTTCGTGCCCCCGCCGCTCGCCGAGCCCAAGGGATCGAATGGCATCGCCATCGCCCCGCGCCTCACCAAGGACGGCCAGGCGCTGCTGCTGATCAACCCGCACACCAGCTTCTATTTCCGCGCGGAGCAGCAGGTGGCGAGCGACGCCGGGCTCAACGCCTATGGCGCGGCGACCTGGGGGCAGTTCTTCATCTATCAGGGCTTCAACGAGCGGCTGGGGTGGATGCACACGTCGAGCGGGGTCGATAATGTCGATCTGTTCGCCGAGACGATCGTGCGCGGCAAGGGCGGGCTCACCTATCGCTATGGCGCCGCGCTGCGGCCGGTGCGCAGCCGGACCATCACCGTGAAAGTGAAGACCGGGAGCGGCTTGGTCGAGCGGCGCTTCACCGGCTATTTCACCCATCATGGACCGGTCGTCGGGCGGCAGGGCGACAAATGGATCGCCGCCGCGCTGATGAACCGGCCGATCGCCGCGCTCGAACAGAGCTTCCTGCGCACCAAGGCGACTGATCTGGCCGCCTTCCTCCAAATCGCCGAGCGTCGCGCGAACAGCAGCAACAATACGCTGATCGCCAGCGCCAAGGGGGAGATCGCGCTGCTGACGCCGCAATTCATGCCCAGGCGCGACGATCGCTTCGATTATCGCGGCATCGTCGACGGCAGCGATCCCGCGACCGACTGGCAGGCCCCGCACGCGCTCACCGAATTACCGGGACTCGTGAACCCGCCCAGCGGCTGGGTAGTCAACACCAACAACGCGCCCTGGACCGGCGCCGGCATCGGCAGCCTGAAGGCGAGCGCCTATCCTCGCTATTTCGATCAGGTGGGGGAGAATGCCCGCGCCACCCATGCGCTGGCGCTGCTCGGCGCGGGGCGAGACTGGAGCATCGAGACGCTGCGCGCCGCCGCTTTCGACTCCGCGCTGCCTGCTTTCGATCGGCTGCTACCGCCCTTGCTCGCCGCCTGGGAGGGGCTGCCCGCCACTGACCCCCGCCGCGCCGCGCTCGCCGAACCCGTCGCGCTGCTGAAGGCATGGGACCGGCGCTGGGCGGCCGATTCGGTGGCGACCACGCTCGCCGTGCATTGGGGCGAGGCGCTCGCGCGCGCGGTGCCGGCGGCCGAGGGCGAAAAGAGCTTCAGCCTCACGCATCTCGATCGCATGGCGGCGCCGCCGGGTGACGCCCAGCTCGCCGCGCTTGATCGGGCGATCGCGACGCTGAGGGCTGCGCGCGGCGACTGGCGGGTGGCCTGGGGCGCGCTCAACCGCTTTCAGCGCCCGGCGCCCGGTGCGGATTTCGATCCCAAGGCGCCGAGCACTCCGGTGCCCTTCACCTCCGCGCTCTGGGGATCGCTGGCAAGCTTCGGCACCACCCAGCCGACCGTGACGGGCGAGCGTTTCGGCGTGCTCGGCAACAGCTTTGTCGCGATCGTGCAATTCGGCCCGAAAATCCGCGCGGTGGCGGTGACGGCGGGCGGCGAAAGCGGCGATCCCGCCTCCCCCCATTATGTCGACCAGATCGAGCGCTATGCGACCGGCGCCTTGCGGCCGGTTTATTTCTACGAAGCCGATTTGACCGGCCATATCGCCCGCCGCTATCATCCGGGGCGGTGACCGCGCTGGCACGCTAACTCCTTACCGATCAACCGCTTTGTCCCAGCACGGGACAGGCGAAAAGCGGGGGGTCTCCCGCGCCTCGTTTCGCGCTATGGCGCTTCGTGTGATGGCGATCGGGGCAGGCTTGGCGCGGGTGCGATGGGTGAGCGTGGCCGCGCTCGTCCTTGTCGCGTGCCTGGGCTATTCGGGCCAGGCGGCGATCCGCGCGATCATCGATCACCTGCCCGCCAAGCCCGCGCAACAGGCGCGCGGTTATGAAGCACAGGACCATTTCCCCGGCGCCGCGCTGCTCTATGCCGAGGATGACGGCACCCCCGCCATACCGGCTCCGGCGCCCGCCCCGGGCGCGACCGGCACCGCGCCGCTCCCCGCTTTGCCCGCCTTCGCCGCCGCGCTCCCGATCGACACGAGCATCCGCCCGGCGCAGCCGTTCAGCATGGCCGGCGCCAGCGCGCTCGATTATGGCCGCGCGCTCGATTGCCTGGCGAGCGCGATCTATTACGAGGCGGCGAGCGAGCCCGACGCCGGCCAGCGCGCGGTCGCCCAAGTGGTGCTCAATCGGGTGCGGCACCCGGCTTTCCCGAACACCGTTTGCGGCGTGGTCTATCAGGGATCGGAGCGCGCCGGCTGCCAGTTCAGCTTCGCTTGCGATGGTGCGATGGCGCGCGTGCCCTCCCGCGCCGGCTGGGCGCGCGCGCTGCGCACCGCCGGGCTGATGCTAGGCGGGGTCACCGAGCCTAGCGTCGGTGAGGCGACGCATTACCACACCTTCGCGGTCACCCCCGCCTGGAACCGGCAAATGGTGATGACGGCGGCGATCGGCGCGCATTTCTTCCATCGCTGGCAGGGCTTCTGGGGCACCCCGGCCGCCTTCACCCAGCGCTATCGCGGCGCTGAGCCGCTGCCCGGGCCGCACGCGCGGCTGAACGCGCCCGCCATCCTCGCCGCCACCACCGCCCCGCCGGCGCCGGCAATCGCCCCCACCCCCCTCGCGCAGATCCAGCCGGCCTATGCCCAAAGCGGCACGCCGATCGCCGCCGCGACCGAGAATCATCTGCCGGACAGCCAGATCCTGGATAAATGGAAGGACAGCGGTAAGCCGCTGCGGTGACCCTTCAGTTCTTGCGCGCTTTTCCCGACCCGTCGCCCCCACATCCCAACCCGTCACCCCGGACTTGTTCCGGGGCCCACCCTCGTGCCGGTCCTGCGGGCGCGTGCCTGGAACAACGGTGGATGCCGGAACAAGTCCGGCATGACGCCATAGGCTGACATCGCCTGATGCCCTCCGCTCGCCTACGCTTGATGAAACCAAGCGAGGCAGGGCACGTTGAGCGCCAGAAGACCAAAAGGGGCCCGACGTTGCGCATCCGCCGAACCCTGCCGCTACCCGCCGCCTGCGCGGCGCTGGGTTGGGCGGTCGCGCCGCTGGCGGCCGCCGTTCCGCAGGCATCGACCCCGCCCGCGCAGACCCAGCCCCCCGCGCCCGGCGATGATGCGGAGTTCGACAAGGCGCTGCCCCCGCTCGACCAGATACAGCCCCCGCCAGAGACCGCCCCTGCCACGCCGCCCGGCCCGCCGCCCGCCCCGGTGGCGAGCGATCCCGAACTCACCGCGCCGCTGCCGCCGCTCTCCGCCACCAACACCACTCCGCCCGCCGATCTGCAGGTGAAGGACGATGCCCGCCCGCCCGCCATTCCCTATCGCGTGGTGATCAAGGGCCTCGCCGATATCGATCTGGAAGACGAGTTTCGCGGCCTTTCCGCGCTGCTCCAGGGCGGGCGGCGCGGCGCCAATGCGGCGCAGATCGGCGCGCGGGCGGACGAGGATGTCGCGCTGATCGAGCGGCTGCTGCGCTCGCAGGGCTTTTACGACGGCGTGGCGAGCGCGGCGATCAACACGCTGCCGAACGAGGAGAACCGCCTCACCGTCACCCTCACCGCGACGCCGGGGCCGCGCTATCGCCTCGGCCAGATCGCGGTGACCGGCGCGGCGCCCGAGCCGACCGCGATCGCGCGTGGCGCGCTCAAGCTGGAAACCGGCGATCCGATCGTCGCGACCGCGGTGGAAGCCGGCGAAAGCCGCGTCGCGCTGCGCCTGCCCGAACAGGGCTATCCCTTCGCCACCGTCGGCCAGCGCGACATCCTGCTCGACGATGTGACGCATATCGGCGATTACACCTTGCCGATCGTCGCCGGCCCCAAGGGGCGGTTCGGCAATATCCAGGTGGCGGGCGATCCGGTCTTCACCCCCAAGCATATCCGGGTGCTGCGGCGCTTCAAGAACGGCGATCTCTACAACAGCCTGATGGCCGACGATCTGCGCCAGGCGCTGATCGCGACCAGCCTGTTCTCCACCGTCTCGGTCGAGCCGGTGCGGACCGGCGAGACTTACCCCGACGGCACCGAGCGGGTGGACCTGCTCGTGCGCCAGACCAAAGGGCGCTGGCGCCAGCTGGCGGCGCAGGGCGGCTATGGCACCGGCGAAGGCTTCAAGGTGCAGGGCAGCTGGACGCACCGCAACCTCTTCCCGCCCGAAGGCGCGCTGACGCTGAACCTGATCGCCGGCACGCTGGAGCAATCGGTGGGGGCGCAGTTCCGCCGATCGAACGCCGGCCAGCGCGACCGGACCTTCGCGATCGGCGCCAATGTCTCGCGCCAGCGCTTTCAGGCCTATCAGGCGGATACGATCCAATTGAACGCCGCGCTCAGCCGCGCCTCGACCCCGATCTTCCAAAAGCGCTGGACGTGGAGCATCGGCACCGAACTGCTCGCCAGTCGCGAGCGGCCGAACGCCGATATCGATCCCAACCGCGCGCGCCGCACCTACTTCATCGGCGCGCTGCCGTTGCAGCTGGGCTATGATCGGTCGAACAGCCTGCTCGATCCCACCCGGGGCTTCCGCGTGACCGGCCGGCTGAGCCCGGAAGTGCAGCAGGTGAGCGGTGGGCCGTTCGATACCTATGCCCGCATCCTGCTCGACGCCTCGGGCTATTATCCGATCAGCGGCAGCTTCACGCTCGCCGGGCGGGCGCGGGTCGGCTCGATCATCGGGGCGTCGCGAGACGCGGTGGCGCCCTCGCGCCGTTATTATGCCGGCGGCGGCGGATCGGTGCGCGGCTATGGCTTCCAGCAATTGGGCCCGAAGGACGCGCAGGGCGATCCGATCGGTGGCCGCTCGGTCACCGAGTTCGCGCTGGAGGGGCGCTACCGCTTCGGCAATTTCGGCATCGTGCCGTTCATCGACGCGGGGCAAGTGAGCGAGCGTTCGACGCCCTCGCTCTCCGGCCTGCGCTTCGGCGCGGGGATTGGCGCGCGCTATTACACCAATTTCGGCCCGCTGCGGATCGACGTCGCGACGCCGATCGGGCGGCGGCGGGGCGAGACGGCGGTCGCGCTCTACCTCTCCATCGGGCAGGCTTTTTAAGTGCGCCGGGCGCTGAAATGGGCGGCGATCGTGCTGGTCGCGATCGTGGTGCTGGCGGGCGCGGTGCTGCTCGGCATCGATACGGGGCCGGGGCATGATTTCATCCGCGGCCGCATCGCCGCCTACAGCACCCAATCGGGGCTCAACTTCCGCGTCGCCAGGATCGAGGGATCGGTTTATGGCCGGATGACACTGATCGGCTTCGAGGCGCGCGACCAGAACGGCGTTTACCTCACCGCCCCGCGCGCGGAGATGGATTGGCGGCCGTTCGCTTATCTGAACAAGCAGATCGATATCCGCGCGCTGCTGATCCCCAGCGCAAGGTTGAGCCGCCTGCCGGCGCTGAAGCCCGTGCCGCGCGATCCGAATACGCCGATCCTGCCCGATCTCCACATCCAGATCGGACGTTTCGCGCTCGATCGGCTGGAGATCGCCCCGGCGGTGACCGGCAAGCGCCACATCGTCCGCCTGGCCGGCATGGCCGACATCGCCAACGGCCATGCGCGGGTGACGACCGACGCCAATGCCTTGGTGGCGGCCGGCGTCGCGGGCGGCGACGCGCTGCGCGCCCGGCTCGACGCGGTGCCCGACGCCAACCGGCTGGTGATCGACGCCGATCTCACCGCGCCGGCGGGCGGGCTGGTCGATAGCTATGCCCGGCTCGGCAAGCCACTGGCGATGTCGATCAAGGGCCAAGGCGATTGGCGGGTGTGGAACGGGCGGGTGACGGGCCGCGCGGGCGGCGCGCCGCTCGCCGATCTGGCGCTGTCGGCGCGCAGCGGCACCTTCCGCGCGACCGGCGTGACGATGCCGGGGACGATCGCCCCGGTCGCCGCGCGGATGCTGCCGCGGCTCGCGGTCGATCTGGTCGCGGCGGTCGCCGATCGCCGCGCCGATCTGCGCTTCACCGCGCGTGCCGATGCGCTGACGCTCGGCGCGAACGGGCTTGTCGATCTAGGCGCGAGCCGCTTTCGCCGTTTCATCATCGACTTGAGCCTGCTCCAGCCGCAGACGATCGCGCCCAAGCTTTCGGGCGACGATGTGCTGCTCCACGCGGTACTCGATGGGCCGATCGCGCGGCCGTTGCTCGATTACCGCCTCACCGCGCGGCGCGTCGCCTTCGGCACGACCGGGGTGGAGGGGCTGAACGCCTCGGGCGCGGCGCGGGTGGACGCCAACCGCATCCTGATCCCGGTCAACGCCACCGCGCGGCGGGTGACGGGTCTGAACGCCGCGGCGGGCGGCTTGCTCGAAGATCTGCGGGTGAATGGCGACTTGGCTTATACCAATGGTCGCCTCCTCTCCGACAATCTGAAGCTGCGTTCGTCGCGGATCGACGCGACCGCGATCGTCCTCGCCGATCCCGCCAAGGGCACCTATACCGGCGCGCTCAAGGGCCGGGTGAACGATTATCAGGTCGCCGGGCTCGGGCGGATCGCGCTGACGACCGACGCCAAGCTCGTCGCCGACAATCGCGGCGGTTACGGCATTCGCGGCACCTTCCGGGTCGTGACGCGCCAGATCACCAACCAGGCGATCGCCGCGCAACTGGGCGGCCAGGCGGTGACGACGGCACGCTTCCTGTTCGATCAGAGCGGCACCGCGCGGCTCGCGCTGTTGCGGCTCGACGCACCCGATTTCCGCATCACCTCGGGCGAAGGGAGCTATGCGATCGACACCGGCCGCCTCGCTTTCCGCGCGGGCGGCGCTTCGCGGAGCTATGGGCCGTTCACCGTGGCGGCAAATGGCACGCTGGAGCGGCCCAAGGTGCTGCTCACCGCCGCCCGGCCGGGGCTCGGCATCGGGCTCAAGGATCTGGTCGCGGAAGTGAACGGCACCCCTGCTGGCTATGCGCTCAACGCGCGCGGCGGCTCGCAATATGGCCCGTTCACCGCCGATGTGCTCGTGCGACGCGGGGCGCGGCTGGCGGTGGACATTCACCGCGCGACCGTCGCCGGGATCACCGCGGAAGGGGCCGTCCAGCAGACCGCCGCCGGCCCCTTCGCCGGGCGCGTCGCCTTCGCCGGCGCGGGGCTGAACGGCACGGCGGCGCTCTCCGCCGCGGGCAAGTATCAGCGCGCCGACATCGTGGCGACGGCGCAGGCCGGACGCATCCCCGGCGACACGCCCATCACCATCGGCGCTGGCCAACTCCGCGCGACCGCGATCCTGGTGACCGGCGCGCCGCAAGTGACCGGCGAATTCGCTTTCAAGGATATCCGCCAGGGCAACTACCTGGTGAACAACGCGCGGGGGCGGATCGATTACCGCAACCAGGCCGGCCGGGTGCAGCTGATCGCGGACGGCAATGCCGGTGTCCCGTTCAACCTGGCGGCCCAGGCGCAACTCGCCGCCGATCGCGTGCTCGCCAATCTGCGCGGGCAAGTGAACACCATCCCCGTCTCGCTCGATCATCCCGCGCTGGTGCTGAAACAGGGGCCGGACTGGGTGCTCCAGCCGGTGACCTTGGTGGTGCCGCAGGGCCGCGTCGCGTTGAGCGGGCGCTACGGCGCGCGGACCACCTTGCAGGCGCAGCTCGCCAATTTCGACATGGCGATCGTGCAGGCGTTCATGCCCGGGCTCGGCGTCGGCGGGCGCGCCTCGGGCGTGATCGATTATGCCCAGGCGCGCGGGAGCAGCGTGCCGGAGGTCCGCGCCCGGCTCGATCTCGCCCGCTTCACCCGCACCGCAGCCTATGTCGTATCCGAACCGGTCGATGTTGCGATGCTGGCGACGCTCGCCCCCACGGGCGGCGGGCTCAACGCGATCGTCAAGCGCGGCGGCGCGAATGTCGGGCGCGTCCAGGCGCGGCTGGGGAGCCTGGGCGGTGGCGCCACGCTCACCGAGCGGCTGATGGGCGCGCCGCTTTCGGGTGGGGTGCGCTACTCGGGTCCGGCGGACGTCCTATGGACCCTGACCGGGATCACCGGGCAGAATGTCCGCGGCGGGATCGCCGTCGCCGCCGATTTCGCCGGCACGCCGCGCAACCCGCAGTTGAACGGCGTGCTGCGTGCGGACAGCCTGCGCTATGAGAACCAGACCTATGGCACCGCGATCACCAATATCGCGCTACAGGGCCGCTTCACCCAATCGCAGCTGCAGATCCTCTCGATGACCGGGCGCGCGGGGGACGGCACGGTGAGCGGCCAGGGCACGATCGGTGTGGGAGACGGCTTCCCGATCGACCTGCGCACGCGCTTTACCAATGCGCGGCTCGCCGGCAGCGACGCGCTGGGCGCGACGGTGACGGGCGATCTCGCCATCACCAACAGCCGCGCGAACGGCGCGCGGATCACGGGCGAGCTGCGGTTGCCCGAGGCGCGCTACGAGGTGATCCGCCAGGGCCAGGCCGAAGTCGCCGAGCTGACGGGCGTGCGCCGCAAGAGCCAGCTCGCCGCCGCCGGCCGCGCGACCGACCGGGCGGAGGCGACCCCCGCCTTCAACTGGCAGCTCGATATCGCGGTGCGCGCGGACAATCAGCTTTACGTGAACGGCATGGGGCTGGAGGCCGAATTCTCCAGCGATCTGCGCGTCACCGGCACCGCCAAAGCGCCGCGCGTGGTGGGCGAGATGCGCGTGGTGCGCGGCACCTATAGCTTCGCCGGGCGCCGCTTCGATCTGGCGGACAATGGCGTGATCCGCTTCAACGGCGGGCCGGAGATCAACCCGGCGCTTTCCATCTCCGCCTCGACGACCGTGGAGGATGTGTCGGCGATCATCACCATCGGCGGCACCGCGCAGCGCCCGGAAATCGCCTTCACCTCCACGCCGGCGCTTCCCCAGGACGAAGTGCTGAGCCGGCTGTTGTTCGGCGGGCCGGTCACCTCGCTGTCGCCGATCCAGGCGATCCAGCTGGCGGCGGCGCTCAATTCGCTGCGCGGCTCGGGCGGGGGGCTGAACCCGCTCGGCAAGCTGCGCTCGGCGACCGGGATCAGCCGGCTGCGCATCCTGGGCGCGGACAAGACCGCCGGGCGCGGCACCGCGCTCGCGGCGGGGCAATACATCACCAAGAATGTCTATGTGGAGATCATCACCGACGCACGCGGCTTCACCGCCACGCAGCTGGAAATCGCCCTGTCGCGCGCGTTGAGCCTGCTGAGTTCGACCGGGTCGTTCGGCGGATCGAACGCCTCGCTCAGATATTCGAAGGATTATTGAGGAGCGAATCCTCCCACTCGTCAAGAGTCACCCCAGCGCAAGCTGGGGTCTCAGGCCAAGGGTGCGCACCAACTACCCGAGGCCCCAGCTTTCGCTGGGGCGACGCGCAAACCCCCGCCTCAGGCCTTCACGAACTTCGCCTTATCGATCGGCAGCGATCGTACCCGCTCGCCGGTCGCCGCGTAGAGCGCGTTGACGCAGGCCGGGATCACCGGCGGCAGCACGGGCTCGCCAAGCCCGGTCGGCGGGTTGTCGCTGGTCACGAAGTCGATCACGATCTCGGGCGCGCGGGTGATGCGCGGCAGCGGATAGGCATCGAAATTGCCCTCGGCCACCGCGCCGCGCGCGATGGTGAGCGACAGGCCATCAAGCGCATGGCCGAGCCCCTCGATAACCGATCCTTCCGCTTGCGCCCGCGCGCCAAGCGGGTTGATCACCTGCGCGCCGACATCCGCCGCGACCCACACCCGCGGCACGCGCAGCCCCTCCTCGCCGCCGACATGCAGTTCGACGACTTCGGCGATATAGCCCAGATGGCTGAAGTAGAAGGCGAAACCCAGCCCCTTGCCGTTGCCCTGGGGGTAGCGATCGAAGTTCGACATCGCGACCACGCGCCGCACCACCGATGCCGCCCGGCCGGTATCGAAGGGCGGGCGCTGCGGCAGCACGCGCGGCGCCCCCAGCAGTTCCAGCGTCAGCGCGGGCAGCGTCTTGCCGGCGGCGTGCGCCACCTCGTCCAGGAAGCCCTGATAGGCGAAGGCGAGCGCGTTGGAGCCAGGCGCGCGCAGCCAGCCGGTCGGCACATGCGTGTCGATCACCGTCGCGCCATAATCGATCGCGGGGCCCAACCCGGCGGGGAATTCGGTATCGTCCAGATCGCCGCCCTTGCCGAACGTGTTGCCCTGGCCAAAGCTGACGAAATGGTTGGCGAGCGCGGTCAGCCGCCCCTCGCCGTCGATCGCCGCCTTGAAATCATGCCAACCGCCTGGGCGATAGAAATCGCGGCGCAGATCGTCCTCGCGGCTGTAGATCAGCTGCACGGGCGTGCCCGGCAGCGCCTTCGCGATGGCGGCGGCCTGCACCATATAATCGTTCATCAGCCGCCGGCCGAAGCCGCCGCCGGCGCGCAGCAGGTTGATGCGAACCTTGTCCTTGGCGACGCCAAGATGCTTGGCGATCAGGTCGCGCCCGCCTTCGGGGCGCTGAGTGGAGGACCAGATCTCCAGTGTCCCATCGGCGCGGTAGAGCGCGGTGCAGTTCTGCGGCTCCATCGTCGCGTGCGGCAGGAAGGGATAAGCGTAACGCGCGGTGAGCGTCTTCGCCGCGCCGGCGAAGGCAGCGGCGGGATCACCGAGCTTGGCGACCGACTTTCGCGGCCCCGCCGTGAACGCCGCCTCGGCGAGCGCGGCATATTTCTCGTTGGAATGCGTCCCCGCCGCGCCTAGCTCCCATTCGCAAGCGAGCGCCTCGCGCGCGCCATTGGCCTGCCACCAGCTATCGCCGACGATCGCCACCGCGTCCGACATCGCCTCGACATCGCCGACCCCGTCGAGCTTCAACACGTGCCGCACGCCCGGCGCGCGCCGTGCCGCATCGAGATTGGCCGATTTCAGCTTGGCGCCGAAAGTGCCCGCGCTCTCAACGGCGGCGTAGAGCATTCCGGGCAAACGCACGTCGAGCGCGTAGAGCGGCGCGCCCGCGACGATCTTGGGCGTATCGACGTTGCGCGTCGGCTGACCGATGATCTTGAAATCCTTGGCCGCCTTCAGCGGCACCTTGGCAAGATCGGGCGCGGTCTGCTTGGCGGCGGCGGCGGCGAGCGCCGCATAGGGCGCGCGCTTGCCGCTGACGGGATCGATCACCACGCCGCTCGCGGTTTTCAGCCGATCGGCGGGCACGCCCCATTCGCTCGCCGCCGCCTGGACCAGCATCGCGCGCGCGGCGGCGCCCGCCCGGCGCATCGGCAGCCAATTGGCCGGCGTCGCGGTCGATCCGCCCGCGATCTGCAAGCCATACAGCTTGGCGTCGGCATGCGCCTGCTCGATCCGTACCTGCGCCCAATCGACGTCGAGCTCCTCGGCGATCAGCATCGGCAGCATCGTGCGCACGCCCTGGCCGATCTCGGGATTCTTGGCGATGATCGTCACCGCGTTATCGGGCGCGATGCGGATGAACGTGCCAATCGGCACGGGTTCGGCCGCCGTGCCCGCCGCTTGAGCGGGGCCGAAGCGGAACAGCAGCGCTCCACCGGCGGCGAGGCTTGCCTGAAGGAAAAAGCGGCGATCGAGCGTGGTATCCATCGCCGCCCTCACGCCTTGGCAGCCGCGCGGATCGCGCTGCGGATGCGGTTATAGGTCGCGCAGCGGCAAAGATTGCCGGCCATCGCGGCATCGATCTCGCCATCGCTGGGCTTGGGCTTCCGGGCGAGCAGCGCGGTGGCGGACATGATCTGTCCCGCCTGGCAATAGCCGCATTGCGGTACGTCGGCGGCGATCCAGGCGGCCGACACACGCCGACCCACCGGATTTTGAGCGACCGCCTCGATCGTCGTCACCTTGGCGGCGCCGACGCTGCCGAGCGGCGTTTGGCAGCCGCGCACCGCCTCGCCGTCGAGGTGGACGGTGCAGGCGCCGCACAACCCCTGGCCGCAGCCGAATTTGGTGCCGATCAGCCCCAAATCCTCACGCAGCACCCAGAGCAGGGGTTTTTCGGCGGGCGCGTTCACTTGCACGACCCGCCCGTTGACGTTCAGCCTCACCGCCATCGCGCCTCTCCTTTGGCCATCAGAGTAGCGCGCGGCGGCGAGGCGAACAAGGATCGGCGCCGCACCGCGCCGATCAGGCTGGGATCAGCGCGTCGCCACCACGGCGGGGGCAGCGGCGCGCGCGGCGGCGACGCGACGGTCGCGCTCGACGGTCCCTTGCGCGATCACGCCTTGCTCGCAGGCAAAGCGGCGATTCTGCGCGGCGAGCGTCAGCGGGCCATCGACCGCGCAGAGTTCATGCGCCGCCTGCCACAGCCGGCGATCGAACAGCCGAACGCCCTCGGCGCGGCTGAGATCGAGATCGGCGACCCGAACGGTGGCCGTTTGCTGCACCTGCTCAGCATTTGCTGCGGGCGCGAAGAGGGTAGCCGCGGCCAGGCCCGCGGCGATCAGCGTGCGCATTGGATTTATCCTTGTTTCAGGCGGCGATTTTTGCCGTCAAACAGGCTATAGCAAAGCTATTGCGGGGTGCGCTAACAACGATGTTGCACTGCCGTTATGCAAAAGTGCAGAAGGATCGCCATGGACTGGAACGATCTGCGCTATTTCCTGGCGGTCGCGCGCCAGGGTACGACGCTGGCCGCGGGGCGCAAACTGCGCGTCAGCCAAACCACGGTGGCCCGCCGCGTGCAAGCCCTTGAGAATGATCTGGGCCTCACGCTGTTCGAGCGCCGGCCAACCGGCTATTTCCTCACGCCCGAGGGCGAGGGCTTGATCGAGCAAGCGCGCGAGGTGGAGCAGCATGCCGAGTCGGTCGCGGCGATCGCGGCGGCGCAGCAGCGGGTGTCGCACGGCACCGTGAAGCTGACCACCGAAGAGATCATCGCCGTCACGCTGCTCGTCCCCGTGCTCGGCACCTTGCACGAAACGCACCCGGGCATCACCATCGAGATCGATACCAGCGATACCGTGCGCGATCTTTCGGCGGGCGAGGCGGATATTGCTCTACGCAGCTGCGTGCGCCCCGAAGGTACCGGGCTGGTCGCGCGGCGGCTGACCGATGAGATATGGGCATTTTATTGCAGCGAGGGCTATGCCGCGGCGCATGGCGCCCCCGCTTCCAAGGAAGAGCTCGCGACGCACCCGATCATCGGCGGCGGCGGGCCCGGCTTGTGGCGGCATTACCAGCCCTGGCTCGCCCGCTACGGACTGGAGCAGGCGGTGACGGTGCACCAGGGCTCGGTGATGGGCCTGCTCGCCTCGGTAAAGGCGGGGTTGGGCCTCGCCGCGCTGCCGGTTCTGGTGGCCGATCACGAACCTGGGCTGATCCGCTGCACGCCGCAGACTCCCCCCGGCAGCCGCGGTCTTTGGCTGCTGACGCATGAGCGGCTGCGCCATACGCCCCGAGTCCGCGCGGTACTCGATCTGATCGCCGGGCATATCACCCGGATGGCGCAGGCGGTGCCCGTCGCACAAGGGCTCCGCGCCGATTTCGACCCCATCGACGTGACAGCGATGAGCAGCGATCGACAGGCCGCGCTCTAACCGTCAGGCGCGTCCAGCGGTCTGTCACAAACGCGCAACGCAATCGTCATTCCCCTGACGTCGATCTCACATGGTTTTGTCCGCGAAGCACGGCAAAGCCTGAAAAAAAGACAATGATTCGACGAAATGTTAATCGACAGGGGGCGCGTGATGACCGACTCGACCGATCTCGCTTTTGGTTATGACGATGGCGATATCGACACCAACCGCAGCAGCAATCCGTCGCTGAACGAGCTGGCCCAGGCGATGCTCTCGCGCCGCCAGGCGATGCGCAGCGGCGCGGGCGCGATGGCGATGGCGGTGTTCAGCAGCAGCTTCCTGAGCGCGTGCGGCGACAACAACAATGTCAGCCGCGGCCCCGCCGATCCGGCGCCGACCGCCGGCCTCACCACGTCGGGCAACACCAATAGCGGCCGGGTGGTGACGCTCACCGGCACCGCGACCGACAACAATCCGATCGCCTCGGTGACGGTGACGCAGACCGGCGGGCCGACCGTGAACCTGATCCCGGCGGCGACGCCCAACAGCTTCACTTTCATCGCGCCAACCGTCTCGGCGGCGACCACGCTCACTTTCCGCCTCACCGCGACCGACACCGCCGGCCAAGTCGCCGTCGCCGATGCGAGCATCACCGTGAACCCACCCGCGCTGGGCTTCACCGCGATCCCGAAGAACCTCAACGACGTCGTCACGGTGCCCACCGGCTACAGCGTCACCGTGCTCTCGCGCCTAGGCGATCCCATCGCCGCCGGCGTCCCCGCCTTCGCCAACGACGGCAGCGACACCAATTTCGCGCAGCGCATCGGCGATCATGGGGACGCGCTTTATTTCTACGGCCTCTCGGCGACCGGCACGCGCGACGACACCAGCAACACGCGCGGTCTGCTCGTGCAGAACCATGAGAACATCACGCAAACCTATCTGCACATCAACGGCCCGACGACGACCGGCGGCGTGCGCCCCGAAGCCGAAGCGATCAAGGAGATCGAAGCGCACGGCGTGAGCGTGATCGAAGTCACCCGCGCGCTGAACGGCGGCTGGAGCTATGTCCAGGGCAGCAATTTCAACCGCCGCATCACGCCCAATACCCCCACCGTGTTCAACGGCCCGGTCGCCGGCGCGAGCTTCATGCAGACGGCCTTCTCGCCCGATGGCACGCGCGGGCGCGGCACTATCAACAATTGCGCCAATGGCTATACGCCCTGGGGCACCAACCTGACCTGCGAGGAAAATTGGGCCGGCTATTTCCGCCGCCCGCGCGCGACCGACGACGCGCTGCGCACCCCGGCGCAGGTCACCTCGCTGGTGCGCTATGGCGTGACGAGCAACACCGGCAATTATGGCTGGTCGACCGTCACCCCCGCCGATCCGGCCAACACGCTGTTCCGCAAATGGGACGCGCGAGTCTCCGGCGCTTCGGCGACCGCCGATTTCCGCAACGAGCCCTATCAGTTCGGCTGGGTGGTCGAGACCGATCCCTATGATCCGACCCAGGCGCCGCGCAAGCGCACCGCGCTTGGCCGGATGAACCATGAAGGCTGCTGGCCCGGCAATTTCGTCGCCGGCCGCCGCCCCGCCTGGTATATGGGCGACGACGCGCAGAACGAATATCTCTACAAATTCGTCTCGGCGACGCCGTGGGTAGCGGCGGACGCGGCAAGCGCGAACCGCCTCGCGATCGGCGATCGCTATCTCGATCAGGGCACGCTCTACGTCGCGATCTTCAACGCCGACGGCACCGGCCAATGGGCGCCCTTGGTGTTCGGCACCGGCCCGATTACCGCCGCCAACACCACTTACCCGTTCGCCAATCAGGCGGACGTGCTCGCCAACGCCCGGCTCGCCGCGGACGTCTCTGGCGCCACGCGGATGGACCGGCCGGAATGGACCGCGGTGAACCCGGTGACCGGCGAGGTCTATCTCACCCTCACCAACAACGCCTCGCGCCGGCCCAACACGGTCGATGCCGCCAACCCGCGCGCTTATGTCGATCCGCCGAGCACCGCGGTCGGCAACCGCAACGGCCACATCATCCGCCTACGCGAAACCGGCGACAACACCGAAGCGACCACTTTCACCTGGGACATCTACGTCTTCGGTTCGGGCTCCGATCTCGATGCGACCAACATCAATCTATCGGGCCTGACCGCCGACAATGATTTCTCGAGCCCCGACGGGTTGTGGTTCGGCCGCCCGACCAATGCCTCGGGCCAAGTAACTCCGTTGCTCTGGATCGAGACCGACGACGGCGCCTTCACCGATCAGACCAACAACCAGATGCTCGCCGCGCTGCCCGGGCGCGTCGGTGACGGTGGCACCCGCGTCGTCAACAACAATGCTGGCGGCCTGACCGGCACCGCGACGACCCGGATCGGCGCGGCGCCGGGGACGCAGCTGCGCCGCTTCCTGGTCGGCCCGCGCCAGTGCGAGATCACCGGCATCGATTCAACCCCCGATGGCCGCACTCTCTTCGTCGGCATCCAGCATCCGGGCGAGGATGGCACCTTCTCCGCGCCCGGCAGCAACTGGCCCGCGACGCAGGCGACCGGCACCGCGCCGGCAAGCACGCGCCCGCGCTCGGCGGTGATCGTCATCACCAAGAATGACGGCGGCGTCGTCGGCTTGTAATCGAAGGCGTGACCGGCCGCGCCCCGTGCGCGGCCGGTCATCCTTCCGCCGACTGCATCGGCCGGCGACGCGTTGGGGCATGCCGGGGTCGAAGATCAGGCCCGCCTGCGGGTGAACAATCTGTAGCGCGTCTTTGCCGCTATCGACGGGACGACGCGAGTTGATATGGGGGGACATGTCCACCACCCCCGCGCCCATCGCCTTGGCGGCCGCCGCCCGATGACTGACCATTTCGATGTCGCGATCGTCGGTGCCGGCCACGCCGGAGCGCAGGCTGCCATCCTGCTGCGCCAATCGGGCTTCGCCGGCTCGGTCGCGCTGATCGGCGACGAGGCCGAACCGCCGTACGAACGCCCGCCGCTTTCCAAGGAATATCTCGCCGGCGAAAAGCCGTTCGAGCGGCTGCTGATCCGCCCGGTGAAATTCTGGGAAGAGCGCGCGGTCACGCTGCGCGGCGGGGCGCGAGTCGAGGCGGTGGAGCCCGAGGCGCACAGCCTAAGCCTGGCGACCGGGACGCTCGGTTATGGCACGCTGATCTGGGCGGCTGGCGGGCGGCCAAGGCCGCTCCCCTGCCCCGGCGCCGATCTCGCCGGCGTCCATTATGTCCGCTCGCGCGCGGACGTCGACCGGATGATGCTGGAGCTGCCCGCGGCGCGGCGGGTGGTGATCGTGGGTGGCGGCTATATCGGGCTGGAGGCGGCGGCGGTGCTCACCAAGCTCGGCAAGCCGGTAACGCTGATCGAGGCGCTCGATCGCGTCCTGGCGCGCGTCGCGGGTGCCGAACTCTCGCGCTTCTTCGAAGCCGAGCACCGCGCACGAGGGGTGGATGTCCGGCTGGAGACCAAGGTCGTCGCGATCGAGGGCGAGGCCGGGCGCGCCACCGGCGTGCGCCTGGCCGATGGCACGCTGGTGCCGGGCGAAATGGTGGTGGTGGGCATCGGCATCCTGCCCAATGTCGAGCCGTTGATCTCGGCAGGCGCGGCGGGCGGCGATGGGGTGATGGTGGACTCGCAATGCCGCACGAACCTGCCCGATGTCTTCGCGATCGGCGATTGCGCGCGGCACGCGAACCGCTTCGCGGGCGGGGCCGAAATCCGGCTCGAATCGGTGCAGAACGCCAATGATCAGGCGGCGGTCGCCGTGAAGACCCTGCTCGGCCAGCCCGCCGCCTATGACGCGCTGCCCTGGTTCTGGTCCAACCAATATGACCTGCGCCTGCAAACGGCGGGGCTCTGCGCGGGGCATGACGCCACTATCCTGCGCGGCGATCCCGCCGACCGCGCCTTCTCGCTGGTCTATTGCCGGGAAGGGCGGGTGATCGCGATCGACGCGGTGAACGTAACGCGCGATTATGTGCAAGGGCGCAAGCTGATCGGGGATGGCGGGCGCGCCGATCTCACCCGCCTTGCCGATCCGGCGATCGCCATCAAGGATTGCGTGCTCGCTTGAGAGCGCCGAAAAAGCGCGTCTGTTCAGTGTTGTGAGGTGACGATGCGCCGATTGATCCTGGCCGCCCTGCTGCTGTTCGCCCCGCCGGCGCTGGCACAGACCACGCCCCCGGCCAGCCCCGCCGAGCTCTATGGTCCGCTCTTCCAGGCGGTACAGCTCAGCCGCGTTTTTCCCGACAACAAGACCTTCGTCGACGCGGTGCCCAAGCGAGCGGTGCGCGCGATCCTGGCGGATTACCTGCGCGACCGCCCGCGTGACGCCGCCGCTCTCCGCGCGTTCGTCCTCGCCAATTTCACCGTGCCGGGGGTGAACGACACCGCCGCCACCCCGCTGCGGACGCATATCCGCGCGCTGTGGCCGATCCTGACGCGCGCGCCGCTCGATCCGGCGGCGGGCAGCTCGGCGCTCGCGCTGCCGAGGCCCTTCGTCGTCCCCGGCGGCCGCTTCCGCGAGATCTATTATTGGGACAGCTATTTCACGCTGCTCGGGCTGAAGGCCGACGGCGAGACCGCGCTGATCGAGGCGATGCTCGACAATTTCACCAGCCTGATCGAGCGTTACGGCCATATCCCGAACGGCACGCGCAGCTATTATCTCAGCCGCTCGCAGCCGCCCCTCTTCGCGATGATGCTCGATCTGTCCGATACGCGCGATTCCGCCATCGCCGCGCGGCGGCTGCGCGCGCTGAGGCGTGAATATGGCTTCTGGATGCGCGGCGCCGCGTGCCTGAATGCATCCGGCGCGTGCGAGCATGTCGTGCGGATGCCGGACGGCACGCTGCTCAACCGCTATTGGGACGCGAAGGACAGCCCGCGCGACGAAAGCTTCGCCGAGGACAGCGCGACCGCCGCCGGCTCGGCGGACCCGAAGCGATTGTGGCGCGATCTGCGCGCGGCGGCCGAAAGCGGCTGGGATTTCAGCTCGCGCTGGCTGCGGGACGAGCGCAACCTCGCGAGCATCCATACGACCGATATCGTGCCGGTCGATCTCAACAGCCTGCTCTATCTGATGGAACGGGCGATCGCCCGGCGGTGCGCAGCGGCGGGCGATCGCGCCGGCGCGGCGCGTTTCACTCAATTGGCGGCGCGGCGCAAGGCGGCGATCGACCGCTATCTCTGGTCCGCCAAGCGTGGCTGGTATGCCGATTGGGACCACGCCCGCCAAGCGCCGAGCGATCGCCTGTCCGCGGCGACGCTCTACCCCCTGTTCGCGGGGCTGGCGGCGCCGGATCAAGCGGCGGCGGTCGCACGGACGGCCGAGACACGCTTGCTCGCCCCCGGCGGCCTGCGCACCACCGAAGCCGCGACTGGCCAGCAATGGGATCGGCCCAATGGCTGGGCGCCGCTGCAATGGATCGCGATAGACGGCCTCGCGCGGAACGGCCAGTCCCGGCTGGCGCGCGAGATCGCCCGGCGCTGGCTGACGACCGTGAACACCGCCTTCGCGGAGACGGGCAAACTGCTCGAGAAATATGACGTGGAAGAGCGGCGCCCCGGCGGCGGCGGCGAATATCCGCTGCAGGACGGTTTCGGCTGGACCAACGGCGTCGCGAGCGCGCTGCTCGATCGTTACCCAGATTTGGCGAGCGACGTGCGCCCCTGATTGTTACCAGTCAGAGGTAGAGTCCGGCTCCTTCATGATGGTTAGTTGATGGGATGGCAACGTCCGTCGATCTCGGCGGGGGTATTCCCGCCTGGTTTCGAGTGCGGCCTGACGTGGTTATAGTCGTACCGCCAAGGCATCGAGCACGAAGCGGGCATGGGCCAGCGACGTGAACAGCGTCTCGTTGAGGCATTCGTCGCGCAAGCGGCCGTTGAAGCTCTCGACGAAGCCATTCTGCATCAGCTTGCCGGGCGCGATATAGTGCCGCTCGATCCGCCGCTCCCGCACATCAGCCTGCTGAGTTGTTCCCATGTGGCGGCGTCACTCCGTCAAACGGCGCACCAACTCTCCCAAGGCGATAACGTGATGCAGATCGGGGCGCGGTGCCTCGAAAAGCAATTTTATTCTGTTTTCCACATAGGAAGAAACATTCATCCGCAACAGAAACCAGTCTTTGAACCGGGCCGCCCGCTGGTCGATATCCTCCACGATCCGCAGATCCCGATGGCGAGGATCGCGTCCAATGCTGCGCATCAACGTGTCGATCGCCTCCGGAGGCCCTTCGAGCCGCTGAGCAAAAAAATGGCTCGTCACGACCAATGCGCCACCCACGTTCAAAAGCGCATTGCGTGAAATGGACACTCGGCCGATGTCGTCGATCGCATCCATGCCGTCGCCGTCCGAGCCAAATCTGCAGCTAACATAAAGCAGTGATCGTATCATCGCGTCCCTCTCGGCCCATCCATAGCCGGCAGTCGCGATCGGCGCGCTCCGGATAACATCCGAGGCGGCGCGCCCCTCGCCCAAAACGGGTAAGGTAGAAATCACGTTCCGTCGCCGAAGAACGTGATCGTTACGGCGTCGCTTCCGTACGCGCCCCTAGGGGCCGCCCCGAATGCGCGCGATCCGGCCGCGGGCATAGCGTCGCCGCCATCCGAATCTCCACCTTGTTCCCGGGGGCAACTCATGGCCGTGGAACTTTTGGGAGCGGCCGGAGTGGCGGCACGAACGCCGCCGCCCGGGGCCGCATGGCTGGAACTCGACGCCGAGAGCAAGTTGCTCATCACGGCGACGCTTGTCGTGGAATATGCCAATGCCGCCGCCCGCGGCCTGATCGCCGAAGGCGATTTGCTGATCGGGCACGGGCGCGTCCTGCGCTTTGGCTCGGCTTCCGCCACCAAGGCGTTGGCCGCGCTGGTGGACGCCACACTGCGTGGCCGATGCCGCCAACGGGCATTGCTCGCGGCGATCGGCGGCGATCGTTGGCTGGCGGCGACGGCAGTGCCCACCGTCGTGGGTCCCGACGAGCATGTTCTGCTGACGGTGCATGACATTCGCCTTGATCGGCAGATCGATCCCACTCCAGCCATCGAGGCGTTCGGGCTTTCGCGCGGGGAAGCTCCGATTCTCGCTGGATTGCTTCGCGCGCGCAGCCCGAAGGAGATCGCCGACGAGGCCGGCATCTCGGTCCACACGGTTCGAGCACATATTAGGTCAATATTCGCGCGGGCCAATGTGCATACTACTCTTGGACTTATCAGAATTGCCTTCTCTCTTTCATTTATCCGTGAGTAGATTCAATAGCCTAACGTGATGATTAATGTTTGGGTTTATCGTAGCTTAACAGTGGATTAATTGAGTCGTGCTGCCAGTGATTGGCAGTAAATCGCAAAGGAGGCTCAATCATGAAGGCTCTTTACCTCGCTTCGGCGGTGCTTGCCACGGTCGCCTTTGGCGGCTCGGCGCAGGCCGCCAGCCTGACGACCACGGGCAGCATTCCGTCGGTTTGCAAGGTCGACGTGACGCCGCGCTCGTTCGACCCGACCAAGACGACGATCCAGAACATCGCCGGCCTGGTCGTCACCTGCAACAATGCCGGCAACAAGTCGCTCACGGTCAAGGCCGCGAACGGCTATTTCGCCGGGCCGAGCTCGACGCAGGTCGACTATCTGCTGACGCTCGATCTCGACGGCAATCTGCTGCCGTTCAACAACGTCAACCTCACCCCGGCGGCGGTCAGCTCGGGCATCGGCGCCCCTGACGCCAATGTCGCGGGGGGTCTCCCGGGCAACTTCTCGGTAACGCTCCTGTCCCGGCCGTGGCAGGCGGGCGCCTATACCGAAACCTGGGACATCACCGTCAGCTGACGCGTGAGCGGCGATGCCCGGTACTTCTGCCCGCTCAGCGCCGGGCATCGCCGCGATCTCGATCTTTCAAGGGGGGATGGATGAAGCCGAAGCCGTTCGCGCTCGCCGTACCAATCGCGCTGATGCTGGCCACGGCCGGCGATGCTTACAGCGTTCAGCCGATGGTCTACACGCTGACGCCGAGCGGCGCCGGCACCACGACGCGTGTCACCGTGACGAACACGCACGAGACGGTGCTGAACGTCGAAGTTCAGCCCTTCGCCGTCTCCGCCGACAATGACGGCAAGCGCAGCTTCACGCCCGCCGAGGATCAGTTCCTGATCTTTCCCCCGCAAGCGAGCGTCCTGCCCGGGCGGGTGCAGCTGTTCCAGGTGCGATATGTGGGCGCGCCCACGCTGCTCAAGGGGCGGGTTTACGTGCTGCGCATCCATCAGACCAACACGACAGCGCTAACGCGCGAAGACACGACGAGCCAGTCGCCCACCAAGCTCAATGTATCGCTGCATTTCAACACGACAGCGATCGTGCAGCCCCGCGATTTCACGCCCGACCTGGTGATCAGCCAGGATTTGACCATGGGCGCCGACGGACGTTTGCACGGTGCCCTAACCAATCGCGGGCCGGGCGTCGCCGATCTTAGCCGCTTTGTCTGGTCGATCGAGCGCGGCGGGCAGGTCGAACGCGTGCCCGGGGAAAAGGTGCGCTATGGCGACGCGGTTTTCATCGAACCCGGCGCTCGCCGCGACTTTTCGCTCGATCCAAGCATCAAGGGCCCCGCCCGCCTGATCCTCGAGCCAAGCGCGGCGGGACGTGGGACGGCGAAAGGGGCATGACGGGCGACGCCGCGCTCCCGGGATGGTGCGGGGTCATGCCGCGCTGTTGCTGGCGATGAGCGCGGCCCCCACGGCGGCGCGGAGCCTCGGCGCTCCGCCGCGCATCGCTTATCCCGATTTCGACGCAGCCGCCGTGGCCGCTGGCGCCGCCCTCGCGCAACCCGCCGCCAAATCGGCGGTCGCCGAATTCGAGGCTCCGGTAACGCTCAACGAACGCTTGATCGGTGAGATCGGCGTGCGCGTCGATGCAAGCGGCGCGGGAGAGGTGGACGCCGCTCGATTCCTCGAGCTCGTCGCGCCGCTGCTGGCCCGCGAGCTGGCGGCGACGCTGCGCGCGCAGCTCGCCGGGCGGCAACGCGTTGCCATCGCGGCGCTCAATATCGGTTCGCTGCGCGCCGCGTTCGATCCGGCGCGGCTGGAACTGCAGATCGCCGTTCCGCTGGATGCCTTGTCGCTGCAGCGGCTAAGCCTTGGCGGACGCGATGAGCCCAATCCTAGCAACTATGATCGGCAGGCAAGCGTGGCCGGCGGGATCGCCTTCGCGCTCGATCAGCGTTTCGTCGAAAGCGGCCCCGAACGCGGCCGCGCGCCGTTGCTGCTGACGACCGACGGCTTTGTGACGATCGGCGCATTTCCGGGACTTACCCTGCGCGGCGGCGGCGTGTTCACGGAGAGTGCCAATGGCGGCTTCGACTTCGTCCGATCGCCGACGCGGCTCAATTATGATTGGTTCGATCGGGCGATCCGGCTCGCGGCGGGCGAGTTCACTCCGACGGCGGTCGGCTTTCAAGGCGCGGGACCGCGGCTGGGCATCGGTGTCGCGCGGAATTATGCCGATATCCGCCCCTTCGAGAATATCCGCCCGTCGGGAAGGGGTTTCGTCACGCTCGATCGCGCCTCGACCGTCATCGTGGACGCGAATGGCGTCGAAACGCGGCGGTTGCGGGTCGAAGCCGGGCGCTATCAGTTGACCGATCTCACCGCCGAGTTCGGCGCGAACAACGTCCGGCTGTTGGTGGAGGATGCGTTGGGCCGGCGCGAGCTGAGCTCGGCGAGCTATTTTACCGCGACCTCGATCCTCGCCGGCGGCCTTACCGACTTCGGGTTGCATATCGGCAAGCAGCAACGCGAACTCGGCAGCTATGGCGGCCCCCTGACCGTTTCCGGCTATGTCCGTCGTGGTATCGGCGACGTGGTGACGCTGGGCCTGGGCGGCCAAGTCGCCGATGGCGATTGGCAAGTGACGGGCGAGACAGTGCTCGGCGTACCGATCGGCCTGTTCCGCCTGCAGGCGGCGGCGAGTGAGGTCGCCGGCCGAGGCGGCTATGCGCTGAGCCTGGACTATATCCAAAGCTTCCGTTGGCTGAACGGCACCTGGAACCTGACCTTGCTGGCCAGCGGCTATTCGCCGCGCTTCGCCTCGCCTTTCGATCGCCAGGGGCGACTGAACGACACGATCTGGCGGATCGACGGCCGCATCGACTATCGCCAGCCGAATTTCGGCCTGGGCTTGACGGCGAGCATCGGCCGCGCGCGCCAGCAAGATCAGCGCGACGGCTTCGAGGCGACCGGCTTCGTCACGCGCGGCCGGTTCGTCTTCACCGGGTCCGTCGGTGTCGAGCGGCAGGGCGGCGCCGCGCCTTGGCGACCACGCGTGCTGCTCGGCATCTCCCTGCTGCTCGGACGGCGCGACACCTTTTCGGCGCAGGCCGACAGTCAGCGGGGGCAAGTGGTGGCGGAGTATAACCGCACGCCGATCGACGAGATCGGCGACCTTTCGGGGCGGCTTCAGCTGCGCCGCAACGACGATCTCGCGGGGGTCGCCGGCGATCTCCGCTATTTCGGCAATCGCTTCGTCGCCACGCTGCAACAGACCAATTTGTTCGCATCGGGCCGCGCGGTCGCCGAACAGCAGGAATTCCGCGTTCGCCTGTCGTCTTTCTTGGGCTTTGCCGATGGCAAGCTCGCGATCGGGCGCCCTCCTTTCGGCGGCTTCGCCATCTACGATCGCCATCCGACGCTCGGCGGCGCCGCAGTCACCGTGCGCGACGATAACGGGTTGATCGTCGGCCGGCAGGATTGGCTGGGCGCGCCACTGGTTCCGTTCAACCGCGTCTATAGCCCGATCGAGCATCGTTACGATGTCGATCCCCTGCCGCTCGGCTATGATCTCGGCGAAGGCAGGCTCCACGCCCTGCCGGGTGCCGCGTCCGGCTATCGCGTCCATGTCGGATCGGACGACTCGCGCGTCGCGCTCGGCTTTCTGATCGCCGCCTCGGGACCACTCGCCAACCTTGCCGGCGAAGCACGGCGATTGGGGGATGAGCGTCTCGTGCGGCCCTTCTTCACCAACGCCGCCGGCCGCTTCGCGATCGATCGATTGGCGCCAGGCACTTACCTTTTGATGGTCGGCGACACCGAAGTCGCGCGCATCATCGTACCCGCCAAATCGCAAGGCCTGGTCGATGTGGGACGGATTGATGCGAAAATGCCTTGAACTCATGCTCGTGGCGCTCGCGATCGGCTTGGCGGCGCCGGCGCTCGCGACCTGCGACATCCGCCTGGGCCCCATCCGGTCAAGCCCGATCGCCTATGATCCGTTCGAGCTCGGCTCGGCCGACGGGCTGGTGTCGCTATCGGCCGATCTGGTGGACGGCGATGAGTGCGAGGCGGTGATCGCGTTGACTGACCAAAGCGGCGCTCCGCTGCGGGCCTTTCGCTTCACCGCGGGCGATCGCAGCGTCACCTTGCGCGGCGAGCTGCGCGAGACGAGCAACGTCCGGGTGACTGGCAGTCCGGACAGCGTCCGCGTCCGCCTGTCTCGCGCCGCCCCGCATGCCGATCTCGTCTGGCGTTTGCTCTCCAGCGAGGACGCGGTGCTGCCGCCGGGCGACGCGACGCTCGATATCGTCGCGACCAGCGCCCTAGCGCTCGGCTCCACGAACAGTTCGCGCGGCACGCTGATCCTGCGGTCACTGCCGCGCGCTCAGGCGAACCTGGCCGGCGCCGCCGGCAGCTTCGCCAGCGGCAACCAAGCGCAAACGATCGATTTCGGCGCCTTGACCACCGGGGCGCAACGTCAGGTGTTCCTGCAAGTGCGCGCCAATGTGCCCGCGCATCTGAGCTTCACCTCGGCGCATGGCGGCTTTCTGGCCAACGAAGCCGATGCCCGCATTCGCGTGCCCTATGCGATCAATTTCGATGGCCAGCCGCTGCAACTGGCGTCGATCGACCGCCGCGACGTCGCGCCGCCGCTTAGCATCAACGGCGCGGCGTTCCCCATCATCGTGACGATCGGCGACGTCCGCGGCGCGATCGCGGGTCGCTACAGCGATACGGTCTCAATCGAGATATCGCCCTAGCAGCGGCCGCGCCTACCCCCATCCCGAGGTTTCGCAGGGGGCTGAAGCTCATCCTGCCAGCCTTCCGCCCAAGCGCTGGGCGGGATCGTCGGGCTCGCAGCCGTCTATCTCGCCGCTGCGGAAATCACGAAGCGGTGGGCGAGCCGGCCACCACGGGAGGCTTGGGCCCATGATTGAGCACGTTTTGCGCCTGATCCTGCGCCAGCTGCACCAGCGCGGCCGGCATCGCCAGAAAAACCCCAAGTCGGGCGCGCACGAGATTGGAATAGTCCTCCATCGCGCGCTGCGAGAAGGCCATGTAATTGCGGCCGAGGTCGCCGGGATCCTCGGCGGCGGCGAGATGATCCATCAGTTTCAGATCGGCATCGATCCGTCGAGCGATGAAATCGACCAGGTCGTGTTCCTGCTGCAGCAGCCCCCGAGCAAAGCTGGCTTGCATGCGCACCACCCCTTGCGCAAGCGGTGCTAGGTCGGGGGCCTTCGCGCCCGGCGTTCCATTGGGCTTGGGCCCGTTATTGCGGCGTTCCGTCATCATCGCTCTCCTCGCTATGGGTAACGGTTGCTTTCAGTGCCCGCAGCGCCGGTGTCGCCTCGCCGCAGCGGACCAGATCGGAAATGGACAGCATCCCCACTCCGATGAAAGGTGCGACCGCCGCCCGTCGGGGGGAGGGGCGGACGGCGGTCGCGTCGCGGAGCTTGATCAGCCGACGATTATGTTGTCCTCGACATCGGCGACGCCGGCCGCCGACCATGCTGCTCGCTCCGCGATCCCGCGCTGGTGAAGGGCGGCGACCCGTCCCCCTCAGCCGTCGACATGGCCCGACAGGCTAACGACGCCGTCATGCACCGCCACGCCGATATGCTCGTGATCGACCCGCTAGCCTGGGCGCCGGCGGTCGATCACATTCCGCTGAAGATGATTATCGCTCTTCATGGCCAAAAACCCTCGATCCGATGCGCGGAATCTGACTTGGCACAGCGTTGCCGGGCATCCGTTCATGCCCCTAAGGGCGATCAAATCATCGCCCGGCCGCGATTGACCGAAAGCGTCGAGCCGGTGATGAAACCGGCACCATCGGCGCACAGAAGCGCCACCGCGCGGGCGATCTCGTCGGGCTGGGCGAGCCGTGCGACGGGGATGCGGCGGGTGATCCCACCCCGTATCTCGGCCCATAGCGCGCGGGCCATCGCGGTGTCCGTATAGCCGGGGCGACGGCGTTCACCATGGTCCCCGCATGGTTCGCCAGAATATCGATCGGACCCAGCGCACGCTGGACCGCTTGCATCGGTGCCTCCATTATTCCGGGCAGGCGATGCGGTGGCCCGGGAGGCGGGCGTTATCCGGAGACAGCCTTAAGGGCGGCGCCCATCTCCGGGATTTCGGCCAGCCCCGCTGAAAAAGCGATCCGCAAGGCATCGGGAAAGCTGGTGACGTTCAGTTTATGCATGATGTTTGCCCGATAAACCTCGACAGTACGGGGGCTGATGTTCAGATCGAACGCCACCGTCTTGTTGGTAAATCCTTGCGCCAGCCCTTCGAACACCTCCAATTCGCGTGGGGTAAGCGCGGCGATGCGACGCCGCGCCAAGTCCCGCCGCTCGAGTTGCTTGGTCCGATCGGCGAGCTCGGCGAAGGCGGCATTCATCACCTTGAGCACCGTTTCCCGATCGAACGGCTTTTCAAGGAAGTCCATCGCGCCTGCTTTGAGCACCTGCACGGCGACATTGATGTCGCCATCGGCGGTCATCACGATGACGGGGTAAAGGCACCCGCGCTCGACCAATTGCTGCTGGATCGCAAGCCCATCCAGATCGGGCATCCGCACATCCAGCAGCACGACTGCGGGCACGCTGTGCCGCAGTTCGCGCAAGAATTTCCGTCCGTTTGGCCAGGCCTTCACGCGATAACCCGCGGTCTTGAGCATGAAGCCGACGGATCGGCGGATCGCCGGCTCGTCATCGATCAAATGAATCAGCTGTTCCTCGGCCATTGCCATCCTCCACCAATGCCTTGGGTAGGGTGAATGCCATGCGGGTTCCGCCACGGGGCGCGGGCTCGGCCCAGATACGGCCACCATGAGCTTCGATGATCGATCGACAGATCGAAAGGCCTAGGCCCATGCCGCTCCGCTTGGTGCTGAAAAAGGCGTCGAACAGCCGATCGACACTGTCGGGATCGATACCGCTACCTTCGTCGGTCACCGTCACGCGCGTCAGTTCCCCGTCGATCGCGCTGGCGATGGTGATCACCCCGCCCTTGTCCATCGCCTCGATCGCGTTGCGCAGCAGATTGACGATAACCTGCTGAATTTGAACGCGATCGACCAGCACCGGCTGCGCCGGTTCGTGCAGCATGATGTCCAGCCTGATGCCCCGCTCGCGGGCGCCTGCCAAACCGAGCACCGCCGCGTCGCTCACCAGCTTCGCCAGCGGCTCGATGGTGCGTTGCAGTTCGCCGCGGCTGATGAATTCGCGCAGCCGTCGCACGATTTGGCCGGCCCGCAACGCCTCGGCGCCCGCGTCCTCCAGCACCTGACGAATGCCATCCAGATCGGTCGACCCTTCGGCGAGCATCGCAGCGCAGGTCTGCACATAACTGGTCACCGCGGTGAGCGGCTGATTGAGTTCGTGTGCCAGCGCGCCCGCCAGCAGCCCCATCGCGCTGATACGCGCCGTGTGGATCATTTCCGCGTGCAGGGCATCGTACCGCGCCTGCGCTGCTTCCTGCTCGGTAAGATCGCGCATGAAGCCGACGAACAGCCGCCGGTCGCCTTCGAACGTCTCGCCGAGCACCAGATCGTGGGGAAAGACTGTCCCATCGCCGCGCCGCCCGATCAGGCGACGACGGCGACCGAGCAGGCGGCGCTCCCCGGTCTGCTTGTAACGGGCGATATAGCCGTCATGCGCGGAACCATCGGGTTCCGCCATGAGGACGCGGACATTAGTACCGATCACGTCAGCCGACCGCTGGCCGAACAACAGCTCGGCCGCCGGCGAGAAATAAAGGATGGTTCCCAGATCATCGGTGATCACCATCGCATCGGGTATCGTCGCAATCAGCGCCCGGAACTGCGCGTTCGATACGACGCACCATGAATCGGCTTCGGCCTGGTCCATGCCATGTCCCCTGGGCCGCGCGCGACTCACAAAAGTTAACCCGCTGCCTGCTTTTATCAGATAAGCGCGGAAGCGTCCCGCGCATCAGCAACTCTGCGTAGGTAAGCACCCTATACACCCTCGTTACTGCACCGGTGACCGCCGATCGGCCCACCAAGTCCTCCGGGAATCCCCCAGTGCGCGGCGCGGTGGAAGCCGTGGATGATGGCGACCGTCGACCGACGGAGGCTGCCATGAAAACGGTGCTGTTGCTGGTGCATGACGATCCGGGGCAGGAAGCGCGGCTGCGGGCGGCGCTGGACCTCGTTCGCGCGATCGATGGCCACCTTCACTGCCTGCACGTCACCGCCATCCCCGCGGATGTCGCGGAATATGCGCTGCTCGGCGGCAACGCGCTGCTGCTTGGCGACGAGGAACAGCGCGAAACCGAGCATCGGACACGGATAACGCGACGCCTGAATGCCGAATCCGTGGTGTTCGGCTGGCAGGAAGCGACCGGCGAACTGGCCGAAATGATCGGCCTAGGGGCGGCCTTCGTCGATGTGATCGTCAGCAATACCGATCTTCATGACTCGACCGGGCCGGATATGCGGCGCGTAGCCGGCGAAATCACCATCGCGGTTGGCAGGCCGGTGCTCGCCGTGCCGAAGGTCATGACCGGACTTGCCCCGAACGGCCGTGCCATCATCGCCTGGGACGGGTCCGATGACGCCGAGGACGCGGTGCGCGCGGCGGTGCCGTTGCTCGCTCTGGCGCGTGACGTGGAGATCCTGACCGTCGACGATGGCAGCACCGCCATCCCCGCCAAGGCGGTGGCGCGCTATCTATCGCATTACGGGATCGATGCGCGGATCAAGATCGAAAAAACGCTCACCGCGCGACCCGCCGACCATATCCTGGCGGCCGTGTCCGGCGAGCAGGCGGAGTGGGTGGTGATGGGGGCCTATGGCCATGCCCGTTTTCTGGAACATCTGTTCGGCGGCACCACGCGGACGATGCTCCGCGATAGCCCGGCGCCCCTCTTCCTGGTTCATCACCGCTAATCCGAAGGCGCCGGCTTTGGCGGAAGGTGCTTCGCCGCGCGTATCTCGGCAACGTCTCCGGGCGGCGTTTCGGTAACGAAGCCGACTTCGCGCTCCAAACGCAGCGCCGCGGCGTTGGCCGCGCTTTCGATCGACTCGATCTGAGCGCCCATCCGGGAATGACCGGGTGCCCCGCCCATCCCGCCGCATGAAAAGATGATGCCGGCTTCATCGAGGAGGTTTTGGATGCGACTCGCGCCAACGCGTGCCGTTTGGGCCGAATTGCAGATCCCTACCCGGCGGGCGACGATCGGCGGCGCCGGATTGGCCCTGCTGGCATTGGCTGAAGCGCTCATCACCCTGGTCGAAAAGCGTGGCTGATGGGCGGTGACGATGTGCCGTGTTGATCCCAGCGATATTCGCCATCTGGTCGTCCTAGGCCACCCGGCGCCGCTCAGCTTCAACCGGTTGGTCGCGCATTCCTATATGCAGACCGTGCAGGATTGTGGACAAACGGCCTCGCTCCGCGATCTGTACGCGCGTCATTTCAACCCCTGCCTCGGCCAGGCCGAAAGACCGGGTGGTACAACGGCCGAATTGGCGCCAGACGTGAAGGCGGAACTCGGACCGCTCCATCGCAGCGCGGTGCTGGTGCTGGTATATCCTTTATGGTTCGGTGGTCCGCCAGCGATCATCAAAGGCTATGTTGATAGAATACTGGGCGCAGGTTTCCCGCTGAGCGCGCTCAAGCCCAGCGGCGTCGAGTTGCGATGCACGGGGAAACGGCTGGTGATGCTGACCTCATCGGCGAGTGGGCGGCCGTGGCTTGAGGAACGCGGCCACTGGCTCGCGCTACGGCGCGCGTTCGATGAGTATCTGGCAACGATCTTCGGGTTCGACGCGGTGGAACATCTGCACTTCGACGCGATCGTCCCGGATTTAACCAAGCATCGGATCATGGAAAATCTGGCGGCGCTGCGCGAATGCGCGCGTCACGTCTGCGCGGATGTTCTCGCCGAACGGCATCGGACCCATACCGCGCTAATCATGGCGAAGCGGGAGGTTGCGTGAATGAGCACCGTCGTTCTCACCGTAATCGACGAAGCCGAACGTAGCGAAGCGTTTCTGCGCCACCTGGCTGCCTATTGCGCTGGACGGCGCGCGCACCTGATCGTCATCGTACTCACGCCGTTGCCCATGCTGTTCCACTCGCGACCAGAGATTGGCGGGATGTATTTGCCCGAAATGGTGATGCGCAACAATGCCGAAGCCGAAGCCGGGCGCGTACGGCACATGCTGACGGACCATCTTGAGCGGACTCGCGTCGTCCCTCTGTTTGGCGATGCGCTTTGGCTGCCGAGCGATGTCGCGGCGCAATTGCCAATGGCCGATGGCGCCGTGATCGCCGATCGTTCGGCCTGGGCGGTCCCGTGGTTTCGGGGGCACATCATCGAGGCTTTGCTGCGCCGGCGCGTATCTGTCCGCCTTCAACCGGCAGTGCTCGACTTCACACGGTTGCGCCGGGCGGTGATGGGCGTGAAAGCGGGCGCGGAAGCGCAACAGGCCGCGTGGTGGATCGTTCATAACCTGCCGCACGATTGCGCCATTGATCTGATCGCCGTGGGAGAGCAAAATCCATTCGACGGGCCGGCGCATCTCCTGGATTATCTGCGGCTTCATCGGTACCAAGCGACGCAGCGCCGCGTGGATCGGGAAGGGACGACGACGGACACCCTCGCCCGCCATGCGGCAGAGCGCGGCGCCGACCTGCTCGTGATCGGCGCTTCTGTCCATGCCGCTTGGCGCGATCGGCTGTTCGGCGGGGTCACCCGGCGCCTCATCGATCACGCCGCGCTCCCGACGATCCTTGCGCGATAAGCCGCCACTTCAAGGCCTGATCGCCACCTTGAGCACGCCGTCGCGCTGGTGAGCGAAGAGATCATAAGCGGTTTCGATATCGTCGAGACCGAAATGATGGGTAACCAAAAACAGGGCGACCGGCTGCTCGGATTGGATAAAGGCCGGCCTGATCCGTCTTTCATTGACAGGGGACCAGTCATTGGCGGTCGTCATTATCCCGTGCTTGCGGCACAGTTCCGTCGATACCGCTCCCGCCTCGGCCTCCGTTGAAATGCCGATGATCTGCTCGTCCGGCAAACGGCTTCCGCGTCATTCGTCGGTCCCGCCGGGGGCCGGATTCGAGCGCTAAACTGAGGAAAAAACCGGCGGCAGATCAGTCGCTGGTGCCCCCGAGAGGATTCGAACCTCCGACCTGCGGTTTAGGAAACCGTCGCTCTATCCGGCTGAGCTACGGGGGCGCGGGGGTGGCCTAACCCGCGCGCGCGCCAGGGTCAATTGAGCGCGTCCGGCGGCACCACCGGCAGCGGCAAGGGCAGCACCGGCACGCCTTCGGCGAGCAATTCGCGCGTCTCCGCCACGCTTGCTCGGCCATGGATCGGCGCCGCGCTCTCGTCGCCCAGATGCATCGCCCGGGCGCGATCGGGAAAGGCATCCCCCACCCATTCCGACTTGGCGAGCATCGCCGCCTGCGCCCGCGCCAGCGCGGCGAGCATCGCGGCGCCCCGATCCTCGGCCGGTGGGGCGCTCTCTCGCTTCACCGCGATGTTGGGCGCCATCACCGCCTTCTCGACCGCGCCGGTGCCGCAAATCGGGCAATGCACCAGCCCGTCGGCACGCTGCGCCTCATAAGCGGCGGAAGAAGCGAACCATGCCTCGAACCGGTGCCCGCCATCGCATCGCAGATCGAAAACGATCATGCGCGCTCGACGGCGGGGATCGGCCGGCGATGCTTGAGCACAGGGATGCGCGCCCGCACATCGGCGAGGCGCCCGCGATCGATCTCGGCGAAGCCCACACCCGACGCCTCGCCCATGTCAAGCAGTATCTCGCCCCAGGGATCGATCACCAAACTGTGACCGAATGTCGCGCGGCCATCCTCATGCGCGCCGGTCTGCGCGGCGGCGACGACGAAGGCGCCCGCCTCGATCGCCCGCGCGCGCAGCAGCACGTGCCAATGCGCGGCGCCGGTCGGCCGGGTGAAAGCCGCGGGCACGGCGAGGATTTCCGCGCCGGCGTCGCTCAACGCCCGGTAGAGATTGGCGAAGCGGAGATCATAGCAGATGGATAGCCCCAATGGCCCCAGCGGCGTTTCCGCGACCGCCGCCCCCTCGCCCGCCGTATAGCTCGCCGATTCGCGCCAGCTCTCGCCCGTCGGCAGATCGACGTCGAACAGGTGCAGCTTGTCGTAGCGCGCGCGGATGGCGCCCGCCGCGTCGATCACGAAGCCGCGATTAGCGAGCTTGCCATCCTCGCGCCGCAGCGCGAGCGAGCCGAGATGCACCCACAGGCCATGCTCGGCCGCCGCCGCGCGCACCTGGGCGAGGACGATATCCTCCGCCTCGCCGCGCAGCTGTCCGGCGGCGCGCGCGCGGTCCTGATCGACCAGACCGGACATTTCGGGGGTGAACAGCATCGCCGCCCCGCCCCGCTTGGCCTCGGCGATCGCGGCGGTGATCGTCCGCGCGTTGACGGCGGGATCGATCCCGCTCGTCATCTGCAGCACGGCGAGCTTCATGCGGCGATCAGCGCGTCGAGCTCGCCCGCCTGTTCCAGCGCGGCGAGGTCGTCCGATCCGCCGATATGGCGGCCGTCGATGAAGATTTGCGGCACGGTGGTGCGCCCCGGCGCGCGCTCCAGCATCTCGGCGCGCTTGGGGCCGCCGAGCGTGATGTCATATTCCTCGATCGCGACCGGCTTGGCGCGGAGCAGCTTCAGTGCGCGGGCGCAATAGGGGCAGAACGCCTTGGTGTAGATTTCGACCTTGCTCATCGGAAGGAAGTGTGGCGCGCCGCGCGCAAAGTCAATCGTCGGCATCGGGATCGAGTACCCGCGCCCAGCACAGTATTTCCACCGTCGCCGCCCCGCCTTGGCGGAGCAGCCGGGCGCACGCGGCTGCGGTCGCGCCGGTCGTGAAGACGTCATCCACCAGCAGCACGTGCCTTCCAGCCAGCCGCGCCTCGGCTCTGGCGGCGAGCGCGAAGGCCCCGCCCACCGCCCGCGCGCGGGCCTGGCGCCCGAGCCCGCGCAGCATCGGCGTCGCGCGTACCCGGCGCAGCGCGTCGAGCGCGACCGGCACCCCCCGCCGCCGCCCGACCGCTTGCGCGATCAGCGCCGCCTGGTTGAAACCCCGCCGCCACAGCCGCCAGCGGTGGAGCGGCACGGGCACCAGCAGATCGGCGTCCCGTGGCACGAGCCGCGCCATGTGCCGCGCGACGGTTTCCGCATAAGCGATATGCCCGCCATGTTTCAGCCGCAGCACGATCGCGCGGGCGATCTCGTCATAGCTCACCGCCGCGCGAACCCCATCATGCTCGGGCGCCGCGCGGCTGCAGCGGTCACAGAGTTCCACGCCGTGATCGATCGGCAGCGGGTGGCGGCAGGCGGCGCACCAGGGCGGGCCGAGCCAGCGAAGCCGCCCCCAGCAATCGGCGCAGAACAGGTGATCGGCGCCGCTCACCGCGCCGCACCCCGGGCAGCGCGGGGGCAGCGCGGCGTCGACCAGCAGCCGCACGGGAGCGAGCAGCGCGCGCATTCCCCCTTGTCGCGCGCCCGCCCCGCCCCCACAAGGCGCCGCGTGAGCCCGCCGCTGATCTTCTCGCCCGCCGCCCGCGCCCGCGCTCGCGACCGCGCGGCGCCGCGCTTCGCCGAGCATGATTTCCTGCGCGCCTATATGCTGGAGGGGGTCGCCGATCGCCTGGCGAGCGTGAAACGACAGTTCCGCGATGTGCTCGATCTCGGCTGTTTCGACGCAGCGTTCGCGCCGCCCGAGGGCGCGCGCGTGGCCTGGCTCGATCCCGGCTTCGCCTTCGCCGCCCAGGCCGGCGGCGTGCAGGGGCGCGAGGACGCGCTACCCTTCGCCGATGGCGCGTTCGATCTGATCGTGTCGGCGGGCGTGCTCGATACGGTGAACGACCTGCCCGGCGCGCTAACTCTCGCGCGGCGGGCGTTGCGGCCTGACGGGCTGTTCCTGGCGGCGTTCCTCGGTGCCGGAAGCCTCGCGACGCTGCGCGCGGCGCTCCGGGTGGCCGAGGGGGATCGGCCGGCGGCAAGGTTGCATCCCCAGATCGACGTGCGCTCGGCGGGTGATCTGCTGGCGCGCGCCGGCTTCGCGCTGCCGGTGGCCGACGGCGAAACGTTGGAGGTGCGTTACCGCGATCTCTTCCGGCTGCTCGGCGATGTGCGCGGGATGGCGGCGGGCAATGTGCTCGCCGAGCGCGTGCCGCTCCGCCGCGAGACGCTCGCTCGGCTGGCCGCCGCCTTCGCCGAGATGGCGGACGATAGCGGCCGCACTACCGAGCGCTTCGAGATTATCTTCCTCACCGGCTGGGCACCGAGCCCCGATCAGCCTCGACCAGCTAGGCGCGGCAGCGCGACCGCGTCGCTGGCGGCTGCGCTGCGGCCGGGGGGCTGACCGGGAAGCTGCCGCTCGTTCACTTGACGAAAGGCAGCAAAGCTTCTCGAAACGCCGACACCGCTGTGCGATCGGGCGACCATAACCGTAGATAGCTTAGAATAGTTTCGTAGTAGATCGCAATAGTCGTGCCGTTCCACTCGGCATTGGTCTCGACGTAATCCTCGTACCGATCGTACGGCGGAAGCTTGATACACGCCTCGGGGTGCGCCGTCGCGAGCCTCTCCAAGACTAACCTATGCGGAGCCTCATCATCGAGCTTGTCGCTCCACATCGTAAAACCCCAGCCTGCGGCGGCGTTGTTAGTGATCTGAGGCGAGGCTGAGACACTTTCGATCGTGGTATAAGCTGTCATCACCCAAGACTAACGCTGCGAACGGTTGCTTTCCAGCGCAGCTAGCCAAAAGCTGCCCCTCAGCACCCTATCTTGGCCGTTCAACAACCAGCGAAGAGCAGCCGCTTACCAAGCAACGGCCTAAATCAGCGTCTCCAGCAGCCCGATCAGCGGCCGGTCCGCCGGCGGCATCGGCAGCGCGTGCATCGCCGCCGGGCGCTCCCAGCGCAGTGCGCCGCCCTCGAGGGGCTGGGGGATGCCGTGCCATTTGCGGCAGACGAACAGCAGCAGCAGCAGATGCCGGGCGCCGAGCGGCGCGCTGGCGAAAGTGGCGGGCGCGAGGCACGCCGCCTCGGTATCCACGCCCAATTCCTCGCGCAGCTCGCGAATCAGCGCGGCTTCGGGCGATTCGCCCGGCTCGATCTTGCCGCCGGGAAATTCCCACAGCCCGGCCATTTCCTTACCCGGCGGGCGCTGCTGCAACAGCACGCGGCCGTCGCCATCGACCAGAGCGGCGGCGACGATCGGAAACAGGCTAGCGGTCATCGCGGCGCCTTAGCCGCCGCGTGGCGCGGTTGTCACGGCGTTAACGCTCCGCGCCACGCTCGATCGCGCCAAGCCGCGAAAAAGCTTAATTCATCGGCCGGCGGCAAGAACTCGTTAACGCAATCGCTTTAAATCTATTGGCGGACATGAATATGGGTGGCGAGCCATGCGCGCGATCTTCCGCCGATTGCTGATCGATCGTCGCGGCGCCACCGCCGTGGAATATGGCCTGATCGTTTCCCTGATTGTCATCGCGATGCTCGCCTCGCTCCAGGCGGTGGCGGGGCAGACGATTTCGATGTGGGGCAATGTCGCGACCCGCGTCGGCCAGGCGACCGGACATTAAGCGCGCGGATTTACCGGCGCTTTAACCATCCATCCAAAACGATTTGTCAACCTTCGCCGGGTAAGCCGGTAAGCGCTGGACCGGAATTTACACGGGTCGGCCGGGTGTTTGAGCAAGAAGAGATTGGAGACCGGACAATGAACGCTATCCGTAAGTTCGTGAAGAACAACAAGGGCGCGACCGCCATCGAATATGGCCTGATCGCCGCCCTCATCGCCGTCGCTGCGATCGCCGCGATGAGCACGCTGGGCAACAACCTGCGCTTCACCTTCCAGAACGTCGCGTCGAACCTGCGTTCGTCGTAAGCTTTTCGTCCTCCCAGACGAAGAACGGGGCGGTGGGCCAAGGCCTGCCGCCCCTTTTCTTTGCGCGGCGGAGCTTATGCCTGGCTCATCGCCAGGAATTTCGCGCGCCGATCGCGGATCAGCGCGGCGCGATCCATGCCCGCGAGCTCGTCGAGCTTGGCGCCGATCGCCTGGCCGAGCGCCGCGATCGCCGCCGCCGGGTCGCGCTGCGCCCCGCCCAGCGGCTCGGGCACGATCAAATCGATCACCCCCAGCGTCTTCAGATCCTGCGCCGTTACCCGCATCGCCTCCGCCGCGTCGCCCGCGCGTTCGGCCGTGCGCCAGAGGATCGAAGCGCAGCCTTCGGGGCTGATCACTGAATAGACCGCATGTTCGAACATCAGCACGCGATTGGCCGAAGCCAGCGCGATCGCCCCGCCCGAGCCACCCTCGCCCACGATCGCGGCAACCATCGGCACGCCGAGGGCCAGGCACTGCTCGGTCGCCCGCGCGATCGCCTCGGCCTGGCCGCGCTCCTCGGCCTGCACGCCGGGAAACGCGCCCGAGGTATCGACGAGCGTCACCACCGGCAGGCCGAAGCGATCGGCGAGGCGCATCAGCCGGATCGCCTTGCGATAGCCCTCGGGCTTGCCCATGCCGAAATTGTGGCGGAGGCGGCTGGCGGTATCGTCCCCCTTCTCATGGCCGATCACCATCACCCGCCGTCCGTTCAGCCGCGCGAGCCCGCCGAGAATCGCCTGATCGTCGGCGAAGGCGCGGTCGCCGGCGAGCGGTACGAACTCCTCGAACAGCCCGGCGACATAATGTTTGAAGTGCGGCCGATCGGGGTGGCGGGCAACCAGCGTCTTCTGCCAAGGGGTCAGCTTGGCATAGGTCTCGCGTAGCAGGCGATCGGCCTTGGCCTCGATCTTCGCGATCTCGCCATCGATGTCGATCGCGCCGCGATCGGCGGTCGTGCGCAGCTCGGCGATGCGCGCCGAAAGTTCGGCGACGGGTTTTTCGAAATCCAGGAAACTTGCCATCAGGCGGCTGCGGTTAAGCGCGCGGACGCCACGCGTCAACGCAACTCGGCGAGCGGATGGCGCTGATTGACCAGCTCGACCAAGCGCTTGCTATCGACATGCGTGTAGATTTCGGTCGTCGCGATATCGGCATGGCCGAGCATCAGCTGCAGCGCGCGCAGGTCCGCGCCGCCTTCCAGCAGATGCGTGGCGAAGGCGTGGCGCAGCACGTGCGGGCTTAGCCGATCCGGCGGCAGGCCAGCCTCCGCCGCCAGCCCTTTCAGCAGCTGGTACAGCCGCAGCCGGGTGAGATGCGCCTTGCCGCTGGGGAACAGCCAAGGGCTCGCCGGCGCCACCGCGCGCCAGGCGGCGACGGCGGCGCGCGCGCGATCGGAGATCGGCACCAGCCGCTCCCGCCCGCCCTTGCCCTTCAGGATCAAAAAGGGCCGATCGGGAGCGATGCTGGCGCGCGGCAGCGACATCAGCTCGCTCGCGCGCAGGCCCGAACCGTAGAGCAGCTCGACCAGCGCCGCGAGCCGCAGGTCGCGTGGCGCGGGTTCCGGCTTGGCGAGCCGCGCCGCGATCGCGGCGAACAGCCGATCGACATCGGCGACCGACAGCGTCTTGGGCAGCGGCCGCGCGGTGCCGGGGCGGGGCAGCGCCTCGCCGGGATCGTCGGCGCGGTGGCCCTCCTCGTGCAGGAAGGCGAAAAAGCGGCGCAGCGCGGCCGCCTTGCGCGCGACGGTGGCGCGCGAAAGATCGGCCCAGCCATCGCCCAGGCGTTGCAGCGACGCCGTATCGGCCATGGCGAGCGCGCCCGCCAGCGCTTCGGAGGCCAGTCGCAAATCGCTGCGATAGGCGGCAATGGTGTTGGCGGCCGCCCCGCGTTCGGCGCTGAGCATTTCGAGGAAGCGATCGATCAGCGCCGCATCGCTCAAAGCCGGGTCAGCGCCTCCACCGCCATCATCCGCGCCTCGCCATCCAGCCCAACGCGGTGCAGCGCGGCGATGATGCGGTAGAAATAGGCGGGCGGCACGCCGTGCCAGTTCGCCGTCTGCATGCCCACGCCGGCGAGCAGCACCACCGTGCCCGCCTCCCCCGCCTGCGCAGCACGGTCGATCGCGCGCGTCCAGGGATTGTCGAGCGCGATATCGACGCCGAGATCGCCGGCCAGCGTCTGCGCGGTCGCGGCGTCGATCCGGTCGAGCCCGGCGAGCGCCGCGAAGAACAGTTGGCGCTTGCGCGTCGCGTCGCCCGCCCCGCCGCCATAACTCCGCACATCGCCCCGACTATAGCGCGCGCCGAACCCGGGATCGGCGAGCGCGAGCATCGCCCAGCCCTCGCTGCCGCGCGAGACCGCGCCGCGCCAGCGCTGCGCCTGTTGGTCATAGCCCGCGCTCAACATCGCGGCGATCAGCGCGTCGGTGTCGGCATCGCGCGCCGGCGGCAGCAGCGCGGCGGCGCGCACGGTGAGCACCAGCCGGGCATAGCGCGCGCGCGGGCCCGGCGCCCCTTCCCACAGCCGCTTCATCGCGGCGATGCGATCCGCGCGGGCGGCTTCGTTGAACGCGGCGCGCAGATCGCGCGCGGCGGCGGCATCGGGGCTCGACGGGTCCTCGCTCTGATCGATCGCGCCATAGAGATCGACCAGCGCCGCGCTGGAGAGCACGCCCTGCGCGGCCGCCAATTCCGCCGCGCCGCGCCGCGCGACCGGCGCCAGCGCCGGCGCCTGCGCGCGCCACAGCTGCACGCGCGGCGAAGCGCTGGCGAGCAGCGGCGCGGGCACGTCCACCCCCGTCGCCATCGCCATGCCATAGCGCCACGCGGTAAGCTCGCTCACGCTATCCCATTCGATCGTCACCGCGCGGCGTTTGTTGGTAAGGCCCACCGCCTTGTCGGCCAGCAGCAGATTGACGCCGGTCGCCACGCGCCGCTTGCGCGCCGCCTCCAGCTGCGGACCGCCCTGGCCGGCGATGCCGGAAAGCCCCGCGCACACCGCGTCGATCAGCACCCAGGCGCGGTCGCCCGACAAGCGCTGCGCCGGCCCGACGACCGGGCAGACCAGCCCCGGATCACCCGCCGCAAGCGCGGTCTGCAGCGCGGCTTCGTAGAGTTTGGGCGTGTAATTCTCGGCATCGACCGCCTCGATCAGCGCGCGCGCGATATGCGGCTCGCCCATCCGCACCAGCAGCCACGCGCGCTCGGCGGCGAAATCCGCGCCGTTTACACCCGCCGGCGTATCGACCTGGGAGGCAAGCGCCCGGCGCAGCGCGATCGACAGCCAGCGCGACGGCAAGGGCGCATCGAGCCGGGCCATCAGCAGTTGCAGGAAGCGGCCATCCGCGCCGCCAAAGGCATTGGCCCGGAATCCGCCCTGATCGGTGCCGATCACCCCCACCCGCGCCAGCGATCGCCGCGCATAGGCGGGTAGCTCGTAGGCGCGCAGGGCCTCCGGATCGGGCTGCGCGGCGGCGAGCTCGTTCGACAGCAGATTATCGAGCCCTAAATCCTCGGGGATCGGCGTGCTTGGCGCGGGCGCGCTCGGCACAGGCACGGGCGACGGATTGGCCGGGACTGGCTGCGGCTGCTGGGCCGGCGCCGGCGCGGGCGTCTGCTCGTTGAAGCCGGGCGGCAGGATCGATTCGGGCCGGTCCTGCGCCAGCGCGGGCAGCACGCTCGCCCCCGCGACCAGCAGCAGCAGCAACTGGCGCTTAGCTGAGATTCGCAAGCGGCACTGCCTTTTCCACCGGCTGGGTCGGCTTTTCGCGCGCCAGACTCCCTAGCGCGAGCATCGCGCCGCCCAGGATGACGAGCACGACCAGCGCGCCTATGATCAACCGCATCACTAACCCTCACTCACAGCCCAAGCGCCTTTTGCCCGAGGCGCGGGCGCGCTGTATAGCCCCTGGCGGGATGTTGCAAAATCAAGCGAATAAGGATTGGCGGGGCAGGCCGATCGTACTGATCGGCCTGATGGGCGCCGGCAAGACGACGGTGGGCCGGCGGCTGGCGCAGCGGCTGAAGCTACCCTTTGTCGACGCCGATGCCGAGATCGAGGCGGCGGCGGGGATGACGATCGCGGAGATTTTCGATCGCTTCGGCGAAGGCTATTTCCGTGATGGCGAGCGCCGCGTCATCGCCCGGCTGATTGACGGCACGCAAAAGGTGATCGCCACGGGCGGCGGCGCCTTCATGAACGAAGAAACCCGTGCGCTGATCCTGGAGCGGGCACTGGCGATCTGGCTCGATGCGAGCCCGGATGTGCTGGCCGATCGCGTCAGCCGGCGCGATACGCGGCCGCTGCTGCGCAACCGCGATCCACGCCAGGTGCTGGGTGATCTCGCTCGCCAGCGCAACCCCTTCTACGCGATGGCGCCGATCCGCGTGCCGAGCCACCATGCGCCGCACGAGGCCACCGTGCGGGCAATCATCGAGGCGATCGGCGCATGATCGAAATCCAGGTCGAACTCGGCGCGCGGCGCTACCCGGTGCTTATCGAACGCGGCCTGCTGTGCACCGCCGCGCCCCGGCTCGCGACGCTTGCCCGGGCCAAGCGGCTGGTGGTGGTGCATGACGCGGCGATCGGCGCGCATCTCGCGACCTTGGCGACCGCGCTGGCGTCCGAGGACGTCGCGCTCGCCCCCATCGCCATCCCCTCGGGCGAGGCGAGCAAGAGCTGGGCGATGCTCGAGACGCTGTGCGAGGCGCTGCTCGCGCTGGGCGTAGAGCGCGGCGATCATGTGCTGGCGCTGGGCGGCGGGGTGGTCGGCGATTTGGTGGGGTTCGCTTGCGCAATCCTGAAGCGCGGCTGCCGCTTCGTCCAGCTGCCGACGACGTTGCTGGCGCAGGTCGATTCCTCGGTCGGCGGGAAGACGGCGATCAACGCGCGCGCCGGCAAGAACTTGATCGGCGCCTTCCACCAGCCGAGCCTGGTGCTGATCGATCCCGACACGCTCGAGACGCTGCCAGCCCGTGAGCTGCGCGCGGGCTATGCCGAAGTGGTGAAATACGGCCTGATCGACGACGCCGCTTTCTTCGCTTGGTGCGAGGCGCATGGCGCGGCGCTGCTCGCGGGCGATGCGGTGGCGCGTGAATATGCGATCGCGCATTCGGTGCGGGCCAAGGCCAGGATCGTCGCCGCCGACGAACGCGAGACCGTCGATCTGCGCGCGTTGCTCAACCTGGGCCATACTTTCGGCCATGCGCTGGAGGCCGAGGCTGGTTTTTCCGATCGGCTACTCCATGGCGAGGCGGTTGCGGCGGGCATGGCCCTCGCCTTCCGCTATTCGGCGCGGCTCGGGCTTTGCCCGGCGGAAGACGCGGCGCGCGTGGCGGCGCATCTGCGCGCGGTGGGGCTGCCGGCCAGCCTCGCCGAGGCGGGCATCGCGGCGCCGGGGGCCCGGCTGGTCGAGTATATGCGGCACGACAAGAAAATGGCGGGCGGCACCCTGCCTTTCCTCCTCGCGCGCGGCATCGGGCGGACGTTCGTCGCGCGCGATGTCGCGCTGGAGGACGTCGCGGCGTTCCTCGACCAGGCGTGCTGAGGGAGCCGGATCATGCCACAGGGCGTCCACAAGCGCGATTTGCCGACGAAGACCTGCCCGGTCTGCCAGCGCCCCTTCGCGTGGCGCAAGAAATGGGCGCGCGATTGGGAGCAGGTGGTCTATTGCTCCGACAGGTGCCGCAAAACGGGCCGTTGAACGAGCTTCCATCGCGGCGGTGCGACCGGGGGCGAGCGGCCTGCGTTTAGGCCCCTCCCCCTAAAGGAGGCGCCGATGGCCACCTTCATGTTCGCGACCGGCATCGAGAACAGCACCCCCACCATCGACGGCGGCCGCATTCGCATCGACGAGATGGAAAGCTGCGGCCATTACCTTCGCTGGCGCGAGGACTTCGCGCTGGTGAGCGATATGAGCATCGGCTATCTCCGCTACGGCCCGCCGATCCTCCACAGCTGGCTCGGCCCCGACCGCTACGACTGGTCCTTCGCCGACGAAACCTTCGCGGAGCTGAAGCGGCGCAACATCGTGCCCATCGTCGATCTCTGCCATTTCGGCGTGCCGGACTGGCTGGGCGATTTCCAGAACCCGGATTTTCCGACGCGATTCTGCCGCTACGCGCTCGCCTTCGCGACGCGCTTTCCCTGGGTGCAGCTCTATACCCCGATCAACGAGATGTATATCTGCGCCACCTTCTCGGCCCGCTATGGCTGGTGGAACGAACAGCTGCGCAGCGATCGCGCCTTCGTCACCGCGCTCAAGCATCTGGTGAAGGCCAATGTGCTGGCCATGCGCGTCATCCTGGAAGTTCGCCCCGACGCGATCTTCATCCAGAGTGAGTCGTCAGAATATTTCCACGCGGAATCCCCGGCCGCTATCGGGCCGGCCGAATTGCTGAACGCCCAGCGCTTCCTGTCGCTCGATCTCAATTACGGCCGGCGGGTGGATTCTGAGATGTACGAATATCTGTTCGATAACGGCATGACGCGCGAGGAATATCATTTCTTCCTCGGCAATCGGCTGAAACAGCACTGCATCATGGGTAATGACTATTACATCACCAACGAACATCGGGTAAGCGACGACGGCGGCACCCAAGCCTCAGGCGAGATTTTCGGCTATAGCGAGATCACCCGGCAATATCATGATCGTTACGGCTTGCCGGTGATGCATACCGAAACCAATCTCAGCCAGGGTCCCACGGGGCGCGAGGCGGTCGATTGGCTTTGGAAGCAATGGGCGAACGTGCTGCGCGTTCGCAATGACGGGGTGCCGATCGTCGGCTTCACCTGGTATTCGCTCACCGACCAAACCGATTGGGACAGCGCGCTGCGCGAGAAGAACGGCACCGTGAACCCGGTCGGCCTGTTCGATCTCGATCGCAACATCCGCCCGGTGGGGCGGGCCTATCGCCGGCTGATCAGCCAATGGCGCGACGTCTTGCCGACGCAGAGCATGTGCCTGACGGTGCCGGTCGTCCTGCCCGAAGAGGCCGGCGGCCGGCACGAGGCCCGGCAGCGCGAGCGGGCGCGCGCGATGATGCGATCGACCACCGAGCTCCCAACGGACGGCACGAACGTGCAATGAATATGGGTAACCGGCCCTGCTCGGCGGCGGGCACCCGCGATGATGGGGTTGGTACGGGTGGTCGGACTCGAACCGACAAGGATTGCTCCGGCGGATTTTGAGTCCGCTGCGTCTACCAATTCCGCCACACCCGCGTGGACCAAGCCGCGGCGCGTGGCGATGCCATGCCCGGGCGGACACGTCCAGCGCTTTGTTCGCTCATGGGTTCGGTCATCAAAAGGTGGTCGGGGAGAGAGGATTCGAACCTCCGGCCCCTGCCTCCCGAAGACAGTGCTCTACCAGGCTGAGCTACTCCCCGACGGAGTCCGGACCACGTTACGCTTCGGGAAGCGGTCCGGCTTGAGCTTGGAGGCGGGCCTATAGCCAGCACCGCGCGCCCGCGCAAGCCGCAATCAGTCGGCGAGCGCGGCGAGCAGCGCGGCGATGCTGGTGAATTTCTCGCGCGGGGCGCCGGCGCGGGCGCGGGCGACCTCGGCCGCCTCGATCCGCTTCCAATCGCGGAACGTGACGATGTCGACACCGCGTTCGGAAAGCAGCGCGTCGAGGCCTGGGCGGCCCGGCTTGCCGGTGTCGGCGGGGATATCGGCGGCGATATGATCCGCGATCAGGAAGCCGTCGGGGCGGTTGGTGCCGATCGTGCCGGTCGGCCCGCGTCGCGCCCAGCCGACGGCGTAAAGCCCAGGGCCGACGCGCCCCTCGACATTGGCGAAGCGGCCCGCGCGCGCGTCATAGGGAACGCCTTCGATCGCGGGGGTGCGATAGCCGATCGCGGCGATCACCATGTCCGCCGGCACCGCATAGGTCTCACCCGTGCCCACCGCCGCCTCGCCCTCGATCCGCGTGCGCTCGACGATGACGCGCTCCACCCGCCCCGCCCCCTCGATCGCGCGCGGCGCGGCGAAGAAATCGAAGGCGATCTCGATCGGCTTTTCCACCTGCGCGCCGCCCGCGAAGCCGCGCAGCAGTGTGACCGACTTACGCAGCCCGGGCTCGAGCGCGGCATCGGCTTCGAGCGGCGGCAGATCGGCGGGATCGACAGAGGGGGTGGCGCGCGCCAGTTCGCCCAATTCGCCCAGTTCCTTGGGGGTCATGGCGATCTGATGCGGCCCGCGCCGGCCGAGGATCGTGATTCGCCGCGTCCCCGCCCGCTCCAACGCGGCGAGCGCATGCGCGGCGATGTCCGAGCCGGCCAGTTCCTCGGGAGTCTTGGCCAGAATGCGCGATACGTCGAGCGCGACATTCCCCATGCCGACGACCACGACATTCGCCCCCAGCGGCGGATCGAGCCGCTCATGATCGGGATGGCCATTATACCAGCCGACGAACGCCGCCGAACCGTAAACGCCGGGCAGTTCGGCGCCGGGAATGCCCAGCGGGCGATCGGCGGGCGCCCCGGTGGCCAGCACCACCGCGTCGTAGAGCGATTGCAGTTCGGCGATGCTCAGGTCGCGTCCGAGCCGCACATTGCCGACGAAGCGCACCGTGTCGCTCAGCGCCACCGCCTCGTAGCGGCGGGCGACGCCCTTGATCGATTGGTGATCGGGCGCCACCCCCGATCGGATCAGGCCATAGGGCACGGGCAGCTGATCGATGATATCAACCCGCACCTCGGCGCCGAACTGCTTCTGGCAGGCCTCCGCCGTGTAATAGCCCGCCGGCCCCGAGCCGATGATGGCGATGTGGCGCATCTGGCCTCCCCTTTTCCGGCCAGCCTAGCGCGTGATCGCGCGGGCGCAATGGCGACCGGCCGGCTCAGCCCGCCGCTTCGGCCAGCGCCTTGGCCTGCTCCACCGCGCCGACGACGCTCGCCTGCCAATCGGTCGGATCAGGCGCGGCGCCGGGGCGCGGATGCCAGTGCATCACATATTCCAGCTCGGGCACGTCGCCGGGATAGATGATGTTGAGCACGAACCCGCGATGCCGCTGATCGCCGATCAGCTTGAACATCATGCTGAGCGTCGCCGGATCGCCCGTGATCAGCTCATGCACCAGCGTGCCGCCCACCTGCATCCGCCGCTCGATCGAGAGCGGGCCAAGATCGCGGACGATCTCCACCGCCTCCACGCCCGGCACGAAGCGCTGCGGCGCTCGGATCTTCTCGACCATCAGCGCCCATAGCCGATCGACCGGCGCGTTCACCGCCACGCGGTGGGCGGCGAAGGGCATCAGCTTTTGCTGCCGCCGAACAGCCCGCCGGCGAGCCCGGCAATGTCGTTGATTGGGTTGCCGTCGCCATCGCGGTCCAGCCCGCCGAGCAGCCCGCCGCCCTGCTGCTGGATCAGCTGCGCGAAACGCGCGAGCGAGCCCTCGCCGCCGATATGGCCGACGATCTGCTGGAGCACGTCGGGCGCAAGCCCGGTCTGCTGCGCGGCGGCTTGCACCGTATCGCCGGGTTGGGGATGCGCGACGCCGAGCGCCTGCACCGCCTGCTCCACCTGTTCCTTGCTGAGCCCCACCTTGCTGCCCAGATTGGCGAGATCGAAATCGGGGCCGAGTTGAGCGAGCAGACCGTCGAGCATTCCCATAGGGCACCTCCGCTTTGACGCTTGGAGGCTAGCATAGCGGCGGCAGCGGCGCGAGATCGGGCGCCACGAAATCGCAGCGCGCCGACACCGAGAAAAGGCGTTCCGGCGAATAAAAGCCGAGCGGCCAGTCGCGGCGGCCATAGCGGCTCGCAAGCAGCCCGTTCACCGCCTCGGCAAGCGGCTCACCTGCCGGCCGCCCGCTCAGAAACAGGCGGACGCCGTGGACGAAGACGCGCGTAATCGTCTCATGATAACCTTGGTGATCGTCATTCACCCCGCCCACCGCTTCGTTATAGCCGCGAATGATCTGATCGATCCGCGCATCGACATCGATGTCCACCCGGTCGCGCAGCAGATAGAGGCAGGCGGCGAGGTGCGACTCATGGGTCCAGTCCGCGCGCGGCAGGCCGCGATCGAGCAGTCCCTCGCCGATGCGCGTGATGGCGGCATCATCGGTGAAAGGGCGAGGCTGCAGGTCGATCATCACGGGCGTCCCCTTGGCGTCGGCCCGAACGATGCGCGGGGCCTGTCGCCCGTGCTGATAACCGGCAATGCGGGGGATTGCGCCAGGCTTCATTGCGCCGGAGCGCGCCCGCCCGAAGCAACGGGCGGGCGCGCTCCCGTCGGCTAGAACCGGAACGCGGCGGTGAACCGGATCGAGTGCCAATCGAAGGTGGGGTCGCTGCGGCGGAAGATCGTGCCGCCCGGGCTGTTCAGGATGAAGGGGTTGGTCGCGGGCGCGTTACCCTGGGTCGCGACGACGCGGTAATTATTGTCCTCGTAATTATGGTAGAGATATTCGAGACCGACGGAGAAGTGCTTGCCGAGCTTCTGCTCGATGCCGAGCCCGGTCTGATAGCCCCATTTCTCGCCATTGCCGTTGGTGACGAAGGCGTTGGCGGTGTTGGTGGTCGCGAAGCTGTTGTTGATCCGGATATAGCCCGCGCCGCCGGTCGCGTAGAACAGGGTCGTGCGCGCGGCATAACCGACCCGGCCGCGCAGGCCGAGTTCCCAATCGACCTTACGGGTCATCGTGTAGCTGGCGGGCGTGGTGCTGAACGCCGACACGCTGTCGGTGATTTCGCTCTTGCCGAACTCGGCGAGCGCGCCGACGACGAGTGCGCCGCTTTGAATATCGTAACCGACACGGCCGTAATAGCCGATATCGTCGCGGTCCTTGGCGCAGGTGGCGTCGCGGGTCGCGCCGCGCGCCGCGCCGCCGCAGAAGCCCGGCGAGAAGGCGTTGGCGCCGGCGGCGGTGGTCACGGTCGTGCTGCCGGCGCGGTTGAACAGGATGCCCGAGGCATAGTCATTGGCCTGCACGTCATAGCTGACGGCGCCGCCGATATAGAGGCCTTGAAAGGGCTTCTGCGTCGGATCCCAATCGCTGGTCGTGACCGTCGCGTTGCTGGTGCTCGTGCTGCTCGCCTGTGGATCGGCGGTGCCGCTATTGTCCTGCGCGAGCGCGGGGCTCGCGAGCGACACCAGGGCGACGCCGGCCGCGAGGACCATTTTCTTGAAATGCATGGATTACTCCCGTTTGGTTCCTGCCGCCGCAGAAACGAGGCGGGAGCGACTTTGTATTCACCCACGTCAAGTTTTCGGATGCGCAACGTGGCATTTGGGCAACAACGGGGGTGGCCCCGCCACCACCCGCCGCCTTGCGCGCCGCGCCCCGCCGCCTATAGCCTGAGCCATGGCCGATGATCTTTTCGCCGCGAACCCCAAGGCGGAACGCGATTACAACGCATCCTCGATCGAAGTGCTCGAAGGGCTGGAGCCGGTGCGGCGGCGCCCCGGCATGTATGTTGGCGGCACCGATGAGCGCGCGCTGCACCACCTCGCCGCCGAAGTGCTCGACAATGCGATGGACGAGGCGGTCGCCGGCCATGCGACGCGGATCGAAGTCGTGCTGGAACCTGGCAACCGGCTGACGATCACCGATAATGGCCGCGGCATCCCGGTCGATCCGCACCCGAAATTCCCCGACAAGTCGGCGCTCGAGGTGATCCTCTCCACGCTCCATTCGGGGGGCAAGTTCACCGGCAAGGCCTATGCCACGTCGGGCGGGCTGCACGGCGTGGGCGTCAGCGTGGTGAACGCGCTATCGGCGGAGACGGTGGTCGAAGTGGCGCGCGCGAAGACGCTCTATCGCCAGCGCTTCTCGCGCGGGGTGACGTTGGGACCGATCGAGAATCTCGGTCCGGTGCCGAACCGTCGCGGCACCTCGGTGAGCTTCGTCCCCGATGCCGAGATTTTCGGCCCCGAGCTGCACTTCAAGCCCGCGCGGCTGTACAAGCTCGCGCGCTCCAAGGCCTATCTGTTCGCCGGGGTCGAGATCCGCTGGCGCTGTGCTCCCGAGCTGATCACCGACGAGACGCCGACGGAAGCCGTGTTCCAGTTCCCCGGCGGCCTCGCCGATCATTTGCGCGAGCAGCTCGGCGACCGCGACTGCGCGACCAGCGACTTCTTCAAGGGCAGCCAGGATTTCGCCGACGGCGCCGGCCGCGTCGAATGGGCGGTCGCCTGGCCGCTCTGGTCGGACGGCTCGTACAGCTGGTATTGCAACACCATCCCCACCCCCGATGGCGGCACCCACGAGGCGGGCCTGCGCGCCGCGCTGGTGAAGGGCATTCGCGGCTTCGGCGATCTGGTCGGCCAGAAGCGCGCGAAGGACATCACCGCCGAGGACATTGTGACGGGCGCCGAGCTGATGCTCAGCGTCTTCATCCGCGAGCCGCAATTCCAGAGCCAAACCAAGGACCGGCTCACCAGCCCCGAAGCAGCGACGCTCGTCGAGCGCGCGATGCGCGACCATTTCGATCATTTCCTGGCCGATGGCGAACGCGGCCGCGCGCTGCTCGGCTTCGTGCTGGAGAAGATGGACGAGCGCCTCCGCCGCAAGGCCGAGCGCGAGGTGAAGCGCAAGACCGCAACCGGCGGCCGCAAGCTCCGTCTGCCCGGCAAGCTCACCGATTGCGCTTCCGACAGCCCCGAGGGCACCGAGCTGTTCATCGTCGAGGGCGACTCCGCCGGCGGCTCGGCCAAGCAGGCGCGCGATCGCAAGACGCAAGCGATCCTGCCGATCAAGGGCAAGATCCTGAACGTCGCCAGCGCAACCACCGCCAAGATCCTCGCCAATGGCGAAATCGCCGATTTGGTGCAGGCGCTGGGCTGCGGCACGCGGAAGGACTGCCGGCCGGACAATCTGCGCTATGAACGCGTGATCATCATGACCGACGCCGATGTCGACGGCGCGCATATCGCGACGCTGTTGATGACCTTCTTCTTCCAGGAAATGCCCGAGATCGTCCGGCGCGGGCATATCTACCTGGCGCAGCCGCCGCTCTACCGCCTCACCGCCGGCACCAAGAGCCTGTACGCGATGGACGACGCTCACCGCGCGCGGATCGAGGCGAACGAGTTCAAGGGCAAGAAGGTCGAGGTCGCGCGCTTCAAGGGGCTCGGCGAGATGAACCCGGCGCAATTGCGCGAAACGACGATGGACCCGCGCACCCGCCAGCTGCTCCGCGTGACCTTGCCGCAGGAATATGAGGAGCGCGCCGAGATCAAGGATTTGGTCGATCGGCTGATGGGCACCAACCCGGCGCACCGCTTCGCCTTCATCCAGGAAAACGCCGCCCGGCTGGACGAGGAAGCGATCGACGCCTGAGGCGGGGGGCTGGTCGACCTCGCCGGAATTCCGACTTCGGAAAAAGTCGGAACAGCTGGCTGACCCACCAACTAAGTCTTTGAAGAAAATGGCGCGCCCGGAACGATTCGAACGTCCGACCCTCAGATTCGTAGAAGCCAAATAGGTTACGAAAAGCATTCGCTGCGGTTCGCTAGAACACTACGAAGGCGTTGTTCTTGAACGCTTTATCCGAAGGTGTAGTGTTCGCGCGTGGGACGCCCTCGTGATTTTCGCGGGTGCAAACCCCGTCTTAAAACCCGTCTTAAAATGGGGTCCGGGACGTGAGCGAACTGCGCGCAAACTTGACCGACCGGATGGTTGATCGTCTGCCTCCGGCTGTCGAACGTCAATACGTCGTGCGCGACGAGGAGCTGCGCGGGTTCTTCGTCGTGGTCGGCGCCAAACGCAAAACCTTCACCGTTCAAGGCGAATGCTGGAAGAACGGCCGCCGCCATCACAAGAAGGTCGCGATCGGCCGGGCCGGCGAAATCACGACGCGGGAGGCCCGCGTCCAAGCCAAGGCCATGCTGGCGAAGATCGCGAGCGGCGAGCTGATCCAGGAGGCGCCGAAGCCCCCGCCCGCCTCGGAAGTGACGCTCCGTCAGGCCTGGGAACGGTACCGGGTCGCGCACATGGAACGGAAGGAGCGGAGCCCAGCCACGATCCGCAACTACACGGACCATGTTGAGCGCGTGCTCGCCGACTGGCTCGACGTCCCGCTCAAGGTTCTCGGCGACAACCCGCGCATGGTGGCTGAGCGGCACGACCGGATCACCGTCGCCAGCGGTCCTCATGCCGCCAACGGCGCCATGCGGACGCTGCGCGCGGTCTACAATCATGCGCGCCGGCTGGCGCGTGGTCTGCCGGCGGAGAACCCGACGAGCGGCGTCGATTGGAACACGATGCGCCGCCGCGACACGGCGATGGGCGTCGAAGATCTGCCGCGCTGGTTCCGCGAAGCGGGCCGGCTTCGCCACCCGATCCGGCGCGAGTTCCACCTGTTCACGCTCCTCTCCGGCTCGCGGCCGGGCGCGTTGATGCAGGCGCGGGTCGAAGACCTCGACCTCCGTCGCCGCATCCTGCACATCCCGAAACCCAAAGGCGGGGCAAAGCGCGCCTTCGATATTCCTCTGTCCCGGCCGATGATCCGGTGCTTGATCCGTGCGATGCGGGTGAGCCGCGTGCTCCACCCGGTAGCAGCCGAAGAGTGGATATTCGCCGCCGACAGCGCGCCCGGTCATATGATCGAGCACAAGGACCCGCGCGCAAAGCTGTTCAAGTGGGGTAACGACCTGCGCCAGAGCTACCGCACGCTCGGCCAGGCGGCAGGCCTTTCGGAAATCGACATGCACCTGCTCATGAACCACAGCGTGCCCGGCGTGAACGCGGGCTACATCACCCGCGCCAAGCTCCTGGGCGATCACTTGCGGGCCGCTCAGGAGGGTCTCTCCGATTTTATCCTCAAGCACGGCGAACCGCGTCGCGGTGACCCGCCTAGAGGCCGCGCTTGGCCGAACCTGCCGGCTCGGCGCATCGGCGACCTCGTGCTCGACCCTACGCCACCCGACCCGCGGATCGGGAAGAAACTTCCGCGAAAGCGCGCTACCCGAGATGGCTGACGCTGATGGTCATCCGGTCGTCTCAACCTGGAACGTGAGCGGACCGGCTGCTTTCTTCGGCGGCCTTTACCCACAGCGGCACTGGGATCGGAAAGCAGCCCGCCGGCTGCTGCCAGAGGCATTGGACCAGGCCGTACGGTAAGAATTGAACGTCACGAAATTCCGAGAAGATCATCCCGGACGGCACTCCGAGAGTGCCGCGAAGCTGTTGAGCATCGCGGGCGACGGGCCGCTGCCTAGCTGCGGGGGACAACTGCGGAAAGGCGACCCTAGCTCAGCCCGAGCCAACGACGGAACCGCTGCCAAGCGGTTGTTGGCTGAGATCGCTCGGTAGGTGCTTCTACGGGCGGAGAAGAGACTATACGCTGCTTGGCTGCATGATCGAAGGCGCGGCCCCGCTCGATCCGATCTCGGCTCCAGGCCCCGGCCCAAACGATACGGCCATCATCGATCCAGTAATGCGACTGGCAAGGGAAGCTCCAGTTGCCGACGGACGGGTAAAGCGAAGCGCTTTCGCCATTGTAGAGCAACGTCCAATCGGTGCGGCCGAGCGGTGTCACAACCTCCATGCCACAGCCGCAGCAACACAGATGCGCAGCCGTTGCGAAGTCGATCGACACATACAAAATGCCTGACTTCAAGCGCTCGGGAATCGCGCGGACAAACTCTGGTGCAAGAGTGTCGACCCGCGTCATGGATGACCTTCATTCAGAAGATGATTGCCGTCAGTGGCATAGCGGGAAAACAGCTCGTTCTCTAAATCGGCATAGAAGCCGAAATAGCGTTTGAACCTAGCGACGGCGAGAATAGCGTTGAGCGCGTTCAAGTCAGCAATCTGGATGTTCTTCGCATAGAGGTCGTCCTTGGTTGGCTCGACAAATGAGACGCGCTCACGAAGCTCCTGCCGGTGACCGGGAAGGCTCACGCTTACGCGAAGCTGACCTATCAACGAGCCATCGACAATTTCGACCCCCATTCCCACGTCGATGAACGGCGCGTCCACCGCTTCGAGGTGCTCGACGAGAGCGAGCTTCGCATCACCGGGGTCCATGCTGATGAACGCGAAATCGACGGCACCGATTTTGCTCACATTGCCGCGTTCGACGAAATACGGATGCGCGACGATGTTGCGATGCATCGCCGAATAGCGGTCGCGGTAATAATCCACCTTCAGGGGGCGCGCTCTCAACTCCTCAAGCGTGACCGCGCCCGGCGCCCGGAACGCATTGTGCTGCAGCATGCGGTCACCATCATGAAGGGCGATCTCGCCGATGGGCAGCTTGGCGAGCTGATCGAGAATGTAGCCGCCAGACCCGCCCAGTCCGAAAACCGCGACGCGCCGCAAGCGGAGCTTCTCGGTAATGGCGGCGATACCCACCCGGCTTGACGCGTTGTCTATATAGACGAACGGGCCGTCACCATCGGTTGACTCGATGACGCGGCCAGTTTGGGCCGTGGCATTCTCATTGATGGCTTGCGCCTGGCTGACGAGGATCGCCGCGTAGGACGTCATCTTCTCGTAGTAATCGGCATACCCGTTCGGAGGCTTACTCGAGAACGAGTGGTTGGAGACGATGCCAGGCGCAAGCGTCTGATCGCTCGACTGGTGCGCGATCTGCGTGATGGGCGTGCCGTCCGCACGACACGGGTACTCTCCCGCAAAATGAACGACGTGATCGGTTGGCCGGGCGGTCACATCGCCAGCCAGAGCCAACGGAGAGATCAACGTGCCGAGTCGCACCGCCCGCGCCGGGGTGACATAGGGAACGCCGGACATGACCAAATGCCCATGCCGGACGTCCACCTCATAACCCTCTTCGACGAGGCGCGAGAGGTCTGCGCTACGATTTATCAGTTGCCGTGACATTGAAAATCATCCCGTCCTTCACCCTCACGGACTGTCCCGCAAGGAGGCTGCCCTCAGGCTTGTTGCCCTGACCCCGGCGATAGGTGACGGTGAACAGGACGTTCTCGCCAACCGGCTTCGGGTTGAAGGCGAGGTCGACAACTTCCTCGAACGTGATGTCGTCTTTCTCGACCTGCTTTTCGCGCGCGTTCACGATGATCGTGACGAGCTTCTTGTCCTTGCCGTCCTTCTCCGGCTTTTCAGTAGTGTCCGTCATGAGATTGTCCTTTGCTGCTTGAGTTAGCCCTTCGGCGGGAAGGGGTCGTTGCCGAAGCTGTCGCGTTCGCGGATGCGACCGTCGCGGCCGTGGACGAACAGCTCGGAATGCTGGTTCTGGGCGATCTCGCGCGCGTGCTCGATTGCTTGAGCTTGCGTATCGTGGACGGCGGTCGCGCGGCTGTTGCCCGCACCGCGAACGGCCCAACCGTCCTGGTGCGGCACGACATGCTGGTTCTTCTTGGACATCTGGAGGCTCCTTTCACCCACTTGCCTAACGTGCCGTTAGATTAGGCTAACGGCTTGGTGCTTGTCAAGTGCGTCGGCCGGAGCGTAAGATGGAGTGAACCGTTCGGGAGGATGTATGTCGTTAGCCGCGAAGCTGAAAAAGCTCCGGGAGAAGCAAGGTCAGTCGTTGCAGCAGGTCGCCGATGGGGTGGGCGTTTCGAAGGTTCATGTGTGGGAGCTGGAGAAGGGAACCAGCAAGAATCCGAGTCTCGATCTCCTCACGCGCCTTGCGGCGCACTTTGGGGTTCCCATCGCCTTCTTCCATGAGGACGACATCGAGCCCACCAAAGCGGAGGCACTTCAATTTTTCCGGGAGTTTGGTGGCGAGCTATCCGAGAAGGATTGGGCGGCGCTCCGCAGCATGGCCGAAGCGCTGAGAACAAAGAAATGATCGACGACGCGCTTCTCATGGAGTTGGCGGATTGTGGCTCCCCCGAGATGCTGATCGGCGCCATTTTGAAGCATCGCCCGGACATGCCGCGGCATGTGCCCATCAACGACATCGCTGCCTGTGTCGGCATTGTGGAAATCAAAGACAGAGAGATGGACGGCTTCGAAGGCGCGCTCCTAGCTAACCCGGAGAAAACGCAGGGCGTGATAGCAGTCAAAGCGGGCACGAAGCCGCGTCGTCGCCGCTTCACGATCGGGCATGAGCTCGGCCATTTTCTGATACGTTCGCACGGCGCAAGCATGCACTGCACCAGCAAGCATATGGCTGAGCGTGGCAGGGCCACGCCCGAACAGAAACGGGAAGCCGAGGCAAACCGGTTCTCGGCCGGGCTGCTTATGCCCAAGCCAATGTTCATCAAGGACATGGACGCTTTAGGAAGTGCGGACGTGACTCACATCCGCGCGCTCAGCGATCTTTACGACGTGAGCATGGAAGCCAGCGCCAATCGTTACGTGGAGCTGTCGGCGGAGCGCTGCGCCGTTCTTTTCTCGAGAGATGGCGTGGTGCGATACGCGCGAAGTTCTCGCGACATGGCCGATCTTGCAATTCGCGCCGGTGATCGGCTTCCCCCCAACAGTCTGACGGCACGGACGAAAGCGATCGGCAACGCGACGGATTGGGAAGATCTCTCCGGATCGATTTGGCTGAAGAGCGAGTGGGGGCAGCGCACGCCGCCCATCTTCGAACAATGCTTGATCCAGGCGAACGGATTTCGGTTAACGCTGCTCTGTATCAACGAAGCGGAAGCCGACGAGCAGGATGAGGACGAGGCGCTGGCAGAACGCTGGTCCTACGGTTTCAAAAAATAGTCCTTCTACGCACCAGCTGAGCGATTTCCCGGTCAGCCGTTCTCCAGGCGAGCCGTCGACGGGTTGTAGGCGCAGCCCGCTATTGTACCGTCTCTGATTCTCGCGACTGCCTGATCGATCACGAACAACGGCACGAGGAACCACTCGCGCGGCACCACCGGTTGGCCGAACCGGTCCTTGATCTCGATATCGAGCCGGGCCGGGCCGAAGACGCGGTGGATCAGATTCTCCAGTTTCGTGCGGTTGATGTTGAAGAGCTGGTAGGTGGCGACGACCTCCACGTCCGCCATGAGGAAGGTGGGGTCTAGGCGGGCGTTCGCGATGCGGCGCTCGACGTCGCCGCCGGTCACTCCGATCTTATGCAGCACGTCGCGATTGCCCGAAACGAGCGGGTGGTCGGACTTGCTGCGGAGCACGTAGATCGTGCCGCTTTCGTGGTCGTCGTCCTCGGCGGTATCCGCAAAGAGCGGCCCCGCCTCGGGCTCGCTGATACGCCGCCCAGCTTCATCCTTGTAGAGGGCGCGCTGAAGGGAGCGGAGGAGGAGATTACTCTCGGTGCCGTTGGAATAGATGACGCGTAGGCGAGCGTCATTCTCCCCGTTAGGCGCGCGGAAGGTCTGGCCGACCTCCGCCACATAGGCGGTCTGGCCTCCGAGGATGAAGAACTGGCCCTGCGCTATGTCGGCCTTTTGCATGCCGGCGTCTTTCACGAACGGCCGGGTCACACGCACGCCCGCGTCCAGGTCGCGCTGGACCGCGGAGAAGAGAGGCTCGAACCGTTCGAAATCCTCGCACTTGTCGCGCTCGGCGACTTCCTCAGCCGCTCGTTTGTCGGCGCTGGCGCGGACGTGGCGGAGTTCGGTGATGCTTTCGTCGCCGGCCGCCCCGGCGAGTTCGGCTGCCAAGGCGTCCAGATCGAATTCGGCCGCGGTTTCGGCGATGCCGGTCACGGCGCCCGCCAGCAAACCTTGTCGGTCCAGCGGCTCCAGCAGAGACCGGCATTCGTCGAGGGCGCGCAAACGGTCGAGGCGGACCGCATAGAGCCGCTCGAAGATGTCCAGCCCCTCCCCATGCCGCGGCGGTTGGCCTTGCTGATCAACGAAGCGCTGAATCTCTTCGAAGCCGGCGATGATCCGCTCCTCGCGGGGCGAGCGGCCCACCGGCTTCTCCGGCTGGGCGAAGTCGGCGAGTTCGGCGCGAAGCTCGTCAAGGTCGAGATCACTCATAGCGACCCTCGTCCTTGAACCTCACGAACGCCGCCGCGCCCTCGGCCATCCGCTTCTCCCAGGCGTCGGCCGAGGTGATCGAGGGCAGCCGCCCCCGCTCCTTCTTGAAGCGGAACGCACGAACGGCGAGGTCCTTGGCCTCTTCAGGCGTGATCGCGGTCCGCTTGGCGGCGATGACAGCGGCGACCTGTTTCAGGCTCTCCTCGCTCATGGTCTTGGCGAGGATCGCGTAGGCTTCGCCGAACGGATTGATCCGGTCGATCAGGTCGATGTCGAGTTCGCGGACGTCCATGGTGAACTTGCGCACCCCGTCGACGAGAGCCGTGTTCAAGCTCGGTTCGCCGTCGGCCCCATCCCCGCCGGTCGCCGCCTTCTTGGCCTGCTGCGTGATGGTCAGAGCGGCGATGGCATGCTGGCGCACCGCCTCCTGATCCTCGGCGTCCAGCTCGGGATACTTGTCGCGGATGATCTTGCCGAGCCGGACCTGGGTGAGCTCCTCGGGCACCAGCTCCTCGTCGAACAGCCCGCGCTCGATCGACGGCTTGTCCTGCACGAAGGTGGCGATCACCTCGTTCAGATCCTCGCGGCAGATGCGGGCCGCCTCGGGGCTCTTCGGCTCGACCAGACCCTTGATCTCGATCTCGAAGACGCCCCGCTCCTCGTGGAAGCCGACGTTGCATTTGTCAGGCTGATAGCCGCCTTCGCCATAGTTGAAGTCCGGCGTCGCCTGGCTGGTCGCCGGGTTCTTGGGCTTGAACTCGAACCGGGGCGCCAGCACCTGCTCCATGAGCAGACTGGCGGCGATCGCCTTCAGTGTGTCGTTCACCGCCTCGCGGACCTGCTCGTCCGACGCGTCGACCGCCGCGATCAGGTTGGTGAAGCGGGCGCGGGTCTTGCCCGGCGCGTCGCGCGTGGCGCGGCCGATGATCTGCACGATCTCCGTCAGGCTGGCGCGATAGCCGACGGTCAGGGCGTGCTCGCACCAGATCCAGTCGAAGCCTTCCTTCGCCATGCCGAGCGCGATGATGATGTCGACGTGATCGCGGTTGTTCTTCTGCGCCGGGTCTTTCAGCGCCATCGACACCCGGTCGCGCTTGTTCGGATCGTCGTCGACGAGATCGGCAATGCGGAGCGTTCGGCCGTCCGGCGTCCGCACGAGCTGGAAGCCGGTCACCGGGTCGGGGCCCTGCCACTCGCCCAGCGCTTCGATGATGTGCTCCACCTCCTTGATCTTGTCCTTCGTGCTCTCGCGCGAGTTGACGTTGGGGATGTGGACGATGGTCTTCTCGGCCGGGTCGAGCACCTTCAGGATGTCGTCGGCGTATGCGCCCGAGTAGAAGTAGTAGCCCATGTCGAGCCGCTTCAGGTGTTCGTACCCGTTGAGCTGCTCGTAATAGGTATAGGTGACGCTTTCGAACTTCGCCTCGTCGCCGGGCGCGAGCACGGCCTCGGCGTCGCCGCGGAAATAGCTGCCGGTCATCGCGACGATGTGGACCTGGTCGCGGGCGATGAACTCGCCCAGGTGCTGCCCCAGCTTGTTGTCCGGGTTGGCGGAGACGTGGTGGAACTCGTCGACGGCGATCAGCCGGCCGTCGAACGCCTCGACGCCGAACTTGTCGACCGCGAAGCGGAAGGTCGCGTGGGTGCAGACCAGCACCTGGTCCTCACTCTCCAGGAACGCGCCCAGGCTGTTGACCTTGCCGCCGTTGTCCGTGCCGGGCGCGTTGCACAGGTTCCACTTCGGCTCCACCCGCCAGTCGGCCCAGAAGCCGTACTTGCTCAACGGCTCATCGTTGAAGCTGGAGCCGATGCTCTTTTCCGGCACGACAATGATGGCTTGCCGCAGGCCCTGGTTCGCCAGCTTGTCGAGCGCGATGAACATCAAGGCCCGGCTCTTTCCGGACGCCGGCGGCGACTTGATCAGCAGGTACTGTTCGCCCCGTTTCTCAAAGGCGCGCTCCTGCATCGGCCGCATGCCGAGTGCGTTCGCCTTCGTCGAGGCGCCGTTGCGGGCGTAGGAGACCGATACAGAAGGAATGGCGCGTTTCGGCGCATCGTTAGATGCAGGCACGTCCATCAGAAGACCCCCCACTCACGGCCGCTCGACATTCTGAAGTGCGCGTCTATGGATTTACTTCGCTTTGCCCAGCTAACTTTGTCGGTCCTGCTTCCGATCTTAAGATCGAATAAGTGAGGGTGAACCTCTCGGAAAAGCAGGTATTGGTTGTCGTATGCCGCTGGACCAACGGTGCCCGGCAGTGGCAGATTGAGCTTATCCATTTTATTGTCGCTGTAGGAGAGCGTGTATGAGGCATACGGCCCGCCGCCATAAGAGATTTCCACGCTCCCAAGTACCGTATTCTCTGGAAATGACGTAGGGTCATATCCGAAGAATACGCGCGAGAGGCGTTTCATCATAAGCTGATTGCCGGGTAAGTGCGGCCCTCTGTTTTTCGTGATATTCCCTGCCTCTATCCAAAAATGGGAACAGACCCTCAGCTTCTGCAGGTCCTTGCTCGTGAGAGAGCCTGTTGTGGTTTCCCCGCTGGCGAGGTCGTCCTCTGTCATGGTCGGGTGCGCGAGATTGGGCACACTTTCAAATAACTTGACGTATCGTTTGAGCAGGGCCGCATCCAAAGGCGTCGAGTCGTCCCAAATCTTCTCGTACCACCGGCGCAAACCCTTGATCGACGAGGCGGAACTCGGCTCGACAGGATGCTTTCGGTTTACGGCGACGGTGAGTCCGACCTCGATGCCGTTGGACAATCCCGACCGCGACAGGTTGCCGGAACCCGCAAGGGCAAAGTCACTGTCCTTCCCCCGGAACAAGAATGCTTTGGGGTGGAAGGGCTTCTTCGGCATTCCACCGTGGGCAAGGCAGAAAGGGGCATCGTAAACACGCACTGACGACGCTGGAAGCGACAACAAGATTTCCAGCGCTATTGGCTGGGTGCGGCAGTAATCGAAGGACGTAAGCCACCGCTTCTCTACGGCTGCCCATTTGGCTCCCAGCGCCGTATCCATCCGCTTAAGAAGGTCGTAAGCGCCGCTGGAGGTTACGTACGCAGCCGCAACATCGAGCTCGGTTAGGTCGCTGCCTTTAGCGATGGTCTCGATAGCGTCCAAGGTGGAGCGCGCCGCTGGCTGCGCGATATAGCCTATTTGGCTCATCCGCGCCTCCCCGCGCGTGAAGAGTTATTCGTTACCCGGACGCTATCTTTCTGCTCTTGAGAGTAAAGCGAGAAGAGCTTTTCTAGACGCTCGGTATCATTCTTGAACCTTCTTCCAATGTAGATACGCTCGATGATTTCATCGTTGCGATCGTGCGCCTCGCGCAAAATAGGATAGTTCTTTTCAAAATGGTCAGGCTCATACATGTCCCCGAGCGTAGCGGGATAGTAACGCTCCCTAGCCAGAAGAATTTGGCTAGCAGATGTGTCTAGATCGGCTTTGTTCTTCTCAGTCAGTACCGGAAACGGAAACGTGTTCCATCCGAGCGTGTTGGAATATCGATAGTCGGTTTTGAGCTTGCCGCAGACCGCGGCAACCCACACCAGATGCAGGCGCGAGGCGATCACAGCCATATTCCACAACGGGGCATCATAGAGCGCGAAGGCGCTGTCCGCGATGACGGCACTCTTATCCAGCAGGCCAACTGGAAGGTAGGGGCGGCGCTCCGAACTAACGCGAGGGACGATGAGGGTGGATTGCCGGGCCGTTCCTTGAATCTGCACGAACCGATACGGGGCTCTGGCGAAGTCGCGGGTCGAGCCAGCCTTGCTTTCCAAACGCATCTGCCGCACGGCCTCCAACCGCCGAGCGATCAGCGGCGAATGTAGCGCTTCTTCGTATTGGTTCGGCTCGATCCAGAGACAATACCGCGTCTTGCCTTGGATGAAATCTTCCGAGCCGAAGAACGGTCGAAGGTAGCTTCTAAAAACTGGATCATCGAAAGCTTCTCCGACCTTCTGTTCGCGGGAAACAATCAAATGTCCGCCATCACGTGGCATGTTGCCGAACAGCATAGGCGCAGAGTTGCGGGGAGGTTCGCGCCTGCTCTCAACAACAAGGTTGGGTCCATCGACAAGGTACGGATTTATGTTGGAACATATCTTCTCGAGCGTTGCCCCGTCAGCGTCGAGTGAATAGAGGCGCTTTCGCCTTCCGGCATTGTTGGATAGGCCAACAACGATCACGATGACGCCCGCGTTGTAGCTGGCGAGGTTGGCCCATTTGAAAGAGGTATGGGCAAACTCGATCTCATGGCCGGTCTTGAAGATTGCAGGCCAGAGAATGGGAACCTGCTGTCCCTGACAAAGAGAATTCGTCGTCACAAAGGCGGATACGGCCTGTGTGTGAGTGCCGTAATCGGCAGCCTTCATCAGCCATGCGGCAACATAATCGAGCGACTTCCAGCCATCAACTCGACTGTCGAAAACCGCGCGTAAGTCATCCTTCTGTTCGTCGGATTGTAATTTGTTTCCGAGATACGGCGGGTTCCCACAGATATACGTCTCCCCACCCTCATTCTCGAAATCGATTTCCGACTGGTGCAGCGGCGTCCGAAACAAATCATCGCCAACCAGCTTCACGCCCGTGCCGGTCGGTGGGCAGATGCTCAGCCAATCGAGGCGAAGCGCGTTGCCGCAAGTGATCCAATTCTCCTGGTCGAGCGGCAGAAACTCGGCCAAAGCCAGCTTCTGCCCGCGATAGAGCACGTCGGCCTGGTACTCGGCGATGATCAGCGCGAGCCGTGCGATCTCGGCCGGGAAGTCGCGGAGTTCGATGCCGCGGAAGTTGGTTAGCGGAATGTCTGAGGCGCGGCCCTGCTCGCCCCGGCGCCGGTTTATCTCCGCCTCGATCTCCCGCATCTGCTTGTACGCGATCACCAGGAAGTTGCCGCTGCCGCAGGCCGGGTCGAACACCCGGATGCGGCTCATCCGGTTGCGAAGATTCAGGAGCTTGCGGGCGTTGTCGGCGGCCTCCTCCAGCTTCTCCCGCAGGTCGTCCAGGAACAGCGGGTTCAGCACCTTCAGAATGTTCGGCACGCTGGTGTAGTGCATGCCAAGCGCGCCGCGCTCCTCGTCGTCGGCGACCGCCTGGATCATCGACCCGAAGATGTCCGGGTTGATCTTCGTCCAGTCGAGCCCGCCGATGTGGAGCAGGTAGGATCGCGCGATCCGGCTGAACCGCGGCACGTCCAAGTTGCCGGAGAAGAGGCCGCCGTTCACGTACGGGAAGGGCCGCGCCCAGTTGCGGATCCCTTCCGCCTCGTGCCGCTCCTTGCGCGTGTTCATCGCGCGGAACAGCTCGTGGATGACCTCGTGCGTGTTGGACGAGTCCCGGTCGCTCATCTTCTCGACCGTCCCCACAAATGGGTAGCTCGGGTGGAAGATGCCCGTGTCCTCCGCGAAGAAGCAGAAGATCAGCCGCGCCATGAAGTGGTTCATGTCCGGTCGGCGCTCGGCCGTCGCCCAATCGGGGTTGTCCTTCAGCAGCTCGACGTAAAGGCGGTTGAGCCGGCTGGTCGCGCGAATGTCGAAGCTCGACTCGCGGACCTGGCGGACGGTGGTGATGCCGGCGAGCGGCAGAAAAAACCCGAAATGGTCGGGGAAGGCCGGGTATTCGCAGGCGACCGTCTCGCCGGTCTCCAGGTCCTCCGCCTCGAACGTCTCGCCGTCGGTGGCGAGGACGTATTTCGCCTTTGCCTTGATGGTCGCCGGGCTGGCTTTCAGCCGAGCGAGCGTCTCGCCGACCGCGCCGGGCCCTGCGACGGCGATGTGGATGTTGTTGGTCTGGAGGACGCCGCCGACATCGGAGCGGTTCGACGCGCCGGTCCGGAGCCGCTTGAGCGTGGTGGCCTTGTTCCCGAATGCCTCCAGAAACGCGAAGGGAAACTCGGCCGCGTCGAACGGGCGCTCGGCTAGCGCGGATACGGCTTCTTCGATCTCAACGGCATTCATTCAACAACCCCCGACGGACCGGCTAACCGCCCCGGCCCGCGACTCGCTCTCGCTCCTCTTGATGACCGTTCCGCTGGTTTGGCTGAGACCCCGCCATAGGTCCAGCGTCAGCTTGCACTGCAACGGGCTGCGGCGCGCGTCACACTCCCAGGCCGAGCGAACGCCCGATCTTCCACTCGATACCGCCACCTTCGCGCATGACGCCAGCGACCTCCCGGCCGAGCTGCTTGTCGACCACCGGACGCCATGGCACGAGCTGAAACTCCATCGCGTTCTCGACCATCGCGAACTTGCCAGACGCGAGCTGTACGGTCCCGGTGTATCTACCACGGACGGCCTCGCCCGACGCGGCGTTGCGAAAGGCGAGTCCGCGCTCTTTCGCCAGGGCCGCTCCGGCGCGCTCCACCTCGGCCTTATGAAGTGCCGGAAGCAGGTCGCGGCGAGCTATGACGCTTCCTTCCGGCGTCCGCGTGGCGTGCCCCTGGCGGACCAGCTCGTTCTTGCGCGCCTCGAAAGCTTCGCTGACCTCCGCGCCAAAGCCATAGGCCGCGAGCGCGACCCGGTTGCGGCTGACGAGCTGGCGATCGATCCAGGTTGCGCCGTCGCTCGCGACCTGCTGTTCCAGGTCGAAGGCGGACAGGACGCGCAGGCTCGCCGCTCGACCTCGGCTCGCTTCGTAGGCCTGAGCGCGATCACTGAAGTCGGCGGGTATGCCCCAGCGGTCGGGGCCGTGGCGCTCCACGATGCGAACGCGGCGGAGCGCCTCCAGCCGGCGGACGTGACTGTCCACAAAGGCATCGGCGTCGGCGCCTGGCGGAAGGCGTATGTCGCCGCTTTCGATGAGTCGCCGGTGCAGGCTCGGGCGGTACTCGCCGATCGTGCTGGACAGCTCGGCAATGGTGCGATCGGCTGGTCGTATGTCGGCGCGCCGGCCCACCTCGACGATACTGCCGATCCGCGCTTCCTTGACCGTCTCAAGGTCGCCGACCTCGACGTGGTGGACTCGCCCGTCCACGCCGTCGATGACCAGCCCGGCACGTTCGGTCTGCTCGTCCAGTAGCCGCTTATCGATCACCCGGCCGATCACCGGTTCTCCGGGCTGGGCCATGTGGACCGCGTAGTCGGCCGTGCTTCGTGCCTCACCTCGCCGCTCCAGCGCGCGATTGATCGCTTTCACGATATCGCCGTGGTCACCCAGCTCGCGCATGGCGGACTCTAGCCGCTCCGACAGCGTCCAGACACCCGTCTCCGCTTCCCGGGCCAGCCCGTAGCGCTGGAGGTGCTGAAGCCGGCCGATGCGGAGCGTTCGGTCGAAATCGGCCCGAACCTGGCTGGCGTCGGGCCGAAGATCGAGCGTGAGGTCACGCGCCTCCTCGATCATCGCGCGGTCGATGCGGGTGAATCGCTCAGCGCTGACCTCGGCCTGGAGCTTCTGCCGCAGCTCCAGGTCGGTCTCCGGCCCCAGCTCCAGCGTGACGCGCTCCTGTGCCCGGAGCCGCAAGCCGTCGGTGATGTAGTCCTGCGCGATGATCAGATCCTTGCCCGCTTCGTCCTTGCCGCGGATCACGACGTGGCTATGCGGGTGGCCGGTGTTGAAGTGATCGACCGCGACCCAATCGAGCTTGGTCCCGAGGTCCGTCTCCATCTGGGCCATCACGTCGCGGGTGAAGCCGCGCAGGTCCTCCAGCCGGTCGCCGTCCTCGGGCGCGATGATGAAGCGGAACGAGTGCCGGTCGCCTTCGCCGCGCTCGGCGAAGGCGCTCCGGTCGGCCTGGTCGGTCTCCGGTCCGTAGAGCTGGCCGCGTCCGCCGTCGCGCGTGGTGCCGTCCCGCTCCAGGTAGCGCAGGTGCGCGCCCGCCGCGCCGGAGCCGAGCTTGTGGCGGACGATTCGGGCCTTCACCACGACCCTGCGCTGACGGACTCCGCCCTGCGCCGACTGTCGCTTCAACGCGTCGGCGACCTTCTGCCCGCGCCCGATCCGTGAGCATCGCCCCTTCTTCGGAGCGCCGCCCCGTCGCGGGCCGCTCCGCATCTGCGCCGATTTGACCGGGCCGCCGTTCGCCTTGGCCGCTGCGCGAAGCACCTGATTGAGGAAACTTGGGCTTCGCGCGGTCGTGCGCGCGCCCGTATCGCGGATGCGGCCAGGACGAAGGCGAAGCTGGTCGGAGTCGGAGCGCGGCATGTGCAAACGGTGACGTGGCACCCCGCTCCCCGCAAGATTACTTGAGGGTTTGTCGCAGGTTAGCGTGCAAAGACCGGGGTCGGCTGGTGTCACGCACCGTGCGAAAGTGCAAAACTCGCCCAAAAACAATGTGCAGACAAATACTTAAGGGCAAACGGCAGTTTGCTTTAATCTTGCCCTCAATCTGATCCCGCCTTTCACCGCCGATCCTACTACTCCGGGCCTTCTAGCGATGATCTGCCTTACCCTTGCTCTATGCTGAAGGTCCAACGGTTGCGCGTAGCCAATCATCACTTCGGTGGCCGTTGCGCTGCAAGCCGAGCGTTGGCCGATGGCGCCTTCGCTGACGCGACCAGCGCATCCCAATCGTCGGGTGGGTTGCCAGCCTTCAGCATTTTGGCGAACACGACGTAGGCGTCCGTTCGGCTTCCGTAAGCGCGCTTGGTCTGCTCGTCATTGACCCAGGCGAGCACGATCACTCTGGCGGTCGAGCTGAAGCGGAAGAACAGCCGGTATTGCTGGTAGAACTTCGCGCGCCGCCAGTGTTTGCGCGCCTGGCCGAGCGTCTCCCCCTGCTCAAAGCGCTTGTGCGTGGGGTCAGCCGGGATGTCCTTAAACGCCAGCTTCAGCACCGCCGCAAGCATCTTCGCGTCGCGGCCGGAGCGGTAGCCATTGGGGTCTTTCTCGCGCGCCCGCTCGACCGCAGCCGTGAGCACTTCAAGCTGATCGAGGAACAGCGGGTGCGCCCAGACCTCCCAGTCGCCGACCTTCACGGCTGGCGCTCAGAGCGCCGCGTCGAGGTCGATCTCGACGCCGTCGACCAGCTCGCGGCCGCGCTGAACGAGGGCGTCCGGCACGCGCTGAAGCCGCTGCGGGTTCGTCGCAATGTCGCGCTCCAGCAGGTCGAGGAAACCGCTCAGCGCTGGATCATCGCCCTCCCGCTCGGGGTGGCGACGGACCACGACCTCCTCGCCGCGCACTTCATAGGCGAGCGTATCGCCACGCCGTAAGCCGAGCGCCTCGCGCACGCCCTTCGGGATTGTGGTCTGAAACCGCTCGGTGAGGGAGCTCTGGATCATGTTCGCCTCTCGGAAGAGAGGTAATGCAAATGCATTGTGGGTTCAACCCGAATCGGTCGCGCTCTGGCGTAGTGGGCTAGCGAGCCCCGTCGCGGAGCGTCGCGGCGGATGCATTCGGCTGGCTCAACCCCGTCTTAAACCCCGTCTTAAAATGAAAACGAGCCATTTTGGGCCGATCCGGACCAAACCGCATCAGCCTAAGTTATTGCTGTAGAACGGGAAAAATGGCGCGCCCGGAACGATTCGAACGTCCGACCCTCAGATTCGTAGGGCGATAAAGCGCTTTCCAGCAACGTCCCAGAACGTCTCTTTCTGGTGCGAAAACAACAACTTGCTTGTTCCGTGCGTTCCCTGTATGTTCTAGGGTATCAGCACCCATTTGTTACCTAAGGTAACAGCGTGGCCGCCGGAACAGACCAGGATCATAGCTATGCCCAGCAAAGCTGTAGGTCTCACGGATGCAAAAATCCGAGGCCTAACCCCGCCCCCGTCCGGCCAAACGGAACTTTCCGATCAACTCGTAAACGGACTTCGCGTTCGCGTTGGCGCCTCAGGAGGCAAAACCTTCATCCTGCGCAAGCGCGTTGGAGGCTCTGTCCGAAACGTTACCTTAGGCCGCTTCTCGGATGCGTTTACGCTCGCCGACGCCCGCAAGAAGGCTCGATCGCTGCTGATCGATCTGGAGTCCGGAAAGGGATTGCCGCAACCGGCCGCTAGCACTGGTGGCGCTGTAGGACGCCTCACCTTCTCCGTTCTCTGGACACAATACCTAGAACGCGCCGTTCGCGGGAAGAAAAAGAGTGCGTCTGAAATTGAGCGCATCGGCAAGAAGTTCATCCTTCCTCGGTTTGGCGATCGGCTTGCCGACACGATCACCCGCTCGGAGGTGACCGCGCTGGTCGAAGACATCACCTACCGGGATGCGAACAACCCCACGCCAAGAGCGGGGTTGGGAGTGCACCAACAGCTGAGCTCATTCTTCACCTGGGCCATGCCGAAGCTGGAAAAGCTTCCAGCCAACCCCTGTCGCGATGCGGGCCGCCCTCTCCTCCCGAAAGCTAGGGACCGCTTCCTCTCCGATGCAGAAGTCCGCGTTTTCTGGCAGGCGTGCGACGCGATGGGCTGGCCGTTTGGCCCGGGGTTCAAGCTGCTCCTCTTGACGGGTCAACGTCGCGGTGAGGTGTTCGACGCGGCCCGTTCCGAGTTCGATGGCGACACTTGGGTCATCCCGGCCGCTCGCGCAAAGAACGGTAAGGCCCACATCGTGCCGCTTACCAAGGCTGCCAGAGCATTGATCGACACACTTCCAGTGATGGACGGCTCAAGCAAACTCTTTCCTGTCGCAGGTAATCCCGACGCTTCGGTAAACGGCTTCAGCAAAGGGCATCCGCGCCTGCTCCGAGAGATGGCCAAAATTATGAAGATAGACGCTGTGGACCACTTCATCCTGCATGATCTGCGACGCACGGTCGCGACAGGCATGCAGCGCCTCGGAGTCCCTATGCCTGTTACCGAAGCCGTGCTGAATCACATCAGCGGCTCCCGATCAGGTATTGCCGGCGTTTATCAGCGCTACGATTACCAGCGGGAGAAGCGAGAGGCCCTGGAGAGCTGGAGCACCGAGGTCGAACGGATTGTGGGCGTGCTAACGCCGAGCTGACCTTCGCGACACTGTACTTGAAGCGGCGGACTGCCTGTCCTTGACCAGTGTTCCCACGATTTAGAAAACTATCCCGCCGTGCGATCAGAGATCAAGGAGGCCGTGTGGGTCGATCATGCCGCAGCCATCGCCCTGCCTTTAGCCCCTTTGACCCGCGACCAAATCCTGCCCTATTTCGCGCGCTCTGATCCGCTTTCCCAATCAACGATCCCGATCGGGAAGGGACCGCAAACCTTTGGATGTCATTCCTCCCCAACCGTACCAGTCATCAGCGGCGCATTCTCCGACTGAGCTGCCCCCTTCTGAGTGGTCCATCGACTATGACAGTCTGGACCAAGGAAGGGACGAGAAATGCCTGCCATGAAGCACAAGCCCGAGGAGATCATTGGGAAGTTGCGTGAGGTGGA
>Ga0310345_10000295_pt1 | contig 86027 bp, 68 predicted proteins | sample HC15DNA20500_MG_FD_204667 | JGI IMG/M metagenome (GOLD analysis project Ga0310345, IMG submission 204667) | Marine microbial communities from station ALOHA, North Pacific Subtropical Gyre - HC15-DNA-20-500_MG | ecosystem: Environmental > Aquatic > Marine > Oceanic | place: Pacific Ocean: North... | reverse complement strand
CTCAGGCTGCGCATCCCCTGCCTCCTCTTGGCTGAGTCTCGACAACCCAACCTTGAGGCGCGCAGGGGGTGCGCGCTGCCATTCAGGCGCCTCGCGCACCCACGACTACGTTAGGAGAGCCTTCTTTTTTGTGGGTTTCGGTCTTTTGGGCTCTCGCCAAGGCGCGAAGGCGCAAAGATGTTCGGGGCGGCGGGGTGGAGGCTCGCCGGCTCGGGGCCTCACTGCCGACGGGGTGGCGGCTGTCTATTTGGCTCTCGCAGAGGCGCGGAGGCGCAGAGGTCGGACTGGCAGCGGGGTGGAGGCTCGCCGGCTGGGTCCTGACTGCTGGCGGGCGGGCGGCTGTCTATTTGGCTCTCGCCAAGGCGCGAAGGCGCAAGATGTTCGGGGCGGCGGGGTGGTGACTCGCCGGCTTGGACCATGACTGCCGACGGGGTGGCGGCTGTCTATTTGGCTCTCGCAGAGGCGCAGAGGCGCAGAGGGGGAGCTGGCGGCGGGGTGGTGACTCGCCGGCTTGGACATGACTGCCGGCGGGGTGGTGGCTGTCTATTTGGCTCTCGCAGAGGCGCAGAGGCGCAGGGAGCTGGCGGCGGGGTGGTGACTCGCCGGCTCGGACCTGACTGCCGCGCGTGCACGCGGTCCTCACCGAGACCCTCCGCCTCGCCGCCACTTCCCTCCTCGTCGCCTTGGGCTCGCCCGTGTCCCTGCCCGTGCCCGTGCCCTTGCCCGCGCGCAGGCCGCGCGCAGGCGGGCCTCGAACGAGAAGCACCCGCCGCCTGCCGCACCGCCGTACCCCGCGCGGCTCAGCAGTCAGGTACCCGGCGGCCAGCCACCATCCCGCCGCCCTCTGCGCCTCTGCGCCTCTGCGAGAAATAATTTGTCCCCCGCAGCCCCAAGAAACGAGGCAGCCAGGCACCCGGCGGCCAGTCACCATCCCGCGGCCCCAGAACATCTTTGCGCCTTGGCGCCTTTGCGAGAGCCCACCAGAAGCATCCGCAGCCCTCCAAGGAAGCAACACGAGCTGCACCGCCGTACACCCCGCGGCTGGGCAGTCAGGCACCCGGCGGCCGGTCACCATCCCGCCGCCCCTCTGCGCCTCTGCGCCTCTGCGAGAAACAACTTGCCCCGCAGCCCACCCGAAGAAAGACAGCCAGGCACGCGGCGGCCAGCCACCATCCCGCGGCCCCAGAACATCTTTGCGCCTTTGCGCCTTTGCGAGAGCCCATCAGCAGCATCCGCAGCCCTCCAAGGGAGCGACACGAGCTGCACCCCAGTACACCGCGCAGGTGGGCAGTGAGGCACCCGGCGGCCGGTCACCATCCCGCCGCCCCTCTGCGCCTCTGCGCCTCTGCGAGAAATAACTTGCCTCCCGCAGCTCCCCAGAAGAAAGACAGCCAGGCACCCGGCGGCCAGCCACCATCCCGTCGCCCACCCAACATCTTTGCGCCTTCGCGCCTTGGCGAGAGCCCATCAGAAACATCCGCAGCCCTCCAAGGGAGCGACATGAAGGCGGGGCTTCGATAGCATCCGGCGCGTGAGCGCGGACATCGCGATCGTGCTGAGCGGCGGGGGCGCCCGCGGCGCCTACGAGGCGGGCGTCGTGGCCGGCATCGTCGACGTGCTCTCCGAGCGCAAGCCGCGCCGCGCGCCGTTCTCGATCTTCACCGGCACCTCCGTGGGCGCGATCAACGCGGCGTGGCTCGCGGCGCACGCGGACCGGCCGGACATGGACGTCGAGGGGCTGCTCGCGCACTGGCGCGAGCTCGACCTCGGTCGACACCTGTCGCTCGACCCGCTGCGGTTCCTCGCGGGGCCGCGGCTCGGTCGAAGGCTGGCGCGGTGGCGTGGGGAGGGCGACGAGCGCTGGGGGCGATCGCTGCTCGACCCGCGGGCGCTCGAGGAACTGGTGGAGCGGGCGGTGCCCTACGACCGCCTCCATCGCAACGTCGACCGCGGCGACGTGCACGCGCTGATGGTCGCCGCGCTCGAGATCAGCACCGCGCGCACCACCGTCTTCGCCGAGCTCGCGCCGGACGCCCGCTTCGTGCCCTCCAAGGACCCGCGACGCATCGGCCGGGAGGCGCGGATCGACGCGCGGCACGTGCTCGCCTCGGCCGCGATCCCGCTGCTCTTCCCGTCACGGCGGATCGGCGACCGCTACTACGCCGACGGCGGCGTCCGCTTCAACACGCCGATCGCCCCGGCGATCCGCAGCGGCGCCGACAAGCTGGTGGTGATCTCGCTCCTCTACCCGATGGCGAGCCACGCGCCGCCGGGCAGCCCCGAGGCCGAGGCTCACGTCGCCGCCTACCCGAGCCCGGTGTTCCTGCTCGGCAAGGTGCTCAACGCCCTGCTGCTCGACCCGGTGGCCTACGACCTCCAGGTGCTGGAGCGGCTCAACACCCTGCTGCACACCCTGCAGGAGGCGCTCGAGCCGCACGAGATGGAGCGCGTCCGCGACGTGCTGACCCAGACCCGGGGCGTGCCCTACCGCGAGCTGTCGACCCTGGTCTTCCGCCCGTCCCAGAACATCGGCCGCCTGGCCCACGACCACGCGGCCCAGGCGCCGGCCCGGGACGTCTCGAGCTTCCTGGTGCGGCAGCTGGCCGACCTGGGCGCCGACCTCGACGCCGACCTGCTCAGCTTCATCCTCTTCGACGGCCGCTTCGCGTCCGCCCTCAGCGAGCTCGGCCGCCACGACGCCCACGCCCGGGCCCCCGAGATCGACGCGTTCTTTCACGACGCCGTGAACGGAACGTGACGCCGACGTCCATCCCGCCACGACCCAGAAGTGGGACATTCGATCGCGGTCGGAGAGCGCGGATGAGCCCGATCGCCACGATCGATGTCTGAATGTCGATAACTTTTGTGTGGAATCGACGAACGCCTCGAAATCGCTCCACTTTCTCCATTCCCACAGGTTGTGCACAAGCTGTGTGCAAAGGATGCGCACAACGTGTGGGCGGAGGAGGGAGACGGTAGGACAGATCGTCCAGATCTCGCGACGTTACCGGTGGTAGTCCGTGACCGGGGTGTCACACGGCCAGGATGCTACGGGGCTTGTTGCCCCAGCCGCTCACTCGGCCGGCGGCGGGGGCGCCTCGTCCTTGCGTCGCAGGGGCACCAGCTCGCCCTGCATCTGCTGGGCCTCGTCGGGGGCGGCGGCGTCGCTGTGGCAGGCGGCCTTCGCGCCGACGCTCGCGCCCATGCGCCCGCGGGTCTTGCTGGCGAGCTTGTGGAGGACCTCAGGGGGGAGGTTGCCGCGCTGCTCGAGGATGGCCCGCTGCTCGGGGGTGAGCGCCGGGCTCTTCATCACCTTCTCGCGCTGGAAGCCCTCGGCCTTGCCGCTCTCGAGCTCCATGATCTCCTTGCTGATCCGCACGGAGCACCAGTCGTGCCCGCACATCGCGCAGAAGTCGGTGTCGACGTCGAGGTCCTCGTCGTGCATCGCCCGCGCGAAGTCGCCGTCGAAGCTCAGCTCGAAGTGCTTCTCCCAGTTGAGCGCGGCGCGCGCCTTGGTGAGGTCATCGTCCCAGTCGCGGGCGCCGGGAATGCCGAGCGCCACGTCGGCGGAGTGGGCCGCGATCTTGTAGGCGACGCAGCCCTGCTTCACGTCGTCCCGCTTGGGCAGGCCGACGTGCTCCTTGGGCGTGACGTAGCAGAGCATCGAGGCGCCGTGATACGCGGCCGCGGTCGCGCCGATGCAGCTGGTGATGTGGTCGTAGCCGGGGAAGACGTCGGTCACGAGCGGCCCGAGCACGTAGAAGGGCGCGCCGTGACAGAGGCGGCGCTGCAGCTTCATGTTGAACTCGATCTGATCGAAGGGGACGTGCCCCGGCCCCTCGACCATGACCTGACAGCCCTTGCGCCACGCGCGCTCGGTCAGCTCACCGAGGACCGCCAGCTCCGCCAGCTGCGCGCGGTCGGAGGCGTCGGCGAGCCCGCCCGGACGCAGCCCGTCGCCGAGCGAGAAGCTCACGTCGTAGCGCCGCATCACGTCGCAGATGCGATCGAAGGCGGTGTAGGTCGGGTTCTGCTTGCCGTGGACCAGCATCCACTTGGCGAGGAGCGAGCCGCCGCGGCTGACGATGCCGATCAGGCGCTTCTTCACGAACTGGAGGTGCTCGCGGAGCACGCCGGCGTGAATGGTGAAGTAGTCGACGCCCTGCTTCGCCTGGTGCTCGAGCGTCTCGAGGATGACCTCCTCGTCGAGCGCCTCGATCGAGCGATCGATGATCATCGAGTAGATCGGCACCGTGCCGATCGGCACCGTGCTGTTCTGGATGATCGCCTCGCGGCAGGCGTCGAGGTCGCCGCCGGTCGAGAGATCCATGACGGTGTCGGCGCCCCAGCGGGTCGCCCACCGCATCTTCTCGACCTCCTCGTCGGTGCCGCTCGAGACCGGGGACGCGCCGAGGTTGGCGTTGACCTTGGTCAGGCTGGCCCGCCCGATCGCCATCGCGTCGAGCTGATGGCCGAGGTGCACCTTGTTGGCGGGGATGATCAGCCGACCCGCGGCGATCTCGTCCCGCACCTGCTCGGCGGTGAGGTGCTTCTCCTTCTCGGCGACGCGCTTCATCTCGGGCGTGATGACGCCGAGGCGGGCGTGCTCGAGCTGGGTGATCGGCTCGAAGCCCTCGGGCGCGATCGCGAAGCCGGTCTCCGGGTCGCGCGTCCAGTCGTCGGGCAGGAAGTCCCAGGCCGTCTTCTCGCTCGGCGCCGGCATGCCGGGCGTGTCGGGCGACGAGAAGGACAGCGGCCCCCCGACGTCGGCCCGGTTGGCGAACGAGCCCGGGCTCGTGCCCTCGGCCTGGGTGGACGGATTGTGGGCGCCGCGGAGCGGCAGCGCGTACGGCAGTTTCTCGGTCATGGGCGAATCCTCGTTTCTGGATTGCCCGGCGGAACAGGACAGCTTCGCTTCCCTACGCCGGCATTGTCCGGATCAGGTTCCACGGGTGCTTCTCAGCGACGTGCGTCGCGCCCCGAGCGAACGGCCGTGGACCCTAGCCTCTTTGCCGGGCGAGATCACGCGGATCCGTCTTTCGGGCCCCTCACCGACGGGCTGCTATGCTCCCGGCCCCCATGAGCATCTCGATTCTGCCGTACGACCGGGAGCACGACGTCGTCATCATCGGGAGCGGCCCCGGTGGCGAGGGCGCCGCGATGCGGAGCGCCAAGGAAGGCAAGTCCGTCGTGATCGTCGAGCGCCACCCGCAGGTCGGCGGCGGCTGCACGCACTGGGCGACCATCCCGTCCAAGGCCCTCAAGCACTCCGTGCAGACCGTCACCGAGTTCCGTCGCTCCAGCCTCTTCGCCGAGGTGAGCGACCGCGTGCGCTTCACGTTCCCGCAGCTCCTCCGCGCGGCCGACCGCGTGATCCGGAAGCAGGTCGCGATGCGCCGCGACTTCTACCTCCGGAACCACGTCTCGGTGGTGCACGGCTTCGCCCGCTTCGTCGACGAGAGCACCATCGAGGTCGACGCCGGCGAGGGCGTGAAGCGCAAGATCCACGGCAAGCACTTCGTGATCGCCACCGGCGCGCGGCCCTACCACCCGCCGAACGTCGACTTCGCGCACCCGCGCATCCGCGACAGCGACACGATCCTGAAGCTCGACCACACGCCCGACTCGATCACGATCTACGGCGCGGGCGTCATCGGCTGCGAGTACGCGTCCATCTTCCGCAACCTCGGCGTGAAGGTGAACCTCATCAACAGCCGCGACAAGCTCCTGAGCTTCCTCGACGACGAGATCATCGACGCCCTCGCCTATCACCTGCGCGATCAGGGCGTCGTGATCCGGCACAACGAGGAGTACGACGCGGTCGAGCCGGTGGGCGACGGGGTCATCACCCACCTCAAGAGCGGCAAGAAGATCAAGAGCGACATCGTGCTCTGGGCGCAGGGGCGCACCGGCAACACCGACGGGATGAACCTCGAGCGGCTGGGCATCTCGCCCAACTCGCGCGGGCAGCTCGACATCGACGACCACTTCCGGGTCGCCGGCGCCGAGAACATCTACGCGGTGGGCGACGTGGTGGGCTACCCCAGCCTCGCCAGCGCCAGCTACGACCAGGGCCGCTTCGCGGCCGCGCACATCATGGACGAGACCTCGAGCAAGCGGCTCGTCGAGGACATCCCGACCGGCATCTACACGGCGCCGGAGATCAGCAGCGTCGGCCGCACCGAGCGCGAGCTCACCGCGGAGGGCGTGCCCTACGAGGTCGGCCACTCGCTGTTCCGCAGCCTCGCGCGCGCGCAGATCACCGGCAACACGGTGGGCATGCTGAAGATCCTCTTCCACCGCGAGTCGCTCGAGATCCTCGGCATCCACTGCTTCGGCGATCAGGCCGCCGAGATCGTGCACATCGGTCAGGCCATCATGGCCCAGCCGGGCGAGGCCAACACGATCGAATACTTCGTGGACACGACCTTCAACTACCCCACGATGGCCGAGGCCTACCGCGTGGCCGCGCTCAACGGGCTCAATCGACTCTGCTAGAGTCGGCTCGAGGGGGAGCCGATGAAGGGAGACCGGGGGAACTGGGGCCTCTACGCGCTCTTGGCGCTGGGGGTCGCGATGGTCGTGGGCGGGTTCGTCGTCGAGCAGCTGCCGGAGCTCCCCGAGGCCCAGCCGGTCGCGGATTCGTTCACGCCGCCGCCGACCACCCCGCTCACGCCCGCTCCCGCCGCGCCGTCCCCCGCCGAGCCCGCGCCGGCCGCGCCCCCGCGCCACGACGAAGAGGTCACCCTCGTGTGGAACGCCGAGGTCGTCGGGGGTGATCGCCTCGCCGCCGGCACGCCGTGCGCCCTGGCCCTGCGGGTCGCGCGGCGGCTGGCCGGGCCTCAGGCCATGCGGGCGATGATCGACTGCGACGCCGAGCGGGTGTTCGACGGCGACGTGGTCCGGCAGGAGCTCTGGGAGGTCCCGCTCGACGGGGTCTCCTTCGCCCACCGCGCGGACGTGTCGGCCGTCCGGGTGACCAACGCCGGCCGCGTCACCCTCGAGGGCCATACCGCCGAGCACCGCGCGCGGGTGATCGGGCCGCGCGGGGTCGTCGAGCTCTACGTCGACGATCTCTCGAGCGCGCGGGCGATGGACCCGCTCTGGACCGCGAACGAAGGCCGCAGCGGCGAGGTCCAGCGTCCGCTCCGGCGGCTGGCGGTCCCCCTCTCGATCGAAGGCGACGCGCCCCCGGCGGTCCGCGCGGCGCAGGCCTCGGGGCTGCGACCGGCGCCCGGCGCGCCCCGGTGCGAGCTCTTCGGCGGGCCGGTCCCGAACGATCAGGTGTTCAATTGCCGGCTCGTCGTGCGCTGCGGCGACACGCTCCTCTACGGCGCCGGCAGCAGCGGCTACAACCGTTGCGAGGTCGAGGGGGGCTCCATCGTGGGCGCGATCGACGAGGGCACCTCCCCGGTCGACACCGACGCGGCGGTCACCCTGAACGTCGAGGCTCGGATCCTGCGCGTGAGCGACGAGAAGGACGGCGCGTCGTTCTCCGCGATGTTCGCGCTGGCCTACGATCCCGGGTGCGATCTCGGGGGCCAGTGGACCGGCGCGGCGCTGGCCCGGAGCGGAGCCGCGCTCACCTGGCGTCTGACCGCCGACCCCGACGCGGACTCCGCCTCGCTGGTGAGCACCGGCGGCGGCATCGCGAACGGCGAGCGCCAGGTCACCGCCTCCCTCGACTGCGACGCGGGCCAGGTGGTGCTCGACACCCGCTCGGCGAGCCTCCCCGAGCTCTCGCTGGCGCGCTACACGCTCACCTTCGGCCCCTCGTTCCGCACCCTCTCGGGCGGCTGGCGCGCGGGCGCGGACGACGCCGGCGCCCTCTGGGGCCAGCGCCGCTGAAGGTCTCGAGCGCTCAGCCGATGCGGGAGCGGGTGCGGACCGCGCCCCAGTCGAAGACCGGGTTGAGCGCCTTCGCGTAGCGCACCACGGGGACCGCTCGCTCGCCAAAGGGATCCCAGCGGCGGGCGCCGTCGAGGCGCATGCCGGCGCGCTCGTAGAACCGCCGCGCCCGCTCGTTGCGCGCGAGCACCCAGACCACGCTCCAGTGGCAGCGGTGCCGGGCCAGCTCCTCGAACGCGCTGCTCAGCAGCTCGCCGCCGTGGCCCTGCCCGACGAGCTCCGGCGCGAGGTAGAGCATGTAGACCTCGCCCGCGTAGCCCAGCCAGCTCGGGTCGTCCTTGAGCGGGCCGAAGGTGACGAAGCCGCGGACGCGACCGCCGTGCTCGAGCACGCGGATCGACTCGTCCATCTCTCCGGCCGCGAGGCGCCGCCACCAGCGCGCGGCCAGCTCGTCCTCCCGCAGCCGCGACAGATACGTGTCGGGGAGCAGACCGGTGTAGGCCCAGCGCCAGCTCTCGAGGTGCACCCTCGCCAGCGCGTCGGCGTCTCCGCCGTGAGCCGCTCTCACCGTCGCGTCCACGGTCCAAGCGTGGCACGTGTTCCGGGACGGAAAAAGGTCGCGCGTTCGATCCGCCCCGCGGATCACGCCTCTTCGGTCAGCGTCCGGACGACGACGCTGGCGGCCGCGAGGCCGAACGCGCCGGTGACGAACGAGGCCGAGCCGTCGATGCGCGCCCGCTTCTCGCAGGTGTGCAGGCCGTTGTCCTTGTTCGGGCATACGCAGACGAAGCCCTTGCCCTCGTCGTAGGACACGGGCGCCGGCTCGCGCGGGGTCTCGGTGCTGAAGACCGCGGGCACGCCGACCGGCTGACCGGGCTGCACGTCGAGCCCGTGCTCGCGCCGGAGGATCTTGCGCAGCGCGCGCGCGAACGGGTCGCGCTGGGTGTCGGCGAGATCGGCCACCCGGATGAGCGTCGGGTCCATGCGGGCCGCCGCGCCCATGCTCGAGACGAGCGGGATGCCGCGCCGCAGGCACGTGGCCACGAGGTGCGCCTTGGCGGTGAGGTTGTCGATCGCGTCGACCACGAAGTCGACCTGACCGTCGAGCAGGGTCTCGCTCGCGCTCGCCTCGTAGAACCGGGGCACCGCGGTGACCGTCGCGCTCGGGTTCACCAGGCGCAGCCGCTCGGCCATCACCTCGACCTTCGACTTGCCGATGTTGCCGCGCAGCGCGTGCAGCTGCCGGTTGGCGTTGGTGACGCAGACGTCGTCGAAGTCGATCAGGACCAGCTCGCCGACCGCGGACCGCGCGAGCGACTCGGCGGCGAAGGAGCCCACGCCCCCGACGCCGACCACGAGCACGCGCGCCGACATCAGGCGATGGAGGCCGGGCTCGGTGAAGAGGCGCGCCGCCCGGTCGAAGCGGCGGTGGGTGCGGTAGCGGGCGCTGACCTGGGGCGCTTCGTCCACCGCGGCCGCGCCCTCGGCGATCATCGGCAAGGGCATGGCGAGGGGGATAGCACCGGTCCGCGGCGCGCGCTCAAGCCGAGGTCGGCCAGGGGAGCCCGCGGGCCCGCCACACGTCGCGGAGGAGGTCCGGCCGGTCGGTCATCACGCCGTCCACCCCGAGGTCGAGCAGGCGGTGCATCTCGGCCGGCTCGTCGATGGTCCAGACGTGCACGTGGAGGCCGTGCGCGTGGGCCGCGTCGACGAACGCGCGGTCGACCACCGTCAGCCCCGCCTCGGACGCCGGCACCTGGAGCGCGTCGAAGGGGTAGCGATCGAAGCGGCCCAGCCCGGTGCGCACGCCGAGCCAGAAGCGCAGCACGCCCCGGACGCCGGGCGAGGTCGGGAGGCGCCGCGCGCGCAGCCGCCGGAAGCGGTGCACCAGCGGATCGTGCGCGGCCGCGACCAGCACCCGGTCGAGCGCGTCGAGCCGCTCGAGCTCGCGCCAGAGCGCGCCCTCCATCGCCGGCGTGCGCTGCTTGATCTCCACGTTGAGCCGCAGCTCCGGGTGGAGCGCGAGCGCCTCCTCCAGGGTCGGCACCTCGCAGCCGGGCGCCCCCCGGAAGGGGAAGGTCCGTCCGTCGAGGGTGAAGCGGTGCCCGGCGTCGAGCGACTTGAGCTCGGCGAGGGTGAGCTCCCGGACGAGCCCACGGCCGTTGGTGGTGCGCTCCAGCGTCGGATCGTGGAAGCAGACGACGTGGCCGTCGCGGGTGAGGTGGAGATCGGTCTCGATGTACCGGAACCCCAGCGCGACGGCGCCGCGGAACGAGGTGAGCGTGTTCTCCGGCCAGAGCAGGGCGCCTCCGCGGTGGGCGAAGGCGATCGGCGAGGGGTCGAGGTAGCCCACGGCGGCGCGAGGGTGGCACGCGCGCTGCTAAGCGGGAAGGCATGACCTCGAATCGTGGCGCCGAGCGCCGAGACCTCACCGTGACCGAGCTCGCTTTCTTCGTGATTCCGGGAGCTTTGACCGTCGCCTACTGGGCGGCCACCTTCGCCTGACCCTCCCTCCAGCGCCTCCGGGCGCAGCGATCTCGCCGCGGCGAAAATGCTGCGCTGCTAAGGTGCGCCGATGAGCGAGCGCTGCTGGTGGGCGGGCGACGATCCGCAGTACCGGGCCTACCACGACGACGAGTGGGGCCGCCCGGTGGCGGACGACGTGCGGCTCTACGAGAAGCTCTGCCTCGAAGGCTTCCAGAGCGGGCTCAGCTGGCTGACGATCCTGCGCAAGCGCGAGGCGTTCCGTCGGGCCTTCGCCGGCTTCGATCCGGAGCGCGTCGCCCGCTTCGGCGATCGGGACGTCGCGCGCCTGCTCGAGGACGCCGCGATCGTGCGTCACCGCGGCAAGATCGAGGCGGCCATTCACAACGCCTCCCGCGTCCTCGAGGTGCGGCGCGAGCGCGGCTCCCTGGCCGCGTGGATCTGGGGTTTCGAGCCGCCGCCCGAGGAGCGGCCGCCGCGCGTGACGCGGAGCGTGCTCGCCGAGAACCCGACGACCGCCGCGTCGAAGCGGCTCGCCAAGGCGCTGAAGGCGCGCGGCTTCCGCTTCGTCGGCCCCACCACCGCCTACGCCTTCATGCAGGCGATGGGCCTGGTGAACGACCACGTCGAGCGCTGCCCGACGCGCGCCGAGGTCGAACGCGAGCGCGCGGCCTTCGAGCGGCCGACTGCGTAGCTCATCCAGAGACGCCACGTGGTACGAATGACTACGTGGGCGTCCCGTCGTCCGAGAGCACCCTGGCGCGTCGGGCCCTCTGGCTCGTAGGCGCGTACCTGGTCGCCCAGACCGTCGCGACCGCCTACACCCAGGCCGCCCTCTGGGACTTCGAGGCGCTGCAGGAGGATCTCTACGACCAGGCGTGGCGCCTCGAGCTCGCGCTTCGAGCGTCGCACGGCGAGTGGTCGGGGCGCGACTTCGACTATCCGCGCGGTCCGCTCTGGCAGGGGGTGGCGTACCTCGCGTCCCTCCTGTCGTCGGGCTGGGCCGCGGGGACCCTCGCCTGGATCTACCTGCTGTTCCACGCGGCCAGCCTCGCGATCGCCGCGACGGCGACCCTCCGCTTCGTGCCGTCGGGGTGGGCGCGAGTGGGCGCGCTCGCGGCGCTGGCGACGCTCACGAACGGCTCGGGGCCCGCCACTTTTCGCGCGGTGCTGTCCCTCGGGATCGTCCTCGCGTACGCCCCGCCCGAGAGCGCGGTGCGCGACGCCCCTCGACGGCGATGGGTGTTCGCTGGCGTCGCCGCGGCCGCCACCCTGGGCGCGCTCTTGCTCTCGTTCGACCGGGCGAGCGTCGCGGCGCTCTCCTTCGCCGGGGTGTTCGTGGTCGAGGTCATCGTCCGAGCGCGCCACCGCGACGAGCCGCTCGAGGCGGTCCGTCGCCCCGCGCGCTTCGTCGCCTGTCTGGCGTTGGGCGCCGCCCTGGTGATCGCCGTGGGCGCGTGGCTCGGGTTCCACCCGCTCGACTACCTCGAGGGGCAGCGGCGGTTGGCGAGCGCCTACGCCGCCAACATGGTGAGCAGCTGGGAGGTCGACGTCCCGCCGTCGAACGTGATCGCCCTCGTGGTCGCCGGAGGCGCGCTGATCGCGCCCTCGATCACGCGCGCTGGATCCGCGGACCGGAGCGCCGCCGTCTGGTTGGGGGGCGCGCTCCCCGCGGCGGCGTTCGGGCTCATCCGGAGCGACGCCGGGCACGTGTTCATGGCCATCCTCCCCGCCCTGGGCGTGCTGGTCCTCGTCGCGGCCGGCGCCGGGCAGGGCCGCTCCTGGACGCGGCTCGGCGCGGGGGTGGTCGCGGCCGCCGCGATGCTCGGGTGGTTCGGCACCTACCCGGCCGCGTTCAGCCAGAGCCCCACGGTGTTCGCCGACGCCTTCCGCGTGGCGACCGGCCTGAAGCGAGCCGACCGCGGCTTCTCCACCGACCACCGGGTGGCGGCGCGGTGGGCGTGGGGGGAGCGACGACGGGGCGCTCGCTGCGTGGGGATGTCTCCGCACCTGACCGTCGCGCACGCGCTCTCCGGCCTCCGAGGGCCGACCGAGCTCGCGATGCGGTGGACCCCCGACATGCAAGCCGAGCTCGCCCGCGACGTGGAGCGCTGGGACTGCGAGCGGTTCCTCTACTACGCCGGCACGATCGACGAGCCCGGCGAGAGCTGGTTCTTCGGCGAGGACTTCGTCGCCCTCGCGGAGCAGCATCGGGCGCGACGCCGGCTCGGCTTCGCGCTCTTCGAGCTCGAGCGACGAGAGAGCCGCGAGCAGGCGCGGCGCGCGCCCATCGACGTCCCCGAGCCGCAGGCGAGCGAGCTGACGCTGCCGGCAGACCTCGTCCTGCCTCTCTCTCCTCCGGTGAGCGGCGAAGAGCTGGTGAGGCTCGCGTACGTGCTCGACTTCCCGCGCTGGCGGACGTTCGCCGGAGGGCAGCCGCGCATCGACTACCGCTTCGAGACCGACGGCGCTCCGGTCACCGGCTGGAAGCAGATGCACCACATGGAGGTCGGGCGCCCGAGCGTCGTCTTCCTGAGCCCGGATCCCGACACCGCCGAGCTGCGGTGGATCGCTGGGATCCCCAGGGCGGGAGAGCCGCGTCGCGCGTCTTCGCTGCGGCTCCGGGTGACCGGGCCCGGGGTCTTCGCGCCCGACGCGGTGTCGCTCGAGGTTCGGTCGCTCGAGCGACTCTCGCCACCCGCGGCGCCGCGCGATGACGATGAGCCGTGCCACGCCTATCGGAGGCTGGTGGACCAGCTGCGCTCCTCGGCCGCCTGGCCTCGACAGCTGAGCCCGGACGCGGACGACAGCCAGCTGCACCTCCGGCCCAGGCCCCCCGGACAGCCGCTGGGCGAGCTGCTCTTTCCGCTGCGCCCATGCAGCGGCACTTGCTTCATGGCCGAGTTCGAGGAGGGGGCGCCTCCCGGCGACGCGGCCGCGCCGACGATGGACGTCGAGGTACACGCCATCGAGGGCGCGGCCCGGGCTCGACTCGGCCTGACCACCGTCCCCCGCGACGGCTCGCGCTCCGCGCTGGAGCTCTCTCTCGAGCGGTGGCGCGGGCGACCCATCCTCTTGCGGGTGGGTGTGCTGGGGAGCGCCGGCGTCGACCCCGCTCGCGAGGTGCTGCTCATCGAGCCGAGGCTGGAGCGGTGCACCGCGCGGCGCTCGCTTCCGGAGGGGATCGCGTCCGGTCGAGTCACCCTGAGCGGCGCGGCGCGCGCCTCGTCCGAGACGATCGAGGTCGGCTGGCGAGGTGGGACGCTGCGGCGCGCGTTTCACGTCGCGCCGAACACCTGCGCGACCCTCGGAGCCCGGGCCCCGCGCTCGAGCCCGCGCGTGGTCATGGTCCGCGTCGCGGAGGGAGGGCAGGAGCAGGTGCTCCACGAAGGCGAGATCGCCGGCGGGGACACGTGGCGCTCCGAGCTGGGACTCCACGACTGGACCGGGCGACGGGTGGAGCTCGTCGTCGACCTGCCCGCCGCCGCGACGAGCGGGGAGCCCGCCGAGGTGCTCACGCTCGCGCTTCACGAGTGCGGGGCGGCGCCGTGAGCCGTCGCGGCGCGCTGGCGTGGGAGCTGGTCGGCTGGGTGCTCGTCGCGCTCACGCTCGTCGGGCGCTGGCTCGCTCACCTCGCCGGCCCCGTGTTCGCGGAGCCGCTGCGAGACCCCGGGAGGCGTCGGCTGCTCGAGCTCGGCGAAGCGGCGCTGCGCGGCGACCTCGTCGCGCCGGCGTCGGGCGAGGGCGCGCTGCGTCAGACGTGGGCGGCCGTCGCCGTCTGGAGCGGCGCCGACGCCTCGCAACAGTCGTTGCTCTTCTCGTGGGGCTGCATCGCGCTCGCCGCCGCCCTGGCGCGATCGCTCCCGCTCGCCAGGACCCGAGAGGAGCGCTCCGCCATCTTCCCCGCGCTCGCCGCCCTCGCGCTCACGGAGGAGGCCATCGCCCCCGGCTGGCTGCTCACCGCGGGATCGCTCGGCGCCCTGTCGTCCGAGCGTCCGGATCGACGGCGCGCGGTCCTCGGGAGCCTCCTCGCGGGCCTGGCCGTCTCGTGGACGCCGAGCGCATGGCTCGGTGTCGCTGGAGGGTGCGCGGCGATCTTCTTCACGCGCCCCGGGCGACGCGACGCCGCCGCCGCCCTGACGGCGGGAGCGGCCACGGCGGTGGTGGGCGGCTGGTGGCTCCTCGGGCTGGCGCTCCGCTGGGACCACGACTGGATCGCCCTCCCCCCGCTGGAGAGCGGCCGGGTCGCGGGCATCGCCACGTGGATCGGGCTGGTGGCGGCGGCCGGCCTCGCCCTGCACCGCCGAGGGCTCCTGCATCCGTCCGAGCGCACGTGGCTCGCGGTCGCGGTCGCGGTGGGCGCGACCGCGCTGCTCGACGCTCGGGCGACTCATCAGCTGGCCGCCGTGTCGGTGGCCGCCGCCGCCCTCGCCGTGACGGCCGCGCGCACGTTCTCCCGTCACCGCGGAGTGTCGGCGTTGCTCGCCAGCGCGCTGCTGCTCCTGATGTTCGGGTGGCCGGTCGCGCTCCCGCGGCTGACCGCCCGCGCCCCGCTCGAGGCGGGGGCCGGCCTGCCGCCGTACACCGACGAGGCGAGAGCGGCGGCGTGGGCGAGCCGGCACATCCCCGAAGACACGTGCGTCGTCGCGCCCTCCGGCGAGCCCTCGCTGCGCGCGGCGTTGAAGCGCCCCGGGCCGCTCGATCCCTTCCGCGACCGAGACGGTGGAGCGCGACTCGCTCGACGGCTCGAGGAGGCCGACTGTCCGTGGGCGCTGCAGCGCTGGCGCGCGTCCTCGACGGAGGGCTGGGGAGCGCTGCACTTCGGCCCCGACCTCCTGCTGCGCGCCGAGCGGTACGAGCCCGTCGCCCGGCTCGGCCCCGATCTCTGGATCACGCGTCGCCGGATCGCCGACGCGCCGCCCACGGCGCATCGAGTCCCGATCCGGACCGCGCCGGACGAGCTCGTCGACGTGCCCGGTGAGGTCCGGGTGCAGCTCGACCGCCCCGTCCTCGGCGACAGCGTCCTGGCCGTCGAGCTCGACCTGGAGCCGGTGGGCTGGGACGCGCTGAGGCCGCTCGCGCCGCGGGTGTTCGTGGAGATGCGAAGCCACGCGCGCGTCGTGACGCCGCGCTTCGAGGTCGCCGTGCCCCGCTGGGGAGGCGCCATGACGCTCCTGGTGCCGGTCCACCCGGTGCGCGCGGAGCAACGGTGGATCACCGGGATGCCGGCCGGGCGGTACCACGACGCCGAGCGGTTCGTCCTTCAGCTCGCCCCGTCCGAGGGGGGGCCGACGCGAGCCCGCGTGCGCGTCAAGCGGATCACGGAGCTCCGACCGGGCGGCGCGGTGAGCCCTCCGCCGCCCTTCGAGTGCACGCCCAGCACGCCGATCACCCTGTCGGACGCGCTGCTGCATCACGTCGACGGCGAGCGGGACGGCGCCCGGCTCTGGCTCACCCCACACCCCCCCGGGGGCCCGGCCGCTCCGAACCGTGGCGCGTACTTCACGCTCCGGCCGTGCCGCGGCGCCTGCCTGGTCGCGGAGATCGGCGCCGAGGGTGAGGGGCGGGGCCGGGTGCGCGCGGAGGTCTGGGACGCGGCGCAGCGGACCGACATCGTCGACCGACCCCTGCGAGGAGGCGAGTGGCGCCAGCCGATCGAGATCCCGCTGGATCCGTGGGCGCTCCGCTTCGTGATGCTCGGGCTCCACTTCGAGGTCGAGGAGGGGCCCCTGCGCCCGTTCCTCCACCGACCGCGGATCGAGCCGTGCAGCGCGCCCGTGAGCCTGATCCACGCCTTCCAGGATGGCGATCACGAGGTCGTCCGAGGCGCCGCCCGGGTGAGCGGCGACGAGCTCGCGCTCACCTCGCTGCCGCCCGAGCAGACGCCAGCCCAGGTGAAGCTGAGCTTCAGGGTGCCCGCCGACGCGAGCTGCCTCGCCATCAGCCTGGACACGCGCCACGCCGGTCGCGCCATGGGCGCCCTGGTCGGAGTGGAGCGCGGCGGCGTGATGTGGCGCCTCCGGCGCGAGATCCTCGAGCCCGGGGAGGGGCCGCGCGACCTGCGCGATCTGTCGCTCGAGCGGTGGGTCGGCCAGGAGGTCGCGCTCGTGATGTCGGCGTGGCCGATCCAGTGGGCCGAGGGTCCGCCCGAGGGTGACGCGCTCTTCTTGCGCCCGAGGCTGCACCGATGCGGTGAGGCCGCCGACTGGACGTTCGCCGAGCCGCGATGAGCCTTGGCGACCTCGAGCCGATGTGGTCGCATGGAGGAGTGATCGGGCTGATTCTCGGGACGGGCTTCGACTGCGACGAGGGCGACCCGCTCCCGCGGCGGACGCCCTGGGGCGACGTGGGAGGGGACCAGCTCGCGGCCGCCCCCGGGGCGCTCGTGGCCGCGCGGCACGGGAGGGGGCACGGCCTGCCTCCGCATCGGCTGGACCCCCGCGCCCTGCTCCACGCGATGCGCGAGGAGGGCGTCGACGCGGTGGTGGCGCTCGCGTCCGCGGGCGCGCTCCGCGAGGGCCTCGCGGTCGGGGACCTGGTGATCCTCGACGACTTCGTGGAGCTCGGCCCCAGCCTCACGTTCCACTCGGACCGCGTCGTGCACACCTCGATGCACGCGCCGTTCGATGCGCCGCTCGCCCGTGAGCTCCTCGTCGGGCTCGACGCGTCGACGGTGCACGAGGGCGGGGTCTACGTGAGCGTGGAAGGCCCGCGCTACCCGACGCGCGCGGAGCTTCGATTCCACGCAACCCTCGGTGACGTCGTGGGGATGACGATCGCGCGCGAGGCGGCGCTCGCCAACGAGCTGGGGCTCCGCTACGCGGCCATCTGCTTGGTGACCGACGCCGCGGACGAGGTCGAGCTCGATCACGAGCGCATCGCGCGCGCCGGGGCGACCACGCGGGAGGCGCTCCGCGCTCGGGTCGCGGAGGTCGCGCGCGCGGGGCTGAGCGCGTCGGGGGCCGGAAGATGAGGCTCTGCGCGACCGCGCCCATCCCGCACACCCGCGAGCTCTCGCGCGGAGCGATGGCGATGGCGCTCGCCCACCTCGCGCGCGACGACGAGTACGCCGGGGCGTTTCGCGAGCTCTCGGAGAGCGGCACCCACGTCGTGCTCAACAACGGCGCCTACGAAGCGCACCTCGCCGGGCGCGAGCTCCTCGGCTTCGTCGAGACGCTCGAGCTGGCGGCCCGGGTGGGCGCGACGGAGGTCCAGCTCCCGGAGGTCGACGGTGATGGTGAGGCGACGCTGGCGCTGGCGAGGGAGTGGCTCGCCCGGCCCGGAGCCGAGGGCGTCCGGTGGCACGCGGTCTCGGAGGGGGCGACCCCGGGAGACTTCCTCATTTGCTTCGATGGGCTCGCGAGTCACCCGTCGGTCGCGGTGATCGGGATCGCCAAGGGGATCGTGCCGCGCGCGTTCTGCGCCGAGCTCGGTGTCCGGGACCCCGCGCTGGCGCGGCTGGTCGTCCTGGAGCGCCTGACGCGTCGCACGGACAAGCCGCTGCACCTGCTCGGGCTCACGCATCCGCGCGAGGTCTTCCTCGCACGCCGGCTGGGCCCCCAGGTCCGCAGCGTAGACAGCACCATCGCCGTCAACCACGCGATCGAGGGCGTCGTGTACGACGACGCGCTGGACCTCGAGCCGCCCGTCACCCGCTTCGACCCGGCGCTCCCGCTCGCCGCCGACGTGCTCGCCCGGGCCTCGCACAACCTCCGGACGCTGCGCCGGTGGTGCGCCGACTCATGAGCCGGCGCGCTCGAAGAACCGCGTCTCGTTGAGCCGCTCCTTCTCGACCCAGGCCTCGAACAGATCCACGTGACATCGGTCGGCGAGGTGGAGGAGGTAGATGAACACGTCGGCGAGCTCGGTGCGGATCCGAGGGATCTCGTCGAGCTTGGCGGCGTCCACCTTCAGCCCCACCTCCTTGCGCACCGCCTTGGCCAGCTCGCCGACCTCCTCGACCATGAGGAGCACGATCTCCATCGGGGTCTCGTCGTCGAAGCCGCGCTTCACCACGAGCGCGTGTGACGTCGCCTGCACCTGCGCGAGCGAGGCGCCGGGGCCCAACGCGTCGAGGGCAGGCTCGGTGGCGGCGCGGAGGGCCAGGGCGATCTCGGGCGGCTCGCCCACGGCCTCCACGAAGGCGCGCAGCGTGACGTCCTTCGGCGCCTCGAGCGCGAACACCCTCTTTCCTCGCGAGAGCGCCCAGCCGACCTCGAGCGACGCGGACGCGCCGACGTAGCCGTCCACGCTGACCAGGAAGAGCGCGTCCGCCTCGGAGATCGCGTCCAGGTGCGCCTGCTCGAGCGTGCGCGGATCGTCCGTCTCGTCTCCGTCGAGGATCACGAACTCCTCGCCGGGGTTCTTCGCGGTGGCGAGCCGAGGCGCGACGACGCGCACCCCCAGCTCGTCGAACGCACGGATGCATCGGTGAATCTCGGCGAGGTGCTTCCGAAAGGACCCCGACAGGACGACGCTCACTTCTCGCTCAACCAACGGCCAACCTCCGCGGACAACAGATCTTTCACGTCACCGACGCGGAGCAGGCGCTCCGACGACGCCGCGTCGATGGACGCCTCCTCGTGATGCCAGCTCTCGTCATGCGGCACGTGCACGGCGCGGGCGCCCAGCGCCAGGGCGGGGAGCACGTCCGAGCGGATCGAGTTGCCGATCATCACCCAGTCCTCGACCGCCACGCCGCGCCGGGTGAGGATCGTTCGATACACGTCGACGTCCTTCTGGCTGACGATCTCGATGTGCTCGAAGAGATCCGCGAGCCCGCTCGAGGCGATCTTCGCCTCCTGGTCGAAGAGGTCGCCTTTGGTGACGAGCCACAGTCGATGGCGCTCCGACAGCGCCGAGAGCGTCTCCGCGACCCCCGGCAAGAGCTCGACCGGCTGCTCGGTCAGCACCTCGGCCCACTCGAGGATCCGACGGATCGCGTGCCCGTCGATCTCACCGTCGCTGACCTCGATGGCGGTCTCGATCATCGAGAGCAGGAACCCCTTCGGGCCGTACCCGTACCGCTCGAGGTTCCGGATCTCGATCTCGTCCAGCCGGGCGCGCAGCGCGTCGGGCTCACCGTGCTCGGCGAGGAGCTCGACGAAGCGCGCCTCGAGTCCGAGGTAGCGCGGCAGGTCGTGCCAGAGGGTGTCGTCGGCGTCGAAGGCCAGGACCGAGCCAGCGCGCTCCACGACTCGACTCTACAGGTGATCGCGCCGCGAAGGCGAGACATGCTTCGGCATGGGGAGCCTCAGGATCGTGTCGCAGGGCGACGTGCCCCGCCTCGACCTCGACGCGTACCGCTCCGGCAACAGCCGCGCGCGCAGGGCCGTGGTGGCGACGGCGAAGCGAAGCCTGGAGCGGTTCAACTTCCTCGCCGTCGACGACGACGGCCTGAACGCGGCGACGCGCGCCCGCATCGACGAGGCGAGTCGCGCCCTCTTCGCCCTCCCCGCCGAGCAGAAGCGCGCGTGCGCCGCGGGCCCTCGCGGTCACATGCCCTACGGCATCGAGCGCGCGCTGCGCGGGCGACGTCCGGACCTGAAGGAGCTCTGGCATCTCGGGCGCTCCGCCCCCGCCGACACCCCCCGCGCGCTGCGGTCGTTCTACGAGCCCGACAACCCGTGGCCGCCCGGGTTCGATCCCCACCGCGCGGTCCTCGAGGCCGCCTTTCGGCGCTTCGAGCGCTGCGCCGACACGATCGCCCAGATCCTCGCGGAGACGCTGGAGCTGCCGGCTGGCACGTTCGCGGACCTCGCGCGCGGCGGCGCGCACACGCTCCGGCTGATTCGCTACCCGGCGCTGTCCGGCCCGATCGACGCGGGGCAGGCGCGGGCCGTCGAGCACACCGGCGCGGGGCTCTTCGGCGTGCTCCCTCCCGCGACCGCGCCGGGCCTCGAGGTCTGCACCCGCGACGGACAGTGGCAGGCGCTGCGCGGCTTCGACGAGGCCATGGTGGTCACGGTCGCCGACATGATGGAGCGCCTCACGGACCTCGCGATCCCCGGGAGCCTGCACCGGGTGGCCACGCCGGACGAGGCGAAGCGCGCGGATCGCTACGCCGTGGTCTTCTTCGCCAACGCCCGCCCCGACGTGCTCCTCGCGCCGCCCGCCGCTCTCGTCCGAGGGCGCCCTCGGCTCCGCCCCGTTCGCGCCGACGCCTTCCTGCGCGAGCGCATGACCGAGGTCTGGCTCCCCGGCGCGTCCCCCGCGTTCCGCGCCTACTGGCGCGTCCGACAGCGGATCGCCAGGCGCCTCGGCCTCGGCGCAGACCACAAGTCCCACGAGGCCGATCTCTGAGGGTGTGTCGTGCGTCGTGGGTCGCGCGGCGCGCGCTGCTCAGAGCTCGATCTCGAGGTCTCCCAGCCGAAGCGCGTCCACCGATCGCTCGGGCAAGACCTTCACGAGGTGGCTCTTCCCCGGCTCGAACCGTTCGTCCTCCGGCATCGAGCGCACGCGGACCTGCATCCCGTCCCCGAGCACCGCGCTCAGGCGCTCCACGACGCGCGCCGCCGGAGGCTCTCGACCGGTGGGCTCCCAGCGAACCCACGCCGTGAGCTCGTCGACGGCGGTCTGCTCCAACCGGAACGCCTCGATCTCGGGCACGTCCTCCAGCGCCGCCATCAGCGTGAACGGGTGCCGTACGCGCCCGTCCGGCGTGACGAGACAGTCGATGCGCCGCCCACGCAGCTCCTCCAGCCGGGGGAGCCCCCAGGGCGTGCGCTCCGGCGAGAGGCGCCCGAGGTCCCCGGTGCGGTAGCGCAGGATGGGCATGGTCCTCTGATAGAGGTTCGAGACCACGATCTCGCCCACCTGGCCGTCCGGTACGGGCTGGCCGCGCTCGTCGACGATCTCGACGAACACCAGGTCCTCGTCGACGAGGTAGGACTGCGCGCCCGGCTCCTGCCAGGCGATGATCCCGACCTCCTCGGTCGCGTAGTAGTCGACCAGCGGACAGCCGAACGTGTCCTCCACGAGTCGTCGCGTCCCCGGGTCGAGGAGCTCGCCCTTCGTCACGACCAGCTTGGGCCGGTAGGCGAGCCCGCCTCGCTTGCGCACGCTGAGCGCCAGCATGCGGATACTCGACAACACACCATGCAGCACCTCGACCCTCTCCCCCTCGAGCCAGCGCAGGCTCTCCGCCAGAGGCCTCTCCCAGGGAAAGGGGTCGCGTCTCCAGAGCCCGAGCCGCTGCAACAGAAACGGGCGAGGCGGCATGTGCGACGGCGCGTCGAAGATCACCTGCCGATCGGTCAAACGGAAGCCGTGCGCGCTCAGGAGGCGCAGCTCCTGCAGACGGCGGGGCAGCTCGGCCAGCGGGTCGAACAGGACGCGGACCGGTCTCCCGCTGGAGCCGCTGCTGCTGCGCTCGGACAGCCGGTCGCGGGACGGGGCCCCGTCGCGCAGCAGGGAGTCGCCCGCCTCCCGCAGATCGGCCTTGGAGAGGAGGGGATACGCCGCGAGGTCGGCTCGGTCGCGAGGCGTGGCGAGCCCGCCATATCGCGCGCGATAGAACGGGACCGCGCGCCGCGCGTGATGGATCGCCCGCACCAGCCGCGCCCAGGCGAGGCGCTTCACCACGGGCCGCGGGAGCCGATGATGGAGGAGGATCTGGGGCGCCCAGTAGGAGGCCGCCCGCCCGTACGCTGCGACGACGCGAGCCCAGGAGGCGGCGTGAGGATCGCGCCCCAGCTCAGTGCTCGTCCTCGGGGTCATCACCGCTGTCGCCGTGCACGAACCGCACCGAGAGCCATCTTCGGTCGAGCGCCGCCTGGAGGTCGACACCGTGAGCGTTGGCGAGCGCGATCGTCTCCTGGAGGAGCGCGCCAAGCGCCGCGGCGGCGTCTTCACCGTCCACCAGAGCGGCGTGATGTCGTTTCATCCGGGCGAGCCGGGTGTCGCGACTCGCCTCACCGAGCGGGAGGTGCCGCTGGAGGCCCGCGAGGGTCCGCAGCGCGTCCGGCTCCGCCGCCCCGAGCAGCTCGGCGAGCCGACGACGCTGCTTCAACCGGCCGACGGACACGACGGTCGCGGGCCGCTGGATCCCCGCGAGGGCGCCGAGCCGCTCGCGGTCGGGCCCCCGCACGAGCGGGACCTCCCGCTGCAGCGCCTCTCGCGTGATCAGGTCGACCAGATCGGACGGAGCGTCGGACGCGTGGACCACGATCGTCGCGCGGCCGCGTTCGAGGGCTCGCATCACCTCCTGGGTCCCCCGCGCGAGGGCGCGCTCCTCCAGCGCGAGGCCCAGCAGCGCTTCGACGGCGCTCACGGCGTCCCCCTCGCCGCGCGGGTGTAGAGCCGCGCGGGGTCCAGCCCCTCGAAGGGATCGGACGTCGCGTCGAGCGCGGCCTGACGAGCCACCACGAGCGAGGACTGGATCGCGTCGTCGGAGTGGTACCGCCCGAAGCCCCTCAGCACGTCCGTGAGCACGAAGCCTCGCCGCAGCAACCAAGCCTGCACGGCCGCGAGCAGCTCGTCGGACCAGTGCTCCCGGACGAGCCAGGGGACTGCGATGGCCAGGGTGCTCTCGAGCCGCGGACGCAGCGCGGCGGAGGCGCACGCCGTGAACCAGAGCGCCCCCGCCTCGGTGTACGGCGGATCGGTCACCACGAGGTCCATCACCCGCGCGATCTCGGGAGGGAGGCCGCCGCGGGCCTCGCGCAGGTCGAGCTGGACGCGCTCCACCTCGACGCCGAGCTCCTCGGCGAGCGCGCCGACCTCGTCGAGCACGCGCCGGTCGATGTCCGCCACGACCACCCGGCCCGGCCCCCAGCCCGCCACGAGGAGCGAGGTGAAGTCGTCGTCACCCAGGAAGAGCACGTCGCGCTCGGGCGCGTCCTCGGTGTGCAGCAGCCACTCGGCCCGGCGCACGAGGGACGGCGCGTCGAGGTGGACCTGATCCAGCGCGGGATCCGGAGCGGGGCGGCGACCGATGACGTGCCTCGCGCGCTCCTCGAGCGCCGCGCGATCGGGGCGGGTAGGCCCAGGCTGCGCGGCCGCGAAGCCGTCCGCGCGCTCGACGAGGCTGCCCTCCGCGAGCAGCTCACGCACCAGGACCTCGGCGTGGTCGAGCCGGAGCAGCTCGGCGGTCGCGATCTGGCGGAGCGAGCGGGGCGTCGAAGCGGCCCGCAGGATCCTGCGTCGCAGCCGATCCCTCAACACGCGGTCTCCGCCGGGGAGGGCCGGAAGCGCTCGAGCGATTCGACGCGCGCCAGCTCGAGCCCCGTGCCGCCGTGACGGGAGCCGGGCAGGTTGATGATGGGGACCCGGGTGTGGGCGATCACGCCATCGTGGATCACGCGCGCGAGCGACAGGTCGCGCAGGATCGCGGCGCGCCGTTCGTCCTCGATCCGGGCGAAGGCGTAGACGTGGAAGCCGCTCCGCCCGCTGAAGAACACCTCGGGCGAGAGCCCGTGGGCGCTGAGACAGGCGACGATCCGCCGCGCGTGCACCCGGGCGAAGCCGATGCAGTCCGCGCAGAGGCCGTCGTCTCCGAGGACGCACGGGAAGAAGGCGCGATGGATGGCGTGCCCGTCCACGTCGAAGACCAGGGGACGCTCCCGCACGTGCTTGGGCCTCCGCCGATCGAAGGCGTCCTTCGGGAACAGCAGCCGCGTCGGCGACCACATCACGAAGGCGGGCACGTGGCGCGGGGCCAGCCTCGCGATCTCCCGGCGCAACGCCTCGCGTGTCCGGATCCCCTTGTCGACCTGGTTCAGCGTCCGGCGCGCGGACGTGGCGCCGCCGCGGCGGGCGAGCGTGAACCGGAAGTGGACCCCTCCCGGGCGCCACCACCGCACCACCGCGCTCGGGATCGAGAGCGGCCGCGCGTAGGCCCGCTCGAGGGGCTCGAGGTCGGGCTCGAAGGCCCACAGCGCGGTCGTGGACGACGCTCGCGCGGGCTGTCGAAAGCCGGGCGCGATCAGCACGAGCGCGTCGAACCCCAGGTCCCGAGCCCGCGTCTCCTGTCTGGCGACCGCGTCGCCATCGAGCGCGTGCGCCTTCACCTCCACGAGGTGGCGCCGAGCGCCCTCGCTGAACGCGCCATCCAGCTCCGGCCGCTGCGCATACGGCACGCCGTGCACCGGGAGTCGGACGTTGACCTCGAGCGGCCGCCCGAGACGCCGGCGCGCGAATCGCAGCGCCCTCACCTCGTACATCTTCGCGTCGTATCGCGCGGACAACGTTCCAGCGGAGTCGGTCATGGCGGTCGCGACCCCTCATCCCCCGCTGGAGAGCCGTCGTCCGACTCCCTCATCGGCAGGCGAACCCACCTCCGCGACCACGGAGAGGGTACCGCCATCGCGGGGCGCTTCCAACCCTCAGCGTAGTCCGAACACGGACAGACCCGCCTCCAGCGCCCTCTCGGCGACCACCTCCAGGGGCTCGCCGCGGGCGTCGGCGACCGCCTCGGCCACGCGGAGGACGTCGGCGGGCTCCGCGATCTGATCGGGGGCGTCGGTCTCGAGCAGGAGGCGGTCGGCGGGGACGGCGCGCGCGGCCTCGAGGGGCTTGCGCGCGCCCTCGCGGAGCACGCTCGGGCCGATGGAGACGTGCAGGCCGAGCGAGACGTAGCGCTGCACGAGCTCCGCCGAGCCGCTGTAGGCGTGGACGACGCCGCGCATTGGGCGGTGGCGGGCGAGGCGCTCGAGGGCGTGGCCGTGGAGGCCGACCACGTGGAGGATGACCGGCAGGCCGCGCTCGGCGGCCAGCGCGAGCTGGGCGTCGGCGACCCGGTCCTGCGTCTCGGTGGACGCCTCGACGTGCGCGTCCCAGCCGAGCTCGCCCACCGCGACCGCGCCCTCGAGCGACGACGCGAGGGCGTCGAGGTCGAGGGGCTCGTGAGCGGCCATCGGGTGCACGCCCGCGGCGCGGCTGACCTGGAGGCCGGGGAGCGAGGGCGCCTCGGAGGCGCCGCGCACGCCCGGGACGAGGACGCGCTCGACGCCCGCCTCCCGCGCGCGGCGGGCGACGCCGTCGAGGTCCTCGCGCAGGGCGTCGAAGTCGAGGTGACAGTGGGTGTCGAACAGCCGCGTCAGACGGTCGCCTCGTCGGCCGGCTCCGGCGCGCGCGGGAGCGGCTCGTGGCTGTCGGTGTCGGGCGCGTCGACGGCGCCGTCCTCGTGGAAGCGCGACAGCTCCTTGGACACGCGGCGCAGCCACGCCTGCTTCACGTGGAAGGGCAGGAACGCGGCCTTGAAGCCGTTGAGCACGATGCGCTTGATCTCGTCGAGGCTCAGGCCGACCTGGGTGTGGGTGAGCCAGAGCTCGTTGCTGACCGTGGTGTCGGTGATCAGGCGGTTGTCGGTGTTCACCGTCACCCGCAGGCCGAGGTCGTGGTAGAGCTTGATCGGGTGGCTCGCCAGGTCGCGGACCGCGCCGGTCTGCACGTTCGAGCTCGGGCAGCACTCCAGCGCGATGCGGTGGTCGTTGACGTAGTGGAGCAGGTCGCCGTCCTCGCGGAGGCGGCAGCCGTGCCCGATGCGGTGGGCGCCGCAGTCGTGGATCGCCTGCTGGATCGACTCCGGGCCGTAGGCCTCGCCGGCGTGGATCGTGACGTTGATGTTGTTCTGCCGGACGAGCTGGAACGCGGGCAGGTGGTGCTTGGCCGGGTGATCGTACTCGGCGCCCGCGAGGTCGAACGCGACGACGCCGCGGCCCTTATAGGCGACGGCCAGCTGCGCCATCTCGAGCGAGCTCTCCGGCGAGATGTTCCGGATGCCGCAGATGATGACGTTCGACTCGATGCCGTGGCTCTCCTTCGCCTGCCACAGGCCCTCGAGCACCGCCTCGACCACGGTCGTGAGCCGCAGCCCCTGCCGCGTGTGCAGCATCGGGGCGTAGCGGACCTCCATGTAGCGGACGTTCTCGGCCGCCGCGTCCTCGGCGAGCTCGCGGGCCGCGCGGATGAGCGAGTCCTCGGTCTGCAGCACCTTGAGCGTGGTCTCGAACGCCTTGAGGTACTCGACGAGCGAGCCGGTGTTCTCTCCCAGGTGGAGCTTGCGGCGGAGCTCGAGCGGGTCGGTGCTCGGCAGCTCGACGCCCTGCTCCTCCGCCAGCTCGATCAGGGTGGCCAGCCGCAGCGAGCCGTCGAGGTGGACGTGGAGGTCGGTCTTCGGGAGCTTCTCGAAAAAGCTGATGGGTAGCGCCATCGACGGAGGTTAGTGGCCGACCCCGGACCTTTCAAGCGCGCACCCGGGCCGCCAGCTCCAGCAAACGACGCTCGCTCCCCGACGGCCCCAGCCACTGCAGGCCACGCGGGAGCCCGCCCGGGAAGCGGCCGAACGGGGCGGTGAGCGCGGTGGCGTCGGCGACGTTCCCGAGCTTCACGAAGCTCGCCATGCCCCGCAGGCCGAGCGCCTCGCCGTGCCGGGGCGCGGGGTGGCCGGTGGTGGGGCTGACGAGCACGAAGCCCGCGGCCCAGAGCGCCTCGACCCGCGCCTTCAGGGCGAGGGCGTCGCGCATCGCGCCCTCCCGATCCCGGTGCCGGAGGAGGCGCAGCGCCGCGAGCTCGGCCACCACGCGGGCGGCCTGGGGATGCAGGCGCCGATCGCCGACGAGGCGGCCGACGGTGAGCGCGCTCAGGACCGGGCCGAGCCGAGGGCCCCGCCCCCGGAGGAGCTCGACCGCGTGGCTGGCGATGAGGGCTACGAAGGTCCGGTCCATGGCGCGCGGCGAGGGCAGGGGCGCCGGCCAGCAGGGGACGCCGGCCGCGTCGAGCGCCGCGCGGGCCTCGGCGTCGAAGTCGGGCCACGCGCCGGCCGAGAAGCGGTCGGGCGCGATCACGAGCGCGCCGCGCAGGGGGGGCTGCGGCGGCGACGAGGCCCGCAGCGGGGCGGCCGCGTCGAGCACGCGGCGGCAGGTCTCGAGGTCGCGCGCGATGGGCCCCATCGCCGAGAGCCACGCGACGCGGCGGAGCGGCGGCAGCCAGCCCTCCCGGGGGACCGGCCAGGCGCTCCGGCTGAGGCGGAGGCCGACGACGCCGCACCACGCGGCGGGCAGGCGCACGCTGCCGCCGTAGTCGGTGCCCCAGTCGAAGGCGGCCATGCCCGCCGCCACCGCCGCCGCGGCCCCGCCCGAGGAGCCGCCGGCGGTGCGGCTCGGATCGAGCGGGTTGCGGGTGACGCCGCCGACGTAGCTCTGGCTCTCCGGCGTGATGCCGAGGTCGCCCATGTTGGTCTTGCCGACGAGGACCGCGCCCGCCGCCTCGAACGCGCGGTGCACGGGCCCGCTCTCCGCCGGCGTCCGCGCGGCCCAGGGCGCGTGCCCGAGGCTCGTGGGCAAGCCGGCCACGTCCCAGGTGTCCTTGAGCGTGTAGGGCACGCCGGCGAGCGGTCCGCCTCCGGCGGGCGCGGCGAGCGCGGCCTCGTAGCGCGGCGTGCAGATCGCGCTCAGCTCGGGGTTCCGCGCCCGGGCGCACGCGACCGCGGCGGCGACGTCGAGCTCAGCCATCGCCTTTGACGAAGAGCTGGTCCTCGAGGAGCAGCGCGTCGATGCCCGAGGTGAAGAACACCGCGATCGCGTCCTCCACCGCGTGCACGATCGGCTTGCCCATCACGTTGAACGAGGTGTTGAGCACGAGGGGCACGCCGGTGCGGGCGAAGAAGCGCTCGAGGAGCCGCGCGTAGGCGGGGTTGTCCTCGGCGCGCACGCTCTGGAGCCGCCCGGTGCCGTCGACGTGCACGACGCCCGGGACCCGGTCGCGCACCTCGGGGCGGAAGCGGAGGGCGCGCTCCATGTGGGGGCTGAAGGCGTAGCCCTCGAACCAGGCGTCGCCGTGCGCGTCGAGGATGGACGGGGCGAAGGGGCGGAACTCCTCCCGGAACTTCACCCGCGCGTTGAGGCGCTCCTTGACGTCGGGGTCGCGCGGGTCGGCGAGGATGCTGCGGTTGCCGAGGGCGCGAGGCCCGTACTCCGCCCGGCCCCGGGCCACCGCGACGATCTTTCCCTCGGCGAGGAGCGCCGCCGCCGCGTCGTCCACGTCGTCCGTCGCGCGCGCCCGGAGCCCGCCGAGCGCCTCCACCCGGGCGATGGCCTCGGGGTCGAGCGCGCTGCCGAGGTACGGCGAGAGGCGGCGGCGGGGCGGCGCGCCTCCGTCGGCGGCGAGGGCGAGCCAGGCGGCGCCGACCGCGTTGCCGTCGTCGGCGGGCGCGCTCGGCACGAAGACCTCGCGGAAGGGCGTGCGCTCGACGATCTGGCCGTTGAAGGCGGAGTTGAGCGCGCAGCCCCCGCTCAGGACGAGCCGGTCTCGCGGCGCCTCGCGGTGCAGCTGGGTGAGCAGCTCGCTCATCACCTCGCCGAACACGCGCTGGCCGGTGTGGGCGACGTCGGCCCAGTCCAGCGCCGGCGCGCCCTCCGGCCGGCGCAGCGCGTGGAGCGCGGCCACGTTCTTCCAGTTGTTCCCCCGCACCTGCAGCCCGTCGACCCGCAGCATCGCCCTCAGGGTGCGGTGCAGCGCCGGGTCCAGCGAGCCGTAGGGCGCGAGCCCCATGACCTTCCACTCCTCGCCCTTGAGCGGGTCGAAGCCGCAGGCGACGCAGAGCGCGGCGTAGAAGGCGCCGAGGCTGCCCTGGCGCGCGAACGAGCGCCGCGCCTTCGGCCCGAGCGGCCGGAGGGCGCCGCCCTCGAAGTCGAAGAACGACATGCTCGAGCGCTCGCCGTTCGCGTCGACGATCGCGCAGGTCGCCTCGCCCCAGCCGCTCCCGAAGCAGGCGGTCGCCGCGTGGGTCGTGTGGTGGTCGAACCAGCGCCAGTCGATCGGGGCGTGCGCCGGATCGCGCTCGAAGAGCCGGAGCGCGAGGTTCTTCCCGGCGAGGTCGAAGCTGTTCATCTGCCCGAGCATCGTCGGGCGGAGGAGCGGCGAGACCCGCGCCTCGACGGCGGCGAAGCCCGCGCGGAACAGGGGCGACCGCAGCCGGCGCCGCTCCCAGCTCTGGGCCACGACCAGCGCCTCGCCCGGCCTCACGTGCTCGCGCAGCAGGCGCCCGACGCGCATCGGCTCGTCCGGCGGGCAGTGCCAGGCGCGCTTGTACTGGAGGCTCCGCTCGGTCGCCTCGGCGAAGCGGACCTCGCCGTCGGCCCCCACGATGGCCAGCGCGGGGTCGTGCACGGTGGAGGCGAGGCCGACGTACGCGCGCACCCGCCGGTCAGCCCCCCGAGAGCGCCCGCGGGTCGACGCCGAGCGCCTCGAGCACCTTCGGCAGCCGCTTCTTCGGCACGCTCACCCGGGTGGGCATGCCGCCCTCGAGCCCGAACAGCTCCAGCAGGTTCACCCCGCTGTCGAAGCGCGCCGCCGCGGTGACGGTCGAGCGATCGTGCACGACCGCGATGCGCGCGCGCTCCTGGCCGATCAGGAGCAGCAGCGTCTTGTCGTAGGGCCCGCGGTGCTCCGACGCGTCGACCACCGCGACGTCGCCGACCACCTCGTAGCCGCCGGCGAGCCGGCGCGCCTCGCGCTCGGAGATCTCGAACACCTTGGCGGCGTCGGCGATGGGCTCCCAGAGCGCGGCGTCGCCGCTGACCAGGTAGCGGATCACCAGGCCCTTCAGCCCGTCGTCGCGCGGCTTGCCGCGGAGCGCCCGGTCGATGGTGGCCGCGCGGGGGCTCGGCTCGCCCATGCGCGTGTCGATGGCGCGCGCGTCGGCGTCGGCGCCCTCGTAGGGCTCGATCCCGCCCTTGATCCACTTGGCGGCGGCGCAGAGCCCGTCGAAGTCGATGTGGCAGCAGATGGTGTCGACGCGACCGGCGGCGCGCACCCGCTCCTCGGTGACCATCTCGGGGCAGGCGGGGTGCTCCGCCTTGGTCGACAGCACGAACCGCGGGTCGTCCGCGTACTCGACGTGGCGGGCGTGGTCGTGGTGATCGATCCACATCGCCAGCCGGTCACCCAGGCCGTCGATGAACTTGCCGGTGACCTTCTCGAAGCTCGCGCCTCCGGTCTCCGCGGCGAAGGCGATGTCGAGCACGACGACCCGGCCCGACAGCTCCTTCGCCTTCGGCAGCTTGCGCGGCGTGCCGTAGGCAATCTCCGGGTACCCCATCGGCGGGAGAATGGGCGCGAGGCCCCTCGGGCGCAAGAGACTGGAGAAGCCTCAGGGTCGCGGCGCGGCGGGCGGGCCGCCGGTCGGGCGGATGGGCGCGCCGGGCGCGGGGAGGCCCCAGCCGGGCGGGCCGCTCCGGCCGCGACGGGCGGTGATGCGGATCGCCAGGGCGCCGCCGCCGGTGGCCGCGCGCGGCGGGATGAGGATGCCGAGCGTGAGATCCTGCGGATCGGTCGGCAGCACCTCGAGGCTCCCGCGGCCCTCGCGCAGGACGCGCCCGCGGTTGGTCAGCAGGCCGACCGACAGGCCGGAGGAGACCTCCACCCGGAGCGGGCGCTCGGCCGGCAGCTCGTAGTAGTGCATCTCGGGCCGGTCGAAGGCGCCGCCGTCCCCGACCGCCTCGTCCTCGTACTGCTGGCCGAGGGGCAGGCTCGGCACGCCGCTGATGAGCACGTCGTCGATGTGCCCGCGGCGGATGGAGGAGAGCCACTCGTCGGGGATGCGCTCGACCGGGCGGGCCAGCTCGATCGGCTCCAGCGTGCCGCGCCCCGAGAGCACCGCCGTCGGGACGGCGACCAGGCGGCCCTGGCGGTCGAGCAGCATGCCGCCGCTGTTGCCGGGGTTGAACTCGGCGTCGGTCCGGATCCAGGCGACCTCGTCGCGGCTGTTCATCTGGAAGCCGCTCATCTCGCCGCTCGTCACGTTGATGGTCCGGACGCCGAGCGGGAAGCCGAACGCGAACAGGCGGCTGCCCGGCCGGAGGCGGCGGGTGTCGGCGAGCGGGACCGTCGGGAAGCGGCGGCTCCGGGGCAGCGCGTTGCCCTGGTTGTCGCTGACGATGCGGACCAACGCGAGGTCGAGGCGGATGTCGGCCCGGACGACCCGGCCGAGGTAGCGCTCCTGGGCGGTCTCGCGGGCGTTGGTCACCATCGCGATGCGGACCTCGTTGGCCGCGTTGAACAGGCTGCCGGGCGCGCCGTCCCCGGGGTGGGTGTGGCCGACCACGTGGAAGTTGGTCAGGACGTACCCGCGCGGGTCGATGATGCTGCCCGAGCCGGTGGCCCCCTGTCCGTTGGGCCCCTCGCTGGTGATCTTGACCGCCGCGCGCACCGCCCGGCGGGTGACCGAGCTGGAGAGATCCTGCGCCGCCGCCTCTGGAGGCACGCTCCACACGGCGAGGAGCAGGGCCAGCAGGGCGAAGGGCGAACGGGGGCTCATGCGATCCAACCTCGTGTGTCCGGGCTCTCGGCGCAAGGGTTTCTCGCGCGATCTCCGGTCTGACGCCCCCGGGGGGCCGAGGCTTGGGGTCAGGCGCCGCGGAGCATGAAGTAGATGACCACCCCGGTGACCGAGACGTAGAGCCAGATCGGGGTCAGGATCCGGGTCACCTTCTTATGGGTGGCGAAGCGCTTCTTCCAGGCGAAGTAGAAGGCGCTGAGCGCCATCGGCACGATGGCCACGCTCAGCAGCACGTGGCTGATGAGCACGGCGAAGTAGATCGTGCGCATCACGCCCTCGCCCGTGTAGCGCGTGTCGCCGTGGGCGTAGTGGTAGATGACGTAGCTGACCAGGAAGAGGGCGCTGGCGGCGAAGGCGGAGACCATCAGGTACTGGTGCGCCTTGCGGTTGCCGCCCCGGATGGCGAGCCAGCCGAGGACCAGGAGCGCGGCCGCGGTGCTGTTCAGCCCGGCGTTGACCGCGGGCAGGAACGACAGGTCGGCGTCGACCCCGCCCCCCTCGTTCAGCAGCAACAGCCACGAGAGGAACGCGAGGGCTCCGGCGGAGAGCACCGCGTTGAAGAGGTAGAAGGAGCGGTCACCGCCCGTCCGGTTGGCTACTGCTTCGGCCATGTCGTCCCGTGGTTTGGGGGCGTCGGGGCCGAGGATCAAGCCGCCATTTTTTTTCGCCGCTCGTTCCACCTGGGAAATCTGGCGGAAACAATGGGTCCCTAAGAATCCGAGCCATGGAAACCCTGCTCGACAGCGTCTGGGTGCTCGTCAGCGCCTTCCTCGTCTTCTTCATGCACGCGGGCTTCGCCCTGGTGGAGAGCGGCTTCTGCCGCCGCAAGAACGTGGTGATGGTGCTGCTGAAGAACGTCTCGGTGGTGTCCGTGGCGTCCCTGCTCTTCTACTTCGTCGGCTTCGGGCTGATGTTCGGCGACGGGAGCCCCTGGCTCGGTCTGAACGGCTACGCGCCGGCCGGAGACGCCACGGTCGCGGGCGCGCCGGGCAACATGCCGCTGTTCGTGTTCCTCTTCTTCCAGCTGGTCTTCGCGGCCACCGCGGCCACCATCGTCAGCGGCGCGGTCGCCGAGCGGGTCTCGCTGACCGCGTTCCTGATCTTCACCTCGATCGCCAGCGCGGTGCTCTACCCCATCGTCGGCCACTGGGTCTGGGGCGGCGGCTACCTCGCCGAGAACACCGGCTTCCACGACTTCGCCGGCTCCACGGTCGTGCACGCGGTCGGCGGAGCCATGGCGCTCGCGGGCGTGATGATCATCGGGGCTCGCAAGGGCCGCTACGACGCCGAGGGCCGGCCCCGCCCGATGCCCGCGCACAGCTTCCCGCTCGCGGCGCTGGGCGTGCTGATCCTCTGGCTCGGCTGGTTCGGCTTCAACGGCGGCTCCACCCTGGCCGCCGACCCGGAGGCGATCGCGCCGGTCATCCTCGTGACCAACCTCGCGGCCGCCGCCGGCTTCCTCGCCGCCCTCGTGCACACCCGGGTCCGCACCGGCGGGCTCGACCTGTCGATGGCGCTCAACGGCGCGCTCGCCGGCCTGGTCTCGATCACCGCCGGCGCCGACGTGATCGGCCCCCTCGAGTCGATGCTGGTCGGGCTCCTGGGCGGCGTGCTGGTCGTGGAGGGCGTGTTCCTCCTCGACAAGCTGCGGCTCGACGACCCCGTCGGCGCGATCCCGGTGCACCTCGTCTGCGGCGTGTTCGGCACGCTCGCGGTGGGCCTGTTCGCCAACTCCGGCGAGACGCTGGGCCTCTTCCACGGCGGCGGCGTCACCCTGCTCGCCGACCAGGCCATCGGCGCGGCGATGGGCGTCGCCTTCGCGTTCGGCACCGGCTACGTCTTCTGGATGGCGCTGAAGAAGACAGTGGGCGTCCGGGTGTCCGAGGCCCACGAGGTCGAGGGGCTCGACCTCGCCGAGTGCGGCGTCGAGGCCTACGGTCGCGAGCTCGGCGGCTTCGGCCACGCGGAGGAGGCCCCCGGCGAGGCGGCCGCCCCCGCCGCCGCCCGGGCGAGGGCCACCGCCTGACCTCGGTGAGACCTCCTCAACGGGACGCGCCGATGCGCTCCAGGTCCCAGGCGCCAGCCTCCACGGTGAAGAAGACCGAGTAGGGCCCCATCGTCTCCCACGCCTCCTCGGTCAGGCCGAAGCGCGCGCCGAGGCTCAGCACGAGGGGCCCCGCCGCGACGCCGACGCTCGCGCCCGCGAGGGGCAACACGAGCAGGTCGTCGTCCTCCTGGCCGAGGCTGAAGGAGAGCTCGGCCCCCGCGATCAGCGGGCCGACCAGCCGCGCGTCGACGCCGTAGGCCGACACCCAGAGCGCGTTGCCGGAGCCGTCGAGATCGACGGCGGCGCCCTGCCGGGTGCGGAAGAGCCAGCGCTCCTCGAAGGGGAGAGAGAGGTGCACGCTCGGCATCAGCCGCACGACGCCGAGCCCGCTCGCGTCCTGCTGCGTCGGGAAGAAGGCGCCCGCCTCGAAGAGCACGTCGACGTCGTCGCCGAGGTCGGGGCGATACCCGGCGGCGCCCCACACGTCGCCGCTCCCCCGCTGGGCGGTGCGCTCGTGCGCGCCCTCGAAGTCCACCGCCGCGGCGGCCTCGAGGTGGAGCTGCCGGTCGAGGAGCGCGGCGCGGGCGCCGGCGCTGCCGCGGAAGCGGTCCGGCTCGAGCGCGTCGTCCGCGGCGAGCCATCCGGCGGCGATCCAGGCGCCGATCCCGCCGCGGCCGGCGTCGCGCAGGCCGACCACGCTGGGGAGGAGGGTGGTCCCGAAGGTCTGGGCCCAGACCGGGCGCGGCGGCGCCTCGGGGGCGTCGGCGGGCGGCGGAGGGGCCTCGGGCGTGGCGAGGGGCGCGGGATCGCCGACCACCACCCGCGTCTCGGCGATCGGCGGCCCGTCCTCCGACGCGGCGAGCGTGAGCGGCACCTCGTCCGGCGCGTCCGCCGAGACCCGCACGCGCACGCTCAGCACGTCGCCCTCGCGCTCGGTGCCGAGCACCTCGACCCCGTCGCCGCCCCGGACCGCGAGCGCGCCGGGCAGCGCGGCGGCGCTCTGCACGCGGAGCGGCAGCACCACCTCGCGGCCGCGGGTGGCCTGGAGCGCGCCCGCGTCACCCTCGGCCGAGCCCAGGGTCACCTCGGCGACGCTCACCGCGAAGCCGCCGATCGGCGCCCCGCTCGCGTCGACGCAGCGCACCGCGCCCTCCCCGCTCTCGACGAAGGCGAGCTCAGCGGCCGGCGCTCCCTCTCCGACCCCGCACTGGACGCCGTCGGGCGCCGTGAGCCGGGCGCCCGGCAGGAGCACCAGGGGCTGCGGCTCCTCGGACGCGTCGCCGAAGTCGAACGCCGCCTCCTCCGCGGGGGCCTGGCCGGGCTGCAGCAGGCGACCGAGCTCGACCTCGAACGACCACGCGTCGGACGGGCGGCTCTCGAAGAAGTCGCCGTCGATGGTCGAGAGGCGCGCGTGGTAGGTGCCCGGCGGCAGGCGGTGCAGCTCGAAGCGGGTCACGTCGCTCGGCACCTCGACCTGCGCGACCAGCTCGCGGCCATCGGCGTGGCGGCTGATCTCGACCCGGTAGACGCGGGCGCCCTCGACCGGCTGCCAGGCACCGACGACGGTGGTCAGCTGGGCCACGCCCACGAAGCGAGCCGGCTGCCCGCCCGCCCAGTCCGGCGCGTCCGGCAGGGGTCGCGGGCGGCTCGGGCGCGCGCCGCGGCGGACCTTCGAGCCCATGCCCGGGGCCACCCGCACCGCGCCGGCCCCGTCCGCGCCGGCCACCCGAGCCGCGCCGCCGCTGTGGTTCGAGACGCGCGTCGTGGCCTCGTCGTCGACGGTGGTCACCGCGCTGCCCCCCGAGAGCGCCACCCGCGAGGTCGGCGTGCGGACCTCGAGATCGTTGGCGCCGCGCAGCTCTCCGAGCCGGCTGCGCAGGGCGCCGCGCTCGAGCACCGCCTCGGTGCCGCCGCGTCGTACCGCGCCCTCGGTCGCGCCGTAGACGACCACGAGGGTGTCGCCGCGCAGGGTGACGACCGAGGTGTCCTGGAAGGTCAGCTCGGCGAACGCGGCGGTGAGCGTGTTGACCCGCGAGCCGCGATCGACGCCCTGCCCCAGGCGCGCCGGGATCCAGTCGGCGTCCTCGGGCGGCCGGGCGCGCACCCGCTGACGGATGGCGGTGATCCGGGCCGCGGGGCCGCTCCCCCGGGGCGGCGCGGTGCGAGGCAGGCAGAGATACGTCCCCGCGGTCAGCCGGTGCGGGGGCGGGCCCATGCCCGGGTTGTAGGCGTGGATCAGGTCGTAGCGGCTGCGGTCGCCGAACATGCGGCGGGCCACCCGCGCGCAGCTGTCCCCGCGCTGGATCTCGTAGGGGATCACCTCGACCTCGCCGCTGCTCATCGCGGCGCAGTCGGCGGGATCGCGGCCGGCGAACTGGGCGTCGGCCGGGCTGGCGGCCATCCACGTCACGGCCAGCGCGATCGAGGCCAGGGTGAGCGAGCGGGTCATCCGGTCTTCCTCCTGCGGTGACGGCGGATCGCGCGCCACACCTTCTTCGAGAGGTCCTCGGCGCGGATCGGCCGGTGCACCACCTCGTCGACGCCGGCGCGGAGCAGCTCCGTCACCCGGCCCATGTCCCCCGTCTCGGCGTCGGTCACCAGCGGCACGCCGTGCGCCGCGAGCGCCTCGAGCGCCTCCTTCTCCGCGCCGGGGGCGAAGATCGCGTCGGCGCCGTCGATCGGCTGATCGGGCGACACGATGAACGCGATCAGCCCGTTCGCGCCGAGCCCGAGCCCCAGCTCCCCGGCCAGCTCCCCGACCACCGCGAGCTGCACCGGCTCCACCCCGTCCGGCGTGGCGTAGGGGTCCGAGAGCGTGCGCGCGTTCTTCGCCGGCCGGACCGTCGAGATCATGCGCGCCGCCCGCCCCTCGAGGAACACGCCGTCGCGACCGCGCTCGCGCTTCTCGGCCGACGGATCGAGGTGGCTCAGCAGGCCGTGCACGACGTCCATCGCCGGGCGCTCGGCCGCGCGCTTCGAGAGCATGCGCAGGCAGAGCTCCTCGAGCTCGCGCGGGATGCGGAGATCCTTGCGCGCCTCGCTCGGCGGGGTGGGCGCGCTGAAGAGCTGCTGGGTGATGACCTGCACCGAGTTGCCCCGGAAGGGCACCTGGGTCGTCAGCATCTCGTACAGGATACAGCCGAGCGAGTAGACGTCGGCGGGTGAGCCCACGTCGTCGTCGCCCGCCGCCTGCTCGGGCGACATGTAGTCCGGCGTGCCCATGGCGACGCCCTCGCGGGTGAGCCGCCCGCTGTCCTTGCGCCCCCGGATGAACGCCAGGCCGAAGTCGACGACCACCACCCGCTCCTGGCCCTGCGGCGTGCGCTCGAGGAAGACGTTCTCGGGTTTCAGATCGCGGTGCACGAGGTGCATCTCGTGCGCGACCAAGAGCACCTCGGCGATCTGCGAGAGGATCCGGAGCGTGCGCTCGAGCGGCTGCGGCGGGAGGTGCTCGTCGACGATCGATCGGAGGGTCACCCCCTCGAGCAGCTCCATCGCGATGAAGAGCTGGCCGTCGTCCTCGCCGAAGTCGTAGATCTGCACGGCGTTCGGGTGCTTGAGCGCCGAGGCCACCCGCGCCTCTCGCTCGAAGCGCGCGCGGGCCCCCGGCGACGCCGCGTATTCGGGGAGCAGGAGCTTGAGCGCCAGGTCGCGGCCCAGGTTGAGCTGCGTGGCGCGCCACACCGCGCCCATGCCGCCGACGCCGAGCTCCTCGACGAGCGAGAAGCGATCCGCGATGCGGTCTCCGGGCTTCCAGGTGGGGAAGGGGCTCATGCGTGCACCTCGTACAGGTGGACCGTGTCCTTGCGGCCCGAGAGCTCGCGCTCTCCGGCGTCGATGTACTCGAAGAGGTCGCCGGCCGCCTCCTTCGTCGCGGCCGAGACCAGGATCTGCTGCGGGCGCGCGATCGCCTCGAGGCGGGCGGCGACGTTCACCACGTCGCCGATCGCGGTGTAGGCCATGCGCGTCTCGCTCCCGATGTTGCCCACCACCGCCTCCCCCGTGTGCACGCCGATCGCGAGCTGCACGCTGACGCCGTAGCGCTCGCGCCAGGTCGCGTTGCCCGTCTCGAGCCACCGCAGCATGTCCTCGGCCGCGCCCAGCGCCCGCTCGGCGTGGTCGGGCTGGTCGCTCGGCGCGTTCCAGATGGCCATCACCGCGTCGCCGACGAACTTGTCGACCGTGCCGCCGTGGCGGAAGACGATCTCGGTCAGGATGGTGAACAGCTCGTTGAGGATCGTGACGACGTCCTCGGGCGCGTGGCTCTCGGTGAGCGGCGTGAAGCTGACCACGTCGGCGAAGAGCACCGTCACCTCCCGGCGCGCGCCGCCGAGGCGCATGTCCTGCTCGCGGTCGACCACCCGCTCGACGATCTCCTTCGGCAGGTAGCGGCCGAGGTCGGTGCGGATGGCCTCCTCCTCCCGGATGCGCGCCTCCGACACCGCGAGGTCGGTGGACGCCTGGCTCATCGCGTCTCCGAGCACCCGCAGCTCGTCGTTGGTCCAGACCCGCGCGGTGGCGCCGAGCTCGCGCCGGCCGATCTTGTGGGCCAGCTCCACCAGCGAGGCGATCGGCGCGGTGAGGGTGCGCGCGATCCAGAGCCCGATCAGGAGGGCGACGAGCACGACCGCGACCGAGACCCCGCCGACCACCCAGCGCATCTTGTGGATCGAGGCGAAGGCGACCCGGGTCGGCACCTGCACCATCACGCCCCAGCCGCGCTCGGGCACGCTCACCAGGGTGCCGAGCCGCTCCTCGGCCGCGCCCTCGAAGACCCGCTGGTGCGCGAACGCCGAGTCGAAGCGCGCGCCCTCGAGGGTCGAGAGCAGCGGGTGGCCGCCGACCGCGTGGTCCGGCGCGACCGGCCCGTCGGAGTGAGCGAGCACCCGGGCGTCGGGATCGACCACCATGACCGCGCCCTGGATCTGCCCGAAGCGGTGGTCGGCGAGGCGCTCGACGCGGCGCTGCAGCCCCTCGAGAGAGACGAACGAGACCGCGAAGCCGGTGGGCGGCGACACCGGCGTCGGACGGAGCGGCACCGCGAGCGGGACCCGGGGAGCCACCTCGCCGGGCGTCGCCACGCCGAGGGCCACGCCGCGCTCGGTGGCGCGCCCGAGCAGGGTCGCGTCCATGCGCTCCGGCGTGTCGAGCTCGGCCGCGCCCCGCTCGCGCACCACGTCGATGAGCGCGCCGTCCGCCGCGTAGATCGCGACGTGATCGAGCGCCGCCTCGCCTTCGACCGTGCGCATCGCCGCGGCCACCGCCTGGGCGTCCGGCAGATCGCCGTCGGTGAGGAGGCGCCCCACCGTGTCGAGGCCGTCCTCGGCCGCGCCGAGCTGGGCGGCGATGGCCGCGGCCACGTCGTCGGCCACCGCGAGCTGCAGCTCCCGGCTCTGATGCTCGATCGCGCCCTGCGCGACGGCGATGAGCACGAAGCCCACCACCGGCAGCGGCGTCGTCGCGAGGAGCGCGGCGAGCAAGCCGAGCTTCAGTCTCAGCGGAAAAGCGGGGCGCGTGGAGTCAGCCATGTCGCCTCCGTATCGTCGATTGAACAAAGCGCACGCGCCTCGTATCGTTCGCCCCGGAGAAGAACGCCACGTGAGCGCAGGAAAAAAGACTCTCCCCTACCCCGAGGAATCGATCCGCCCCCTCCAGGCGCTGCGCGTCGTGGTCGTGGACGGGGACCAGGCCGGCGAGACGGTCGAGATCGAAGACGAGGGGCTCCACATCGGGAGCGCGGACGGCAACGATCTGCAGCTCTCGTCGGATCCCACCGTCTCCCGGTTCCACCTCGAGCTGATCCGACGCGAGGACGGGATCCTCGTCCAGGATCACGGCTCGACCAACGGCACGTTCCTGGGGCAGGCGCGCATCGAGCGCGCGGTGGTCCCGGCGGGCACCGAGATCCGGATCGGGCGCACCGCGATCCGGGTGGAGGACGGCAACCGGGTGTCGGTCGAGGTCGCGCTCGACGAGGAGCTCGGCGCGCTCAAGGGGAGCAACCCCGCGATGCGCAAGCTCTTCGGTCGCGTCCGCAAGGCGGCCGCCAGCGAGGTGCCCTGCCTGCTCGTCGGCGAGTCCGGCACGGGCAAGGAGCTGTTCGCTCGCGCGGTGCACGAGAACTCCAAGCGCGCCGACGGCCCCTTCATCGTCGTCGACTGCGCCTCGCTCACGCCGACCCTGGTCGCCAGCGAGCTCTTCGGTCACGAGAAGGGCGCCTTCACCGGCGCCGACCGCCGTCATCAGGGCGCCTTCGAGCGCGCGGACGGGGGCACGATCTTCCTCGACGAGATCGGAGAGCTGCCCGAGCAGCTGCAGCCCAACCTCCTCGGCGTGCTCGAGCGGCGCAGGTTCCGTCGGCTCGGCGGCCGCGACGAGATCGAGGTCGACGTGCGCGTCGTCTCGGCCACCAACCGCGACCTGCGCGCGGAGGTCAACGCGGGCACCTTCCGCCTCGACCTGTACTACCGCCTCGCGGTGGTCCGCTTCGCGGTGCCATCCCTCCGCGAGCGGCCCGAGGACATCCCGATCCTGATCGAGCACTTCCTGCGCGAGGCCGGCGAGACCGCGCCGGTCGGCGAGGTGGTCCCGCCCGCGGTGATGGCCGGCCTGCAGCGCCATCACTGGCCCGGCAACGTGCGCGAGCTCCGCAACTACGTCGAGGCCACCGTCGCGATGGGCGAGACGCCCGAGCTCGAGGCCGATCTGATGGAGTCGAGCGACCCGGGCGGCGCGCCGACCGGGCCGAGCATCGCGGTCAACGCGGTGCTGGACCTCCCCTACAAGGAGGCTCGGGCCAACGTGCTCCAGCAGTTCGAGGCCCACTACCTGCCGCACATCCTCGAGCGGGCGGACGGCAACGTCTCGCAGGCGGCGCGGGACTGCGCGATGGACCGATCCCACCTGTGGGACATGCTCCGCAAGCACAAGCTGCGCTGATCCGGCCGCCATCGCGCTGCGGTAGAGCAGTCACCGTGCCAGCCGCCGCGCCCTCGGGAGGGGACCCGTTCGCCGGGGAGCGCCGTGGGGCCGGACCCACACCCGTCGGGTCACGCCGACGGTAGCTCGAACCAGAACACGCAGCCGCCCTCGGGCGGGCACTCCACGCCGACGTCGCCGTCGTGCGCGTCGACGAGCGCCTTGGAGATCGCGAGGCCCAGGCCGCTCCCACCCTTGGCCCGAGCGTCGGTCGCGTCGAGCTGCGTGAAGCGCTGGAAGAGCCGGCCGCGATCCTCGAGCGGGATGCCGGGGCCGCGGTCCGCGATGGAGAAGCGCACCCGGTCCTCGCGCTGCTCGAGCCGCACCGTCACCGGGGCGTCGTCGGGGCCGTGCTTGAGCGCGTTCGCGATCAGGTTCGTGATCACCTGCACGATGCGGTCGCCGTCCACGTGGACCTGCACCCCCGCCGGCAGCCGGTCGTCGAGCTCGACCTGATCGGGCTTGGCGAGGTCCTCGAGCGTCTCCGCGACCAGCGCGCGGGGCTGGTGGGGCTGCATGTCGATGCTGAGGTGGCCGCTCCGCAGCCGCTCCGCGTCGAGGATCTGGTCGACCAGGCGCGCGAGCCGATCGCCGTTGCGCTTGGCGATGCGCACCATCTCGCGCGCCTTGTCGGGCAGCTCCCCCGCCGCCCCGCCCTCGACCAGACCGAGCGCGCCGCGGATCGAGGTCAGGGGCGTCCTCAGCTCGTGGCTGATCGTCGAGATCAGCTGATCCTTGAGCCGGTCGAGCTGCTCCTCCTCGGTCCGGTCGCGCACGAGCGTCACCCGCGTCGCGTCGTCGAGCTGACGCGCGACGATGCGCACCGGGAGAGGGTCGCCGCTCGGCCGCACGAGCCAGGTGTCGTAGGTGCCGTCCTCGCCCGTGCGGATCTTGCGGGACACCCGCTCGATCTCGGACGGGACGACGACCTCCGACGGCCGCAGGCCGATGACCTCGTTGCGGGGCCGGCCGAGGATCCGCTCGAGGGCCTGGTTGCAGTCGACGACCCGGCCGCCGCGGCTGACGGCGACGCCCTCCTCGGCGACCTCGGCGAGGACCCGGAAGTGGGACTCGCTCCGGGCGAGGGCGCGGTGCGCGTCGGCGAGCTCCTCGTTGCGCGCCCGCAGCTCGAGCATGCGCATCACCTGACGGCCGAGCCGCTCGAGCGCCTCCCGCTGCGCCGGGTCGAGGGCGCGGGGCTTCTCGTCGATGACGCAGAGCGTGCCGAGGGGCAGCCCGTCGTCGGTCACGAGCGGCGCGCCAGCGTAGAAGATGACGTTCGGCGGGCCGGTGACGAGCGGGTTGTCGTGGAAGCGCTCGTCGTCGCGCGCGTCCTCGACCACCATGACCTCGGGCCGGTGGATCGCGTGGGCGCAGAAGGCCACGTCCCGCGGCGTCTCGGGCGCGTCGAGCCCGACCTTGGCCTTGAACCACTGGCGCCCCTCGTCGACGAGCGAGATGAGCGCGATCGGCGTCCCGCAGACGTGCGCGGCGATCTGGGCGATGTCGTCGAAGGCGGCCTCGGCGTCGGTGTCGAGGACGTCGTAGGACTCGAGGGCGACGAGCCGCTCCGCCTCGCGCGGGTGCGGGTCGGGCCTCTTCACCGTCCCCGCCCCTTCACTGCACCGGCTCCTCGTCGACCGGGATCCAGCCCCGGGCCCGACCGATCGCGGTGATCACGTCCACCAGCTCGCGCAGCTCGATCGGCTTGCGGAGGAAGCCGTCGATGCCGAGCGCGTCGAAGCGCCAGCGCTCCTCCTCGCCCGCCGTCGCGCTGATCACGACCACCCGGGCCCGGCTCGCGCCGCGCAGCTCCCGGAGGCGCGAGAGGGTCTCGACGCCGTCCATGCCCGGCATCTGGTAGTCGAGGAGCACCAGCGACGGCGGCTTGCGGGCCGCGTTGGCCAGCGCCTCCTCGCCCGACTTGGCCCTCGCCACCCGGGCCGCGGTGCCGAAGAAGGCCAGCTGGGCGGCGCGCACCGAGAGCTTGGCGAAGTCGTCGTCGTCGTCCACCACGAGGATGCGCGCCGCGACCGGCACCGCGTCCTCCTGGGTCGGCTCGGCGACCAGCGGCTCGGGCTGCGCGAGCCAGCGGGCCCCCGCGATCTCGATCGCGCTCGCCATCTCCGCGCACGACGCGAAGCGATCCGCCGGATCCTTGGAGAGCGCGCGCTGCACCACCCCGTCGAGGGGGGCCAGCTCCGGGCGGAGGCTCGAGAGCGCGCGCGGGGTCTGCTCGAGCTGCTGCTGCAGCATCTCCGGGACCTTGTCGGTCTCGAACACCAGCCGGTTGGTGAGCAGATGGAAGGCCGTGCAGCCGAGGCCGTAGACGTCGGTGCGCGGGCTGATGCGCTCGCCGCCGCGGATCTGCTCCGGGGCCATGTAGGCGGGCGTGCCCACCGTGCCGCTGTCGCGCGAGCCGGTCTCGGGGGCGGCGAGGCCGAAGTCCACCAGCACCGTGCGGCCGCTGCCGCGCTCGACCACGGCGTTGTCGGGCTTCACATCGCGGTGCACGATCCCGGCCGCGTGAACGGCGGAGAGACCGAGCGCGACCTCGCGGAGGATCACGAGCGCGCGGTGGATCGGCACGTGGGCGCGGTTGCGCTCGTACTGCTCGATGATGCGGTCGCAGCTCTGACCGAGCACGAGCTCCATCGCGAAGAAGAACGACTGCCCGTCGATGCCGAACGAGTAGACCTGGGCCACGTGATCGGAGCGGATCGAGGCGAGCGCGGCCGCCTCCCGCTGGAAGCGCCGGAGCGCCTGGGGACGCCGCACGTACCGGGGAGCCAGGAACTTGAGCGCGACCGGGCGCCGGAGCGCGACGTCCTCCGCCTGCCAGACCACGCCCATCGCGCCGCGGCCGACCTCGTGCTGGGTGAGGAAGCGGCCGTCGACCAGCTCCTTGCCGATCCCGGCCGCGAGATCGTCGCCGCAGACGACGCAGATCGTCGCGGAGTCCGGGCTCACGGCGCCACAGTCCGAGCAGTGCCTCATGGGGTCTTCACCTCGTCCGCCTCCGCGTCGACCACCCGCGCGCGCCCCGCCGCCTTCGCGGCGTAGAGCCTCGCGTCGGCCCGGTTCAGCAACGTCCTGAGATCGTCTCCATCGACCGAAAGGTACGCCACCCCTCCGCTGAAGGTCACCTCGCGATCGGAGACTCCGGGGATGTCGAGGGCGCGCACCGCGCCGAGCAGACGCTCGAAGGCCCGCTTGCCTTCACCCGCGCCGGTGTCGGGCAAGGCGACGATGATCTCCTCGCCGCCCCACCGCCCGGCGACGTCGTGGGGTCGCAGCGCGTCGCGCAGCAGCGCCCCGACCGCCGACAGCACCCGGTCGCCGACCACGTGGCCGAGCTCGTCGTTGATCTGCTTGAAGCGGTCGAGGTCCAGCAGGCCGAGGGCGAGGGGCCGCCCGTGCCGCACCGCCTGGGCCATCGCCGCCTCGATCCGCTCGTAGGCCGCGCCGCGCATCGCCAGCCCGGTCAGGCTGTCGCGCCGGGCGCGATCCCTCAGCAGCCGGAGCCGCTCGATGCGCACCTCGAGCCGCGCGAGCAGCTCGGTCGGCAGCACCGGCTTCTGCAGGTAGTCGTCGCCGCCCGCCTCGAAGCACGCGACCCGCACCTCCTCGGAGGCGTTGGCGGTGAGGAACAGGATGGGCAGATCCCGATGCGGCGCGCTCGCCCGCAGCGCCCGGCAGACGTCGAAGCCGCCGATCGCGCCCATGCGCACGTCGAGCAGCACCGCGTCCGGGTGGTGGGTCGCGAGGGCGTTGAAGATGTCCCCGGGATCGAGCAGGTGCGCGAACTGCCAGCCGCGCCGCTCCACGATCGGCCGCACCACCTCGCCCATGTCGGGATCGTCGTCGACCAGCAGCACGGTCGGCGCGTCGCCGTCCGGCTCCGAGAACACCTCGCCGACCGCGCGCAGCACCGAGGGGCCGACGCCCTCCGCGAAGACGACCCGGCCGCCCGCGTGCACCGCCTTCACCCGCGCCTCGACCGACTCCTCGACGCCGGTGAACGCGATGGGCAGCCGCGCGAGCCCCTCGAGGGTGCGGAGCGAGCGGGCGACCGCGTAGCCCCCGCGCGCGCCTCCGCCGGCGGGGAGCACCGCGCCGACGACCTCTCCGTCCATCGCCGCCTCGAGCGCCTCCATGGGGTCGGACACGAAGCGGACCCGCGGGCCGGGCGGCGTGGACTCCAGGCAGCGTCGGCGCACCTGGTCGTCAGGCTCGAGCACCAGGACCACCGGGCCGCCCTCTTCTTCATCGGCGTCCGGCTCGGGCACGTCGAGGCCGTCGGCCAGCGCCGCCAGCGCGCGCGCCAGCTCACCCACGTTCGCCTCGCCCAGCTCGAGCGCGTCCTCGAGGCGCCCCGCGGCCTCGCCGACGTGGGCGTAGCCGTAGGAGCCGGCGGTGCCGCGCACTTTGTGGGCGAGCGCCTTGGCCTCGGCCGGATCGCCCGCGTCCAGGCGCTCCTGGATGGCGCGCAGCTTCTCGCGGAGCCCGGCGGCGTATCCGGCCCGGAGCGCAGCGAGCTTCGACTCCGCAGAGCGGATGTGCGCGTCGTCGGCCAAGGGGTCCTCGGTGGACGGCACCCTACCACGCTCGGGGGCGGAGATACGACCGGCCAGGAACCGCGATCGAGCAGGTCGGGGGAGCATTCACGCGGCTCCCGGCCGGGCACCCCGAGTAACTCAACACGCGTGCCAACCTCCCCAGGAAGGGTTTGACACCCGCGCAAGGGGGCTCATGTCGGGTCGGCCCCACAACGCGTAGGCGTGCCCCTGCAGCCCCTGGACCCAACGCCCACCACCTAACATCATTAGGTCGAACCGCGTCTCGACCGAAGATTGTTGTTGACACACCGCGTCACTGGGGTCAGATTTCCCCACCGTGACGACCGCCCTCGATCCCATCGACCGCGAGCTGCTCGACGCGCTCCAGGACGACTGCAAGACGCCCCTCAACAAGCTCGGCGACCGGGTCGGGCTGAGCGCGCCCGCGGTCATGGAGCGGGTGCGCAAGCTCGAGGCGGCGGGGGTGATCACCGGCTACCACGCCGCGGTCGACGCCAAGGAGGTGGGCCTCGACATCACCGCCTTCATCGGCGTGTCCATCAACTACCCCAAGGACATCGAGCGCTTCCTGGCCGAGCTCGGGGCCCGCCCCGAGGTCCAGGAGTGTCACCACGTCACCGGGGGGCACACCTTGCTGCTCAAGGTGAAGACCCGGAACACCGCCTCGCTCGAGCGCGTGATCAGCGCCCTGCGCGAGGTGGAGGGCGTGACCCGCACCGAGACCATGGTCGTGCTCTCCACCGCCAGCGAGCGCTCGCGCGTGTCGCTGGCCGAGCTCGAGTCCTTGCCCACCCCCAAGCGCACGCGCTCGCGTCGCGCCAGCTGAACCCCGCGCGAGAGGACCTCTCCATGCCCCACGTGCCCCACGAGATCCGGCTGCGCGCCCAGGAGCGCGGCCTCTACCGCTCCGACTTCGAGCACGACAGCTGCGGCGTCGGCTTCATCGCGCACCTGCGCGGCGAGGCGAGCCACACCATCATCCAGAAGGCGCTCCAGATCCTCGAGAACCTCGAGCACCGCGGCGCCGAGGGCAGCGACCCGCAGACCGGCGACGGCGCGGGCCTGCTCATCCAGATCCCGCACGGGCTCTTCCGCGCCGAGGCGCAGCGGCTCGGCTTCACCCTCCCCCGCCGCCCGGGCGTGTACGGCGTCGGCATGGTCTTCCTGCCGTCGGACGACGAGCTGCGCGAGCAGGTCGAGGCGATGATCGAGGAGATCGTGCGCGAGGAGCGGCAGGATCTGCTCGGCTGGCGCCCGGTCCCGGTCGATCTGACCGCGTGCGGCCCGAACGCGCGCGCCTCGATGCCGACGATCAAGCAGTTCTTCGTCGGCCCCGGCACCCTGACCGCCGACCCGAACGCGCTCGGGCGCAAGCTCTTCGTGATTCGCAAGCGCATCGAGAACGAGGCGCGCCGGCGCGGGCTGGAGGAGGACGAGTACCCCTACGTCTGCTCGCTCTCGCGGCGGACCATCGTCTACAAGGGGCTGCTCACGCCCGAGCAGCTCCCGAGCTTCTACGCCGACCTCGCCGATCCGCGGACCGAGACCGCGCTCTCGCTGGTCCACCAGCGCTTCAGCACCAACACGTTCCCGTCCTGGTCGCGCGCGCACCCGTACCGGCGCATCGCCCACAACGGCGAGATCAACACGCTCCGCGGCAACGTGAACTGGATGAAGGCGCGCGAGCCGGTGCTCGAGGCGCCGGTCTTCGGCGAGGACATCGAGAAGATCGTCCCGATCGTCGACCCCCGCGGGTCCGACAGCGCGATGTTCGACGACGTGCTCGAGCTGCTCGTGCACACCGGCCGCTCGCTGCCCAACGCGATCATGATGATGATCCCCGAGGCCTGGCAGAAGCACGCCTCGATGCCGCCCGAGCGCCGCGCCTTCTACGAGTACCACTCGTGCCTGATGGAGCCCTGGGACGGGCCCGCCTGCATCGCCTTCACCGACGGCCGGCAGATCGGCGCGGTCCTCGACCGCAACGGCCTCCGCCCGGCGCGCTACACGGTCACCAAGGACGACCTGGTCATCATGGCCAGCGAGGCGGGCGTGCTCGACGTGCCCCCCGACAACGTCCGCGCGAAGAACCGGCTCCAGCCGGGGCGCATGTTCCTGGTCGACACCGCCGCCGGCACGATCGTCGACGACGCGATCATCAAGGAGGAGGAGGCGACCCGCCGCCCGTGGCAGCGCTGGCTCGACGAGAGCATCGTGACCATGGGCGAGGTCCCCCCGGCGCCGCGCGGCTCGGTGCCTCCGCCCCTCGACGACGCCAGCCTCCGCCGTCAACAGAAGACGCACGGCTACACCAAGGAGGACCTGCGCATCCTGATGGCCCCGATGGCCAAGGACGGCAAGGAGGCCATCGGCTCGATGGGCAACGACACGCCCCTCGCCGTGCTCAGCGATCGGCCGCAGCTCCTGTTCAACTACTTCAAGCAGCTCTTCGCGCAGGTCACCAACCCGCCGATCGACCCGATCCGCGAGGAGCTGGTGATGACCCTGCGGACCACGCTCGGGCCGGAGAGCAACCTCTTCGAGGAGAGCCCGCTGCACTGCCGCAAGCTGCAGCTCCATGGGCCCATCCTCGAGAACGAGGAGCTGGAGCAGATCCGCGCGCTCGATCGCCCGGGCCTGCGCACCCAGACGCTGAGCGGCCTGTTCGATCCGCACGCCGGGCCGAAGGGCCTCGGGATCGCGCTCGAGCGGCTCTGCCGCGACGCCGAGCGGGCCGTCCAGCAGGGGGCGACGCTCCTGATCCTCTCGGATCGGGGCCACGACCGGGATCGGGCGCCGATCCCGAGCCTGCTCGCGACCTCGGCGGTGCACCACCACCTGATCCGCGCCGGCCTCCGCAAGAACTGCGGCCTGATCGTCGAGAGCGGCGAGCCCCGCGAGGTGATGCACTTCTGCCTGCTGATCGGCTACGGCGCGGGCGGCGTGAACCCGTATCTCGCCTACGAGTCCATCGGCGCGCTGGTGCGCGAGGGCGTGGTCGACGAGGTGAGCGTCGACGAGGCGCACCGCCGCTACGTGAAGGCGGTCGAGAAGGGCATCCTCAAGGTGATGTCGAAGATGGGGATCTCGACCCTGCAGAGCTACCGCGGGGCGCAGATCTTCGAGGCGCTCGGGCTCGGCCAGAGCTTCGTCGACCGCCACTTCACCGGCACCCCGACCCACCTCGACGGCGTCGGCCTCGACACCATCGCGGCCGAGGCGATCGCCCGGCACGAGGAGGCCTGGCGCCGCGTCCGCCTCGACGTCGTCGACGACGAGCTCGACCCGGGCGGCAGCTACCAGTACCGCCGCCGCGGCGAGCACCACATGTGGAACCCGACCACGCTCGCCACCCTGCAGCACGCGGTCCGGAGCGGCGACTACGCCAAGTTCAAGAAGTTCAGCGCCAAGGCGAACGAGAGCGCGGCCCGGAGCACCATCCGCGGTCTGCTCGAGCTCGCGCCGGGCCGCGAGCCCATCCCGCTCGAGGAGGTGGAGCCGGCGGCCGAGATCGTGCGGCGCTTCAAGACCGGCGCGATGAGCTTCGGCTCCATCAGCGCCGAGGCGCACGAGACGCTCGCCGTCGCCATGAACCGGATCGGCGCCCGCTCCAACAGCGGCGAGGGCGGCGAGGACGACGCGCGCTTCGAGCCCGACGAGAACGGCGACTGGCGGCGCAGCGCGATCAAGCAGGTCGCCTCGGGCCGCTTCGGCGTGACCATCCAGTACCTGAACGCCGCCGAGGAGATCCAGATCAAGATCGCCCAGGGCGCCAAGCCCGGCGAGGGCGGTCAGCTGCCCGGGCACAAGGTCGACGAGAAGATCGCGAGGGTGCGCCACTCGACGCCCGGCGTCGGCCTCATCAGCCCGCCCCCTCATCACGACATCTACTCGATCGAGGATCTCTCCCAGCTGATCTTCGACCTGAAGAACGCGAACCCCGACGCGCGCATCACCGTCAAGCTCGTCAGCGAGGTCGGCGTCGGCACGATCGCGGCCGGCGTCGCCAAGGCGAAGGCCGACGTGATCCTGATCAGCTGCGGCTCCGGGGGCACCGGCGCCTCGCCGCTGACCTCGATCAAGCACGCCGGGAGCCCCTGGGAGATCGGCCTCGCCGAGACCCAGCAGACGCTGGTGCTCAACGACCTGCGCGGGCGCGTGCGGCTCGAGACCGACGGTCAGCTCAAGACGGGCCGCGACGTGGTGATGGCCGCGCTGCTCGGCGCCGAGGAGTACGGCTTCGGCTCGATCAGCCTGATCACGATGGGCTGCATCATGATGCGCGTCTGCCACCTCAACACCTGCCCGGTGGGCGTGGCGACGCAGGACCCGCGGCTCCGCGCCCGCTTCGCGGGGCAGCCGGACCACGTCATCAACTTCATGACCTTCGTCGCCGAGGAGGTGCGCGAGATCATGGCGTCGCTCGGCGTGCGCACGATGGACGAGCTGATCGGCCGGGTCGACTGGCTGCGGCCGCGGCAGGACGTCGACCACCCGAAGGCGAAGCAGCTCGATCTCTCGAAGCTGCTGCACCGGCCCGAGGTGGACCACGCGATCTCGGCGGTGCGCGAGCAGGACCACGAGCTCGAGCTGGCGATGGACACGGTGCTCATCGAGCAGGCGCGGCCGGCGCTCGAGCGCGGCGAGCCGGTGGAGATCCGGATGCCGATCCGGAACGTGCACCGGACCGCGTGCACGATGCTCAGCTCGAAGATCGCCCGGCTCGACGCGCCGCTGCCCGACGGGCTGGTGCGGATCCACTTCACCGGCTCGGCCGGCCAGTCCTTCGGCGCCTTCCTCGCCGACGGCCTCGACGTCACCCTCGAGGGCGACGCGAACGACTACTTCGGCAAGGGCATGAGCGGCGGCCGGCTGGTGGTCTACCCGCCCGAGGGCTCGGACTTCCCGCCGGAAGAGAACATCATCATCGGCAACGTCAGCCTCTACGGCGCGACGAAGGGCGAGGTGTTCATCCGCGGCATGGCCGGCGAGCGCTTCGCGGTGCGCAACAGCGGCGCGCACGCGGTGGTCGAGGGCGTGGGCGACCACGGCTGCGAGTACATGACCGGCGGGCGGGTGATCGTGCTCGGCACGACCGGGCGGAACTTCGCGGCGGGCATGAGCGGCGGCATCGCCTACGTGCTCGACGTGGACGCGGCCTTCGCCGGCCGCGTGAACAAGGAGATGGTGGAGCTCGAGACCCTCACGTCCGAGGACCTCGCCTTCGTGCGGAGCCTCGTGCACCGCCACTACGAGCGCACGATGAGCGCGCTCGCGTGGCGCGTGCTGAGCGGCTGGAAGAAGGAGAGCCGACGCTTCGTGAAGGTCATGCCCACCGAGTACAAGCGCGTGTTGACGGAGCGCGGCGAGCTGCGCCGCCCCTCGCACGCAGGGAGGACGGCCTGATGGGCAAGCCCACCGGTTTCCTGGAGCACGAGCGCGCGCTCCCCGATCGACGCCCGGTCGACGAGCGCGTGAAGGACTTCCGCGAATTCGAGCGGCACCTGCCGATCGTCGAGGTCCAGGCCCAGGGCGCGCGCTGCATGAACTGCGGCATCCCCTTCTGTCATCAGGGGTGCCCCCTCGGCAACGCGATCCCCGACTGGAACGACCTCGTCTATCGCGACCAGTGGCGCGAGGCGATCGCGGCGCTCCACGCGACGAACAACTTCCCCGAGGTCACCGGTCGCATCTGCCCGGCGCCCTGCGAGGAGGCGTGCGTCCTCAACATCAACGACGACCCGGTCACCATCGAGCACATCGAGATGGAGATCGCGGACCGCGCCTGGGAGGAGGGCTGGGTGAAGCCCGAGCCCGCCGAGACGCAGACCGGCAAGAGCGTCGGCGTGGTGGGCTCCGGCCCGGCCGGGCTCGCCTGCGCGCAGCAGCTCGCCCGCGCGGGGCACGCGGTGACCGTCTACGAGCGCGCCGATCGCGTCGGCGGCCTGCTCCGCTACGGCATCCCCGACTTCAAGATGGAGAAGCACCACGTCGACCGTCGGGTCGCGCAGATGGAGGCCGAGGGCGTCACCTTTCGGACCGGCGTCGAGGTCGGCGTCGACGTGACGATGGACGCGCTCCGCGAGACCCACGACGCGGTGGTGCTCGCGATCGGCTCGACCACCCCGCGCGACCTGCCCATCGAGGGCCGCGAGCTCGACGGCGTGGTCTTCGCGATGGACTTCCTCACCCGCCAGAACAAGGCGGTGGCGGGAGACGCGGTGCCCGACCCGATCTCGGCGAAGGGCAAGCACGTGGTCATCCTCGGCGGCGGCGACACCGGGAGCGACTGCCTCGGCACCTCGCTCCGGCAGGGCGCCGCCTCGGTCACCCAGATCGAGCTGATGCCCCGCCCGCCCGAGAGCCGCGAGGAGGCCCAGCCCTGGCCCGAGTACCCGATGGTGCTCCGCACCTCGAGCAGCCAGGAGGAGGGCGGCGAGCGCGACTGGTCGATCCTGACCAAGGCCTTCGAGGGCGAAGACGGGAAGCTGAAGCGGCTCCGGGTCGCGCGCATCGAGTGGGTCGAAGGCGAGGACGGGCGCAAGCGCTTCGAGGAGGTCGAGGGCAGCGAGACCACCATCGACTGCGATCTCTGCCTGCTGGCGATGGGCTTCGTGCACCCCGAGGTCGACGGCGGCCTCGGCGTCGACACCGACGAGCGCGGCAACGTCGCCGCCTCCCTCTCCGACTTCGCCACCTCGGCGCCCGACGTCTTCGCCTGCGGTGACGCCCGCCGGGGTCAGAGCCTCGTCGTCTGGGCCATCTGGGAGGGCCGAGAGGCCGCCCGCGCCGTCGACGCCCACCTCATGGGCAGCTCCGCCCTCCCCTCCTCCCCCCGCGCCGCCTGACCGCCCATCGCGCCAGGTCGACTTCGGGCTTCGGGTCGGTAGGGAGAGGGGAGGAAGGAGGCGAAGAGGAACAGGCCGTCTCGCCCTCGCTCCCCAGGTGACGCTTCATGGCGACTGATGTCGCCATCCCCTCCTCGCCTCCGCTCTCCCCTCTCCCCGTTTTCACGGTGCCTGCTCTTCAGAGGAGGAGGGAGTGAGGAGGGCGTCGCGGACGGCGCGGAAGCGGTCGTTGGGGATGGTGAGCGCGAGGTTGTAGTGGGCGATGCGCCAGCCGTCGGGGGTGCGGCGCAGCACGCCGCTGCCGCGGGCGGGGCCGAGGTTCTCGGTGTCGAGGTCCTCGTCGAACCACGCGACGTCGCCCTGCGCGTAGACGTCGCGGCGGACCGAGCGCATGACCCAGCCGTTCCGGGCGGCGAAGTGAGGGTGGGCGTAGGCGCGCAGCTCCTCGCGCGTCCAGCGCTCGGTGGCGTCGGTGCCGAGGAAGATCGCGTCGGGCGTCATCAGCGCGAAGTAGGCCTCCTCGTCCGAGGCGGCCGCGGCCGCGTGCCAGCCGTCGAGCACCGCGTCGATGTCCCTCCGGACGGTGGGGTCCGCGGGGCCGGGCGTGGCCGCGCCGCAGCCGGCGAGATACGCCGGGAGAAAGAGGAGGACGCAGCGGGCCTCGGATGTCATGGTCCCAGCGTACCCGGAGACGGGGACACGGTCGGGGCCGTTGAACGCGAATTCGTGCAGCGGGTGCAAAAGCCACGGCTGTACGTTCCATGCGCAGCCTTTGGGAGTATGCTGCGGTCGCGGAGGGGGAAGAGCGGTGCAGGAGGCGATCTCACGGGAGGAGAGCGAGTGCGCGGCGTGCGGCGTCGTGCTCACCGCCGACGCCAGCTTCTGCCAGGGATGCGGGGCGCCCGTGCCCGGCGCGCCCGTGCCCGACACCTTCGACGGCCGCTCGAGCGGCACCTGCTGCCGCGGCTGCGGCGCCTCCCTCGACGCGCGCGCGGTGATCTGCCCGGTGTGCGGCCGCCGCGCGACCCGGCGACGAAAGACCCCGCGGGCCGCCGCCGGAGGCGCGACGCTGATGGGCGTCTCGACCGGGCGCGGCGCGGTGCTCGAGGAGCTCGACGCGCTGCTCGCGGACCGAACGCTCCGGCTCCTGGTCTTGCTCGAGCGCTCGGGGGAGCTGCTCGACCGATGCCGGGTGGCGTTCCGCGCCGAGGGTCTGCCTCTCTTCGAGATCGCGAGCCATCCCTCGCGCGCGCGGGTGCCGTGGCACGCGGTGAAGGAGCTCCTCGGAGAGCTCGCGGAGACCGACGCGCGCGACCTCGCCGAGACCTGGCTCGCCCGGCTCGACACGGAGACCAACCCGAGCCTCGCGGACATCGCGGACGAGCTCGCCGAGGCCCTCCTCGTCGCGGCCCCCGAGGGCAACGGCGTCATCGTGGTCGACCGCGCGCACCGCCTGTGCGGCCGCAGCCAGGCGGTGCTGACCGAGCTGGCCAAGCTCGGCGTCGCGCGGGTCGTGCTGCGCGCGCCCACCGAGCCCCGCGACCTCACCGGCGCGGTGACCCGGCTGCTGCACCCCGACCTCGGGGCCGACCCCGGCGCGCCCGGGCGCCGCGCCCAGGTCGAGCTCACCCCGGCCGCGCGCGAGGTGCTGCACGCCGCGGCGGTGCTCGGCTGGCGCGCGCGAATCGCCGCCATCGAGACGATGCTGGAGCGCCCGATCGCCGACGAGCCGACCGAGCTGGAGGCGCACGGGCTGCTCGAGCGCGTCGGCGACGAGCTGGTCTTCTCCGACCCGGACGTGGCCGACGCCATCGAGGACGCCATCCCGGCGCCCGAGCGGCAGGCCCTGCACGACGGCGCCCTCGCCTGGTACGCGGGCTCGGAGGCCCCGCTCGAGCTCCGCGCCGAGCACGCGGCGCGGGCGGGCGATCTGAGCACCGCGGTCCTCCTCCTCGACATGCTCGCGCGCGTCTGCGTCGAGCGGAGGGAGCTGAGCGGCGCGCTCGAGGCGTTGACGCGCGGCCTCGACCGGATCCGCACCGCCGCGCTCGACGGCGAGGAGGCGGTCAGCCGCGCGGGCGCCCGGCTCGCGCGACACGCGGCGGAGCTGCTCCTGAAGTCGGGCGACCACCGCACCGCCGAGGGGCTGCTGCGAGAGGCGCTCGAGCGCCCCGCGCTGCCGGTGGGCGAGAAGGCCGCGCTGACGATGATGGCGGGGGCGGTCGCGGTCGGCCGAGGCCGGCACGACGACGCGCGGCTGCACCTCGAGCGCGCGAGCGAGTGGGCGAGCGCGAGCGACAACCCGAAGGTCACCGCGGACGCCGAGCTCTGGCTCGCCCAGCTCGAGGCGACCCGCTGCGCGCACGGTGACGTGGTCGCCGATCACGTGCGCCGCGCGTGGGCCATCCTCGCCGATCTGAGCGAGCCGATCCCCGCCCGCACCGCGGCGCTCGCCGAGCGCGTCCTGCGCCTGCTCGCGAAGACGGGCGAGCCGACCCTGGCCCTCGACCTGCTCGACGCGCTGCTCAACGGCCCGGCCTCGCCCGACGACGCGGTCGCGCCGCGCCTCCTGGCCACCCGCCAGTCGCTGATGCCCGCGTCCTGACCTCCAGGGCGCGATGATCCGGCTCGAGGACACCCGGCGGTTCGACGCGCCGCCCGAGGCGCTGCTCGCGCTGCTGATGGACCCCCGCTTCCAGGAGCGGCGCTCGGCGCACCTGGGCACGGCGGCGGCGCGGTGCACGCGGCGCGGGGACGCGCTCGTGCTCGAGGAGACGCGCGACACCGGCTTCGGGGAGCCGTGGCGGAGCCGCCTGACGACGCGCTGGGACGTGGCGACGCGACGGGCGCGCTGGACGCTCGAGCGGGTGGCGGGCCCCGGGGACGCGTCCGCGGAGGGCGACCTCGCGATCGAGCCGGACGGGTCGGGATCGCGTCTCCGCCTCACCGGCACCCTCGAGGTGCGCGTCCGGGTGCTCGGCCCGATGATCGAGCGGCTCGCCCGCCGCGCGCTGCGCGCCGAGCGCGAGAGGGAGGCCGCGTTCCTTCGCGCCGCGCTTCAGTAGCGCACGCGCAGGTCGAGCGAGTCGTCGGTGACCCGCGCCACCGTGATGTCGGGATCCGTCCGGGTGCAGACCCGGACCACCGCGCCCACGCTCGCGACCGCGAGCTCCTCGTAGATCGGGTCGTCGAAGAAGGGGAACGCCCGGTAGCGCAGCGTCGTCTCGCGCTCGCCGTGCTCGACCTCCACGTGGCCGGGGCCGCGGCGGATGTGCCTCCACATCGTCGGCACCTGGGAGAGCACGAAGCGCGGGGTGCTGATCCGGAGCAGGGCCGAGAAGAAGGTGCCCACGCCGCGCTCGGTGCAGCCCTCGAGGAACCGCCCGAAGCGCGCCGACTCGCCCCGCATCAGGTCCATGCGCAGCGACCGTAGGCAGGCCTGGAGCGCCTCCTCCGGATACCACTCGCTCGTCAGCGGCTCCGCGATCACCTTGCGATGCGGCGCCGGCACGGACTCGACGAGCACCTCGAGCGCGTCCCTGCCGAACGTCGACTCCACCTCCGCGCGCGCGGTGATGAACCAGACCCCTTTGACCTCGTGGGCGGTCACCGGCGGTCATTCTGCGATCGAATCGGCCGGGGCGGAAGCGTCACTTTCCTCCCGGCGCACCGCCGCCTCGAGCAGCTCCAGCAGGCGCTCGCCCCGCGGCCCGGCCAGCTCCAGGTAGCGCTGCCGCACCGGGATGGCGCGCGCCTCGAACGCCGCGCGCGCCTCGGCGTCGAGGGTGACGATCTCCATCTCCGGCTTCCGCTCGCGGATCGCGGCGAGCCGCTCCTCACCGAGGCGCGCCTGCACCTCGAAGATCTCGCCCTGCAGCTGCTCGACGATGTCGCCGACCATCTCGCGGCGCGCGGCGGGCAGCCCCTCGAGCCACTCCGGGTTCGCGGCGAGGGTGGTGACGAACTCGGCGTGGCCGGGGAAGATGAGGTGCTCGGTCACCTCGTAGAAGCTCATCTCCTCGATGGCGAAGACCGGGTTCACCTGCCCGTCGATCATGCGGAGCTGCAGCCCCGAGTAGACCTCGGCGTAGGGGAGCGGGGTCGGGCTCGCGCCGTAGGCCTCGTAGCTCGCGAGCAGGAGCGGCGAGGTCATGACCCGGAACCGCACCCCCTCGAAGTCCTCCGGGCGCCGGATCGGCTCGCGCGTCGTCCACGCCATGCGCCCCTCGCCGAACGCGGTGAGGAACGAGAGCCCCTTCTCCGCGTAGAGCGCGTCGAGGAAGGCGCGCAGCGCCGGATCGCGGAGCGCCCGCGCGTTCACCGCCGGGTCGTCGCTCAGCACGTAGTGGAGCAAGAACGCCTGCACCTCGGGGATGAGCTTGCCGAGGTGACCGGGCGAGCTCATCGCCAGCTCGAGCGTGCCGTTGTGGAGCTGCTCGGTGATGTGGTCGCTCGTGCCGAGGGCGCCGTAGGGATAGACGACCACCTCGATCTCGCCGCCCGAGCGCTCTCGGACGAGCTCGGCGAAGCGCTGCGCGTACTGGTCCTGCACCGAGCCGGCGGTCTCCTCGATCGCGAAGCGCCACACCTCGCGCTCGGGCCGCGATTCGCAGCCGAGCAGCAGGAGGGCGAGGCAGAGGAGGCGGGTCACGGTCACTCCGCGAAGGCCAGGTCGCGCAGGACGAGCGCGATGTCGGGGAAGGCGATGAGCAGGATGGAGCACAGGACGAGGATGGCGATGAACGGCGGCGTCCCGCGGATGATCTCGAGGTAGGGCCGGTTGAAGATCGCGATGGCGGTGAAGATGTCGCAGCCGAAGGGCGGCGTGGCCGAGCCGATCGCGACCTGGAGCGTGACGACGGTGCCGACGAGCACCGGATCGATGCCGGCGGCGACCGCGACCGGGTGGAAGATCGGCGTGAGGATGAGGATGACGACGATCGGGTCGACGAACATGCAGCCGACGAAGAAGGCCACCGCGATGGTCGCCATGATCTGCGCGTACCCGGCGCCCGGCCCGAGCAGGCCGCTGACGATCTCGCTCGGGAGCTGGGCGTAGCTGATCACCCAGCTGAACGCCGCGCCGGCCGCGACCAGCACGAAGACCACCGAGGTCACGAGGCCGGTGTTCATCGCGAGCTTGGGGAGATCCCGGATCGACAGCTCGCGGAAGACCACGATCTCGAGGACGGCCGCGTAGAGCACGCTGACCGCCGCCGCCTCGGTGGGGCTGAAGATGCCCGCGTAGATCCCGCCGATGATGATGACCGGGAAGCCGAGCGGCAGCGCCGCCTTGCGGAGGGCGAGGCCCCGCTCGGGCCAGCTCGCCTTCGGCTCCGGCTCCACCTCCATGCGCACCGAGGCGACGAAGCAGTAGAAGCAGAAGAGCACGAGCAGCAGGACGCCCGGGCCGATGCCGGCGATGAAGAGCTCGCCGATCGACGTCCCGCTGACGACGCCGTAGACGATCATGCCGATGCTCGGCGGGATGAGGAGCGCGATGTCGGAGGCGTTGATGATCAACGCGGTGCTGAACGACTCCGGGTAGCCCGCCTTCAGCATCTTCGGCCGGAGCGGCCCGCCGATCGCGACGACGGTGGCCTGGGTCGAGCCGCTGAGCGCGCCGAAGAGGGTGCAGCTGACGGCGGTCGCGATCGGGAGGCCGCCGCGCACGTGGCCGACGAAGCGCATCACCAGATCGAGGAGGCGATCGGCCGCCTGCCCGCGGGTCATGATCTCCGCGGCGAAGATGAACATCGGCACCGCGATCAGCGCGGCCGGCTGCACGCCGCCGATCATCTGCTGGACCAGGGTCTCGGGCGCGGCGCCGGGGAACCAGACGAGCGCGACGAAGAGGGCCGCGATCGTGAGCGGCACCTTCATCGGGTAGCCGAGGAAGAGCAGCAGCAGCATCAGCCCGAGGATCGCGAACGCCATCAGATCCCCTCCGGCGGCAGCTCGTCGTAGCGGTCCTCGGTCTCCCAGGAGAGCCACACGCCCTCGGTGGTCAGGTTCTTCACCAGCGCGAGCGCGTACTGCACGCCGCCGAGCGCGAAGCCGAGGGGCGCGGCCAGATACACGACCCAGAGCGGCACCCGCAGCGCGGGCGAGACGCTGCCGAGGGTGCGCATGGTGCCGAGCGCGTAGCGCGTCGCCAGGTACGCCAGATAGAAGAGCAGCGCCGAGGTCGTCGCGCTGATGAGGATGGTGAGCGCCTTGCGCCGCGGCTCCGCCAGCTGGTCGTAGACCGCCGTCATGCGGATGTGCCGCCCCTTGCCGGCCGCGTAGCCGATGCCGAGGAAGGTCACGAAGACGATCAGGAACTGGCTGATCTCCTCGGCGAACGCGAGGCTGGTCCCGAAGAAGGTCCGGGCGATCACGTTGCCGATCGTCAGCGCCGCGATCCCGAGGATGCCCCACGCGAGGCAGAGCTCCTCGAGCTTCGTGACGGCTTTGGACAGTGTGCTGGCTACGCGTCGCATCGACGGCCTCGCGCCGCGCGCTCCAGCGAGGCGGCGGGTGGCACACCATGGAGCGCGAGCGGCGGTGGGACCCTAGCACGACCGCGTCGCCCTCACGGCATCGGGCAACCTCGGTTGCACACGATGATGTTGCCGGGGCAGCTCATCCGGCCCGAGCCGGAGCCGCACTCGCCGAACTCGCAGCGCCCGGGCCCGCCGCAGAGGATGAGGCAGCCGCCGCCGCCCCCGTTGCAGTCCACCTCGCACGAGGTCGCGCCGCGGCAGTCGAAGATGCAGGTGGAGCCGCTCGAGCACTCCATCGTGCAGCTCGCGCCCCGACGACAGTCCGCCTGGCAGTTGGAGCCGTTCTCGCACGACACCTCGCAGGTGTTCGAGTCGCGGCAGTCGTAGGTGCGGCGGCAGCTGCTGCTCGAGCTGTTCGCGAACCTGCAGTCCGTCCCCGGAGCGCAGCTCCCGCCGTCGCAGCAGGAGATCGGCGCGGCGCTGCAGGAGGCGCAGGTCGACGTGCAGCCGGTGCGACAGGCGCCGCTCCGGCAGAGCGCGTGCGAGATGCACTCGTTGCCGCAGGCGCCGCAGTCGGTCTCGGTCCGCAGGTCGGTCTCGCACCCGTTGCCCGGTCGGCCGTCGCAGTCCCCGCGGTCCGCCGCGCAGGCGAGGCCGCAGGTGCCGCCGGTGCACGTCGCGACGGCCCCGGGCCCGCCGGGGCACGCGTTGCCGCAGCTCCCGCAGGTCGCCGGCTCGGTGAGGTCGGCCTCGCAGCCGTTGCTCGCGTCGCCGTCGCAGTCGTCGAAGCCGGCGGCGCAGGTGAGGCTGCAAGCGCGCGCGGCGCACGACGCGGTCGCGTTCGCCCCGGTCGGGCAGGCGAGCCCGCAGCCGCCGCAGTGGGACACGTCGGTGCGCAGGTCCACCTCGCAGCCGCTGGCGGCGCTGCCGTCGCAGTCGTCGAAGTTGGGCGCGCAGGTGATGCCGCAGGCGCGCGCGGCGCAGGTGGCGGTGGCGTTCGGGCCGCTCGGGCAAGTCGCGCCGCACCCGCCGCAGTGAGACGCGTCGCTGCGCAGATCCACCTCGCAGCCGTCGCTCGGGTCGCCGTTGCAGTCCGCGAAGCCGTCGTCGCAGGCGAAGGCGCAGGCGCCGCCGACGCAGGCGGCCGACGCGCGGCTCGGCGAGGGGCACGCGAGGCCGCATCCGCCGCAGTGCGAGACGTCGTCGTCGGTGTCGACGCAGCTGCCCGCGCACTGGGTGGTGCCGGGCGGGCAGTCGCTCTGGCAGCTCGGCGGGTCGCCTCCGCAGAGCGGCGTCGGGGCCGCGCAGGTCGTGCCGCAGGCGCCGCAGGAGCCCGGCGCGTCGAGGCTCGCCTCGCAGCCGTTGGCGGCGTCCCCGTCGCAGTCGGCGAAGCCGTCGTCGCAGGTGAGCGCGCACCCGCCGTCGACGCACGCCGAGGCGCCGTTCGCCGGCTCGCCCGGGCAGACCACGCCGCAGGCGCCGCAGTTCGCGTCGTCGACGCGGAGGTCGAAGGTCTCGTCCACGCGCCCGTCGCAGTCGTCGTCGCGCGCGTTGCAGACCTCGATGGTGCCCAGGCAGGGCCCCGCGTCCTCGGTCGGTCTCGAGCCGTCCGGGGCCGGCATCTGCCCCGAGCGATCCAGCGCGCACCCGCTCGTCGCGAGCGCCACGCACAGCAGCCAGCGTCCCCCCACCATGGAGCCCAGGGTAGCCGAAGACGGCTCGCCATTTTCTATATTGACCGTTCAAAATAGAACCCTAGAGTGGAGGGCGTGCGGAAAGCCCAGCAGTCGGCCCGGACCAAGCGCGCGGTGATCGACGCCGCGATCGCGCTCTTCTCGGAGCGCGGCTACCGGGCGACCTCGCTCAAGGCGATCGGCGAGCGGGCCGGGATCAGCCACGGCGTCATCCCGTTCCACTTCGGCTCCAAGGAGGGGCTCCTGCTCGCGGTGGTCGAGGCCTGCTTCCAGGCGTTCTCGGAGCACGTGATCGGCGCGCCCGGCGCGACCGAGCGGGACTTCGGCGCCAACGATCTCCAGGCGTTCATGGAGGCGCAGCGCCGCTTCGCCGACGAGCACCCGGAGACCGGGCGGCTGTTCCAGGTCCTGATGTTCGAGGCGATCGGGCCGAGCCCGGAGCTGCGCCCGCACTTCGAGGAGTTCCACCGCCGCATCCACACGCTCGGCTGCGCCTGGGTCCGGGAGGGGCAGAGGCGCGGCGTGCTGCGGGAGGACCTCGACGTCGACGCCACCGTCGCCGGGATCATCGGGTTCTTCACCGGGGTCCGCACCCGCTCGCTGCTGATCGGCGACGAAGACGTCTCGCGCGAGCGGATCCACGCCCAGATGCTCTCGCTGATCCGGCGAGGCGCCACGCATGACGAAGAGGGGGAGCCATGAACGCAGCCACGTCGGTCGCGCACCCGGACAAGATCGATCTCGAAGAGCGAGGCCTCCTGCGCCCGCTCTGGCAGGAGAGCGCGAAGAAGTTCCTCTATCAGCTCACGCACGGCGCGCCCGCGCACCCGCCCGGCACCCGCCTCGCGCCCTCGCCGACCCCGGGTGACCGCATCCTCGGCCACCTGCGCGAGGGGGTGGGCGACCCGCTGACCTCGTTCCTGCGCTGGCGCGGCGAGGTGGGCGACGTGGTGCGCCTCCGCCTCGCCGGGACCACCGCCCACCTGCTCTGTCACCCGCGGCTCGTGCGCGCCGTCCTGCAGGAGCGCCACCGCGACTTCGTCAAGCCGATCCAGGGCCGCCAGAACATGGCGCGCATGCTCGGCAACGGGCTGCTCGTCAGCGAAGGCTCGTTCTGGCTCCGCCAGCGCCGAATCGCCCAGCCGGCGTTCCACAAGCGACGCATCGACGGCTTCGGCGAGCGCATGGTGACCGCGGCCAGCCAGCTCGCGGACGAGTGGGCGCTGCGCGCGCGGCGCGAGGAGGCCTTCGACGTCTCGAAGGACATGATGCACGTCACCCTGCGCGTGGTGCAGGAGACCCTGCTCGGCGCCGAGCCCACCGGGGACGGGGACCGCATCGGCGACTCCGTGTCCTACGTGCTCGGCGAGGTGAACCGCCGCTTCACCCGCGTCATCGATCCGCCCGACGACTGGCCGACCCCCGCCAACCGCCGCTTCCAGCGCGCGAAGGCGGTGCTCGACGACGCGGTCTTCGACATCATCCGGCGGCGCCGCGCCGGCGAGGGAGGCGAGGACCTGCTCTCGATGCTGCTCGAGGCGCGCGACGCCGAGACCGGCGAGGGCATGGACGACGAGCAGCTCCGCGACGAGGTGATGACCATCTTCCTCGCCGGCCACGAGACCACCGCCAACGCGCTGAGCTGGACGTTCTACCTGCTCGGTCGCCACCCCCACGTCGCCCGCCGGCTCGCCGACGAGCTGCGCGAGGTGCTCGGCGATCGAGACCCGACCACGGCGGACTACGGCCGCCTCGCCTACACGCAGCAGGTCTTCCGGGAGTCGATGCGCCTCTACCCGCCGGCCTGGATCATCGCCCGCGCGCCCCTCGAGGACATCGAGCTCGACGGCTACCTCCTCCCCGCGGGATCCCGCGTGTTCCTCAGCCCCTGGGTGACCCACCGCCACCCGGAGATCTGGTCCGACCCGGAGGGCTTCGACCCGGATCGCTTCGCAGACCCGAAGGCCATCGACCGCTTCGCGTTCTTCCCCTTCGGCGGCGGCCCGCGCCTCTGCATCGGGCACGGCTTCGCGATGATGGAGGGCGTCTTGATCCTCGCGACCCTCGCCCGGCGCTTCCACCTCGAGCTCGTGCCCGGCCACGCCGTCACCCCACAGCCGCTGGTCACGCTGCGCCCGCGAGACGGGGTGCGGGTCGTGGCGCGAGCGCGGTAGCTCTCCGCGCCGAACCGCGATAGGACGGAACGGTGACCGATTACCCGGTCCCGGCCGTCCTGTCGGTCGCGCTGGCGAACTTGCTGGCCGCGGTGGTCTTCGGTGCGCTCCACGTCCGCGAGCGCAGCCCCGGCATGAGCTGGTTCGCGCTCGCGTGGACACTGGAAGCCGCGCGGCACCTGTTCTCTCTCGCCGACGTGAACCCGGTCACGTTCTTCGGGGGCGGCTTCACCTTCGTCGCCGCGCTCGGGATGCTGCTCGAGGGCGCGTTCCGGGTCGGCGGTCGCCCTCCCCGACCGTGGCTGCACCTGCCGCTCCTCTGCGTCGCCGGCTGGATGGTCTTCGTCTTCGTCTACCAGCAGGTCTCGTTCTTCTGGTGGCACGTGCCGGTCACCATCGTGGTCGCGCTCATCCGGGTCCTGGTGGCGTGGGCGCTCTGGAACGCCTTCGCGGGCGGCCTGGGGCGCATCGCCGCGGCGAGCGCGCTGGGACTGTGGGCCCTGCACGGCCTGACCTACCCGCTCCTCGGCGACGTCGAGGAGGCCAAGGTCTGGGGCTACGCGCTCAGCACCTTCCTCGGGCTGCTCGTGCCGAGCGGCGTGCTGATGGCCTACTTCGAGCGCGCCCGCGAGGAGGCCGCGGCGCTCGAGCGGGCCCTCGCGGAGGGCCACCGGCTCGAGGCCCTCGGGCGGCTCGCGGGCGGAATCGCGCACGACTTCAACAACCTGCTCCAGGTGGTGGCCGGCGCGCTCGAGGTCGCCCAGCGCGAACAGACGCCGTCAGATCGCAAGGATCGTTACCTGAAGCTCGCCCTCGACGCGACGACCCGGGGCGCCGACCTGACCCGGCAGCTCCTCGCGTTCGGGCAGCGCCAGGCCTGGCAGCCGCGCGCCCTCGACCTGAGCCGGGTGCTCGACGAGCTCGGGGAGTGGCTCCCCCGGCTGCTCGGCGACCACGTGACGCTCGAGCTGCGCGCCGAGCGGCAGCTGCCCGTCTTCGCCGACCGCGGTCAGATCGAGCAGGTGCTCCTGAACCTGGTGACCAACGCGCGCGACGCGATGCCCGACGGTGGCACGGTGCGGGTGACGGCGCGCCCCCGGGGCGACGAGGTGGTCCTCGCGGTACACGACGAGGGCGTCGGCATGGACGAGGAGACCCGGGCGCGCATCTTCGAGCCGTTCTTCACCACCAAGGAGCGCGGCAAGGGCACCGGGCTCGGGCTCGCGAGCGTGCACGGCATCGCGGCGCAGCAGGGCTGGACGCTGTCGGTCGAGAGCGCCCCCGGCGAGGGCACGACCTTCGAGGTCCGCATGCCGCTCATCGAGGACGAGCCGGTCAGCGGCGAGGTCGCCCTGCCCGACGCCGACCCGAGCGCGGCCCGCGTGCTCCTCGTCGACGACGACGTCGAGGTCCGGCGGGTGCTCGCGGCCCTGCTCGAGGACGCCGGCTACCACGTCGTCGCGACCGGCCCCGACGACGCCCTGACCGCGCTCGAGGCGGGCGCCTGGGACGTGCTGGTGACCGACCAGCAGATGCCGGAGATCAGCGGCGTCGAGCTCGTCCGCGCCGCCCGCCGCCTCCGCCCCGACGCGAGCGTCGTGCTCGTGAGCGGCGACGACGCGACCACGGAGGAGCCGGACATCCGGCGAGTGAGCAAGCCGTGCAGAGCGTCGGAGCTGGTCTCCGCGATCGAGCACGTTCTCCCCCCGCGCTAGCGGGGGCGAGAACGCCCGTGCCCCTGCCCGTGCCCGTGCCCGTGCCCGTGCCCGAGCGGCAATTTCTCGCAGAGACGCAGAGGCGCAGAGACCTGGCCTCGGGACGGAGCCTGGCCGCCGGCCACTCGGGTGCGCGCTTGGCTGCTGCGCGTGGAATTGGCTCTCGCAAAGACGCAATGCCGCAAAGGAGCTGGGTGGCGGCGGGATGGGGGCTGGCCGCCGGGCAGCGACAGCCCGGTTACGAAGGTGCGGTCGCAACCCTCGCGCGTCTTCACGCCGCGGCGGAGGACGCTCGCGCGCGGCGGCGGCGCTTGTCGGCGTAGAGGCGGGCGTCGGCGGTGGCGAGCAGGGCCTCCGGGTCGCGGCGGGAGGTGACGGCCCAGCCGACGCTCGCGCGGAGCGGGCGGCCGCGGACGGAGCGCTGCTCGATGAAGCGACGGGCGCGCTCGGCGACGGCGCGGGCGCCCTGGGCGGTGGTCGCGGGGAGGAGCAAGGCGAGCTCGTCGCCGCCGAGGCGAGCCACCAGGTCGCTCGCGCGCACGGCCTCGAGCAGCGCCTCGGCGGTGTGCTGGAGGGCCTCGTCGCCGGCCGCGTGGCCGAGCTCGTCGTTGATCGCCTTCATGCCGTCGAGGTCGATCAGCACCACCGCGGGGCCGGCGCTCCCGCGCTCGAAGCGGGCGCGCTCTCGATCGAGCGCCAGGTTGAACGCGCGGCGGTTGGCCAGCCCGGTCAGCTCGTCGCTCCCGGCCAGGCGGCGCAGGCGCGCCAGCTCGGTCGCCCGGCGGCAGAGCAGCTCCATCAGCGGCTCGTAGCGGGCCGCGTCCTCGCCCAGCGCCTGGCGGGCCTGTCTCAGCGCCTCGCGGGCGAGGGTCGGATCTTCGGCGCTGGCGAGCGCGGTCAGGGCTTCGGCGACGAGCGGCATGCCCGATCCCTTGGCAACCGGCGTGCCACACCCTGAACGGAACGATCCGCCGACAGCGGCCGACGGATCGTCAAAGACTCGACGCTCAGGCGGAGGCGGCGCGTCGGTTCTGCCGTCGCTCGGCGTCCCGCCGACGCCCGTCTTCGAGGACCTTGGCCGGCGGCTCCTTGATGTCCCACACCAGCCCGACCCAGCTGAGCATCTTGATGACGTAGTAGGTCGGGTCGATCTCCCACCAGTAGAAGCCCTGGCGGCAGCTGTTCATGTAGTGGTGGTGGTTGTTGTGCCAGCCCTCGCCCCAGGTGAGGAGCGCGAGCCACAGGTTGTTCCGGCTGGTGTCCTTGGTGTCCCAGCGGCGGTTGCCCCAGACGTGGCAGAGGGAATTGATGACGTAGGTCGAGTGCCACGCGAGGATCTGGCTGCCGAAGAAGCCGAGGAAGAGCCCCGACCAGCCGAAGAGGAGGAACACCGCGACGCCGGTCACCACCGTCGGCACGAGCCACCAGGTGTTCAGCCAGCGCAGCTCGGGGTACTTCGCGAAATCCTTGATGCGCTTCCAGTCGGTCTCGCTGTTGTCCGAGAAGATCCAGCCGGCGTGCGAATGCCAGAAGCCGTCCTGCTTGGCCGAGTGGATGTCCCGCTCGGTGTCGCTGTAGAGGTGGTGCGCCCGGTGATGGGCCGCCCACCAGAGCACGCCGCGCTGGGTGCTGGTCTGCGCAGACCACGCCATCAGGAACTGGAACCACCGGCTCGTCGAGTACGTGCGGTGGGAGAAGTACCGGTGATGGAAGGCGGTGACGCTGAAGATGCGGAAGAAGAAGAGCCCGAAGAGCACCGCGACCGCCTGCCAGGTCACGCCCGACCACACGGCGCCCAGGACGGCGAGGTGGGTCAGGAACCACGGGATCATGGCGCCCCACTCGTAGCGGTGCTTCCGCGTGGGGGCGGCCTCCGCCTCCGCCTCGGAGGACGCGAGGATGGGGGTCCGGCTGGGGAAGGAGCTCATGCTCCGGACCATAGGATCCGGCGTCCCCGCCGTCGGTCATCGTTCGGTCGCGCCGCGTCACGGTTCGGTCAGCGAATGTCACCGTTCGGTAATTGGTGACTTTCGTGTGTCATTCCGAGACGCTGGGCGTCTCAGCCGGCCACGAATTTGTACCCGGCGCCCCGCACGCTGAGGAAGTGGCGGGGGTTCGACGGGTCGGGCTCGAAGTGCTTGCGGAGCCGCGAGATGAAGTTGTCCACGGTGCGCGCCGACGAGTAGTTCCGGAGCTTCCAGACCTGCTCGAGCAGCTCGTCCCGGCTGAGCACCCGGCCGGGGTTCTCGACGAAGTACCGGAGGAGGTCGAGCTCGAGCCGGGTGAGCTCCACCCGCTGGCCGCGCACGGTGGCCTCGTGGGACTCGAAGTCCACCTGGACCTCGCCGAACTGGGCGCGGCTGGCGTTCGGGAGGCTCTCCTCCGAGCTGCGCTCCCAGGCGCGGCGCCGGACCATCGAGCGCACCCGCGCGAGCAGCTCGTCGAGCTCGAACGGCTTGACCAGGTAGTCGTCGGCCCCGCACTCGAGGCCCTTCACCCGGTCCTCGGCCGAGCTGCGCGCCGTCAACATGATGACCGGCGTGTAGTTCCCGCTGCGCCGGAGCTTCTTGCACAGCTCGAAGCCGTCGATGTCGGGGAGCATCACGTCGAGCACGATCGCGTCGTAGCCGTCGGGCTTCAGCAGCCGCTCCCCCGCCTCCCGCGCGGTGCCCGCCAGGTCCACCTCGTAGCCCTCGAGCTCCAGGTTGAGCTTGAGGCCCGCGGCCAGGTGCTCCTCGTCCTCGACCACCAGGAGCTTGAGCTCGTCCATCGTCACGCCGCCTCCGGTCGAGCCTGGGGGAGCGAGACCCGCATCGTGGTCCCCGTGCCGGGCCCCTCGGACGCCGCCTCCACCCGACCGCCCAGGTTGCGCACCAGGGCCGAGACGACGAAGAGGCCGAGCCCGGTGCCGCGGCGCTGACGCACGCCCTCGCTCGAGACCCGATAGAAGCGGTGGAACACGCGCTTGAGGTCGCGCTCGGGGATCCCGATGCCGCGGTCCGTCACGTCGATGCGCACGACGTCGCGATCCTTCACCGCGCTCACCACCACCTTCACCGGCTCGTCGGAGTACTTCACCGCGTTGTCGATCAGGTTCCGGATCACCACCGTCAAGGCCACGCGGTCGCTGATCACCGTCAGCTCGGGGGGCACGATGACCTCGATCGCGTCCTCGGCGAGGTGATGCCGCTGGCTCACGCTGTCGGCGCAGTCCTCGACGAGCTCCCGCAGCGGCACGTCGCCGAGGTCCATGCCGATCTTGTCCCGGTCGTGCGCCAGCCGGCTGGCCTGCAGGATGTCGTCGACGAAGGCGCTGAGCCGGTCGACGTCGTCGAGCATCATCTCGCGCATCATCTCCCGCTTCTCCTCGGGCAGCCCCGCGCGCCCGAGGGTCTGGAGGCCGAGCTTGAGCGACGCGAGCGGGCTCCGCAGCTCGTGCGTGACCGAGTCGATGAAGCTGTCCTGGCGGCGCACCTCGAGGATCTCGCGGCCGAGGAAGACGGCGAACATGATCATCACGCTCATCAGGGTGACGAACGCGATCACGCCGAGCACGAGGAGCCAGACGTTCGCCGCGACGTCGTCGCCCTCGGCGAGGTTCTGGGCGAAGATCAGCGTCCACCCGGTGAGGAGCGCGATCGCGATCGGGACGGCGATCGACGCCAGGATGATCGGCGTCGAGAGCGAGGGGAGGTGTCTCCGCGGCGAGGCCATGCGCGCGCCCCACTATAGCGCCGGCGCGGGCCGCAGGTGCGCGGCGAGCGCCTCGGCCATCTGGCGGACCCGGTCGGCGTCGACCGGGTTCTTCACGTCGCCGCCTCGCTTGAGCCAGGTGCCGACGATCGCGGCGTCGGCGAGCGGCGCCAGCCGGGGCGCGGTGTCGGGGGTGAGCCCGCTGCCGATCCAGACCGGCGCGTCCCCGGCGGCGCCCCGGACCTCGGCGAGCAGCGCCGCGTCCACGCCCTTGCCGGTGCCGGCGCCGGTGACGATCACGCCGTCGGCCTTGCCGCGCTTCAGCGCGTCCTCGACCTCGGTGGGCACGGGCACGGCGGCGAGCGGCGCGGCGTGCTTGACCCGGACGTCGGCCACGATCGCGACGTCGTCGGCGCCGATCGCCGCGCGGTAGCGGAGGGTCTCGAAGGCGCGCCCCTCGATGAGCCCCTGGTCCGTCACGTAGGCGCCCACGTGCACGTTGACCCGCACGAAGGCGGCGCCCACCGCCGCGGCGACGCCGAGGGCCGCGCGCGCGTCGTTACGCAGCACGTTCACGCCGACGGGCACGCCGAGCTCCGCGCACCGGGCCGCGGCCAGGGTGAGCGCCGCGATCTGATGCGGCGGCGTCGGCTGCTCGGCCGTCCCCTTGGGGAACGGCGCGCTCCCGAAGTTCTCGACCACGATGGCGGCCGCGCCTCCCTCGGCGAGCGCGTCGGCGTCCCGCGCCGCCGCGTCGAGGGTCGCCTGGAAGGACGCGCCCCGGGCGGGATCGCCGGGGAGCGGGGCGAGGTGCACCACACCGATGAGGCCACGGATCATGCGGGGACCGTCGCACGTTCGGGGGTTTTCATCGAGCGCGCGGGGATCTAGCTGCCCGGCGGCACGGGCGGAAGCCCGGATTGCCGAAAGGAACGAACATGAAGCGTTTTCTGATGATTCTGCAGGCCCTCGGCCTGATGGCGGTCCTGAGCGCGTGCGGGAGCGCGGGCGCGAGCGTCGACGACGACCCGGGCACCGAGGACGGCGACGTCGAGGCCTCGGCCGGCGGTGACATCACCGAGGGTGAGGCCGCGATCGACGTCGACGTCGGGGACGACGACGATCCCGACGACATGGGCGAAGAGGGCGAGTCCGACGACGATCCGGTCGACGAGTACTGAGCTTTCTGGGCAGGGGCGGGTCCGCCCCCGCCCCCCCGCTGCGCCGGCACGACGGCGCGCGACTTCGGGCGCATCCGCGCCCTACGCACGCGCCGTTGCACCGGCTCCGCGGGGCCCCCCCTACCCACTCCGGGGCCTCGCTGCGCTCGGCCCCGACCCCAGCGCGGGGCGCTGGGAGCCCTGCCGCTCGCGCTCGCGCTGCGCGCTCGCTGGCCGCCCGCTGCCGCAGGATCGCGGACGGGTCGTTGTGCGGGCTGCCACCTCGCTGCGCTCGTCACCTGTTCTCGTCTCGGCTCGGCGGGTGGCGCGCGGGGTGAGCGGCGTGTTCGGCGGCTACTGAGGGGACCCGCGGCGGAAGACGAGCGTGAGGTTGTTGGCGGGCATCTCGACGACGCGCTCGAGCAGGAAGGCGTGGCGCTCGGCGACCTCGTTCACGTCTCGGAGCGGGCGGATGCCCCACGCGGGGTCGCGCGCGCGGAGGCTCTCGTCGAACGCCACGTTGCTCGGCGCGGTCGGCACGTCGTCGCGGAGGAAGGGGCCGTAGAGCGCGAGCGGCGCGCCGGGCTCGAGCAGGCGCGCGGCGCCGGCGAAGAGGCCCTCGGTGCAGGCCCAGGGGGCGATGTGGACCATGTTCGCGCAGTAGATCGCGTCGGCCACGTCGATCGGCCACGCGCTGGCCGTCACATCCAGGCGCTGCGGCGGCAGGAGGTTCGGAGCCGCGACCTGCGCTCGCCAGGCCGCGATGCTCTCGAGGGCGTCGGGGGAGGCGTCGGTCGGCTGCCAGACGACGCCGGGGCCCAGGCGGGGCGCGAACCAGGCGCCGTGCATGCCCGTGCCGGCGGCGATCTCGAGCACCAGGCCCCTCCGGGGCAGCGTGTCGCGCAGCACCTCGAGGATCGGCTCACGGTTTCGTTCACAAGCTGCGCTGAACATTCGTGCGTCGGGCATGGGCTGGCGTTCCGCGTTCCGATCGTTAGGATGACGCCCCCGGCGCGGGGCCGGGAGAGAAGGGAGCCTGGGCGTGGGCGAGACTCTGGTCGGGGTGGTGATGGGGAGCAAGTCCGATTGGGATACCATGCGCCACGCGTGCGAGACCCTCGACGCGCTCGGGGTGCCCTACGAGAAGCGGGTGGTCAGCGCGCACCGCACGCCGGACCTGCTCTTCGAGTACGCCAAGGCGGCCGAGCAGCGCGGCCTCGAGGTGATCATCGCCGGCGCCGGCGGGGCCGCGCACCTCCCCGGCATGGTCGCGAGCCAGACCGTACTCCCGGTGCTCGGTGTCCCGGTCAAGTCCCGGGCCCTCAACGGCCTCGACTCGCTCCTGTCGATCGCGCAGATGCCGGGCGGCGTCCCGGTCGGCACCCTCGCCATCGGAGACTCCGGCGCGAAGAACGCCGCGCTCCTCGCCTGCGCGATGCTCGGGGCCAAGCACCCGCGCCTCCGCGACGCCTACCGGGCCTGGCGCGACGCCCAGACCGAGAAGGTCCTGGCCCACCCCGACCCGAGCGAGTCATGAGGGTCGGGATCCTCGGGGGCGGTCAGCTCGGCCGCATGCTCGCGCTGGCCGGTCACCCGCTCGGCTACTCCTTCGTCGTGCTGACGCCCGGCGAAGGCTCGCCGGCCTCCAGCGTCGCCGAGACCCTCGTCGCCGGCTACGACGACCCGGCCGCGCTGGCCGAGCTGGCCGAGCGGGTCGACGTCGTCACCTACGAGTTCGAGAACGTGCCGGTCGCCGCGGTCGAGATCCTCCGCGAGAAGAACGTGCCCGTGCACCCGAACCCGCGCGCCCTCGAGGTGGCGTCGGATCGGCTGAACGAGAAGTCGCTCTTCACCGAGCTCGGCATCCCGACGGTGCCGTATCAAGCGGTCGACGACGCGGCGTCGATGGAGAAGGCGGTCCGCTTCATCGGGCTGCCCGCCGTGCTCAAGACCCGCCGCTTCGGCTACGACGGCAAGGGCCAGCGCGTGCTCCGCCGCGGCGCCGACGTCGAGGGCGCGTTCACCGGGCTCGGGGCCGTCCCGCAGATCCTCGAGGGCTTCGTCGACTTCCGGCGCGAGCTGTCGATCATCGCGGTGCGCGGCCAGGACGGCGAGATCGGGTTCTACCCGCTCGTCGAGAACCGCCACGAGGGCGGCGTCCTGCGCCTCACCCGCGCCCCGGCCGTCGACGTGACCCCGGCCCAGCAGGCGAAGGCGGAGGGCTACGCGCGCGCGCTGCTCGAGCACCTCGACTACGTCGGCGTGCTCGCCCTCGAGCTCTTCGACGACGGCGTCGAGCTGCTGGCCAACGAGATCGCGCCGCGCGTCCACAACAGCGGGCACTGGACGATCGAGGGCGCAGAGACGAGCCAGTTCGCGAATCATCTGCGCGCGATCACCGGCGCGGCCCTCGGGTCGTGCGCGCCGCGCGGGGTCAGCGCGATGGTGAACCTCATCGGCGAGGCCCCGCGCGCCCAGAGCATCCTCCGGGTGCCCGGCGCGCACCTCCACCTCTACGGCAAGAGCCCGAGACCCGGACGGAAGATCGGCCACGTCACCGTCACCGCGCCCGACCTCGGCGTGCTCGACGCCCGGCTCGAGCAGCTGTAGCAAAGCGCCCCTCCCGCGGCGTCCGCGCACCAGGGGTGGCCGCGTTCGACCGCCGCGATCCGGGACGGAACGGAGGGTGCACAGGACCTCCTCGCACCGGGTCAGAGGAGGACGACGTGACCACCAACGCGGCGGAAGAGAAGCTCGAGAGGACGCAGACCGCGGACGGATACTCCGGTCCGCGCAAGCGTGACTTCACGCGCCTGAAGCCCGGCACGCTGGTGGGGCGCTACCAGGCCGGTCGCATGCTCGGCGAGGGCGGCCAGGGCGTCGTCTACCAGGGCGAGCACCTGACGCTCGGCTACCCGGTCGCCATCAAGGTGATGCACGTCTCCGACAGCGAGGTGTGCACTGCGCGGCGGGCGCGGTTCCGCCGCGAGGCGCGCCTCGGCGCGAAGCTCCAGCACCGGCACGTCGTGAAGGTGCTCGAGGCCGGCGAGCTCGACGACGGCTCGCCCTACCTGGTGATGGAGTACGTCGAGGGCACCTCGCTCGCCGAGCTCATCGAGCGGACGACCCTGCCGGCGGCGGCGGTGACCGAGCTCGGCCTGCAGCTCCTGAGCGCGGTGGCCGCCATCGACGACCACGGCATCCTGCACCGCGACATCAAGCCCGAGAACATCATGCTCGAGCGGACCGTCGACGGAGCGGTGATGGCCAAGCTGCTCGACTTCGGGGTGAGCAAGGCCCACAACGTCGAGCTCGCGAGCCGCACCCTCACCCAGGACGGCACGGTGCTCGGCACGCCCTACTACATGTCGCCCGAGCACGTGCGCGGCAAAGAGCTCGACGTGCGCACCGATCTCTACGCGGTGAGCGCGGTGCTCTTCGAGTGCCTCACCGGGCAGCCCCCGCACGACGGCCCGACGACCAGCGCGGTGTTCGCCAAGATCGCGAGCGAGCCGGTCGTGCCGGTGCGCACCCTGGCGCCCGGCTGCCCGGAGGCGCTCGCCGAGGTGATCGACCGCGGCCTGCGCTTCGCCCGCGAGGACCGCTGGGGCCACCCGCTCCAGATGGCGGAGGCGCTCCGCGGAGTCGCCCAGCGCCTCGCGCTGCCGCGCGAGGGAGACGCCTGGGCGGCGATCCTCGAGAGCCCGGAGGGGCACCTCGGGACCTGCGCGGTCCAGCTCAGCCGCCGCTCCGAGCCGCGGCCGGCGAAGCGCTTCGACGTGCGCGCCTGGCTGCGCGAGCACGGGCGAATGGTCCGCTGGGGCACGGCGGCGGCGGCGGTCGGGCTGCTCACCCTGGTGACGGCGTGGACGTGGCCGAGCGCGGCCCGGCCCCCGGCGAAGCACGACGGCGCGCCGGTGCTGAGCGCGCCCGCCGAGGTCGTCGCCCCGGTCGACGCGCCGCCGCCGACCGGCGTCGAGGCGCCCGCCGAGGCGATCGAGACGCCGGCGGAGCCGCCCGCCCCGGCAGACGACAGCGAGGCGACCGAGACCGAGGCGCCCGAGACCGACACCGCTCCCGTCCGGCGCGCGCGCCGCGGGGTCTCGGCCGATCTGCTCGAGCGCCGCGCCCGCCAGGCCTTCGTGCGGGGCCGCACCGACCAGGCGCTGAGCCTCTACCGCCGCGTGCTCTCGGCCGACCGTCACCGCGCGAGCGCGTGGCGTGGCCTCGGCCTGGTGGCGGCGGCGAGCGGCGACACCCGCCTCGCGAACCGCGCGCTGCGCCGCTACCTCGCGATGGAGCCCCAGGCCCCGGACCGCGCCAGCGTCGAGCGCGAGCTAGCCCGGATGCGGTGAGCCCCGCCCCGCGGCGGGATTCACCACGCGGGGCCGTTTGCCCCGGCGCTTTCGGGGGGCGCTCGGAGATGGGGGCTGGATCGGGGATTGCTGCACCGCTCTGCATGCAATCAGGGCGCACGGGAGGGTGGATGACGGTCGGGCTGTGCGTCGGGCTCTTGGCCGCGGCGCTCCCCGGCCTCGCCCACGCGCAGGCCGAGATCGACGCGGCGCTGCAGGACGCGAACGAGCACGCGCAGCGCGGCGACCACCGGGGCGCGATCACCATCCTGGAGCGCGCCCGGGAGCGCTGGCCGAGCGAGCGCCTCGAGGTGAACCTCGCCGACAACCTCGCGGCGGTCGGCGAGCTGCGTCAGGCGACGCGAATTTTGCGCGGGGTGATCGACGGGGGCGCGAACCCGCTCGTCGCCGAGGTCGCGCGCGAGCGGCTGCAGTCCCTCGAGGCGCGCCTCCCGACCCTGACGGTCATGTTCCGGGAGCCGCCCCCCGCCTCGTCGCGGCTGATGGTCGACGGCGAGGTCGAGGCGCAGCTGATCGGCGCGCGCACCACCACCATCACCCTCGACCCGGGGCCGCACGTGGTGGAGGTGCACGACGACGAAGGCCAGGTGCTCGCCCGGGCCGAGAGCGCGCTGCGCGAAGGCGAGCGGAGCGAGGTCGCGCTGATGCCGGCCGGGCTGCCGACCGCGGCCGAGGCCGAGGAGAGCGCGCCCGCGCTCGACGGCGGCGTCGACCTCGACGAGGCGCTCCCCTGGATCCTGGCCGGCGCCGGCGCGGTGGTGCTCGTCGCGATCGCGGTCGCGATCGGCGTGGCCGCGAGCGGCCCGTCGCCGAGCATGGGCAACGTGCCGCCGGTCTACGTCGGAGGCATGGAGTGAGGATCGCGCTGGCGCTGCTGATCGCCTGCGCCGCCGGGTGCCACGGGCCGCTCACCGAGCTCGTCGTGAGCACCGACACCGACCACGAGCTCGACGCGGTGCGCTGGGAGATCGACGCCACCGCGATCGGCGGCGGCGTCTCGACCCGGCAGGCCGCCTTCGCCGGCGGGCCCCTGCGCATGACGGTCGTGCACGAGCGAGGGCCCTACGGCCCGATCCGCCTGCGGGCGTACGGGCTGCGGGGCGACGCCGAGGTCGCGCGGGCCGAGGTGGAGGTGAGCTTCGTGCCGGGCGCGTCGGTGCTCGTCCCGCTCGACCTCTACCGGGCCTGCGACGGCCAGCGCTGCGGACCGGGCGAGACGTGTGACGCCCGCGGTCGGTGCGTCGCCGTGGCGGCGCCGGACGCGGGCCTGAACGCCGACGGCGGGGCCGGCTGCTACGAGACCTGCGCGGGCAGCGAATGCCAGTGCGACCGAGGCTGCCGCTGCGATCTGACCTGCGGCGAGGACTGCGAGAAGGTCCGCTGCGACCACGACGGGACCTCCTGCACGCTCGACGCGCGCGGCGCCTCCAACGCCGAGCTCGACTGCCGCTCCGGAGCGCGGTGCGTGGTCGACGCACGCGGGGCCTCCAACCTGGACCGCGTGCGCTGCCACGACGGCGCCTCGTGCGAGGTCGACTGCCGCGACACCTCGAACTGCCGCGTCACCTGCGACGAAGGGGCCGAGTGCCTCGTCCGCTGCGACGGCGACGACTGCGCGCTGGGAGGCGAAGGCTGCGAGGAGCGCCGCGACTGCGGCGGCGGCGTGTTCGCCTGCAACCGCGGCTGCCCCTGATCACCCGACGAGAGCGTCGAAGTCGCCCTCGACCGCCACCGTGAGCCCGTCCTCCTGCATGTTGAGGAAGAGCGCGCGGCCATCGGGGCTGAAGCAGACGCCGGTCAGCTCGCCCTCGCTCGCCGCGTTGCGGGCCAGGGTCGTCACCTCACCGCGCGCGTCGACGGCGCGGAGGCAGTCGTGGCCGGGGCCGTCCTCGACGAACACGAGCAGGCCGCCGGGCGAGATCGCGACGTTGTCGGGCATGTCGAGCTCCGCCCGGTCGGTCGACGCGGCGAGCACCTCGAGCTCGCCCCCGTCGGGGCCGTCTTCGAGCCGGAAGATCTGCCCCGCCCCGATCGGGCCTCCGCTCGTCGCGCACACGTAGAGCGCGCCGTCGGCGAGGCAGGCGCCCTCTCCCCGCCGGATCACGGCCGCGCCCCGGGACCGCGCCTCGAGGCGGAGCACGTCCTCTTCCGGGGCGGGGCGCTCGAGGTCGATCCAGCGATGCTCGGCCCGGCGGCCCCGGGCCCACGCGCCGGTGTCGGCCGACGTGCCGCCGATCGCGAGCGCCTGCAGCCGCCCCGCGTAAGGGGCCGAGGGCCCCTCGGGCACGAAGCGGTAGAGGCAGCCGTCTGGGCGATCCTCGGTGAGGTAGACCACCCCGGTGTCGAAGTCGGTGGCCGCCGCCTCGTGCCGGAAGCGGCCGAGCGCGTCGAGGCGGACGGGCTCGCGCGCGCCGTCGGCCGTCGGGTCGCAGAGGAAGACGAAGCCGTGCCCCGGATCCACCGCCTCCTCGCAGCTCAGCCAGCCTCCCGCGCCCGCGCCGCCGCTGCAGCTCATCGCGGTGCCGGCGAGCAGCAGGTTGCTCGAGCGGCGCGCGAGCGTGTCGGGGTCGAGCACCAGCCGGCTGACCGCGCCGCCCGCCGCCGGGTCGTAGGCGGGCCGGCCCGGACAGGGGAAGCCGACCGGCAGCTCGTGGTTGCGGGTCAGCACCCAGCCCTCCCCGGGCAGGTCGAAGCACGCCATGCCGTCCGGACGGATCGGCACCGGCAGCCCGTCGTCCATGCGGGCGCCGCTGCGCTCGAGGATCCGGTAGGTGAAGCCCTCGCGCAGATCGAGGACGCCCTCGGGGTCGGAGCGCAGCCCTCCCCGGCGGGCGCTCGGCGGCACGTCGCCGCCCCGAAGCCACCGGCCGACCGGGAACGCGGCCGCGGTCGCCGCCGCCACGCCGGACGCCAGCCATCCGCGTCGACCCATCTTCGGCCAGGCGCACACGCCGCGCAGTATGGGTTCCCTCGCGCCCGGTGCCAGGTCGTGTAGGCTCCCGCGCGTGCCGACGGGTGAGCCGCTTCGCCGCTGGGGCTTCGAGCTGATCTTCGCCGCGGTGGCGGTGATCGCCGCGTGGCCGATCTGGAGCGTGGCCCACCCCGCGATCCAGGATCTCCCGCAGCACCTCGCCGCGGTGCGGGTCCTCGCCGACTACGGCGACCCGGAGCTCGCGTTCGCGCAGTACTTCACCGTCGACCTGCTGCGCACGCAGTACCTCGCCTACTACCTGGTCGCGATCGGGCTGAGCTGGCCGTTCGGGGTGATGGCCGCGAACAAGCTGCTGATCACCGCGTCGATCGTGGGCACGCCCTACGCGATGCGCGCCCTGCTCCGGGCCCTCGGCGGGGACGAGCGGCTCGCGCTCTTCGTGATCCCGCTCACCTGGAACGCGCACCTCATCCTCGGCTTCATGAACTTCACCGCCGCCATCCCCCTGGCGCTCTGGGGCCTGGCGCTCGCGGTGCGGCTCCGTGAGCGCTGGACGCGGGGGCGCGCGATCGGGCTCGGCGCGCTGACGCTCGTCTGCTTCTACACCCACGTCGTGCCCTTCGCGTTCCTCGGGCTCGGCGCGGCGCTCGTCGGGATCGAGCGCGGCCGATGGAGGGAGACCGCGCTGCGCTGGCTCCCCCTCGTGCCGGCCGGCCTCGCGACCCTGATCTGGACGCAGCTCAGCCCGGCGGGGGCCTCGACGGTGGACGCGGCGTCGGGCGGCGGCGCGCAGGGCAACGCGGTGTTCATGAGCGCGAGCCAGGCCATCGCCGAGATCCCGAGCTGGCTGACCGACGTGCTGCACGGCGAGCGCGACAGCGAGCTGCTCGTGGGCTTCGGGCTCGCGCTGGTCGTCGCCGCGGTCGCCGGTCGGCGCGGCGGGAACGCGTCGACCGGCCCCTCCGAGTGGACCGTGCGTCGACGGATCGCGCTGCTCTCGCCGCTGGCCGCGCTCCTCTACTTCGTCACGCCGGCCTCCTACGACTGGATCTGGCCGATCAACGCGCGCTTCCCGCTCCTCGCCATCGTCTTCGCGATCGTGGCCCTGCCCCGCCAGCGCGGCGTGGTGGGCGCGGCGGTGCTCGCGGCGGTGGTGACCCTCTCGGTGAGCGGCAGCCTGGAGGTGCGGCGCGCGTTCCTCGAGTACGAGCAGGGCGAGGTTGGCGCGCTCGACGAGGCGATCGCGCAGATGCCGAAGGGCGCCCGGGTCGCCGCGCTGGTCTTCGACCGCGGCTCGCGCCAGGTGAAGTTCTCGCCCTTCATCCACAGCGCCGCGTGGGTGCAGGCGGAGAACGGCGGGGCGGTGATGTTCACCTTCGCCGACTTCCCGCAGAGCCCCTTCACCTTCCGCGAGGATCGCCGCCCGCCGCGCGTCGGCCCGCGCTGGGAGTGGATGCCCGAGCGGGTCGACCCGGCCCGCGATCTCGCGTGGTACGACTACGTGCTCGTGCGCGGCGGACCGGGGCGCATCGCGTCGGCGGGTCAGCCCTTCGAGCGCGTGTGGCAGAGCCAGCAGTGGTCGGTCTGGCGGCGCCAGCGTTGAGCAAACGTACAGACCCGAGACGCAGCAGAGGGGTAGAGCGGAACGATGCGACAGCGTGACGACATGACGTTCTCCATGGACGAGTACCAGCGGCGCCTCCAGGGCCTCCGCGAGCGCATGGAGAAGCAGAACCTGGACGTCGTGATCATCACGGATCCGGAGAACCTCTTCTACCTCACCGAGTACCAGACGACCGGCTACTCCTACTTCCAGGCGCTCATCGTCCCGATCTCGGACGAGCCGTTCATGGTCACCCGCCTGCTCGAGGAGACCAACGTGCACGCGCGCACGTGGGTGGAGCTGACGCGGCCCTACACGGACACCGGCGACGCGATCGAGACCCTCTGGCACGCGCTCAGCGAGTTCGATCTCCACCAGAACAAGCGCATCGGCTACGAGCGGAACAGCTACTTCTTCCCCGCCTACCAGCAGGACCGCATGACGGCGACCTGGTACGACGCGGACTTCGTCGACTGCTTCGGCATCGTCGAGGAGGGCCGGGCCATCAAGAGCGAGGAGGAGCTCGCCGTGATGCGGCGCGCGGCCGAGGCGGGCAAGGCGGGCATGGTCGCCGGGCTCGCCGCCATCGAGGAGGGCGCGACGGAGAACGACCTCGCGGCCGAGATCTCGGCGGCGATGTTCCGCGCCGGCGGCGAGTACCCCGCGGTGATGCCCTACGTGACCAGCGGGCCGCGCTGCATGATCGGCCACGCGACCTGGGAGGGCCGGACCATCGAGCGCGGCGACACCGTGTTCCTCGAGGTCGGCGGCTGCTACCGCCGCTACCACTCGGCGCAGATGCGCACCGCCTTCGTGGGCGAGCCGCCGAGCGAGGTCCGGGAGGCCGAGAAGATCGTGCTCGAGGCCCTCGACGCGATGCTCGACGGCATGCGCCCCGGCATCACCATCAGCGACGCCGACCGCCTCGCCCGCGACGTCATCAGCCGCACCCACGTCGGCGGCAGCCTCGTCACCCGCGCCGGCTACTGCATCGGCATCGCCTTCGCCCCGAGCTGGGACGAGGGCTACATCATCAGCCTCAAGCCCGGCGACCACCGCCTGCTCGAGGAGAACATGACGTTCCACTGCATCCCGTGGCTCTTCGGCTACGAGGGCGACCGCGTCATGGGCATCAGCGAGACCATCGTCGTGACCCCGGAGGGCGGCAAGCCGCTGTGCGAGCTCGACCGAGGCGTGGTGGTCAAGGCGTAGGCGGGTCGACCACGAACACCGTCAGGTGGTGCACGCCGTCCGGCCCGTACAGCGCGTCGACGATCCGCAGCCCGGGCACCCGCAACGCCGCCACCTCGCGCGCGCCGCCGAGGAACACGCAACCGGCGTGCTCCCCCCGCGCGGTCGACAGCGGCGCCACGTGCCAGGGCGACAGGTCGAAGCGCGCGTAGCGCATCTGGGCCTGGGTGACGCTCTCGAGCGGGCGCGCCTGGTAGCGCTCCGGCGGGACGCGGCCGTGATAGAGGATGAACACGTGCGGGAGGAAGAGGTCGGCGCTCACGACCCGGCACGCGCGGTCGCTCGCCTCGAGCGCGAGGATCCCCTCCCGCATGCCCCACTGCCAGTGGCCCGGCGACGTCTCGCGGTAGTCGCCGTGCAGCGTGCGCCACACCGAGAGGTACCCGGCGCCCGCGATCGCGAGGGCGGCGCCGACCGTGAGCCACCGCCGCCACGTCGCCCGCCGGACCGAGGCAAGGAGATCGCCGAGCCCGGCCGCCGAGAGCAGGATGAAGGCGGGCGCCGCGCCGATCGCCCGGAGCGCGTGCCCCTCGGTGGTGAGCGCCGCCGGCAAGACCCCGAGCACCACCCAGCCGAGCAAGAGCGCCCCCTGACGCGAGGGCATGCGCAGGCAGAGCCCCACTCCCCACGCCACCGTCAGCCACTCGAAGGGGAGCAGCAGCCCCCAGTCCGGGAGCGAGTGACGGAGGTTGGCGTCGCCGGTCTCGAACAGGAAGGCGGGGCTGAGATACGCGAGCAGATCGTCCCCGACGCCGTCGAACGATCCGCGCACCTCCTCGCCCACCCGCGCCATGCCCTCGTCGGAGAACCAGAAGGTGGACAAGGTGGCCAGCGCGCCGACGAAGAGCGCCGCCGCCACGAGGTCGCCTCGGGCGCGCGCGCCGCGCACCCGGAGCGCCGACCCGTGCAGCGCCACGCAGAGCGCCGCCATCGCCGGCACCAGGAGGCGCCCGGGCGTGTAGGTCCAGAGGGCGAGCGAGAACACCACCGCCGCGGGCAGCAGCGAGCGCCCGTTGCGCACCGCCCACGAGAAGAGCGCGATCGCCGCCGCCAGCGCGAGCGGGAGGAGGATGCCGCGGAAGGCGACCCGGCTGAAGAGCACCAGCCACGGGCTGCTGGCGCCGAGCGCGGCCGCGATGAGCCCCACCCGCGGCGAGAAGAGGCGGGCGCCCAGCAGATGGAGCAGCGCCACGAGCGCCACCCCGGCGAGGGCCGCCGGGAGCCGGACCGCGGTGACGGTCGGGCCGAGGACCGCGGTGAACGGAGCCGCGAGGTACCGGTAGCTCGCCTCGTTGTAGTCGCCGAAGGAGCGCGCGTAGAGCGGGAGCCGCTCGCCGTACTGGTCACGCCCCGTCTGCGCCAGGCTCCAGGCGTCGTAGCCGGTGGAGGCCTCGTCGCAGTAGAGCCCCGGGGGCACGTCCGCCAGGCCGGCGAGGCGGATGGCCGCGGCGCCGACCAGGATCAGGGCGAGCAGCGCGTGGCGCTGCGTGGCCGACGGGGCCTCCGACAACACATCGCTCGATACATGCGCACCGAAGCGTGCGCAAGCGCAGTTGTGGGACCGACGACGTCGGCCCCTGGACTACGAGCCTCTCGCTCGGCGCGCGAAGGCAGAGGCGGACGCCGGCCTCAGCCGTCGAGCGCCTGCCTGAAGTCCGCGATGAGGTCGTCGCCGTTCTCGATGCCGGCGGAGACCCGCACGAGGCCCTCGGGGATGCCCGCCTTGGCGCGCTCCTCCTTCGGGACCTCGACGTGGCTCGTGGTGCCGGGGGAGCCGACCAGGGTCCCGACGGAGCCGAGGGACGCGGCGCGGTGGGCGAACCGGAGCCGCGGCATGAAGGCCTTCACCGCGTCCATGCCGCCCTTCAGCGAGAAGGAGAGCATGCCGCCGAAGCCCGACATCTGCGCCTTCGCGATGTCGTGGCCGCGGTGCGTCTCGAGGCCCGGGTAGTTCACCTGCTCGACCTCCTCGCGCTCGACGAGGAAGCGCGCGAGGCGACCGGCGTTCTCGTTGTGACGCTCGATGCGGAGCTCGAGGGTCTTGAGGCCGCGCATCACCAGGTACGCGGTGGAGGCGTGCAGGCTGGCGCCGTTGATCTCGCGGAAGTGGAAGACCTGCCGGACGAGGTCACGGCCGCCGGTCAGGATCCCGCACATCGCGTCGGAGTGGCCGTTGAGGAACTTCGTGCCGCTGTAGACGACGAGATCCGCGCCCAGCTCGAGCGGGCGCTGGTTGATCGGGGTGTTGAAGGTGTTGTCGACCACCACCGTCGCGCCCTGCGCGTGCCCGGCCTTCGACAGCCGCGCCAGATCGAGGACCTTGAGCGTCGGGTTGGTCGGGGTCTCGAGGTAGAGGACCTTGCAGCCCTTGGCGACGGCGGCCTCGATGGCCTCGTGGTCCTCGGTCTCGCAGAGCTCGACCTCCACCCCGAAGCGGGGAAGGAAGTCGGTGAAGACCTTGAGCGTGCCGCCGTAGCTGTCCTTCACGCTGACCACCCGATCGCCGGGCGAGAGCAGCGTGAAGAGGGTGTTGCTGATCGCCGCCATGCCGGTCGAGAAGCTGGTCGCGTCCTCGGCCCCCTCGAGCGCGGCCATCTTCTGCTCGAGCGCGTCGACCGTCGGGTTGGTGTTGCGCGAGTAGATGTGGCCGGGCTTCTCGCTGGTGGCGACCGCGAACCACTCGTCCACGTCGTCGTAGTCGTAGGTGACGCTGTGGACCACCGGGACGACGGTCGCGCCGTACGGCTGCTTCCCCTCCTCGCCTGCCCACACCGCGGTCGTGCCCATGCCCTGCTTCTTCTCGCTCACCCGGTCTCCTTCGTCGTTGCTTCCACCTTAGAAGAAGCGTAGGCGCGTCGCCGTGATCTCCACCACGTCCGCCGCCGGCATTCGGTGTAGGCTCCCGCGCGTGCGCAGCGCCGAACCGGTGCCGACGTCCGGGATCCGCCTCGCGGTCGCGGTGGGTCTGGCGGTGACGCTGCTCGCGGTGACGCAGGCGGCGGCGGAGTACGCGCCGAGCACCTGGATCGAGCGAGACGGCCGCTTCTACGTGAACGTCAACGTCACGCTCGCGGAGCGCGGCAGCGTCGTCCAGGACGAGTTCGCGGCCAGCTGGTACCGCGGCGACCTCGGGTGGAACGAGAACCTCGACGCGGCGTGGAGCAACCTGGCGCTCGGGCGCGACGGCGCGCACCTGCCCAAGCACCCGATCCTGATGCCGATCCTCTCGACGCCGCTCTTCTGGGCGTTCGGGCTCCACGGCACGCTCGTGTTCAACCTGCTGATGTTCGCGCTAGGCGGCGCGGGGGTGTTCGCCGTCGCGCGGCGCTACGGGAGCGTGACCGCCGCGGCGACGGCCGCGCTCGGCCTCGTGCTCGCGACGAGCCTGCGCGAGTACGCCTACGACTATCACGTCGACGTGCTGATCCTCGCGCTGGTGTCGCTGGGCGTCGCGTCGGCGCTCGGCCGCCGCGGCTGGATCGCCGGCGTGCTCCTCGGCGGCGCGGTGATGCTGCGGCCGACGACCCTCTTGTGGCTTCCGTCGATCGCGCTGCTCCTGGTGGATCGACGCGACTGGCTCACCCTCCGCCGCGCCCTGATCACCGGGGCGGCGATGATGGGCGTGATCGCGCTGACGAACTGGGCGCTCTTCGGGGCGCCGTGGTGGAGCGGCTACAACCGCACGCTCGTGGTGGTCGACGGCGTCGCGCAGCTCGCCGACCACTCGAGCGCGTTCTCGGTGCCCTGGCGCGACGGGCTCCGCGCGCTCTGGAGCGGGCCCTATGGGGTGAGCCACCGGCTGACCTTCGCCGCGCTCGCGCTCCCGGGCCTCCTCGTGCTCGGGCGGCGGCGGCCCTGGGTCGGGCTCGCCGGGGCGCTGGCGGTCGCGCTCTCGGTGGGGGTCTTCGCGCGCTACCAGTGGTACGGCGACCGCTTCCTCTGGCCGACGCTGGTGCTGCTCGCGCCCGCCGTCGCGGCGACCTTCGACCTGGCGGTCCGCGCGGCGCGACGCCTCCGGGGGGCGCGGACACCGACGCTCGCCGCCCTGGCCTGCGTCGCGGTCGTGGGGACGCAGCCGGCGATCCGGGACGCGGAGCCGAGCGCGGCGTGGTCGCTCCTCGCCGCGGCGACGCTCGCCTGGGGGCTGACCGCGAGCGCGCGACGCGTCACCCGCACCGATCTCGCGGTGCTCGCGCCGCTGACCTTGCTGCTCCTCCCCGGCGTGCGGGAGCGCCTCCTCGAGGGCGGCCCGGATCTGTGGATGGCCGCCGCGACGTGCCTCGCGCTCGGCGCCCGGCGCTGGATGATCGCCCTCCCCTTCGCGGCGCTCGCCGGGGCGGCCGTGATCGGGAGCGAGGCCGGGACGATCGCGTGGGGCGCGTGGGCGCCGCTGCTCGCGATGGCCGGGCTCGGCGCGCCGTGGCTCGGGAGGCGGGCGTGGCTGCTCGCCCCGGCGGGGCTGCTGCTGATCCCCCGCGTCGCCGGGCTGGGCGGGGAGGCGCCGCCCCTGTTCGCGCTGGCGCTCCTCACCCTGCCCTTGCCGCCCCTGTTCGAGCGGGCGGCGGGGTGGATCGCCGACGGCGCAGCCCGCCTCGGCCGCCGCGGCGTGGTCGGGCTCGCCGCCGGGGCGCTGCTGACGCTCTTCGGGATCGGCCTCGCGCCGCGGCTCGGCGACGCCCCGCTCGAGCTCGCGAGCTACGAGGGAGTGCGCAGCGCGGACGTGAGCCTCGGCGACGTGCCGTGTGACTTCTTGGCCTGGGAGCACCTGAACTGGGAGTGCGCGACCTTCGACCGCGGCGTGCACGACGAGGTCGGCCTCGCCACGAGCCAGCCGCTCCACGTGCACGGCCAGGAGGCGCGCATGCTGCTGATCACCGCGAGCGGCGCCCGCCCACGGGAGGTGACCTGGGAGGGCGTGCGGGGGAGCGACGCGCTGCGGCTCGAGGTCGCGGTCCCCGACGAGCTCGGCGGCGGGGGGCGCCTCGACATCGAGGTCGACGGAGAGCGCGTCGACTCCATCGCGCTCGCGAGCGCTCCGGGGCGCCAGGCGCTCGAGCTGCCGACCCCCGACGCGGCGGGTCGAGACGTGACGCTCACGTTGCGGCTGCACGGGCCCCGCGCCGCGGTCCTGGTGGACGGCGGGTTCGGGGCCAGATAGCGAATGAAGATGCTCCGACGCGCGACGATCCTCTGGGTGATCGGGCTCCTCGGGTGTGCGGGCTGCGAGGGCGGAGAGGCCGCGCCCGCGCGAGAGGAGGTCGAGGTGGACGACGGGCTCGTCGTGACGATCGACGCGACCGGCGAAGGCCGGCCCATCTCCCCGTACGTCTACGGGATCAACGGCCTGGACGACCTCGACGCGCTCGACGGCTACACGAAGCTGATCCGCTTCGGCGGCAACCGCACGAGCAACTACAACTGGCGCGTCAACGCCTCGAACTCGGGCGCCGACCCGCCCGGCAACCAGAACGACGCCTACCTGAGCGCTCGCGAGGAGCCGGGCGGCGCGGTGCTCGACGTGCTGGACGCCGCGCAGGCGCGGGGCGCGGCCGCGCTGATCACCGTGCCGATGCTCGGCCGGGTGGCCGCCGACCGGGACGCCGACGGCGACGTGGCCGAGACCCCCGACTACCTGGAGACCCGCTTCGAGCGCTCGGTCGCGCGCTGCGAGGAGGGCGCGGTCTGCCAGGACGAGTTCGTGCGGTTCGTGCGTCAGGCGGCGGCCGAGCGCGGGGTCACCGTGTTCTTCGCGCTCGACAACGAGCCCTCGAGCTGGAGCGTGACCCACCCGCGGCTGCGCACCGTGGGGCTGACCTACCGCGAGCTGATCGACACCAGCCGCACCTACGCCTCGATGATCCGCGACGAGGTCCCGGACGCGAAGATCTTCGGGCCGGTGAGCTTCGGGTGGCCGGCGATGACGCGGCTCACCGGCGCGAGCGACGCGAACGGCCGCCACTTCATCCGCACCTACCTGCGCGCGCTGCGCGGCCGGGTCGACGTGCTCGACGTGCACTGGTACCCGGACGTCCGCGCCGGCGAGATCGGCGTGACCGCGGACGACGAGAGCGACGCGGTGGCGCGCCTCCGCATGCAGGTCCCCCGCAGCCTCTACGATCCGTCGTACGAGGAGCCGTCGTGGATCGTGAATGACGACTTGCGTCAGCCGGTGAAGCTCCTCGGGCGGCTGCAGGACTGGATCGCCGGCTCGTCCCCGGGCGCCGAGATCGCGTTCACCGAGTGGGCCTACGGAGGCGCCTCCCATCCTTCGGGGGCGGTCGCGGTCGCCGACGCGCTCGGCGCGTTCGCCACCGGGGGCGTCTTCGCCGCCTGCTACTGGCCGCTGACCAACCAGGAGCACGACTTCGCGTACGCCGCGATGCGGCTGTACGCGGACTTCGGGGACGAGGCGATCGACGCGCGCTCGAGCGACCTGGAGACGGTGAGCGCGTGGGCGAGCCGGGACGGCGACGCGGTGGTGGTCGTGCTGGTCGGGCGGGCCGACGAGGACCTCGAGGTCGACCTGCGGGTGGAGGGCGTGGACGCGGCGCGCGTGCTCCGACGGGTGATCACCGACGCGCCCGACGCTCGCGACGCCCCGGCGCTCACCCTCGGCGGGGGCCGCGTGACCGTCCCGGTGCCGGCGCGGAGCGTGTCGCTCCTACGCCTCGACCCGGCGAGCTGAGCTTGCTGGAGGGTTTGGTGCAAACCCTCCCCCCATGGGGCAAGGCGCCCATGGGGCCCCCCTCCCGCGTAACCGTTCAGGCCCTGGGAAAGCTGGATCATCCCGCTCACTTCGAGATCCGGGATCGACACGCAGATCCCGATGTGATCTCGTGAGGGTGTGACGGGCGGAAACGAGGTCGACGAGCTGAGCGA
>Ga0310345_10000294_pt1 | contig 86055 bp, 85 predicted proteins | sample HC15DNA20500_MG_FD_204667 | JGI IMG/M metagenome (GOLD analysis project Ga0310345, IMG submission 204667) | Marine microbial communities from station ALOHA, North Pacific Subtropical Gyre - HC15-DNA-20-500_MG | ecosystem: Environmental > Aquatic > Marine > Oceanic | place: Pacific Ocean: North... | reverse complement strand
GGAAGGTCGGAAACGAGGAAGGAGAGGACGGGAAGAATGGGGGAGAGGCGTCGGGCTCCTACTCCGGGGAAGGGAGGAAGGTCGGAAACGAGGAAGGAGAGGACGGGAAGAATGGGGGAGAGGGGGAGGTGGGAGACGGGAGGAAGTGTCGCTGCGCGACACGGGCAGGATAGGGCGGCGGGATGGGGGCTGGCCGGCGGGTAGCCGGGGCACGGCGGCTTGGCTCGCCCCCCCTCAGCGCGAGCGAGCGAGGGAGGAGGAGGCCGGTGACGTGGAGCAGGCGGCCAGCGAGCGCGCAGCGCGAGCCGCCGCCCAGGGCCGGTGACGTGGAGCAGGCGGCCAGCGAGCGCGCAGCGCGAGCGGACGAGCGACGGGGAGGAGGCCAGCGACGTGGAGCAGGCGGCCAGCGAGCGCGAAGCGCGAGCGCGAGCCGCAGGGCCCCCAGCGCCCCGCGCTGGGGTCGCGGGGCCAGCGCGCGAAGCGCGCGAGGCCCCGACGGAGTCGGGAGGGGGGCCCCATGGGCGCTTCGCCCCATGGGGGGAGGGTTTGCTTCAAACCCTCCTAAAAGAACTGCCCGATGGTGAACTGGAAGTCGATCTCGTTCTCGCGCAGCTCGGGGCGGCGGTCGAGGGGGATGCCCCACTCGAAGCGCAGGGGGCCGAGGGGGCTGACCCAGCGGATGCCGAAGCCGACGCTGGTGCGGAGATCCCAGGGGCGGAAGGCGCAGGGGTCGTTGGCGCTCGCGCCGACGAGGGAGCTCGGGGCGCCGCAGAACTGGTCGTTGAGGTTCCAGGCGTTGCCGCCGTCGTGGAACACGACGCCTCGGATGCCGACCTCCTGCACGATCGGGAACTCGATCTCGAGGTTGTAGAAGAACTGCATGTTGCCGCCGATCGGGACGCCGACCTCCGAGGGGTAGACGTTCGGATCGCGGTCGCGGCCGATGCCGAGGCGGGGGCCGAGGCCGTTGAGCGGGAAGCCGCGGACGTTGAAGATGCCGCCGAGGAAGTAGCGCTCGTAGATCGGCACGCCGGTCTCGCGGCGCGAGGTGACGAGGCCGCCGACCGCGCGCGCCCGGAAGATCACGTCCGGGATGATCGGGTAGTAGACGCGGGTGTCGAGGCTGTGGCGGATGTACGTGTTCTGCGCCTCGGACCCGAGGTACTCGTCCGAGATCTCGGCCGAGTAGCTGGCGTAGAAGCCCTCGGTGGGGAAGAGCCGGTTGTTGCGGCCGTCCCAGGTGACGGTGAGGCGCAGCGAGTTCGTCAGGCCGTCGCGGAAGAGGTTGCGGAGCGGCAGCTGCGGGAAGAGCTGCTGGACCTGCAGGTTGGTCGCGGTCGCGCCGAAGAGGCCGCCGGTCGCGGCGCCGATCTCGACGTAGTCGGCGCGGAACTGGGCGAAGAAGCGCAGCCGGTAGTCGCCGAGCGGGTGACCGATGGTGATGCTGCCGCCCGTCGAGTCGCGGGTGAAGAAGCTCAGCTGGCGGACGGTCTTGAAGAGGTCGAAGCCGAAGGTCCACTCGGTGCCGAAGAAGTAGGGCTCGAGGAACTGGATCTGGACCAGCTGACGGATGCCGCTGAGCTGCAGCTGGAGGCTGAGCGACTGCCCCATGCCGAACAGGTTCTGCTGCTGGACCTGGCCGGTGAGGATGAAGTTCTCGATCGAGCTGAAGCCCGCGCCGACCTGGAAGGTGCCCGTCGCGCGCTCCGCGACCTCGATGTAGACGACGAGGCGGTCGGGCGCCGAGCCCTCCTCCTCGCTGAGCTCGACCCGCTCGAAGTAGCCGAGCGCCTGGATGCGCGCGCGGGACTGCTCGGCCTGGCTCTGGCTGTAGAGCTGGCCCTCGACGAGCTGCACCTCGCGGCGGATGACGCTGTCGCGCGTCTTCGTGTTGCCGCGGATCTCGATGCGCTCCACCCGGACCGGGGGGCCGCGGCGGATCACGATCGCGACGTGCACGACCCGGCGCTCCATGTCGAGGTCGGTCTCGGGCGCGATGTCGACCGCGGCGAAGCCCTCGTCCCGGTAGCGCCGGGTGATGTTCATCAGGCTCTGCGCGATCTGGGTCCGGTTGAACCACTCGCCGGGGTTCGCGGTGACCATCTCGCGGAGCTCGCGCCGGCCGCCGAGGGGCTCGACCCGGGTGCCGTCGTCGTCGACCTCGCGGACCACGAGGCGGCCGATGCGGAAGCGCGGGCCCTCGTCGATCGGGATGGTGACGTCGATGTACGTCCGGTCGGCGCTCAGATCGATGCGCGGGGTGCCCACCCGCATCGCGAGGTAGCCGCGGTCGTAATAGAAGGCCTGCAGCCGCGTGGTGTCTTCTTCGAAGTGCTCGCGGTTGAAGCGGTCGTCGTTCGAGATGAACGAGAAGAAGCCGCTCTGGCGCGTGCGCATCACGCTCTGCAGCTCGCCGTCGCTCAGGTGGCGGTTGCCCACGAAGCGGACGCGGCGGACGGTGACGCGCTGGCCCTCGTCGATGCGGAAGACGACGTCGACCTGGTTGTTCTCCATCCGGCGGAGCCGGTAGTCGACGCGCGCGAGGAAGAAGCCCTCCTCGGCGTACTTGTCGCGGATCGAGGTGACCTGCTCGCGCACCGTCGGCACCGAGAGGATGCCGCCCTCGGTCAGATCGACGACCTCGACCAGATCGCTCTGCTCGACGTTGTCGTTGCCCTCGAAGGTGATGCGCCCGATCGCCGGCCGCTCGCGAACCCGGAAGGTGATGTCGACCCGGTCGCCGCGCTGATCGGCCTCGACGACGATGTCGTCGTAGAAGCCCTGGTTCCAGAGCGCCTGCGCGTCCCGCGCGACGTCCCCGTCGCGGCAGGTGACCCCCGGCCGCAGCCGGATCGTCGAGCGCACGTCGTCCTCCGACACGCGCCGGTTCCCGCGCACGCGGATCCGCCGGACACGACGGCCGTGACAGAGCGTGCGGGGGACGTCGGGCCCGTCCTCCTCCGGCTCGTACGCCTCGTCCTCGTCCTCCACGGGCTCGGCGTCGGGCTCGGCCTCCGGCTCGGCCTCGGCGTCGGCTTCGGCCTCGGCGTCGGCTTCGGCCTCCGCCTCGGTCTCGAGAGCGTCGACGTCCTCGTCGCCCTCCTGCGCGTGCACCCCACCGGCGGCGGCGAGCGACAGCGCGAGCGCGAAGAAGAACGATCCGGACGGAAGCCAACGATTCACGAGATTTCGCCAGCTCTAGCCGTGGGCTTCGGAGGGGTCAAGCGGCGCCTCGGCCGCGTCGTCGGGCTCGGGCTCGACGGGCCTACGCTCGTCGGACTCGATGCGACCGTCGCGCATCGAGACCTTGCGCGGCATCCGGTCCGCGAGGTCCCGGCTGTGCGTCACGATCAGGAAGGTCGTGCCGCGGCGACGGTTGAGATCGAAGAAGAGGCTGTGGATCGACTCGCTGGTCTTGGAGTCGAGGTTGCCGGTCGGCTCGTCGGCCATGACGAGCTTGGGATCCATCACCAGCGCGCGCGCGAAGGCCACGCGCTGCTGCTCGCCGCCGGAGAGCTCGCCCGGCCGGTGGGTGAGGCGGTGGCTGAGCCCGACCTCGTCGAGCAGCCCGCGGGCCCGCTTCTCCATCTCACCGCGGCGCTTCCCCTGGATGAGCCCCGGCATCATCACGTTCTCGATCGCGGTGAACTCGGGGAGCAGGTGGTGGAACTGGAAGACGAAGCCGAGGCTGTCGTTCCGGAACGCCGAGAGCTGCGCGGCCGAGTAGCGCGTCACGTCGCGCCCCTGGTAGCGGATCGAGCCGGCGGTCGGCAGGTCGAGCGTGCCGAGGATGTGGAGCAGGGTGCTCTTGCCGGCGCCGCTCGGGCCGACCACGGCGAGCATCTCGCCCTGCTCGATCGTCAGGTCGAGGTCCTTGAGGATCACGACCTCGCGCTCCTCGTGGAGGAACTTCTTCCAGACGCCCTCGACCTGGACGAGCGGGGCTGCTTCTCTCGAGCTCTGCATCAGGTGTCCCGAAGCGCTTCCATGGGCTGCAGGCGGCTGCCGAGGATTGCGGGGTAGATGGTCGCGAGCAAGCAGACGATGACCGTCGCGACCCCGGTCAGCGCGAACTCCGCCGGGTCCACGTGAACCGGGAGGCGATCGATGTAGTAGACCTCGGGGTTCAGGTGGATCCCGAAGTGCTCGGTCGCGAAGGTGGCGACGTATCCGAGCCCGAGCCCGGTCGCCGCGCCCAGCACACCTATCATCAGGCCCTGCGCCATGAAGACGGCGACGATCTGCTCGGCCGTCGCCCCCATGGCCTTGAGGATCCCGACCTCTTTGCGTTTCTCCTGCACCAGCAGGGTCAGCGTGGCCACGATGCAGAAGCTCGCGACGAGGATCGCGATGCCGAGCATCACGAACATGACCAGCTTCTCGAGCTGCAGCGCGCCGAAGAGGTTCTTGTTCACCTCTTGCCAGGCGCGCACCCGCAGATCGTCGCGCCCGATCCCGATCTGCATGCGCTCGGCCACCGCCAGCGCCGCCTCCGCGTCCTCGACCTTCGCCTCGATGCCGGTGATCGCGTCGCCCACGTTGAGGAAGCCCTGCGCCGCCTCCAGCGTGGTGTACGCCATCTTGACGTCGAACTCGTACATGCCGCTGTAGAAGATGCCGGCGATCCGGAAGGGCCGGCTCTTCGGCATCGGGCCGCTCGGGCCCAGCTCGCCGAGCGGCGAGACGACGTTGACCTCGTCGCCGACGTGGAGCCGCAGCGTGCGCGCGAGCTCTTGGCCGACGATCAGCCCGGGCAGCACGTCCGGTCCGGCGCCGTCCGCGGTCGTCGGTGAGGCGGGAGGCGTCGCCGGCTCCGGGAGCGAGCCCTCGGGCAGGAGGAACTCGTCGATGTCCGCCTCGATTCGCTCTCGCTCGACCTCCTCGAGGCTCCGCTCGACCTCGTCGAAGAGGCTCCCGCGATCGTTCTCGGCGTCGTCGTCCTCGGTCTCGATGGAGCCCGTGTCTCGCGGCGCGAGCAGCCCGCGGCGCATCTCGCTCGCGCGGAGCGCGTTCAGCCGCTCGGGGTGCTCGAGGTAGTCGAGCTCGCCGTGGCGCAGGTTGCGGCGCAGCTCGGTGACGTCGCTGATGGTCGCGGGGTCGATGCCGCGGATCACCGCGCCGGCGAGGTTGGTCGCGCTGGTGATCATCACCTCGCCCTGCACGTAGGGGCTGGCCGCGACGACGCCCTGGGTGTCCCGCACCGCCTCCAGCGTGGGCGCCCAGCCCTCGAACTCCCCGTGCTCGCGGTCGACCACCACGTGCGCGTTGTTGCCGAGGATCTTCTGCTTCAGGTCGTTCCGGAAGCCGCCCATGACGCTCAGGGTGCTGGTGAGCACGCAGGAGCTGATCGAGACGGCCCCGATCGAGAGCGCGCCGATCGCGGTGACGAAGCCGCTCTTCTTCGCCCGCATCATGCGCGCGGCGACCAGGAGCCGGACGCCGACCGTCTCCATCCCGTCGAGCGCGAAGGGCATCACCCGCGCGAGGATGCGCACGCAGGCGATCGTGGTGACCGCGAGCTTGATCGCGGGCAGCTGCCAGCCATCGGGCGCTTCGGTCAGGGGCTTCCAGGGCAGCAGGAGCAGCACGGCGACGAAGGCGGCGCCGACGAGCACGTCGGTGACGACCCAGAACACCTGCCGGATGCGCAGCGAGATCAGGAACCACGCGCTGACCGCGGCGAGCTTCTCGATCAGCGCGCCGGCGAGCAGCACCCCCACCGCGCCCATGAGCACGGGGAGGGTGCCCTGCGAGCCCGCGATCATGCGGATGGACTCGACGTACTCCGGGGTGCCGCCGATCGGGAGCGCCTGGCCGCCCAGCCCGACGAGGAAGCCGTTCGTGTCGGTGAACACGAGGCTCAGGACGGGAGCGAGCGCGGCGGCGCCGAGCGCGCGCAGGACCGCGCCCACCGACAGGAAGAACATGCGCGCGCGGCCTCGGGTGCCGGGCGCCACCCGGCGCACCCGGGCGAGGACCACCCCCGCGAGCACCACGGTGATGACCACCGAGGGCGCGAACATCGCGATCGGCAGCCAGAAGAAGACCTCGGGCGCCTCGTTCGGCGTCGCGCCGAGCGAGCCCACGTAGAGCAGCGGCGCGAGCGCGAAGACGTAGTGGAGCACGACCCAGAGCCCGAGCGCGGCGCCGGGCCAGCCGATCCGGAGCTCTCGCTCCGCCACCAGCGGCCGGTCACGTCTCGGCTCGGGCAGCGACGTCTCGGGAGAGGGGGGCGCCGGATCCGCGGGCGCGGTCTCCTCCGGCGCCTCGTCGCTCACGCGCCCTCCGGCCGGAGCAGCGGGAAGAGGAGCACGTCGCGGATCGAGGCCTGGGCGCAGACGCTCATCACCAGCCGGTCCACGCCGATGCCGCAGCCCGCCGCGGGCGGCATGCCGTGCATGAGCGCGCGGATGTAGTCCGCGTCGAAGTCCATGGTCTCCTCGTCGCCGCGCTCGCGCAGCGCGAGCTGGGCCTGGAAGCGCTCGGCCTGGTCGTCCGGGTCGTTCAGCTCGCTGAAGCCGTTGGCCAGCTCGCGCCCCTCCACGAACAGCTCGTAGCGATCGCAGACGCTCGGATCGGCGTCGTTGCGGCGCGCGAGAGGCGAGACCTCGAACGGGAAGCGGGTGATGAACACCGGCCGCGAGCGCGCGCCGTCCTCGGTGCGGTAGAGTTGCTCGAGCGCCGGCTCGGCGAGGATCTCGAAGAGCGCGAAGATGCGCTCACCGTGGCTCTGGCAGCCGTCGAGCACCTTGCGGTCGTTCGGCGGGAGCTTCGCCGCGGCGCAGATCTCGGCCAGCTTCGCCTCGTCCTCGAGCGCGGCCGCGTCGAGGCCCTCGAAGCCGGTCGGGCCGAGATCGCTCTCGACGCGATCGAGGATCGCGCGCGTCATCGGGACGCGGGCGAACTCGCCCTCGAGGTCGAAGGTCCGCTCCGCCGCCCAGCGGTCGCCGAAGCGCGCCTTCACCGCCGCGTCGGCCGCCTTGATGACGGCCTCGGTCAGGTCCATCTGCTCCTCGTACGTGGCGTAGGCCATGTAGTACTCGAGCATCGTGAACTCGGGGTTGTGGCGGGTGCTCACGCCCTCGTTCCGGAAGTTGCGGCCGATCTCGTAGACGCGGTCGAACCCGCCGACGACGAGCCGCTTCAGGTACAGCTCCGGCGCGATGCGCAGGAAGAGCGGCATGTCGAGCGCGTTGTGGTGGGTCGAGAACGGCTTGGCGCTGGCGCCGCCGCGCACCGACTGCAGCATCGGGGTCTCGACCTCGAGGAACCCGGACTCGTCGAGCACGCGCCGGAGCGCCCGCACGATGAGCGCGCGCGCCTCGAAGACCGCGGCCACGTCGGGGTTCGCGAAGAGATCGACGTAGCGCTCGCGGTAGCGCTTCTCGACGTCCTTCAGCCCGTGGAACTTGCCGGGCGGCGGCCGGAGCGCCTTGCTCACGTGCCGGTAGGCGCGGACCATCACCGCCGCGTCGCCGCGCCGGGTGCCCATCAGCGGGCCCTCGACCGCCACGTGATCGGCGAGGTCGAGCGCCTTCAGCTGCGCCTGCTCGGCCTCGCTCAGGTCGCCGCCCTTGTTGGGCAGGTAGGCCTGGGCGCGGCCGTGCGGCGTCTGGACGACGACGAAGGGGCCGCGCTTCGCGACCACGCGGCCGTAGAGCGGGTAGGTCGGGGCGTCGCTCGCGACCTCGTCCTCCTGGGGGAAGCGCTCGACCGGCTGGCCATCCCGCTCCACCACCACGAGGGGCCCGCGGCGCTCGACGATCGCGTCGCCGTCCTCGCGGGCCACCTTGAGATCCTCGCGCTGGCAGAAGGCCACCGCCTCCGCGCGCTTCGCCCGGTCCGCCTCGGTCGGGCGGAAGTCGTTCGGGTAGGGCCGCGCTCCGGCCTCCCGCAGCGCGTGGGCGTGGGCCCTCCGGGCCTGCTCGAGCTCCTCTTCGGTCGCCACTGTCCTCTTCTCCGTGGCCGCGTGCGGCCTCAACAGCCGACACGCGGGATCATTTCGGGCGCGGGCGAGAGAGCGGGCCTCAGCCCGCCCCGTTCCCCTTCTTCTCGGCCTCGCGGTTCGCGCTGTAGAGGAGGTACTCCTCGATGAAGGGATCGAGATCCCCGTCGAGCACCGCGTCGACGTTGCTCACCTTGTGCTCGGTCCGCTCGTCCTTGACCAGCTGGTAGGGCTGCATCGTGTACGTGCGGATCTGGGAGCCGAAGTCGATCGCGCTCTTGTCGCTCTCGTAGTCGCTCGCGAACTGCGCGGCCTTCTCCTCGAGCATCTTCTCGTAGAGCAGGCCCCGGAGCATCTTCATCGCGGTCGAGCGGTTCTTGTGCTGGCTCCGCTCGGCGGCGCACTTGACCACGATCCCGCTCGGGACGTGCTTGATGCGGATCGCCGACTCGGTCTTGTTGACGTGCTGTCCGCCCTTGCCGCCGGCGCGCATCGTGTCGACCTCGAGATCCTCCTTCTTGATGTCGACCTCGACGTCGTCATCGATCTCGGGGACCACGTGCACCGCCGCGAACGCGGTGTGGCGCCGCGCCTGGCTGTCGAAGGGGCTGATCCGGATGAGCCGGTGCACGCCGTTCTCGGCCTTGAGGTAGCCGTAGGCGTTGGCCCCGCGCACCGCGATCGAGGCGTCCTTGAGCCCCGCCTCTTCGCCGGGCTGCTCGTTGAGGATCTCGGTCTTGAACCCCTTCCGCTCGCACCAGCGGAGGTACATGCGGAAGAGCATCTCGGCCCAGTCCTGGGCGTCGACGCCGCCGGCGCCGGGGTTCACGTAGAGGATCGCGTCGCTCCGGTCCTCGGGCTTGCTGAGCATGCGCGCGAGCTCCGCCTTGCGGACGCGCTCCTCGAGGTCGGGGATCTGGGCGACCACGTCGTCGACCATCGACTCGTCCTCACCCGCGGCCATCTCCAGCAGCTCGCCGAGGTCCTTCACCTCCTGCTCGAGCTTCCGGAAGGTCGAGACCTGCTGCTCGATCTCCGCGCGCTCCTGGACCGTCTTCTGCGCCGCGTCCGGGTCGTCCCAGAAGCCTTCGGCGCTGGTCTGCGCGTTCAGATGGTCGAGGCGTCGTTCCAGGCCGTCGACGTCAAAGATACCTCCCCAGCGCATCGAGGCGCTGTGCGAGGTCGGAGAGTCGGTCTCGCGCCTCACCCACGGGCATGGTCATGGTCTGTCTCCCTCGTCCCGCGCACGCGCGCGGACACATGAAAATCAGGGGGCCGAGTAGCCCGGCCCCCCATGAACGTCAACCGCGAGGGCGGTCAGAGATCGAGGGCGTAGCCGATGGTGAGCCCGGCCCAGCCGCGGATGGGCTTCGCGAGGCCGTCGCCGGCGGGGCCACACTGCATCGGCATCTCTTCGCCGCCGTTGTTGGCCGCGGCCACGGTGCAGCTGTCGGCCGCGCCGGGGGTCATGAGGCCGTCCACGCCGAAGCCGAGCCGGCCGAACACACCCTCGTCCCAGCGGTACTCGAAGGTGATCCCGCCGTGGAAGAACATCGCCATGTCCCAGTGACGGCGGATGCGGAACATCTCGTCGCCGCCGCTCTCCCAGCCGAGGGCGCCGCCGCCGACGCCGAGCATGAGGCCGACCGCGGCGTGGCCGATCGGGTAGCGCCCGTGCACGCCGCCCGCGAAGCGACCGCCGTCGCGGCCGATGCCGCCGCCCGCGTAGAACGCCAGGTAGCGCCACGGCGCGAACTCCACGTACCCGCCGACGAGGCCGAAGGGCGTGTCGAGGCCGCCGGTGAGCCCGAGCGAGAGCACGCGATCGTAGATGGCCTCGACCTCTTCGGTCTCGGGCCCCTGGTCGGCGACCTCCGGCTCGGGATCCTCCTCGGTCTGCGCGTGCGCGACCGGCGCGATGGAGAGGAGGGCGGCGAAGAAGGCGAAGGGGAGCTGGCGACGCAGAGTCATGGGGCGTCCTTTTATGCAAACGGGGACACGAAGACAAGCCGAAGGGCGGCGGTATCACACGCCTACGCGCCGCGCCCGCGGGCGGTTTCCCCGGATCGGATCAGAAGCGGATCGACGCCTGGCCGAAGGCGCCGCCTTCGGTCGGGGTGACGCCGAGCTGGAGCCGGGGCGGGGCCTCGGCGCTGCCGCCGAGCGCGCCCGGCTGGGCGAGGTCGACGATGACCATGATCGCCCCGAACAGCGCGAGCGCGCCGCCGCCGATGTAGAGGCCGAGCGCCAGGTCGTGCAGGGTCGCCGCCTCGCTCCAGCGGTCGTGCTCGTTGCTGCCTTCGGTGATCACCGGCGGCAGCCCCTCGAGCCGCGCCTGCCCCTCGATCGCGGCCGCCGCCCCGCCGCCGATCGCGCCGCCCCCGAGCACCATCGAGATGATGCCCACCGCGAGCAGGGTGTGATCCGCCCCCCGGGTCCGCAGCGCCTGCGGGTTGGCGACGCCCCCGCCCTCGACCACCGTCGCTCGCCCCGAGACCGCGCCGCCTCCGCCGGAGGCGGGCCCGGTGGGCGCGATCGGCCCGCTGACGAACGGGTTCGCGGCCTGCGTCGGCTGCTGCTGCTGACACTGCGCCTCGAGCGCGGCCGCCTGCCGCTGGGCGTGATCGCGGAAGCGTCCGTCGCGATCGAGCGCCGCGCACTGGCGGTACCAGGCCGGCGCCCCGCAGGCCCGCTGGCTGTTCTCGAGCGCGAGGGCCATGTTGCAGGCGGTCGAGGCGCGCGGGTAGAGCCGGTAGCTCTGCTCGAAGTACTGCGCGGCCCGCACGTGGTCGCCCGCGTCCGACGCGGCGACCCCCTGCTCGAAGAGCGCGCGCGCCTGCCCCGTCGGGTCCTGGGCGGCGCCGCTCGCCGGGAGGGCGAGCGCGACGCCGGACGCGAGCGCGCAGAGCAGGAGCCATCTCGGAGTGTTCACGACTGCGCCCTCACCGCTGGATCCTCACCACTCGCGCGCCGCCTGGTTGCCTCGCCACGTGCCGCCGCCCTGTCCCGTGTTGCCCGCGCTTCCCTGGGAGGGAGCCCGCGGAGGTGCAGGCGACCCCGTCCCCATGTGCCGGATCACCGGCGCCATCCTCGGCTCCTCCGGCGGCGGAGCCCGCCGCCCCGAAGACCCTACGCGCCGCCCACCCCCGGTCTCCCCCCGCCGCCCCGCCGCCCGGGCCTCGGCTTCGGCCTCGGCTTCGGACCCGGCTTCGGCTTCGGACCCGGCTTCGGCCTCGGCCTCGGCTTCGGACTCGGCTTCGGCCTCGGCTTCGGACTCGGCTTCGGACTCGGCCGTGGCTTCGACCTCGGCCTCGACCGCGCCCCCCGTCTCGGAAGCGGCCACCGGCTGCACCACCGGCGGCGGCGGCGCGTCGTCCTCTCGCTCGCTCACCAGGCTCAGCGCGGCCACCACGCCCCCTCCCGCCAGCAGCGCGAGGAAGACCCCGATCACCCCGAGCAGCAGGATCTTCAGCGCGGTCGATCCGCCCTCCGACGCCGCGGGCCTCGGCGGCGGCGCCCAGGGCTGGGCCTGGACGCGCGCCTGCTCGGACAGCCGGGTGCCGGACTCGGCGATCGGCGCCTGGAAGTCGGTGCTCGACGCCATCATCGTCGGCAGGTGCGCGAGGTCGGCGCCGCGCGCCTCCTGGGTCGGGGGCATCGCGGCCGGCGGCGCGCTGGCGATCGGCGTCCCGGCCACGCGCGTCTGCGGGTGGCGGCGCACCGCGCCTCCGAGCGCGTCCGCGGCCTGCCGGAGCGCGTCGCCCGCCGCCTGCGCCGACGCGAAGCGCGCCGACGCCTCCTTGGCGAGCAGCCGCTCGAGCAGCGGCGCCAGCGGCCCCAGCGACGCCAGCTCCGAGGGCAGCGGCGGCACCGGGGTGGAGAGGATCTGGTGGATCAGCGCGGCGGTCGAGGGCGCGAGGAACGGCAGCCGCCCGGTGATCGCCTCGTAGAGACAGATCCCGACCGCGTAGATGTCCATGCAGGGGTGGGGGTCGGCGCCGTTGAACTGCTCGGGCGCCATGTAGGGCAGCGAGCCGAGGATCTGCTGGCTCTGGGTGATGCGCGAGAGGAAGTTCTCGTCCATCGACGCGGCGAGCCCGAAGTCCAGGAGCTTCACGCCCACCACGCCGGTCGAGAGCAGACCCACGTTCGAGGGCTTGAGGTCGCGGTGCACGATGCCGGCGGCGTGCACCTCGCTCAGGGCGTCGCAGAGCTCCGCGCAGATCGTCAGCGCCTCGCGCGGCGAGATGCGGCCCTCGCGCTCCAGCCGATGCTCGAGGGTCTCCCCCTCGAGCAGCTCCATCACGTAGAAGGGCCCGCACGTCTCGTCGACGCCGAAGTCGGTGACCTGCGCGACCCGGGGCGTGGTCACCCGGGCGAGCGCCCGGGCCTCCCGGTTGAAGCGGCGGACCAGCTCGTCGCTCCAGCGCTCGAGCCGCAGCACCTTCAGCGCGAAGCGCCGGCCGAGGCCCACGTGCTCGACCTCCAGCACCTCGCCCATGCCGCCCTGGCCGATCTGGCGCTGCACCACGTAGCGCTCCGCGATCGTCCTCCCGGGCGATAGCGGCTCCTGACGACTCGGCTTGGCCGCGGCGCTCACGAAGGGCGAGTCTAGCAAGCGATGGCCGCGCCTGCTGCCCGCCGCTGAAAGAGCGGCGTAACCGTCATGGGTGCTGTCGCTCGGCTCCGTCACCGGTACTCTCTACGCTCGGTGGCGCCGAGACCTTGGCTGCCCCTCGGCAGCGAGGCGCCCCGCGGGAGTTGGGATGGACGGTCTTCACATGAGCTTTCGAGGGATCCTGGTCGCGCTGCTGCTCGTGGGCGGCGGCTGCGACGACGGGGTGATGGACGACCCGGACACCGGGGTGGAGCCGCCGCCGGTCGACGCGGGGCCGCCCGAGCCGGTCTCGGTGGACCACTGCACCTTCGAGCCGGTGCCGGGCACCGCGCGGGCGGGCGGGGCGGTCGAGTCGGGCGCGCTCTCTGCCGGGGTCGCCGAGGCCTTCCTGGACGTGCCGCTCGGCGCGAGCCTCGCCGCCTACACCTCGCGGTCCGACGGCGTCGGCGCCGAGGGCTTCCTCCCCGCGCCCGACGAGCGCCGCACCGACCTCGCCGGCTCCTTCGCCCCGTCGGTGGGCATCGAGACCGCGCCCAAGGTGCGGGTGCTCGCGCTCTCGGCCGGCGGCGAGACCGTCCTGATCATGAAGGTCGACCTCGCGTCCAGCTACCAGGGCTTCGTCTACGACGTCGAGGCCGAGCTCGGCCCGGAGTACGCCGGCAAGGTCATCATCGCGAGCAGCCACAGCCACTCGAGCTTCGGCAACTACTCGGGCCACTCCGCGCTCGCGGTCGGCTTCGGCCGCTTCCGCTCGACCGTCTACCGCACGCTCATCGACCAGATGGTCGCCGCCGCGCGGGCCGCGGTCGACGCGATGCAGCCGGCCCAGATCGGCTTCGCCTACGACCCGACCTTCGACGAGGACGACCAGGTCAACCGTGACCGCCGCGGCGAGAACGACGAGCTCGCCGGCGGCCGCGAGGACGACCACCACCTCTTCGTGGTGCGCGTCGACGACATGGAGGGCGCGCCGATGGCGCTGCTGCCGGTCTTCGGCATCCACGGCACCATGCAGGGCGGCGGCAACGCGCTGATCAGCACCGACTCGATCGGTGGCATCGAGCGCGTGCTCGAGGAGAGCTTCGACTCGGAGGTCCTCGTGATGCACCTGCAGGGCGCGGCGGGCGACGTCTCGCCGGCCGGCACCGGGGCCATCGACTGCAGCGGCGAGGAGGTCTGCGCCGACTTCGCCCGCCAGGAGACGGTGGGCGTCTACGCGCTCGAGGAGATCCGCGCCGCCTGGGAGGCGGCCGGCGAGTCGATGCGCGCCGAGGTGCCGATCGAGATGGTCACCCGTCAGGTCCCGCTCGGCCCCGACTGGACCACCTTCACCATCCGGGACGGCGCCCTCGAGTACGCTCCCTGGGACGGACGCACCCCGGCCGACGGCATCGTGTTCGACGAGGAGGGCAACCTCGTCTCGCCGATCGACGAGTTCAACGCGCCCTACGGCGCGGCGCTGTGCGGCGGCGGCGACATCGGCCTCCGGCTCCCCCGCTCCGCGCTGCCCGGCACCGACACCCTCGACGACCTCAGCTACCACAACTGCAACCGGATCGAGCTCGTCGACCGGATCATCGAGGTCACCGTCGACGTGGAGCTCGACGATCCGCCGATCTGCGACACCACCCAGACCACGGTCAGCGCGCTCCGCATCGGCGACTGGATGATGGGCACGCTCCCCGGGGAGCCGACGACCCTGCTCGTCAACCACCTGCGCACCCTGTCGCCGGTGCCGGCCGAGCAGACCATCGTGGTCGGCTACGCGCAGGATCACGGTGGCTACCTCCTGCGCCCCGAGGACTGGATCGCGAACGGCTACGAGCCGAGCATCACCTTCTGGGGCCCGCTCGAGGGCGAGTACGTGGCCGAGCAGACGGCGGCGATGATGGCCCTCGCGGCGACCGACGATCGCGAGGACGCGGCCGCGGACGGCGTCGACCGGGTGGCCACGCCGACCATCGTCGACGAGATCACGCTCGACACCACCAGCGCCGACGTCGGCTCGGTGCCCGGCGCGCTCCCCGACTACATGCTCACGCGGCTCCTGCGCCCGGTCACCCAGGCCCAGCCGGCGACCCAGGTCGAGCGGCTCCGGAGCGTGCACTTCACCTTCATCGGCGACGACCCGATCCGCGGCACCCCGCGCGTCTTCCTGCAGCGTGAGGTCGGAGGCGCGTTCGAGGACGTGGTCCGGCGCAGCGGCCGGCCGGTGATGGACGCGGACGTGATCCTCACCTGGACCCCCGACCCGATCATGCGCGTCGCGGGGACCGAGCGGACGCACTACTACACGGTCGAGTTCCAGGCGGCGACGCCGATGGGCTTCCCGGGCCTCGACGGCCTCGCGGATCGGCGCGGCCTGCCGGCGGGCGCCTACCGCTTCCGCGTGGAGGGCCCCGGCTTCGAGCTGACGAGCGATCCCTTCGAGGTCGTGCCCGCGACGCTCAGCGAGACCCACGAGGCGGCCGGCGCCGATCTCCGGGTCACGGTCGGCGTCGAGAGCACGGACGGCTACCGCCTCCTCGATCTCTCCGCGCGCAGCAACCGCTTCGTCCCGATCCGCGAGGAGGAGGTCACCGTCGCGCTCGACGGAGTGCCGCTCCCCGGCCCGATCACCACCGACGCGGAGGGCGCGCTCGTCGTGCCCGCCGGCGCCTCGGCCACCACGGTCACCGTCACCGACCGCTTCGGCAACACCGTCGACATCACGCCCTGACGCCGCGGTAGGGGGCGGCCCCGGCCAGCCCGACCCCCGACGACGTCTCCACCAGCACGCCCGCCTCGACGAGGCGGGCGAGCGCCAGCGCGAGGGCGGGCGACCGGCTCCAGGTCCGCACGCGCGACGAGGGGAGGGCGCCCCGCCCCGCGGCCCGGAGGAGCTGCTCGGAGGCGGCGGCCAGCGTCGCCTCGGCGGGCCCGGGATCGAGCAGGAAGCCACGCTCCCGCCGCAGGCCCAGGCGACGCTCGATCTCGATCGTCTCGTACATCGTCCCGTCCGCCCAGCGAATCGTGGTGCTCCGCGCGACGCCGTCCGGGGCCAGCGCCCTCAGGAGCGACTCGGCGATCCCCCGGTGCAGCTCGGCCTCGCTCGCCCGCGCGTGATGCGCCGCCGACGCCACCGCGTACGCCACGAGCGCGACTGTGAGGAGCGCCAGCGAGGCCTCGAGCGAGTCGACGAGCCAGCCGTGGGCGACCACCATCGTCACCGCCGCGCCGCCCCCGAGGAGGACGCCGCGCAGCGAGATCCGGCTCGGCGCCGGGTAGGCTTCGTCGAGCCGGCGCGTGCGGGCCGCCGGATCGAGCGCCCGGACCTTCGACGCGATCGCGGCCTCGAGCTCCCTCACCGTCGCCCCCGGCTCGCGTGGCCTCGATACGGGTCACCGGGCGGGGTGGGGCGGATCCCTTCGGGCGTCCGCTCCAGCGCGCCCCGGCGCAGCAACCGGTGCAGCGCCAGCGCGGTGACGGGATCCTCGGTCCAGCGTCGGGCCGCCTCGCGGTCGAGGGTGCCGCGCTCCGCCGCCTCGCGCAGGCGGGTCTCGGCGGCTCGGACGCCGTCCCGGCTGGCGGGCTCGTCGAGCAGGAACGGGCCTTCGATCCGGAGGCCCAGGCGCCCGGCGAGGAACGGCGGGTCGACGTAGCGTGGAGGGCGCGCCTCGGGCAGGTCGGCGCGACGGGCCACCCCCCCTCCGGCCATGACCAGCGCGAGCATCGCCCTCGCGTCCTCTCTGCGCGCCCACGCGAGCCGCACGTCGCTCCGCCGCGCCCCCCAGACGACGCCGGCGGCGGTCGCGACGAGCGCCACGATCGGGCCCACGCAGAAGAGCCCACCCGATCCGGCCACCCAGTGCGCGAAGAGGAGGGCGCAGCCCGACGCCGCCGCCAGGACGAGCTCCCGGGTCCATCCGGGGGCGGTCTCCTCGGGACGGGGGAACGCGGCGTCCAGCCTCTCTTGGGCGCTCGCCTCGTCCCTCACGCGCGCTCCGAGGGGCGCAGGCCGAGGGCGCCGACGCCACCGCGGTACGGCGTCGTGTCGCCGCGCGCGCGGAGCCCGGCGGGGGTCCAGCGCAGCGCTCCCTCCTCCACCAGCAGCTCGATGGCCAGCGCGAGGAGGGGAGCCCGCGGCTCGGCCGCGAGCAGCCCACGGGCAGCGGCCTCGCGCAGATCTGCGGTGGCCCGCCGCAGGGGGGCGTCGAGGGTCTCCGGGTCGATCAGCAGTCGCCCCCGCCGGACGAGGCCGAGGCGCTTCGCGATCCTCCGGACCTCGCGGCAGCGCGCCTCTCGAGGGTCGAGCCGGATGACCCCCTCGCCGGTCCCGAGTCGGGTCATCAGATAGATGGCCCGCTCGTGCTGGTCCCGCTGCCTGCCGAGGACGCGGAGCCCGACGGCGACCAGGGCGCAGTAGCCCAGCGAGAGTCCGACCATGCCGAGCACGGGCGAGGCCAGGGCTCCAAGGAGGCCCGCGATCGGCGCCCCCACCGCGAGGAGGAGCACGAACCCCCCCGAGGCGCGATCGAGATCGAAGGCCGCGTCGACCCGGGGGAGACCACGCAGGCTCGCCGCGGCGCGGCGCAGCTTCGAGTCCTGCGCCTCGCGCTCGAGCTGCCGCATCCGGGCGTCGAGCGCCTCGTCGAGCTCGTTCATGCGCCGACAACACGCCGCGCGGGCCGCGCATTGCGGGAACCGGCGCTACTCGGTGTCGGTCTTCCGCTTTCCGAGGAGCTTGTCGTAGAGGACCGGGCCGAGGGCCTCGACCATCATCTTCTCGACCGTGTTGGCGATCTTGTCCCGCTCCGCCTCGGACTCGTAGACGAAGCCGATGCCCATGCCGGGCTCCTGCTCCTCGTTCGAGGCCTCCTCGGTGACGATCCACTGGACCTTGCCCTTGATGGCCAGCGGCTCCTCGAGGGTGGGCACCTGGAGCTGGAACATGAACTCGGTGCCGATGGACAGCGGGTTCTTGGTGCGGATGAACGTGCCTCCACGGCTGATGTTCTTCGTGTAATCCGCGAAGAAGGAGTTCAGCCGCTTGTATTCGACCTTGAGGGCGATCGGCACGCGAGGGTGGTCCCGCCGGTCAGATTCGTCCGACACCACGGCACGATACGCCGGCCGACCGCCGGGTGGCAAAAGTCCGATCCAAGGGTCGCCGGGGAGCCGCGGTCAGAGCCCCGATGGAGGCCTCTACGCTCATCCCCGTCTTCGGCGGCCTGACACGGTTCGGCGGCCTTGGTACGCTCGCGCCCTCTCGCGAACCCTCCATCTTCCCCATGACCGAGCCCAGCGAAGCGGAGCTCCTCGAGGCGGCCCAGGGCGGCGACCGCCGGGCGTTCAGCCGTCTGGTGCGCAAGCACCAGCGGAGGGTCTACGCGTGCGCGGTCCAGATGCTGGGGGACGGAGGGGACGCCGACGACGCGGTCCAGGAGACCTTCATGCGGGCCTGGCGCGCGATCGCGCGCTTCGACGGTCGCAGCCAGCTCTCCACCTGGCTCTACCGGGTCTGCGTGAACGTCTGCCTCAACCACATCCGGAAGCGGAAGCGCCACGACGCGGCCGACATCTCCGACCCGCGGGTCCCTGAGCCGAAGGCCGACCCGACCCAGGGCAGCTCCGACCCGGCCCGGGCCCTCGAGGCGAGGCAGCTCCAGGGGCGGATCGCCGAGGCGCTCGACGGGCTCAGCGAGTCGCTCCGCACGACCGTGATCATGGTGCTCGTGCACGGCATGCCCCAGAAGGAGGCGGCCGAGGTGCTCGGGTGCTCGGAGGGCACGATCGCCTGGCGGATCCACGAGGCCCGGCGGCGCCTGCGGTTGGCGCTCGCGGCCGAAGAGGACCACACCGAGGACGAGGCAGGGAGAAGAGCGTCGTGAAGGAAGAGCTGCAGCGCCGGATCTCCGACGCGCTCGACGCCCCCGGCGGGCTCGAGGCGGACGCGGACCTGCGCGCGCTCCTCGAGGACGACGCGGACGCGGCCGGCTACGCCGCCGATCTGGCGGCCATCGACGGCGCGCTCGCGGCGCTCGGTGAGGGCTTCGAGGAGCCGGACTGGGACGCGCTCGCCGACCGGATCGACGCCGGCCTCGAGGCGGAGGAGGCGCTCGAGCCCCTCGACGTGACCGCCCCGCCGCCGATCTCGGACGAGATCCCCGAGGCCTCGCCGGTCGTCACGTCCCACGCCCGGCCGGTCGCCGCCGGGGTGGGGGGCGGCGAGGTGGTCGATCTCGAGGCGCGCCGGCGCCGGCGCCGGGTGTTCGCGGTGGTCGGCGGGCTCGCCGCTGCCGCCGCGGTCGCCCTCGGGGTCACCGCCGGCCTGACGATGCAGAGCGAGCCGCCCGCCGCCGAGAGCATGGCCGCGGCCCCCGCCAGCCCGGTGCCCGCCGGCGAGCCGATGGCCGACGAGGCGCCCACCCAGCCGGTGGCGCCCGCGCCCGGGTGGGCCGGCGCCGGCGCGGCCGACGAGCCCGAGCTGGAGAGCGAGCTGGGCGCGGCCGCGGTCGCCGAGCCGGCGCTCGCCGAGATGCCGGCCGAGGAGCCCGAGATGGAGCCCTCGAGGACGCGCGCGCGGCGCGCCCGGGCGGGGAGCGTGGGGCTCGCCGACCGAGCGGAGCAGGACGGCTTCGACCTCGGCGGGGTCAGCCGAGGCCGGGCCGGGGGCGCGCGTGGGGGCGGCGGCTCTGGCGCAGGCTCGGGGGGAGGAGGCGCGTCTCCCGCGGCGCCCGCCACCCTCACGCCGGCGTCCACCCCCGCGCGGACCGAGATTCTCGCCGCGCTGAGGCGCGTCGAGCCGGCCGTGCAGCGCTGCATCCAGGATCGCCGCGAGGTCGCCCGGGTCGCGCTGACGGTCGCGCCGAGCGGCGACGTGCGGGAGGTCGTGGTCTTCGCGCCCCACGCCGGCACGCCGGCCGAGGCCTGCATCGAGCGGGCGGTCCGAGGAGCGCGCCTGCCCGGCGCCGACGCCGAATACCGATACGCGCACCCCTTTCGCCCCGCCCCCGTCGCCGGGGGCACGCTGAGTCGCCCGCCCGCCGCCGCTCGCCGGATGCGCGAGGCCGCCGAGCCGACGCCCGCCGAGCGCCGCTGACGCGCTAGACTCGGGCCCCGTGTCGGCCCCGATCCCCTTCGGTGCGTACGACCTCCTCGAGCGCATCGCCGAGGGAGGCATGGCCGAGGTGTGGCGGGCGCGCTCTCGCGGCGTCGCCGGCTTCGAGAAGACGGTCGTCATCAAGCGGGTGCTCCCGACCCTGCTCGAGCGGCCGGGCTTCGCGGAGCTCTTGGTGCGAGAGGCCAAGATCGCCTCGCGGCTGAGCCACCCCAACGTCATCCAGATCTTCGATCTCGGCGAAGAGGAGGGCGGCTACTTCATCGCCATGGAGTACCTGCGGGGCCGGGATCTCGCGGCCGCGCTGAGCTTCCGCGGGGCGGGCGAGCCGCCGCTGAGCCTCGGCCTGCGCCTCTGGATCGGCGCCGAGGTCGCCAAGGCCCTCGACTACGCGCACCGCGCGCAGGGCGACGACGGCAAGCCGCTGCAGATCGTGCACCGGGACGTGAGCCCGCAGAACGTCTTGCTCGGCTACGAGGGCGAGGTGAAGGTCGCCGACTTCGGCATCGCGCGGGCCGACGAGCCCGGCCTCGGGCGGGGCGAGGACCCGAAGATCCTCCGCGGCAAGTACGCCTACATGTCCCCGGAGCAGGCGCGCGGGGAGCGCCTCGACCGGCGCAGCGACATCTTCAGCTTCGGCGTGCTCCTCTACGAGCTGGCGACGCGGCGGCGCATGTTCCGCGGCCGCTCGTCGGACGAGACGCTCCGGCTGGTGCGGCGCGGCGAGCTGCCCGACTTCCGCCGCCATCTGCCCTCGCCCGAGCTGGAGCCGATCCTCGAGAAGGCGCTCCAGCCGAGCGCGGGAGATCGATACGCGTCCGCCGGCGAGATCCACCAGGCGCTGATGCGCCTCGTCTACGGGCTCGGCGAGCCGGTCGGGGCCACCGACCTCCGGGTGGCGATGCGGCGCATGTTCCCCGAGGAGGACCGCCAGAGCCCGAACAAGCTGCGCGTCGATCTCCTCGTGCGGGCCTACGACGACGCGACCAGCGCGAGCGGGGTCGGGACCCGGGAGGGCACCGCGCGCACCGAGGCGGCGACCGCGCGCACGGCGGCGCTCCCCGGCAGCCAGAGGCTGCACGCGGAGAAGAGGCGTCTGGCCTTCCTCGTCGCGCGGGCCCGGCCCGGCGAGGACCGGCTGTTCGACGCGGCGGTGGAGGAGACCGGCGGCACGCCCCTCGGGATGGATGGACCGATGCGCCTCGCCGCCTACGGGGCGCACGGGATGGAGCGCGCGGTCGGCCACGCCACGCGGGGGGCGCTCGAGCTGCGCCGCACCACGCGCCTCGAGGGGCTGGCCCGGGTGGAGGCGTCGCCGGCGATGGTCGTGCTCGCGGGGGAGGCGCGCGTGGTCGAGGGCGTGCCGGTGGAGCCCGACCAGCCCCTGCTGGCGAAGGCGAGCGCGCTGCTCGACGCCACCGACGCCGGAGACATCCACGTCGCCGAGGAGCTGGCCGCCGAGCTCGCCCGCGACTTCCGCTTCCACGCCCACGCCGGCGCGCTGCGGGTCGAGGGGTTCCGGTCGCGGCGAGATCGAGACGCGGTGGCGCTCCGCAAGCGCGCGCCGCTGGTCGGTCGTCGCGAGGTGCTCCGCGCGCTCTCGGCCCGCCTGCTCGCCGCCGCGCAGGGGCGGGGCGAGATCCTGCACGTGGTGGGCGAGCCGGGGGTCGGCAAGTCCCGGCTGCTCGCCGAGCTGCGCGCCGCGGCCGCGCCCCGGGACTTCGTCTTCGTGCACGGGCGCGCCGACGAGGCCGACGCCGAGGGCAGCTTCGGCGCGTTCGCCGACCTGGTCCGCGATCTCTGCGGCATCGAGCCGGAGGACGCGCCCGCCCAGCGCTTCGAGAAGGTGGAGCGGCTGCGGGTGCTCGGGCTCTCACCCCGGGAGGTGCGGCTGCTCGGCGAGCTCGTCGGGCTCGCGTACCCGCTGCCCAGCGACGAGCGGCCCGGGCGGCCGCGCGGGATCGAGCTGGCCCTCGCGCTCCGCAAGGCGCTCCGCGCGCTCTCCGCCGACCGGGTGGTGGTGCTCGCGCTCGAGGACCTGCACTGGATGGACGACGCGAGCCGGCAGGTGCTCCCGCTGGCCACCGAGGGGCTGCAGGACGCGCGCGTGCTGTGCCTGGTGACCGTCCGGCCGGGGAGCGCCGGGCCGCTGCCGAGGGCGGACCGGGTGCTCGAGATCCCGCCGCTCGAGGCGGAGGCGACGGGGCGGCTGCTCGCCGTCCACCTCGGCGCGCGCGCGGTCGAGCCGGAGCTCGCTCGAGAGGTCTGGCGCGAGACGGGCGGCATCCCGGCGTGGGTCGAGGTGCTCGCCGAGCCCCTCGGCGAGGCGGTGACGATCGAGGAGGAGGTCGCGCGGCCGGCGCTCGGCGCGGGGAGCGCGCTGCCGATCCCGAGCTCGGTGCGCGCGGTGGTGGCGGCGCGGATCGAGCGGCTCCGCCCCCGCGCGCGCTCGATGCTCCGCGTCGCGGCCGCCCTGGTCGACGCGGGAGACCCCGCGGTGGACGTCAAGCTCCTGTCCGCGGTCGAGGGGCTCGTCGGCCACACCGAGCGCGCGCCCCTGCGGCGCCTGTTGATGCGGCGCCTGCTGGTCGGCGACGGCGTCACCTTCGTCCCCGAGCGGCTGGGCGCGTGGGGCGGTGACGAGGAGGACGAGCGCCTGCCCGAGCGCGTGCGCTTGCCCAGCGGCCTGCTGCGGCGCGCGGTGCTCGCCGAGCTCGACGACGGAGCGCTCGCCAGGCTCCACGGGCGGGTGGTCTCGACCCTCGAGCGGCTCGGCGCGAACGACGACCAGACCTCGGTCGAGCGGCTCGCGCGGCACGCGGTCCGCGCCGTCGATCGCCGGCGCGCGCCGGACTACGCGATGCGGGCGGCCGAGCTCGCCCTGAAGGCGGGGGAGGGGGCGCGCGCCGCCTCTCACTTCGCGGCCGCGGCGAGCGTGATGCGCGAGGAGCGGGGCGATCCCGCCGATCCGGACGCCTACGAGCTCAGCCTCCGCGCGGCCGATCTCGCGCTCGGCGCGGGGGACCTGGAGATCGCGGAGCGGGCGCTCGCCCCGCTCGGCGTCGCGTCCGATCGCGTGGAGCCGGAGCTGGTGGTGCGGCGGGCCCTCGCGGAGGCCAAGCGCGCGCTGGGCCGCTTCGCGCCGTCGGAGGCGGCGGCCGCGCTCGAGGCGGTGCGCGATCGCTTCGGCGCGGTCTCGCCCGCGCTCGGGGCCGAGGCGCGCATGTCGTGGGGCCTCGCGTTGCTGGAGGCGGGATCGCTCGAGCCGGCCCTCGAGGTGTTGCGCGCGGCCGCCGAGGCGGGGGGCGACGCGCGGGCGGCGGCGAGCTGGGCCGAGGCCCTGGTCCGGGCCGACCGGCTCGACGACGCCGAGCGCGCCGTGCACGAGGCGCTGGCCCGGGCCGCGCGGGCGGGCGGCGAGGCGCCGAGGCAGGCGGCGCTCGCCGCGCTGGCCGCGCTCACCGAGGCGAAGGACGAGCCGGCCGCCGCGCGCTGGATCGAGGCGACCGAGGTGTCCGACGCGCCGGGAGAGGTGACCGGCCTCCGGGTCCGGGCCGCGCTCGCGGCGTTCGCCGAGGGCGACGACGCGGTCGCCACCGCGCAGATCGCGGCCGCGCGGCGGGCGGCTCGGCGCGCCGGCGGGGAGGGCTGGGCGCCGCTGATCGACACGCTGGAGCAGACCCTCGCGGTGCGGGCCGATCCGGACGCCCGCTACGTCGCCAAGATCGTGGCCGCGATCGATCGGCTCGAGGCCGACCGTCGCCCGTGGGCGGCCTCGCTCGCGGTCGAGGCGCTGTCGCACGCGCACCTCGCGCTCGGAGACCCCGGGGCCGCGTCTCGCACCCTCGATCGGGCGAGCGGGTTGGCGCGTGAGGCGGGGCACCACAGCCAGGCGCGGAGGCTCGCCGCGCGCGCTCGCGCGCACGCCGGAAGGGCGCAGGATCCGAGCGCTCCTTGACTCCCCCCGATCACCACCATAGGCTGCCCGCCCCCGGCTGCCCGGGGGAGAAAAGCCCGTTTCATCATGACGGAAAACGCCGACACGAAGGCCCCCGAGAACGACGCCGCCGAGGCGCCGAACGAGGCGAGCCCCACCGCCGAAGCCGCTCCCACGGGAGCGCCGGCCGAGCCGCGCGCGGAGACCCCCGCCGCTTCCTCCGACGCCGCCGAGAGCGCCGCGGAGGCCGCACCCCAGCCTGCGCCGGACGCAGCGGCGAGCGCCGCGCCTCCGGGCGAGGCCGAGGGCGCCACCCAGGCCGGGCCCGCGCCCGCCGAGGGCGGCGAGGCGGCCGGCGCGACCCAGGCCGAGGGCGCCGCGTCCGACGCCGATGGCGAGGGCGGCAAGAAGAAGCGCAAGCGTCGTCGTCGCCGCAAGAAGAAGAAGGGCGGCGAGGGCGCCGAGGCGCAGGCCGAGGGCGCCGAGGGCGCGGCCAAGAAGAAGGAGCCGCAGCTCCCCTTCCAGTCGTTCTTCGAGGGCGGCGCGCGCCGTCACGCCTTCAGCGTCGGTGAGGTCGTCGCCGGCCGCATCGCCGAGGTGACCGAGGACGTCGCCGTGGTGGACCTCTTCGGCAAGGCGACCGCGTACGCCCGCCGCTGGGAGCCGCGCGACGTCCCGATCGACGACAAGCCCGAGCCGAAGGAGCAGACGCTCGCGGCGCCGGCGGAGTCGGCCGAGAAGGTCGTCACCGCGCCGGCCACCGTCGCGTCGGCCCCGGCCGAGGCGTCCGAGGCGAGCGTGGAGCAGGCGGCCGAGGCCGTCGCGACCGCCGCCGCCGAGGCTGCCGAGCCCGCTGCGGCTGTCGAGCCCGCTGCGGCTGCCGAGCCCGCCGCCGCCGCCGAGCCCGCTGCCGCCGCCGAGCCCGCCGCCGAGCCCGCTGCCGCAGCCGAGCCCGCTGCCGAGCCCGCCGCCGAGCCCGCCGCCGCCGCCGAGCCCGCTGCCGCCGCCGAAGGCGCGGAAGCGGCCGCCACCGAAGGCGCGGACGACGACGCGGACGACGCGGACGACGCGCAGCCCGAGCCGGTCGAGGAGCCTCCCTACCGCAAGCAGCCGGAAGGCGCCGAGGCGCTCATGGCCGGCGGCATCTTCCGGGGCCGCGTCGGCGCGGTCGCGGAGAGCGGCCACATCGCGCTCGTGAACGACCGGGTCGACGTCACCGCCACCCGCAAGTACCTGCGCCGGTGCAAGTCGGATCGGAGCCGCGTCGACGGCCTCATCTTCGGCTTCAACCGCGGCGGCTTCGACGTGCTGGTCTACGGCCTGCGCGCCTTCTGCCCGGTGAGCGGCGTCAGCATCGACAACATCGAGGACCCGACGACGCTCCTCGGCCAGTGGGGCGAGTTCCACGTCCAGGCGGCCAAGAGCGGCAGCCAGGGTCTCGTGGTCAGCCGGCGCAGCATCCTGGAGAAGGAGGCGCGCAAGGCGGCGAAGGCGCTGCTCAAGAGCCTCGAGAAGGGCCAGACCCTCAAGGGTCGGGTCACCCAGGTCCGCGAGTTCGGCGTCTTCGTCGACATCGGGGGCGTCGAGGGCCTCGTCCACCAGAGCGAGCTGAGCTGGGAGCACGGCACCCGGCCGGCCGACGTCGCCAAGCCGGGCGACGAGATCGAGGTCATGGTGCTCGGCACCAAGGAGCGCGAGAGCAAGCGCGAGCGGCACGACCGCGTCTCGCTCAGCGTGAAGGCGCTCCAGCCCGATCCGTGGGACGCGCACAAGGACGCGCTCGTCGAGGGCGCGCCGGTCAAGCGCCCGGTGGTCCGCACCGCGGAGTTCGGCGCGTTCGTCCAGCTGGCCCCCGGCATCGACGGCCTCCTCCACATCAGCGAGCTCGGCGGCAAGGACCTCCAGCACGCGAACCAGGCGGTCAAGGACGGTGACGAGCTCTACGTCGTCATCGAGCGCGTCGACCGCAAGAGCCGCCGCATAAGCCTCAGCAAGCTCACCGACGAAGAGGTCGAGCTCTTCGAGAAGGGCGAGCTCAGCGCCGAGACGCGCGCGCCGAAGCTGAAGCAGGGCGCGAGCATCAAGGTGGTGGTCACCCAGGTCGTCTCGGCGGGCCTCCAGGTCCGGGTCGAGAACGTCATCGGCAAGAAGGGCCGCGGCTTCATCCCGAACTCGGAGATGGGGACCCCGCGCGGCACCGACCACCGCAAGAAGTGGCCTCCCGGCACCGAGATCGACGTGAAGGTCATCGGGACCGACCGGGACGGCGGGCTCCGCTGCAGCCGCAAGCGCTACCTCCAGGACGAGGAGCGCCGGGCCGTTCGCGAGTACCGCCAGGAGGTCAGCAAGCAGGGCCTCGGCACGTTCGGCGACATCCTCAAGGCCAAGCTCGGCCTCGATCAGGACAGCTCGCAGTGAACGCGATTTAGACCGACGGAAGTTCTTGCGCGGGGTCTCGCGACTTGCTAGAAACCGCGTCCTTCGGGCGATTAACTCAGAGGCTAGAGTGCCACCTTCACACGGTGGAAGTCCTGGGTTCGACTCCCAGATCGCCCATCCCTCGAAAGGCCCCCGGAATCCCGGGGGCTTTCGTCGTTCTGGGCCTCAACCGTTGCACGCTGCGTTGCGTCGCCGTGGGACACCGTGGGACAGGGCAAACGGGTCACTCGGGCGCGGGCATGGAGCGAGTCCGCGGCGAGATGCGCATACCGCTCTGTCATCCGGATGGTCGAGTGCCCGAGGAAGTCGCGCACTTCTTCGAGCGTCCAGCGCGCCCCCCACGTCCCCATCACGAGGTGGCTGGCGCACGTGTGCCGGAGATCGTGGAAGCGCACATCCCGGGTGATGCCCGCCCGCGACTTCACGCCCGGCGTCACCTCGAGCACCGGCGCCGTCTTCTTCCGCGGCCGGCGCTGGCGCTTGTCCGGCCACCCCGCGTCGTACTTGGGGCCGTAGTGCTCGCCGTCGCGGTTGGGGAACACCGGGGCGTCGGGGCGGACGTCGCCCTGTAGTCCACGCCATCGGGCGAGCGCGGCCCGCGCGGGAGCGAGCAGGGGCACGTCCCGGATCTTCTTGGACTTCGTGGGGCCGCGCCGACCGCGCCGCACGACCACCCGGGGGCGATCCTCGGCGGCCTCGTGTACGTCCTCCCACCGAAGCGAGAACAGCTCGCCCTGACGGAGCCCCCCGTAGATCGCGAGCGTGAACAGCGCCCGGTCCCGCTCGGACAGCTCCGACGCGAAGAGGAGCGCGATCTCCTCGGCGTCGAGAAACGTCCACTGGTCTTCGAGATCCTCGGGGCGGACGTGCTTCGGCACGCGCACCTCGAGGGCGGGGTTCGTCTCGAGCAGGTCGCGGTGCACGGCCCAAGCGAAGCACGAGCGCACGAGCCGGAAGGCCTTCCCCACCGTCTCTCGGCTCAAGGTGCGGCCCGTCTCTCGTCGCGGCCCGCGACCTCCCACGAGCGCCGGGGACGCTAGGAGCACGTCGATCCAGTCGATCAGCTCGTTGCGCCGGATGCTGGTGATCGGCGCTTCCCAGAAGGCGGCCGTCTGGATGCGAGCGCGCGCGAGGTCGCGCTCCTGGGGGATGCCGCGGACCCGTCCGCCGAGCTCCCGCGCGTCCATGAACCGGCCGAACACCTCACCGAACGTCAGGGAGTCGACGGCGGCGATCGCGCCCGCCTCCCGAAGCGCGTTCAGCCGCGCGAGCGCCTCCCGCGCGCGCTCCTCGTTGGGGAACGTCTTCCGCTTCCGCCGTCCACCCTGGCGGAACGTGATGCGCGCCTTGCCGCTGGGCAGCACCTCGAGCGAGCCGGACCCACTCTCGCGGCGAGCGCTCATGGCTTCGTCACCGCGAAGCCGAGCTCCCGCGCGAGACGGAGGGCGCGCTGCCGTTCCTCGTCGCTCATCTCGGGTACAGGGTCGGGGGAGGGCGGCGAGCGGTCAACCCGGCGCCCCCCCGACCCGCGCCGGCCGAGGGCCTCTCGCAGCGCCCGCAGCTCCGCGCGCTGGGCGCGGACTTCCGCGAGCAGCTCGAGGAGCAGTCCAGCGCCGTCCAGGTCCTCGGCCGGCTCGCTCATGCCTCTGCGCCTTCCTCCGCCGCGTACCAGTCCCGCACGGCGCTCCGGAGCGCCTCTTCGCGGTCCCAGTCCTCGATTCTCACGGTGCGCGTGCTGCCGTCACGGGACCGGCCGCGCGCCCGCGCTCCCCACCGGCCCGGCGTGCGGCACGGGAAGACGAGGAGCTCGAGCACGGCGCGACTCCCCCGCCGCCGGGGCCGGGCCGTCACAGCGCCGTCCGGCGGCCCCTCGGTTCCCCTTCCGGTCCCGGGGTCGCAGGTCGGGGCCGGTGGAGCGCTCGAGGGCGCGGCGTTCCGAAGTGCTCCAGCGCCGGCCCGCGATGGGGTGTCCACCTTGCGTGGCGAGCACAGACCCGCCCCGGATCTGAAGTTCTGGTGACGATCGGCGGACGGTCGTGAAGTTTCCGAGCCACTCATGCTGGCCGTCGACGCGCTCACGACATCCACCTCGCGAGCTCCTCGAGCAGCCGGTGGCCGAAGACGTCGAGGTCCTGATGCTCCGGGAAGACGAGGAGTTCGAGCACGGCCCCTCCGCCTTCGCCGATCGGCGGTGCGGTCGGGCCGCTCCTGCCGTTGGGGGGCTGGCCGGCGGCCGGTGAAGTCTCGCGGCCCTCATCTGAGGGGGTCGAAAGTAAACCGCGGGCGTTCACGCCTGGCTCCCGCGCCGCAGCGGCATCCGAGAGCAGCCGGACCGGTCGAGAATCCGGGCCTCGTGTGCAGCCTCGATCACCCGGAGCGCGAAGTAGTCGAGCGCCCGCGCGTCCACGAGGCGCGCGAGGCACATCGTGAAGTAGGCCGCCAGGTAGCCCGGGGGGTTGTGCATCGCGCCGCCGACCAGCTCACCGAAGGCGCTGATCGCCAGCTCGATCACCTCGTCCTCGGACTCCTCGTGTTCCCGAGGTACCGACGCGAGGTCGTCGGCTGCCGCGTCGAGCCCACCGCAGCGGGTGAGGATGTGGAGAGCGATATCGAGGTGACCTGTCGCTGGCGTCCTCATCGTCGAGCCCGGGATGTCGAGGCGTGCGAGACCCGACGCCAGGGCGGCGGCGACCTCCCGCGCCGAGAACCCCGCGAGCGCGGCTTCGAGGACTGATTCCGCTCCGTTGCATCGCGCTCGCGACGCGAGCGCGGACAGGGGCGCCCCGCCGGCCCACGCGCAGTCGTCTTTCGCGCGGACTTCTTCCCGGAAGAAGAAGAAGCACGAGAGCGGCGTCACCCGGAGCTCGAGCACCTCGTCTTCGAGCCTGGACGGGCGCTCAGTAGACACCCTCGGGGGCGGTGTTACCCTGGCCTCGTTCGAGTCTTCGCTGATCCGAACACCATTCGACGCCTCGGGAGTTGCCGCTCCCGGGGCGTTTCTCTTTCCGGCATCCGCCGGGGTTTGGTCTTTCATCGAGCCTCCTTCGCCGGACCTTCCGGCCCGACGAAGGTTGCCAAAACTTGCGGTCTAGTCAAGTTGGTTCGTCGGAATCCTCGCCGAGAAGCAACTCCTCGAGCTCGATAGCCATGTGTACCGCAAGCCGCGCTCGCTCCTGATCGGACTTGGCGATGAGAATCTGCCTCGCTGCCTGTGTGGCCGGATGATCGGCCAGGAGCCTGGCTAGCGTGGTCGCGGCTACAGGGTCGACGTTGCGCCTCTCCATCCACGTGGTGAGCACTTCGCCCGTGAGGCGCACCATGGCTTCTCTGCGCGAGGCACCCAATTCGAACAGCGTGAAACCCAGCACCTCAGGGGGCGGAAACTCCCTGTAGTGGCCTTCCTGAGAGCTGTAGTACGCCTCGCTGAATTTGTACCGTTGCGCGGCGCCAGAGAGAACCCGCTGGCTGACGTCCCGCTCGCCGGCCAGGACGCGCGAGAGATGCGAGGGAGAGATCCCGACCTCCTCGGCCACGGCCTTCTTCCATCCGTGCGCATGCTGCCGCTCCTCACCGAGCGCTTGGAGTAGCTCCCGAAAACGCCGCTGGGCCAGCTCGCCAGGGTTGTCCACCGAGCGAGCCTAGCAGACGCAGGCTTGCGGGGTGGCTTGCGGTAGTTGCGGTCTGAGCAAGTGTTGGGTAGGCTGCGCGCATGGCGGAGACACGGGCACACGCCCTCTACCGGGCCTGGTCGAGCGACGTCGGCGGCGTCTGCTCTGCGGCGCGAATCCTCGGGATCAGCGAAGGCCACTCCAGCCGGATCGCCAAGGGGGTCAGGATCCCGAGCCTCGAGCTCGCGGCCGCAATCGAGCGAGTCACCCGCGCGTGGTCTCGGGGGCCGATCCTCGCGGTCGCATGGGTCCCAGTGACTCGACCTCCGCGTCCGGCGCCTCCGGCCGAGAGCGAGGTCGAGGCCGCGTGATGACGCCCCCCCAAAGACTGACCCCCCGCGCGGTATGGAGCCGGCGAGGGGTCGAGACCGGAGACCACCGGCCGCTGGTACATGACCCCGCCAGCGTACTGGTCTCCATCGCCGAGCGCAAGCCGCTCGAGGAGACCAACTGTGCAGACCACCACCACCACTGACCGGGCCCAGGTGCTCGAGGTCGCGCCGATCGGCGCAGCCGGGGTGCTCGCGATCGTGTCCGAGGCCCTCCGCGCCCTCGGCGAACGGCGAGACGCGGGAGCGCCCCCCGAGGCGATCGCGGCGGAGACGGAGGCGGCGCTCGTCTGGGCGCGCGCCGTGCTCGAGCACGAGCGGGGCGCGGCCGCGGCGTACGTCCGCGCCCTGGTAGACGCGGCCGGCGCCGCGCTCGGAGAGGAGACGACCCGATGATGATGAGCCCCGGCACGGAGCTCCCGCCGCTGCCCCCGCCGTGCGCGGCGACCGCCGAGGACGTGGCCACGGTCGCCATGATGGCCGAGCTGCTCGACATAGAGCTCGGCATCCTCGGGGTAGGCGAGGGCATCCGCGCCCTCGGCGGAGAGGTGGAGGACGACCGCTACGGCGCCTTCGTCGTCCGGCGCGATCACCGCACCCTGCAGCGCTGGCTTGCGCGCGCGATGGCCCTGCGGGCTCGACCGCGGCCGCGCCCGACGACGACTGCGACGGCGCCCAGCGCGGCGAGACGAGAGACGAGGATGCAGCCCCCGGCGACGGATCCGGGGGGAGGCGCCGAAGACGGCGACCCTCCACCAGGTGGGCCGCTCGAGGACCAGCGACCGGGCGGGTGCCCGCTGTGCGGGGCAAAGGGTCATTGGCGGCGGCCGGCGCGCATCGCTGGACCGCTGCCGTCAGAGTGCCTCGCGGCGCTGTCGCGCGGGCTGGTGATGACGCTCCGGGGGGTCGGAGGGCAGATATGACGACCGGCGAAGGCGCAGACGCGCCTGACGCGGACCGTGCCTCGGGGGAGGGGCGCGGAGACGAGTACTTCGGCCGCGCGCCAGACTGGCTATTCGACCTGCTCACGCGGCCGAAGGCGGATCCGTGGAGGCTGACCCAGCTCGATGTCCTCCTGTGGATCCTGCTGAGCAGGTACGCGGGGCTGACGGGCGACGCCTACCCCAGCCATGCCCTGCTGGCGCAGCGACTCGGCTGCACGGAGAGAGCGGTTCGACGCTCGGCGGAGAAGCTCGCGAAGATGGGCCTGGTCGAGGTGCAACGTCGCGGTCACCGTGGAAGGTTTAACGTGTACAAGATGAGTAGACCTCGGAGGACCCCAGGGTCCGGTGAGATCCCGCCTGAGAGGACCCCAGGGTCCGGTGAGATCCCGCCTGAGAGGACCCCAGGGTCCGGTGAGATCCCGCCTGAGAGGACCCCAGGGTCCGGTGACACGCGTGTCACAGGACCCCAGGGTCCATCTGACAGGACCCCAGGGTCCTGGGGAAGGAGATCAGGAAGCTCTTTTAAAAGCAGTAGGACGCGCGAGACTCCCGAGACGCCGCCGCCGGTCGGCTCCACCGGGCGAGAGAGCGAACCGACGACGACTGCTCTCGATCACTCTCGCCTCCGAGCGGACACCGCGTCGCTGCTCCGCCAGCACTGGAGCCGCGAGTGGGGGAGGCACAACGCTGGGCAGGCGACGGCCGCCCACCTCGCGGAGGTCGAGCGGCTCGCGTGGTGGTTCGACGAACTCTCGCGCGAGCAGGCCAAGCCCGTGGCGGACCTCATCGAGGGCGCCGTCCGCGCGTTCTTCGTCGCGAAGCGGAAGTACCGGAGGCCGCCGGCGCGGTGGTTCTGCGAGGATCCCGGGAGGTGGCTCGAGGCGGAGGCTCTGGGCGAGGAGGACACACACGCGCGGCTGCGGAAGGTCCTGGCCGAGATCGACGAAGCCGTGTGCGCCGATCAGGAGACGATCCACGAACTCGAGCGGCAGCGCGACGCGCTGATCCAGGAAATCCAGGGGGCCGCATGACGGGCCGGGATCCTGAGCTGGCGCTGCTCGCCTGCATCCTCCTCGAGCCGGCGGTTCTGGACGAGGTGGGCGATGTGGTCTCGCCTGCGGAGTTCGCCGTCCCGCTGCACGCGGCCGCCTTCGAGGCCATGCGGGCCCTGCGCGACCGCGGCGACCACGTGGACATCGTGAGCCTTCGCGCGCACTTGCTGGCCAGCGGGGCCGCGGACGGCAACGCGCTGGACCGGTTCGTTCTCGTCATGAGCGACCACATCCCAGACACCACGGCGGCCGAGACCTACGCCCGGCTCGTGTCGGGGGCGTCGGCAGTGCGTGCGGTGACGCGCGAGGCCTCCGCGATCGTGGCTCGCTCGCGCGCTCCCCTCGCCGATGGCGGCGACGTGGACGCCTTCCTGGACGCGGCCGAGGCCGGGATCCTCACCGCGACCGCGGGACGCCGGTCCGACGTGCGGACCGTCGGGATGAGCGAGGCCCTCCACGAAGCCAGCCGGGCGCTCGTGGCCCGGGCGGAGTCGAAGGCCGAACTCGACGGCCTCAGCACAGGAATGGCGAACCTCGACCGGACCCTCGCCGGGCTGCGCGCGGGCGAGCTCGTGGTGCTCGCTGGACGGCCCGGGATGGGGAAGAGCGCGTTCGCGGGGCACATCGTGCGGACCGCGGCGGGAGACGGGCACACCTGCGCGGTCTACTCGCTCGAGATGGAGCATCGATCGTGGGCTGAGCGGTGGGCCTGCGCAGAGGGGGGCGTCGATGCCGGTGCGGTCCGCCGCGGGAAGTTGAGCCGGGACCAGTGGGACCGGTGGTGGGCCGCGAGCGAGAGACTCGCCTCGTTGCCGATCGTGGTCGACGACACACCCTCGCTGTCGCTGCCGGCGCTCCGCTCGAAAGCTCGGCGGGTCCGCGCCCGCCACGGCCTGGGCCTGATCGTCGTGGACTATCTGCAGCTCATGACCTCGGGCGAGGGCCACCGGGAACGCAACGACGAGGTGGGGGCCGTGAGTCGCGGCTTGAAGGCTCTGGCGAAGGAACTCTCCGTCCCGGTGCTCGCGCTTGCCCAGCTGAACCGCGGCCTCGAAAGCCGAAAGGACAAGCGCCCGAGCCTGTCTGACCTCCGCGAGAGTGGGCAGATCGAGCAAGACGCAGACGTGGTCATGTTCCTGTACCGACCCGGCATCTACGCGCCGGAGCTCGCGTCCCCCTCGGCGCTCGAGGTGATCATCGCCAAGCAGCGCGCGGGTCGCACCGGCACGGTGAAGGGCACGTTCCACGGCGCGACCTACCGATTCGACGGCGCGCCTGACAACGAGAACGGGAGGTACGACGATGCGTGATGGCGATGGGTGTCAGGTGCGTCTCGGCTTCGGCGAGCTCGGCGAAGCCGTTGGCGAGCTCGCTCCGGGAAGCTTGGTGGTGATCGGCGCGCGGCCCTCCACCGGCAAGAGCGCGCTGTGTCTGCGGATCGTGGCGACGGCCGCGCACGCTGGGACGCGCGCCGAGATCCTCTCGCTCTCGGACCCGCCGGAAACGTGGGCGATCCGCGAGCTGGCGCGTGCGGCAGACGCGAGCGCCACGAACCTCCGCCTGGGCGGCTCCCTCGGCGAGTCCGAGCTCAGCCGTATCGGCGCGGCGGCGAGCGACGCGCACGACCTCTGGCGCGTCGCCGACTGCAGGAGCAACAGGGACCTCGCGACGATCATCGCCCACATGCGGCGCTCCGCGGTACGCCACCGCCCGCGGGTGTTCGTGCTGGACTACATCCAGCTCGTCCGCGTGCGTGGCGCCCGGGAGCGGCGCCACGAGATCGAGCGCGCGGTGGCAACGCTCAAGAGCGCCGCGGCCGAGCTCGGCGCGGTGATGGTGATCGCGTCGCAGCTGCGACGCCACGACGGCCACCCCACGCTCGATCTGCTCAAAGAAGCGGGCGCGATCGAGGAGGCGGCCGAGCTCGTCCTCCTCCTCCATCGGGTCCGAGACACCGAGGCGGGCGACCGCGTGTACGCCGAGATCGCCAAGCACAAGGACGGCGCGGACGGGCACGTCTCCGACGTGTTCGAGATCGGCTGGGATCCGCGGTCCGCGACGTTCCTCGAGTCGCGGCTCATCGGCCCCTGGTGGAGGGTGCCGGGCGTCCAGCGTCGGCCGAGGAGGGCGGGGTGAACCCACACCAAACGGTACGGCACGCAGAATCGGCCTGCGGGGCGGACGGGCTGCCGTGCGACCTGCCGCCGGGTCCCGCCGACCTGTTGCCGTGCGCGTGGTGCCCGCGCGGGATCCGTGGCGCCGCCGCCGCGCTCCCCGGCCTGCGGCTTGGGGCGGTCGAGCGGGCCGTGCTCGTCGCTGCGCCGGAGCCGGACGCAGGCCCAGCGCTCGTCTGGCCCCCGGGCGTGGCGCGGCCATCCATCCGGAGGGCGGTCGGGAAGCTGCGCTCCGCTGGCCTCCTGGTGACGCTCCTCGCGCCCGCTCGAGGGCTCCGACGCCGCGTCGTCAGGCGCAGCGCCGTGCCGGGTGGGCCGCCCACGTTGGCTCCTCGGCGCGGCGTGGTGGTGCAGCTCGCCGTGAATCTGACGCCCCTCGGCTCCGCCGTGCGCGCTCGCTTCCGTTCCGAGCTCGAGGGGGGAGGGCGCATCCGCTGGGCGGGCTGGGCGGACGTCGAGCGTCTCGTGTCGGAGCTGGGCGAGTCCCCCGGCGATCTGTGGGATCGCTGGGACGCTGCGCGCTCGTGGCGGCGCTCCGAGCTCAAGGCCAAGGTCCGCGCGCTGTTGGCCGACCGGGTACGCCCCTCGCGCGCGCTGCTCGAGGAGCTGGGCGCCCTCATGGGCCTGGGGGACGAGTGAGGCCTCGGGCTGCTCGGCGAGCCGCCGGCCGCGGCCGACGCGCCAGCGTGCTCCGGGGTGCCCCGGGGGGCGCACCAGCCGCGGCCGCGCGCGCTCCGATGTCAACGGGTCCTGTGGGGCACCCCCCCCCCGTACGCGGTTTATTTTCACCACCGCCGGGCTCGCACGAAGTCCGATGTTCGGCGCCGTGTTCGGGTGTTCGGCCCCGATTTGTTCGGGTGGTTGTTCGGGGTGTTCGGGTGGGGATCCGGGGACTCCCGACCCCACTTCGCCGCCTCCGACCCGACCGCCGATCGACTTGGAGCCCGAATCGTCGCGTTCTGACGACGGCGCCCCGACCTCAACCCCCCCCGAGGAACCATGACCACGAAGAAGCACCTGATCTCCCGCGCCGAGTTCGCGCGGCGCGCCAACCGCGGACGCAGCACGATCACCGAGGCGTGCCGCGGCCCGCTGGCGCAAGCCATGGTCCAGAAGCGCATCGACGCCGCGCACCCCCACGTCGTCGCGTGGGCGCGGGAGCGAGGGATCGACCCGGTCGCCCTCACCAGCCAGAAGCGAGCGGCTCGCCCGCCGTCCGCCGCGGCGCCGGTCCCTTCTGCCGCCCCCGAGGCCGCGCGGCACGGGTTCGGCGGGCCGCTGACCGCGGTCCCGGAAGGCACGGCCATCCCGGAGTGGGCGAGTGCGGCGAGTCCCGCGGAGATCGTCGCCGCACTGCAGGCGGGGATCGACAGCGAGATCGATCGGGGGGTGGAGCAGGGGCGCCGGCTCTTGCAGTTCGAGGGCGACCTGTTCGATCTCGACCACCCCGCGGTCCGGCGGTTCCTCGAGCAGGAGCTCGGCGAGACCATGACGCCCGAGCTCCTCGACGAACTCTGGGAAGAGCTCGAGGCGCACCGCGCGGCTCGGCGCGAGGGCGACACGCAGACGCCGGAGGCCTCGTGATCACCACCCCGTCCGAGCTCGCCGAGGCCTCCGACGGCCTCGAGGCTGGCGATCTGGTCGAGGCCGTCCGCGTGATGCTCCGGCGCCGGCGTCGGGGCCGGGGCGGCCCGCTGGAGCGCGTGGTGGTGCTCGCGATGATGGCCGCTCTCGATCTGCCGCTCTCCGCCGAGCTCGAGCGGCGCGCGGAGGGGCTCGAGGCGGTGATCCGGGGCGTCCGGGTCCGCTCGGTGTCTGAGGACGTGGCGCCCGTGCTGCGCGAGCTCGCTCTCACGATCGAGGGCTCGCGCTCGCTCCCGCTCCCGGTCCGCGCGCTCGTCATCGGCGACGTCCTTTCGGAGGTCGGAGCCTCCGCCGAGCCGGGGCAGGTCAAGAGCATCCTCTCGGACGGTGCTCTGAGTCACGGGGGCCGGGTCGCGGCGCTCGCTCGCGCTGCTCGGCTCATCACCGGCGGGCATCGGCGAGCGCGTGACCAGGTGCGCCGGGCCCTCGCACGGTGACGGGGGGGGACTCTTGGAGTCCCCTGTGGGCCGACGTCGGAGCATGCATCATGCGGGCATGAAGCAATCGGTCAACCTCCGCGCCCCGACCTCATACGCCGCGCGTACGGCCGGCGACGAGGCCACCCGCATCCGCCTCGAGCGCGAGGCGGACGAGCTGCGCGCGGCGATGACGACGGACTTCGCCGTCGCGCCGCGCGTGACGATCACCGCTCCCGACGGGACCGTGCTCCGACCCGGCGACCCCGTCGACCCCAGCATGTGGGACGGCGTCGAGGGCGGCGCCGGCTGGCGCCACGTCGAGAGGTTCGTGCGCGAGGGCCGGGTGCTCGAGCGGCACGACAAGGGTCTCGTGCGCGAGGGCTGGGCGGGCCGATGACGACCCGCCCGATCCGTCTGACGGCTCACCAGGCACGGGAGGTGGCTGTGGCCGCCTCCGTGGACCCGCGGACCGTCCGGCGAGTCCTGCGAGGTGACCCGGTCCGAAGCTCGACGGGGGCCCGAATCCGGACCGCCCTGGCTCGACTGGGCTTCATCCCGCGGACGGGCCCCCAGGCCGGGGATCCGTCCGTGTGTGCCGGAGCCGCCAGCATGGGCGACCTCGGGGAGGCCTGCTGATGGCCATCGACCCGTCCGCTCGCTACGGGGGCCAGCTCGACCTGTCGGACCCGGCATTCCCCCACGGGAAGCCGCGCAACGTCTCCACCCCCGGAGACGGCACCGGCACGCCGTTCGAAGCGGGATGGCTCTCGGACCTGTTCGGGTGGCAGCAAGACCTGTTGGACGCCGCGGGCCTGACGCCGTCCGACGTTCCGGACCAGGTCGGTTCGTCGCAGTACAACGCCGGCATCCGCGCCATCGTCGCCGAACGCTTCGACGCAGACGGCCGCGTCCAGTTTCCGGCCGCCGTGACGGAGACCGTCGTCGTTCCCGCCGCGGCCCTCACGGTCAACAACCCCGACCCCACGGAGTTCTCCCGGACGACGGGCGGGATCGGCATCGTCGCGAGCGAGCCGGGCATCCTCCGGACCCTCGGGAGCTCGCCCGACGTCGACGCCTGGCTCGCCCTCAACCGCTATCTGCCCAGCGATGCGGTCCTGACGCGGGTCCGGGCGGCCGCGATCTTCGACGACACCGGCGTCGGAGCGGCGCTCCGGATGTACCTCGAGACCTACGGCGTGAACTGGGCCACCTGGGTGGCGAGCGGCGCCAACCACTTCGACTCCGAGATCCTCTTGGACGAGAAGACCAAGGCCGCGGCCGACCCGAGCGCTCGGTACATCCTGGACTCGGGCGCGATCGCGCTGGGCATGCTGACGAAGGCAGGGAACCCCGCCTCGCGCTCGCTTCGCTTTCAGCTCGTCGGCGAGGGACAGCACGTCTTCGCCCTCGAGCTCACCTTCACGCACTCGGGGCTCCGGAACACCTGATGGGCATCTTCGGCAAGCTCAAGATCAAGCCTCCCGCGGCGTCGCTCGCCGACCTCGAGCACCAGCTCGAGCAGGCCACCGAGGCGCACGCCGCGGCGGAAGCGGAGGTCCGGGCGGCGGAGCGCGAGTTCGACGCCACCGGCGCGGCGAAGGCGCTGTCCGTCCTTCAGTCGGCGAGACTCACGGCCGCGGAGGCCGCGGAGCACGTCGGTCGGGCAACGCGGCTCCTGTCGGCCGCCCAGGACCGGCAGGCAGCGGAACGCCTGGACGCCCTGCGTGACGAATGGGACAGGCTCAGCGCCGAGCTGACCCCCGAAGCCGTTCAGCTGGCAGCCCAGCCCCTCGCGCGGAAGGAAGCAGAGCTCGCCGTCGAGCTCGCGAGCGTCCGCCAGAAGCGCGCCTTGCTGGCGGCCGACCTGGACTCGCGCGGTGTGCGCCTCCGCGCGATCGCCGACGAGGTTGGAGACCGCGGCGCCGGCCCCGGGAAGGTGGGCGCGTTCGTCACGTCTCAGGATCGCGTCTGGGCTGAGCTCCGGCACCTGCCGGAGACGTCGCCGGTCGGTTCGATGGTCCGCAAGATCATCGAGTCGTGGACGGACCGGTGATGCGGCGGTCCCGCTCGACGAAGAAGCAGCGCTCCCGGCCCGGACGGTTCATCTTCCGGGAGCGCTTCGACCCGCCTGCCAACCTCACCGAGGCGGCGCGAGAGCGCGCCGAGCGGTGGGCCCCGCTGGCGCGCGCGCAGAACGTCCGCGGAGACCTCGTGGTCCTCGCTGGCGTCCGCGACGGCAAGGCAACGGTCAGCATGGCCACGCGGCTCGAGGTGGGCGCGGCGACGCCGGACCGCGACTTCCGGCGCCAGCTGCGCGCGCCGACCCCCGGGCGCGTGGGCGTCTACGTGGGCGGCGAGCCGTTCTTCTTCGTCGAGGAGACCCCCGCGTGAGCTCGCGCTTCTCCGTCGAGGCCGCCTTCACGGTGGTGGATCGGATGACCCGGCCCATCCGCCGGATGCAGTCCTCGATCGCCCGCTTCACCCGCGACGTACGGTCGGGGTTCCGCGACCTGGGGGCGTGGGGCACGCGGCTGCAGAACGGGATCACGGCGGTGGGGCTCGCGATCGCCGGCGCCATGGCGCTGGCGGCGGCGGAGCTCCGCAACGTCATCTCGCTCGGGATGGACTTCGATGCGACCATGGCCAGGGCAGCGGCCAGATTCGGCGTTGCCATCGGCTCCGCCGAAGGCGGGGCGCTGCAAGAGGCCGCGCTCGCCCTCGGCCGCAATTCGGAGTTCACGGCGAGCCAGGCGGCGGAGGCGCTGTCCGAGCTCGGCGCTACGGGGCTCACCGCGTCGCAGTCGATCGCCCAGCTCACCGCGATCGCGAACACCGCCACGGCCGCTGGTATCGGCCTCGGTGAGGCGTCGGAGTGGGTCACGGACCAGATGAGCGCCTTCGGCCTCGTGTCCGATGACCTCGAGGAGGTCACTCAGAACGCCCAGCGCGTCACCGACGTGATGTCTCGCGGCGCCAACATGGCGGGGCACACCTTCGGACAGCTGAACGAGGCTCTTACCAACGTGGCGGCCGGCGCCGCGAGCGCCGGTCTCCCCATCGAGGACGTGACCGCCGCGCTCGCCTCGCTGGCTGGCGCCGGAGAGAAGGGCGCGCGCGCCGGTACGCGGCTGGACGCGATGCTGCGAGACCTCCGCACGCCCTCGGACCAGGCCCAGCGTGCGCTCCGTCGACTTCACGTCGAGGTGCGAAACGCGGACGGCTCCCTGCGCCCGATCACCGATATCGTGGGCCAGTTCGAAGGCGCCCTCGCCGGGATGAACGACACCGCCCGGGATCGCGCGTTGAGCCAGATCTTCACCGACCAGGGCCTGCGACCGATGCAGCTGCTCCTGCAGCAGGGTTCCGGGAAGCTGGTCGACTTCCGCAGTCAGCTGGACAACGCGAACGGTTCGGCCGAGTCGTTCGCGAACCAGATCCGCAACAACGCAACGGGCGACGTCGCCTCGTTCTGGTCCGCCCTCGAGGGGCTCCGGCTCCAGATCTGGGGGCTCGTCCGCGGCCCCTTCCGGGCGGTGGTACAGGCCTCGACGGAGTGGCTCCGGGTGAATCAGGACGTCATCGCCGGCGGGCTGCGTGACTTCGTCGAGTTCCTCGTCAACAACCTCCCCACGATCGAGCTCTGGGCTCGCCGCATCGCCATCGCCTTCGCGGTGGTGGCCACGCCGCTGCTCATCATCGCGGCGGCGTTCACGGCGGCGATCCTGGCGATCCCAGCGCTCCTCGTCGGCGCCGTCACCCTGGCGATCGCCGCCTTCGAGTGGCTCCGCGACGCGAGCGCCGGAACCCTGACGGCCCTCGGCGCAGTGGCCCTCGTGGTGCTCGGGCCCTTCATGGCGGTGCCCGCCATCATCGCTGGGATCGTCGCCGGCGTCGTCTCCGCCTGGGACACGATCTCGGGCTTCTTCGTCGGCGTGATGGAGTTCGTGGTGGGGCTCTTCGTCCTCATGCGTCGTCAGATCCAAGCCGTGTGGCAGCCGATCGGCGCGGCGTTCGCGCGCATCTGGGCGCAGGTGGTGGCGACGTTCGGGCCGGCGGTCTCGTCGCTCCTCGAGCGCGCCCGGGGGCTCCTCGGCCGCTTCCGCGCGGTCTGGTCGCCGCTCGTCGGGTTCTTCCAGCGTCTGTGGTCGGCGATCGCCGGCATCTTCGAGAGCACCGTCGGGGGCGTGCTCGATCAGATCGCCGGCGTGGTCGAGAACGTGCGCGGCGTCGGCCGCTCCGAGCTCGACGGCGACACGCCGCCGCCCGCAGCGGTCCGCAACCTCACAGCCGACGGTGTCGGGAGCCAGGTCCGCGAGAGCATCACCACCGAGCGCGCGGAGGTGGTGATCCGACCCGAGCGGGGGCGAGCGGAGGTCACACGAAGGCCGCGCGGCAACACGCGGATCTTCCCGCGCTCGGGGGACTTCTGACCAATGCCTCACCACGTACCGGAGCTCTCATGAGCGTGAAGCACGAGAACTCAGCAACCCCCGACGACCTCGACCCCGACCTCACCGAGGTCACGGCCGCGATGAGGCGCGGGGAGATGACCGCCGAGGAGGCGCTCGAGGAGCTCGTCGCGCGCCGGTCCTCCGATCGTGGGCCCGCGGCGCTCGCCGCGCAGGTTGCCGACATCCTCGACGAACGCCGGGGGCGCGCGCCGGCCCCCGCGCGTGCCGAAGGCGAGCCGCAGCAGTCGGGGGGACCGACGCCGCCGCCGGTCGAACCGCCCCCGGCCGCCGCGGACCGCCCGATCACGGCGGAAGAGGGGATGCAGCTGCTCGAGGAGCTGCGCGCGTCCCGCACGCCGTCACCCGAGCAGCTCGCCTCACAGGTGGCCGACATCCTCGAACGTCGACGCCAGCACCGATGACGCCCCCGCCCGGACTCCACCGGGCGAGGGCTGCGGCAAAGTCTCGCCGCGCCGTCTCGTCTCGGGGCGCGCTCGAGCCGTCTCACCCCCCGAGGGCTCTTCAGTCCGGCTCTCGGGGGGTGCGGCGTTTCTTCTGACCGATGACCACGATCCCCGTCTCCGAGGCCGTCGAGCTCCTGCGCATCCAGCGCCCGAACGCGGCGCGGTGGCTCCGCCGGCATCTTCGCCGGCGCGAGGAGCAGACCGGCGCCCGTATCCTCGTGGACGTCTCGGCGCAGGGCGCTCGCCGGCCGGCGTACGGCGTGGACATGGTCCAGCTGGCCGAGCAGTGCCCCGACCTCGTCCGCGAGGATGCCGAGCTCGCCGAGGCCGTCCGGACCGCCCTCGCGCCCGAGCGCCGGGCGATCGCCAAGCTGGTGGAGCAGCTCGGCGAGATGCGGATGGAGCTGACGATCCTGACGGAGGCCGTCCGTCAGCTGCGGCGCCGGTAGAGTTGCGCTCCTCTTGCGTGTCGAGGCGATTCGCCGATACGCTCGTCGTTCTTGAACGGAGAAAGAACGATGCCCGACGAGACCGACGAGACCGACGAGACTCCCTCGAAAGAGACGGAAAAGAGGCCTACGACGCAGCTCAAGCCCGCGGAGATCCCTGGTGAGGCCGTCGTGAAGGCGCTGGAGCTGGCTGGCCGTATCGTCACCCGACGTGGCGGCGAGAGCGAGGGCACCTGGCTCGAGCGAATGGGGCACGTCGCCAACGCGCTTCTGGCGAAGACATACGGGCTCCGGCGGTAGTCCACCGAGGGCAAGCCACGAGAGTAGGCCCGAGGCAGCGTGGTGGACCAGTCGCTGACGCAAGAGGCGGATCTAGTCCACCCTCGCCCTACCTGCCGGCTGGCGCAGGAACGCACCGCGGGAGACGCTCGCCCGCGTCCGAGCACTGGACGAGGCCGAGCAGGTGGTCACGCGCCGCGCAGACGCTCGCTCGGTCGTAGTAGGCGCACTCCGGGAGCCTCACCGCGTCGGCGCAGGCGCCGGCCGCCTCGAGGAGCACCGGCGCCGCGGCGCACGCCGAGGTCACCCCGTCGCACCAGGTGCCCTGGTACTCGCGCACGCACTCGCCGGGCGGCACGTGCGGCCCTCGCGTCGCGATCGGGTCCGAGCCGCCGTCCTCTTCGAGGGCGAGGGCGGTGTGCCCGCCGTCGGGAGCGGCCGGTGGACCGGCGCACGCCGAGAGTAGGAGGGCGGTCAGGAGTGCTCGGGTGTGGTGGTGCATGTCTTCTCTCCCCTCGCGGCTGGAGCCGCGGTCAGTGCGCGCAAACTCGGCCTCTGGGGCTTTGTCCCCACTGGATATCCGAGCGATTTCGTGCGGTTGGCAGTGCGCGCAAACCGATCGGCGCGGGTTTGTCCCCACTGCATCAGTCCTTGCCCCTTCGCTCCCGCCAGGGGCGCAGCTCCACGACCTCGGCGGCGTCGCCGTCGACGTGCTCGAGGAGGCGGCCGAGGGCCTCGTGAGCGACCCGCGCGGCGGCGAGGTCGCCCGCCTCCGCGGCCCTCACCAGCGCCGCCGAGAGATCGGCGATCAGGCGCGCGCGCGGGGCCGCAACTTCGCGTGCGTTCGGGTTTGTCCCACCGGTGTCCCACGGATCGCCGGAAGTCTCCGGGATCGCGGGGGATGGTTCCGGCTTCACACGGTGGAAGTCACTGGTTCGACTCCAGTATCGCCCATACTCGCTGCGCTCGCATGGTCGGGCGCCTGACGGCGCCCGGCGCGCTTCGCGCGCGCGATACTTCGTCGGCTCCATCCAAGCTTTCCGGCTCCGCGGACTGACGTCCGCTCCGCTCGGAAAGCTTGCATGTCGTGCGACTCCCTCGGGGCGACGAGGCGCTTTGCGCTCGGTCCGGGGGCTCGGCGCTTTGCGCCATCGCTCTCTCGTCCGGAGCTGCAGGACGGGGTGGGGGGCTCGGCGCTTTGCGCCATCGCTCTCCGTCGGGACCTGGGGGGCGGGGTTGTTGGGGGCTCGGCGCTTTGCGCCGTCACCGTCGTCTCGGCGACCACCTTCGGGGCGGGGCCGGGCGGGGCGCTGGCTCCCGTGGAGGGGTGAGGCGTGAGGGGGGAGGGCGTGAGGGGGGAGAGGGGTGAGAGGGGTGAGAGGGGTGAGAGGGGTGAGAGGGGGTGCTCGGTGCAAGGGGCGTGAGCCGTGCTCGGGGGGCGGGTAGGCGCCGGGGGAGGGGGCCTACCTGGCGCTGGGGCTCGGGGTGTTGTCGGTGGTGGTGGGGGCCGCCTTGGCGGCGCTGTTCGGGTTCGGGTTCGTGGTGCTGGGGGCCGGGGCGGGGCCTGCTTCGTTCTACACGCTCGCGGGGGCGCCGCGGGCGATCGAGGTGCATGGGGACCGGGTGGTCGTGCGGTACGCGATCCGGAGGGACCGGACGATCCCGGGGGCGGAGCTGATCCTGCAGCGGCTGCCGGGGGAGCTGGTGCTGATCCACGGCAACGACACGATCCTGCTGGATGGCGAGGTGATCGCGGACCGGAGCGTGCTGGAGCGCTGCGGGGAGGCGATCGAGGGCGTCGCCCGCGAGACGATCCGCCGGACGCAGCTTGGGCCTCGACGGTAGGGTGCGCGGCGAATGGCCCCGGCGGCGCGGCGGGGGCGCATGGGGCTTCGACACTCGTTTCGTTGGGGGAGGGCTCGGGTGTGGGAGGCTCTGGCGGCTCGCGACGCTTTTCGTCGCGGGGGCGCCGAAAGTTGTCCGTCTGCTGGCGGGTGACGCGTCGGGTTGGCGAGCGGGGCGCGAATGGTCCGCCTCTCCGCCGCTCGAGGAGGTTCGAATGAACGAGTACCTGATGCTGATGCGGAACGATGGGAACCCGATGGCGGGCCTTTCGCCGGAGGAGATGCAGGCGCACTTGCAGCGCTGGACCGAGTGGATGGGTGGGCTCGCGGCGGCGGGGCGGCTCGTGGGCGGGCGGCCGCTTGGGGGTGGCGCGGCTTGCGTTCGCGAGGAGCTGGTGACCGATGGGCCCTACGCCGAGGCGAAGGACGTCGTGGGCGGGTACGTGATCGTCGCGTGCGAGTCGCTCGAGCACGCGATCGAGACGGCGAAGGGGTGCCCGGTCGTCGAGCTCGGGAGCGTCGTCGAGGTGCGCGAGACCGACTCGAACGTGCTCGAGACCGACGGGTGAGCGATCCGGGCGCCGTCGTCGAGCATCTCTTCCAGCACGAGGCGGGAAGGCTCACCGCGCTCCTCGTCCGCGCGGCTCGCCCGCAGCACCGCCGAGCGACGCTTCTTCGAGCGGCGACTGCGAGAAAGTCGTCCGGAATGGGAGGGCTGATTCGTCGAGAGGTCGAACCCCAACGAAAGGACCTTCGATGAACTCCCTGACCGTGACCTCGACCCTCTCCGCCTTCCTCGGTCTGCTCGTCGTCGCGCTCGCAGGCGCCACGGTCGCCGCGCGGGTGCGGAGCAACACGATGCAGGGTGACGGCGGCGACGCGTCGCTCGCGCGCGCCATTCGCGCTCACGGCAATTTGATCGAGTACGCGCCCATCTTCCTCATCCTTCTCGGCTTGCTCGAGCTGCGCGGGGCGCCGGGCTGGGGTCTCGTCTCGATCGCGGCGACCTTCGCGGTCTCGCGCGCCCTCTACGTCGCGTACGCGTATGGCGGGCAGGCGCTGATGCTGCGCATCGCCGGCTTCTGGACGACCGCGCTCCCGATCGCGGTGGCCTCCGTGTGGCTCGTCCTCGGCTGAAGCTCAGGCGCTCGAGATCGATCGGGTGAGCGCCGCGAGGACGGCGGGGAAGGCCTCGCGGCGCGCCTCGAAGCCGTCCGCGCCGTACATGCGGGTGAGCGTGGGGACGGAGATGGAGAAGTACGTGACCGCGCCGAGCAGCTGGTAGACGAGCGCGAAGGCCTCGGCGTCGGTGGCGTCGCGCCAGGCGGCGGTGCGACGGACCATCGCCACCAGCCGGGCGAGGAAGCCCTCGAGGTACCAGCGCTCGGCGCGCTCGGCGCGGCGACGGTTGTCGAGCAGCTCGCGCACGAGGAGTCGCGACTCCCGCGTGTGATCCATGGCCTCGTGATGGAGGGTGACGAGGAAGCGCTCGAGCTTCTCCTCGGGCGCGCCCGGGCCCTCCTCCGCGCCGTCGATCAGCGCCTCGTAGCGGGACGAGACCCGCTGGAGGACCTCCCCGTAGAGCTTCTCCTTGCGCCCGAAGTGGTGCAGTAAGGCTTGCTTGGTGATGTCGAGCTCGCGGGCGATGGCCGCCAGGCTGGCGCCGTGGAAACCCTTCTCCGCGAACGCGTCGAGGGCCACCTCGACCAGGCGCGCGCGGGTCGCGAGCGAGCTCTCCTCGGACGGCATCGCCGGAGTATGCCAGCGCCCGGGCCTTGACGCCTTACCGATCGGTAAGTATCTCCTTACCGGTCGGTAAGGAGAGCCGGCGGGGAGGCGAGCATGGACCCGAGAACCGAGCGCGCGTTGATCGAGGAGATCCTGGGGCTCCGCGAGGCGAGGACGTTCTTCCTCGAGGACGACGTCGCGGCGTCGCCGGTCGAGCGCTACCTCTCGCCCGAGCGCTTCGAGCGGGAGCGCGAGCGGGTGCTGCGCCGCCTCCCGAGCGTCCTCACCCACGCGAGCGAGCTGCCGCAGCCGCACAGCTTCGTCCGCCGCGAGCTGGCCGGTCTGCCGGTGCTGCTGACCCGCGACGGCGACGGGGAGGCGCGCGCGTTCCTCAACGTCTGTCGTCATCGAGGGATGCGCCTCGTCGAGGCGGAGTCGGGCTGCAAGCGTCGGTTCTCGTGTCCGTATCACGCGTGGACCTACGACACCGCGGGCGCGCTGGTGGGGGTGACCCATGGGGAGGCCGGGTTTCCGGGCCTCGACCGCGACGCGCTGGGCCTGCGCGCGCTGGCCTGCGTCGAGCGGCACGGCTGGATCTGGGTCGCGGCGGAGGGTGTCGATGTCGATGCACATCTCGCCGACATCGAGGCCGATCTGGCCTGGCTCGACGGCGGGTCGCTGACCGTCGCCCACGTCGACGAGGTGACCTACGCGGTCAACTGGAAGATCCTCATCGAGGGCGGCATCGAGAGCTACCACTTCAAGGTCGCGCACGCGAAGACCATCGGGCCCCATTTCCTCGACACGGGCTCGACCCACCAGCGCCTGGGGTCTCACCTCCGCAACGTGCTCCCCCGGCGGTCGCTGCTGGAGCTGGCCGCGCACCCGGAGCGCGAGTGGCGGCTGCGGGATCACGCGAACCTCGTCTACACGCTGTTCCCGAACACGCAGCTCCTGGTGCAGCAGGACCACCTGATCTGGTTCCAGAGCGTGCCGCTCGCCCCCGACCGGACCCGCCTCCGGCTCGCCACGCTCGTCCCCGCCGAGCCGGATCCCACCGAGGAGCCGTGGGCCTCGCGCTGGGCGAAGAATCACGCCATCACCCGGCGCACGCTCGACGAGGACTTCGCCATCGGCGAGGGCATCCAGGCCGGCCTCGCGTCGGGGGCGAACGCCGAGCTCCGCCTCGGGCGCTACGAGGGCGCGATCGCGCGCTTCAACCGCTGCGTCGAGGACGCGCTGGGCTGATTCTCAGAACCTCGGGAGCACGCCGCTGCTGCGCACGTCGCCGCCGAGCTCCGCGAGGTCGCGGGCGAAGCGGGAGATCATCTCGGCCCGGCCCAGGAGCGACAGGCGCAGCCCGCGGAGCGAGCTCGCGCGGAACCGGGCCGCGAGGTCGCTGGCCTCGTCGAGCGCGCCCTCGAGCAGGATCCGGATCGCCACGTCCATCGGCCGGTCCGCTCCGGCGGCCTCGCGGAGGGCCAGCAGCGCCCGCTCGCGCTCGGTCTCGACGCCGGCGCGCCACGCCGCCTCCGCCCCGGGAAGCGCCGCCTCGGCGGCGTGAGCCTCGGGGATCGGCACCTCCATCGGCGACGCGTATCGTCCGATGAGCACGTCGAGCTCGCTCTGCGAGTGGACCAGCCTGAGCGCCATGCGGTCGGTCAACGGCCGGCCGAGTCGGGGTTTGAGGCCCTCGCGTCCCAATTCAGGGGATGACCGGCCAGCCCTCTGCCCCACCGCATCGCGGGCCCCCACTCGCGGGAAACGAGGAAGGTAGGAAGCGAGGAGGGAGCAGATGGGGGCACGCCACGGCGGCTCTGGCCGGCACGCCGCTTCTCGCCACACCGGTCGGCGGCGCCGAATTCGGGGGGCTTTACCAGCGCCCGCGGCCCTCGAAGTCCTCGGCGAGGACCTCGCGGTCGTTCTCGGCCAGGGTGCGGAGCGCCCGAGACTGGTCTTGCATGAGCCGCATCACCGTCGCTCCGTTCGGGCGGTACAGCGCGAGCAGCTTTCCGCAGCCTGCGCACCGGTGTCGCGCGACCCGCGGCGACTGACCCGGGAGGCACCGGAAGAGGCGGTGCGGCAGGAATCTCAACCCGGGCTCGAGGGCCGACGGGAGCGCCCGTCCACAGTGCGGACAAGCGTCCGACGGCGCCGGGCCCTCCCGGGGGTCCACGATCCTGCGGCGGTCGGTCACTCGACCGAGGGTACCTCGGGTCGAGGCCTCACGTAGAGCGTGCCTCGACCGTGAGACAGATCAGCCCGGGCAGCGAGGTGCGCTCGGACGTCAGGGCGAAGTCCCACCGGCCGTCGGTCTCGACGGGCGGACCGGGGGTCGACCAGCGCCCGACGACCGAGGCGAAGCGCGCGGGCAGGACGAACCACGCGTCACGCGCCGTCGTCTCCGCCCAGGGGACCGTGAGCAGGAACCCCACCTCACCGGGCTGCCCCGGTCGCGGCGTCAGGCGGGCGGCTCGCAGGTCCAGCCCGCACGCGCGGCCGAGGCGATCGAGGATCCGGCGCGCGGCGCCCTCGGAGCGCGTGTGGAGGTAGCCGGAGACGAGGACCTCGGGCATCGCGGCCGAGCATGTCACGGAGGGAAGGTCTGCAGCGAGCCGTCGGCGAGGGCGCGCTGGAGGGCGGCGACGCGGGCGAGCAGGGCGTCGAGCTCGGAGGCGCGGAGGCCGATCTGTACGAGGTCGTCGGCGCGGCGAACGCGGGCCTCCGGATCGCCGAGGGGAGGGTGACCGTCGAGCCGGACGAGGCCGGTGGGGGTGCGCTGCCAGGTGTCGACGACCGCGAGGGCGCGCAGCTCGGCCGGGCGGAGGGCGCGCAGCCGGGCGGCGGTGTCGGCGGGCAGGGCGGGGACGATCATGCGGGAGAGATCCTGGCGCGCGTCCATCTCGGCGTTGCGGTGCACCCCGAAGGCGACGGAGTTGTCGACGAGGAAGAAGTGCAGCGGGTCGCGGTAGAGCACGAACTGCGCGGTGTGAGCGTCGCCGTGGTCGATCAGGTGCGCGACGAGGTTCAGGTGGGCGACGGCGCGCCGGTAAGCCGGGTCGGAGGCGAAGCGGGTCGGCTGGAAGAGCTGCGGGTCCCCGCTCCACACGCCGCCGTCGGGCATCGGCAGCAGGCCGGCCCGCCGCGCGTCGCGCAGGGTGGTGGAGCCGGTCAGCCAGTAGGACAGCACGCCGAGCTCGCACTCCCCCGGCGGCTCGCCGGGGAGCTCGAGGCAGCGGGTCACCGCCGGCGGGACGACGTGGTCCTCGGGAGGCAGCACGATGGCTTGCAGCGCGTGAGCGAGCCGCTCGCTCGCCGGGTCGTTGGTGGGGGTCGTGGCCGAGAGCGGGCGCCACTTCGCTTCGACGATGTCGCGCCCCGGCCCGACCAGCGTGACGACGTGCGCGCCCTGCGCGCCTCCCGGGGTGGGGCGTGAGCGCAGGAGCCCGACCGGGGCGTCGCCGAGCAGGGCCTCGACGTCGCGCGCGCTCCGGCAGCGGGCCGGCGAGAGGGCGGCGCCGTCGACGCACAGCCGGGTGGGCTCGGTCGACGTGGCCTTGGGCGGGCCCGCCGCCTGGGTGCACGCGAGCGTGAACAGCCCGGTGATCGCCGCCAACGCGTTGCGCCTTCCGAACATCCCCCGATCAGCTAGGCACCGCGGGCGCGCCCACCCGCCCGGGACCCTCAAGAGGGCCCTCGAACGGCCGTTCGAGCCGGACATGGCGCTCTCCACTCCCGACGCGATCGATCTGAAGCTCATCGAGCTGGCGCAGCGCTACGACGAGCCGATCGAGGTGCCGGTGCCGGAGACCTATGCGCAGGAGGCCGCGTTGCCGGGCGCGATCGACGCGTGGCGCGAGGGGATCGAGGCCGAGCGGCGGCGCGCGCTCGAGGTGCTGTGGGCCCCGCGCGAGAAGGTGGGCAGCGCCGAGACGGTCGACCTCGTCATGCTGCGCGCGGCCCTCGAGGCGGCGCTGGACGACGCGAGCGAGCTCACCGCGCGCTTCCATCGGAGCGCGGCGCTCGGCCGTCGGCTCGAGCTGCTCGCGCGGGCGGAGATGGCGTCTCGCTTCGCCGCGCACCTCGGCGCGATCGCCATCGAAGCCCGGCCGGGGTGAGCGCGACCGCCAGCGGCCCGAGGAGCTGCACGAAGCGCCACGCCGTCGCCGCGGCCGGGTACTGCTTCTCGACGTGAAAGCAGAGGAAGTGGTGCGAGCCGAGCTGCTCGCTGGCCCACGCCAGCGCCGGGGCGGGGAGGGCCGCGAGCCAGATCAGCGGCGCGGGTCTTCCGGGCGCGAGGAGCGCGAAGGCCGCCAGCGCCGACGTCGCCGCCACCGGAGCCGCCCGCGTGACCGGGTTGGGCTGCCAGCAGGCGTGCAGCTCGGGGGCGAGGGCGAAGAGCGGGATCAGCGTGGCGCCGGCCGCCAGGGCCCAGACGCCGAGCATGGCGCCGAGCGGCGCGGTGAGCTCGCGCGCGGGGCGCCGCCAGGAGAGCACGAGCGCGACGAGGATCCCGAGCCAGGCGCCGACGAACCCGCCGCGTTCGGCGAGCTCCACGCAGAGCGCGGCGATCCCGGGCCGCGCGATGGCCTCGGCGCCGCGCTCGCTGCCCCAGGCGAACACGTTCGCGCCGTGCCGCGAGGCCTCGGCCAGCCACAGGATGTCGACGGCGACGCAGAGGGCGAGGAGCGCGCGCTGAAGGCGGTTCATGCGCGGGGCGGAGAGCAAGGGGCGCGCCGCCCGGCAGCGCGGGCTTCGACCCCCGGCGGTCCGACGGCTCCGCGACAGGCTGACGGGGCAGGAACTTCTCTGTCGCCATCGTGTCTCGTGGCACCATGCGAGGCGTGAATCGGGGATGGGTGGCGACCGTCGCGGGGCTCGCGTGCGTGGCGGCCGCCGCGCTCGCGTTCGACGTGACGCGGCTCGATCGGCACCCGGAGCTCTGGGCCGGCTCGGCCGCGGTGATCGGGCTCTCGCTCGGGCTCGGCGCGCTCGTGGCGCGCGTGGTGGCCAGCCGGCGCGTGGGCCCGCTCGAGCGCGCCGCGGTGCTCTTCGCGATGGCGCTGCTCGTGCTGGCGGGGCACGCCGCCACCGAGCTGGCGTCCGACGCGTTCCGGGGCGACGCCGGGCGCGTCACCGCCTTCGCGCGCCACACCGGGTGCTTCGCGCCGACGCCGGCCTTCGGAGGGCGCAACTCGGCCACCCTCGCGGCCGCGCTGCTCGGGCTCCTCGCGGGGCTCGGCGCGGTGCCGTCCCGGAGCGCGTGGCGATCGCTCGGGCTGCTCGTCCTCGCCGGCGTGGCCGCCTGCGTCGGCGTGGCGTTGGCCGCGGTCGTGGCCGTGCTGCCCGGCGTCGGAGGGGGCGTCGAGGCGGGCGTCGAGGGGGCGGCGGCGATGGCGGCGCTCGTGATCTTCGTCTGGTCCGACCCGCGCTCCGAGAGGGGCTGGAGCGCCCGGCTCTTCGCCGCCGCCGGGCTCGGCGCCGCCCTGGTCGGCGGGCATCTCTGGCGGGTGTCCTCGATCCACCTCACGAGCGGCATGGGACCCGTCCCCGAGAGCCCGGTGCCGGTCCTCGTCGGCCGCTTCGAGGCGGTGGAGGCGACGCTGCCGGCGGCCGCGCTCGCCGCGATCCTGGTCCTCGCGCTCCTGCTCCGCGGGGCGAAGCCGGTCCGGCTCTCGAGCGCGCACCCCTGGCTGGCGGCGGCGGCGACCGCGCTCGGGCTGGCGCTCGTCGCGCAGCCGCTGGCCGAGCGGAGGCTCTTCGCGCGCGCGATGTCCGACCTCGCGGCCGACGACCCGTACGCCGGTGTGCCGAGCCTCGGCGGGTCCAGCCCGGGTCGACTCCCGCTCGCCGCGCTCCCCGCCGTGGAGGCCGAGCGCACGCTCCGCCTCGACGCCGAGGGGCGGGTCGTCGCGAGCCAGGGGGAGGGGCACCTCGTGGAGGTGGTCGCGCCGCCCCACGTGGACGCCCGGGCCCTCGCGCGAGCCATCGCGAAGGTCCGCCGCCCCGAGGACCGTTTCGTCCTCGCCACGGGGGCCGAACCGGACGCCCCCTGACGGGAGGCGCCGCGGGGCCTACCCTCCGGGTATGGAGGGCTCCATGAGCAAGCACCTGCGCATCCACGTCTCTTGCCCCGACGACCGAGGGCTGCTGGCGGCCATCGCGTCGCGCGTCTTCGACCTCGGCGGCGACCTCGGCGACGCGTCCTTCGCGCTCCTCGGAGAGCAAGCGGAGATGACCTGCGTGGCGGGGTTCCCGGACAACGTGACCGAGGAGCAGGTGCGCGACGCGCTGTGCGGGCTGCACGCGGTGAAGCAGGGCGACGTGACGGTGAAGCCGTTCCGGCTGGGGAGGGCCCACGTCTCCAACGGGACCGCGACCCACGTGGTGCGGGTGCACGGGGTCGACCGGCCGGGGCTGATGGCGCGGCTCGCGGAGTGCTTCGGCGAGATGGACGCCAACGTGGTGCGCATGGACGCCGAGCACGCCGAGCGCGAGCTGGGGACCGACTACAAGATGCGCTTCGAGGTGCACATCCCGCCCGAGCGCGTCGAGGCCTGCCTCGCGAACGTCTCCAACACCGCGGCGGCGATGGGGCTGCACTGTCACGCCGAGGAGGCCGACGTCGATTGACGGCGCGGCGCGCGTGATAGAGTCCCGCCGTGCAACCGCTCCAGGGCTGGTTCGGCGGCGCCTTCGCCTCTCTCTTCTTCCTCTCCAGCGGTCTGCTCGGCTGCGGCGGCGGCGGCGATGCGGCCGACCTCGTCATCACGTCGGCGGCGCCGAGCGACGCGCCGGCGTGCGAGCGCAGCATCGTCAGCCTGGAGAACTTCTGCGCCGAGATCCGCCTGTTCGAGGTGCGCCCCTCCGGCGAGCGCGTCCCCTATCGCATCTACGATCCGGACGCGGACGGGGTGGACTACGACGCGCCGGGGCAGATCGCGCTCCGCTTCGACAGCAACCGCCCGAACGGGCGCCGCCTCCGCTTCGACGCCGACCTCGATCCGTCAAGCCGCTACGACCTCGAGGTCGAGGTCTACGACGGCGCCGGGGAGGGCTTCGCGGGCGCGGTGGTCGAGGACATCCCGACCGACGGCAGCGACGTGGTGGTGCGCCTCTACCCGCACCAGCGCTGGGCCTGCGCGACCGCGCCCCAGTCTCTGCGCGTCCCGCAGCCGCGCGCGCTGCACCACGCCGTCGCGCTCGACGACGGAGACGTGCTGATCTTCGGCGGCGTGACCGCCTCCGACCCGGACGGCGGCGGGGTGCACGTGCAGTCCATCCTGCGCAGCCCGGCCGCCATCCTCGCCACCGAGGTCGAGGTCTACGACGTGGATCGCCACGTCATCGAGGAGGTCGACGTCAGCCACGAGCTCGACGGCGAGATCCCGGGCGGCGTGGGGCGCGTGCTCTCGGGCGCGGTCTACCTCGGGGCGACGGACGCGTCGGTGGGCGGCGAGACCCACCGCGTGCACCGCATCCGCGTCTTCGACGGCGTCACCATGCGGCCCGACCAGGCGGCCAGCCCGGTGCTCGGCCTCGATCCCTCCGGCACCGAGCTGGAGTTCGAGGACGGCTACCCCTTCGTGCCGCTCCCGATGCGCGCTCAGCTCGCCGATCCGATCGATCTGCTCTTCGACGCCGACGCGCGCACGATGACGATCGAGCCGGCCGACGTCGGCGAAGGCCTCCAGCGCGGCGCGGCGGTCACCGTCTCGGACGCGATCGAGGGCCGGCGCATCGGCGCGCCCGGGTTCGTCAAGCCGCCCGGCGCCTTCGAGCCGGGCTCGGTGTTCTACGCCGTCGGCCCGGACGGCGCGGTCGGCGAGAGCGGCGCGTTCGACGGCTCGCGCCTCGGCGCCACGGTGACCGCGCTCGGACCCGGCGGTGGCTTCGTGGTGTGGGGCGGGCTCGCCGCGACCGGCGCGCCGGGCGGCACCGTCGACCCGACGTCGCTCGCCTTCACCCCGCTCGGCGGCGCCGGCACCGACGCCCGGGCGATGCACACCGCGACCCGGCTCGACTCCACCTCGCTCCTCGTCGCGGGCGGCCTGCCGGTGATGGGCGGCCGGATCCTCGGCAACGAGGGGGCGGGCGCCCTCACGGCGCCCCTGGCCATCCTCGAGCTGGGGGCGCCCGGAGAGGTGATCGCGCGGCCCTACGCGTCGGCCGAGTACCAGGCGACGGCGTTCCACACCGCCACCCTGGACGAGCCGCTCGGCGTCATCCTCGTCGGCGGCGCGACGACGGTCAGCGGCAACCGCTTCACCCCCGTCGACGCGGTCTGGGCGGTGCGCGGCGCGGAGGTCACGGCGCTGGCGAGCCTCGCCGTCGCGCGCTGGGGGCACACCGCGACCCCGCTCCCCGGCCGCCGGCTGCTGGTGTGGGGAGGCTTCGCGCCGACCTCCGAGCGCCTGGTCGTCCGGCCGGTCTCGGAGCCCGAGGTCCTCTTCCTCGAGGCGCCCCCCGCGCCGCTCGCCTCGGGGGCCTGCGACGACCACGTCTCGGACGCGCCCGACGCGGCGGCGATCGACCCCGACGCCGGCCGCCCTCCGCCGGTGGGGCCGCCTCCGCCGCCCGACGCCGGCCCGCCTCCGATGGACGCCGGACCGTCCCCCGACGGCGGCTGAGCGACGTGCGTAGGCTCGCGCCGCGCCTTGCGGAGCGGCGGTCGTCGCACGATACCCCACCTGTGACCGAGTCCGGCGGGCGGACCCACCTCAGAACCCAGCAGGAGAGCTCCCATGTCCAAGCCTGAAGTCTTCATCGTCGCCGCGAAGCGCACCCCCATCGGCGCCTTCCAGGGCGCCCTCGCCGACGTCCCGGCGCCCCGCCTCGGCGCGACCGCCATCGCCGCCGCCCTCGAGGCCTCCGGCCTGAAGGCGGAGGACGTCCAGGAGACGTTCATGGGCAACGTGCTCACCGCTGGCCTCGGCCAGGCGCCCGCGCGTCAGGCCGCGAAGTACGCCGGCATCCCCGACTCGGTCCCCGCCACCACCGTCGGCAAGGTCTGCGGCTCCGGGCTGCAGTCGGTGGTGTTCGCGGCGAAGTCGATCCTGCTCGGCGACGCCAGCGTCGTCGTCGCGGGCGGCATGGAGTCGATGACCCAGGCCCCGTACCTCCTGCCCAAGGCGCGCGGCGGCTACCGCATGGGGCACGGCCAGGTGCAGGACTCGATGATCCTCGACGGCCTGTGGGACCCCTACAACGACCAGCACATGGGCAACTGCGGCGAGCTCTGCGCCAAGGAGTTCGGCTTCACCCGCGAGGCGCAGGACGAGTTCTCCCGTCAGTCCTACGAGCTCGCCCTCGGCGCCCAGGAGTCCAAGGCCTTCGACGCCGAGCTCACCTCGGTCACGGTGAAGACCCGCAAGGGCGACGTCGTGGTCAGCGAGGACGAGGAGCCCAAGCGCGCCCGGCTCGACAAGATGCCGAGCCTCCGCCCCGCGTTCGACCGCGAGGGCACGATCACCGCGGCCAACGCGTCGAAGATCAACGACGGCGCCTCCGCCCTCGTGCTCGCGTCGGGCGACGTGGTGAAGGCCCAGGGCCTGAAGCCGATCGCGAAGCTCGTGGGCTACGCCGCGCACGCGCAGGCGCCCGAGTGGTTCACCACCGCGCCGGTCGGGGCGATGAAGAGCCTGCTCGACAAGACCGGGCTGAAGGCGAGCGACATCGATCTCTTCGAGGTGAACGAGGCCTTCGCCGTGGTCGCCATGGCGGCGATGAAGGAGATCGGCTTCGAGCGCGACAAGCTCAACGTGCACGGCGGCGCGGTGGCCCTCGGTCACCCGATCGGCTGCTCGGGCGCCCGGATCCTCACCACCCTGATCCACGCGCTCCACGGCAAGGACCTGCAGCGCGGCATGGCCAGCATCTGCATCGGCGGCGGCGAGGCCCTCGCGATGGTGGTCGAGCGGGTGTGACGCGGCTCGGGCCTCGGGGTGTGATCTTCGCGGCCGCGATTTCGCACCTCGGAGGCCCGGACCTGCTACCTTCCTGGCGATGAAGGCGGAGGGGGCCACACGCGCGTCGCCGGCGCCCGCCGGGGCGCGGCCGCTCGACGCGCTCGGTCCCGGCGACCTCGACGCGCTCGGCGACGAGGTGGACGATCTCGGGGCCCTCGCGCGGGCCGGCGTGCCGGTCGCGCCCGGCCTGGTGGTCAGCTTCGACGGCGCTCCGCGGGAGGTCGCGCGGGCCCTCGTGGACGCGCTGGCCTCGCCTCCCCCCGAGCCGCCGGTCATCGGCAGCGTGCCCCCGCCGCCGATGGCGCGCACCGTGCTCAAGCTCCGGCCGTGGTTCCGGACCATGGCCCTCGCGCAGCGAGCGGAGGGGCTCTGGCCCGCGCTCGCCGACGCCTCCGACCCCGAGGAGGTCGAGGAGCGGGTCGCGGCGGCGTTCGACGGTGTGCGGTCGCCGGCGATGGCCGCGGCCCTGGCCCGGAGCCCCGGCAGCCTCTGGATGCGCGCGCTGGTGTGCGACGACGGCGCCTTCGGGCGCGCGAGCAGCGTCGACCCCGACGACGGCGACCCGGACTCGGTGGCGGTGTGGCTGCCCGAGCGCTCGGCGTGGCGCATCGATCGCAAGACCATGCGCACGGTGGAGGAGGGCGGCGGCCCGCTCGCCCGCTCGGTGCTCGAGCGCGCCGCGGATCTCGCCGACCGCGCCCAGCTCGCCCTCGGCCGCCCGGTCGAGATCGACTGGGTGCTCTCCCGGGGGCGCCCGGTGGTGGCCCGCGTCCGCCCGATGGCGCCGGTCTGGCGCTTCACCGACGAGGGCTGGCGGGTGGTGGAGCTGCTCTGGCACGACGAGGGGCCGATCGCGCCGCTCGCGGTCGACGCGCTCGACAAGGCGCTGCGGGAGGACGACGACCCGCTGGACGTGCTGCGCGTGCGGCGCGTGTTCGCGCGGGCCTACCGGCGCGTCGAGGCGGGGCGCGGCCGGCAGGGCGGGAGGCGCGAGAGCTTCACCACCGCCGCCGCCCGCGCGGCCCAGGTGGCCCTCGACGTCGCCCGCCCCATCAGCCAGGCGCGCGACTTCGGCAAGACGCTCGACGAGCGCCTCGCGGCGTTCGACACCGACGACCTCTCGGCGATGGAGGACACCGGACTGCTCCGCGCGCTCCGGGAGCGGCAGGGCGTTGTCATCGAGGCCTACGAGCTGCTCGACCGCGGCCGGAAGGCGACGGCGACGGTGCTCGGCGCGCTCGAGGCCGCCCTCGGCACGGTGCCCCGCGACTGCGTGCACGGGCTGGCCGCCATTCGACGCACCCGCGCCCGCCGCCGCCTCGACGACAAGCTCGCCCGGGCCGCCAACCAGCTCGGCGTGCTGCCCGACGATCTCTCCACCCTGCCGCCGAAGGCCCGCCGGGTGTTCGACGAGCTCCGCCGTCAGCTGGCGGGGCGACGCCCGCTCGGGCTCGACGTGCGGCCCCTCGACTACGGCACCAGCGACGTGGCGCTCGTGGAGGGAATGCGGGCCGCGGTCGACGGGCGGAGCGAGCGGGCCGAGCGGGAGCAGCGGCAGGCGATCCGCCGGCTCATGGCCACCGCGCGCTCCCGGCCGCTCGGGCGGGGCAGGGCGGCGCTCGCCCGCACGCTGACCCTGATGATCGAGCGGCTCGCCGACGCCAAGGGGCAGGTCGCCGAGGGGCTGGCCGAGGCGAGCCTGCGGCAGCGGGCGGTCGCCATCGAGATCGGCCGACGCCTCGTCGATCATGGGGTGCTCGACGAGGCCGAGGACGTGCTGTTCCTCTACGTGACCGAGGTGCAGGACGCGCTCTCCGGCGAGCCGGGGGCCTACGCGGCCCGGGTGCGGCTTCGGCGCGAGGCCGACGCGCGCTGGCGCCACTTCGGCCCGCCGACCCGCCTCGTGGCCAGGGCCCGTCCGCGCCGGCCGAGCTGGGAGGCTTGAATCCACGGCGCGCGTGAAGCGTCGTTCGCGTATCGGACGCGAGAATTCGTGAACCAACAGCTTCGAATGGGGGATGCCGGCCGGTGACGCGACGTAGAGGGATGGTGGCGTGGTGATTGCACTCCGCTGGCGCCTCTGCGTACCGTCCGGCCTGCGGACCGAGAGATTGGGAAGGAAGATGAACCTACAGATGAGAGTCGCGCTCGTCCTCGCTCTGGGCGTCCTCGCCGGAGCCTGCTCGAGCACCCACTACGTGACCATCCGTCACCCGCTCCACGTGGGGCAGGTCGACCCGAACTCGGTGCCCTTCAACGCGCGCCGGCACGAGCGGCCGCGGGGCCTGCAGGCCGGCACGCTCGTCGACGAGGCGCAGCTGACCGAGCTGACGCCCGAGCGGGTCTGCGTGCACACCAACCTCTGGGCCCTCGACGAGGTCGATCCCGGCCGGGGCATCTACCAGAACTACCAGATCGCCCTGCTCAGCGATCAGGACGACGTCGAGAACGACGCCGCCCAGGTCATGCTCGAGCAGCCGATCACGCAGCGCTACCAGGGCCACATCGCCCAGCGCCGCCAGGTGGGCACCCGCACGGTGTGCGCGAACTACGAGTACCGGAACCGCAACCGGTACTGCACGCGCTACCGCCAGGAGCCGGTCTACCAGACCTTCTACATCCCCCACATCTGGCAGGTGACGAACCACCCGGCGAACATCTGCTTCCCGAACGGGGGCTTCATCACGCCGGCCACCACCCGCGTCGCGCTCGAGATGGACGGCCCGGGCGCCGGCCGCCAGATCTACGAGTGGCAGTTCGAGTCGGCGGTGCAGCAGCAGCAGGCTCAGTAAGTCGCGAGCCCCGCCGCGCACGAAGGCCCGATCGGCGTCGCCGGTCGGGCCTTTCTTCATGGGGACCCGCGCAGCAGGGCGCGCATCACCCGGTGCACGATCGGCCAGCCGGACTCTCCGATCGAGTTGGTCTCCTCGTAGTGATCGCCCGGCGCCTCGGCGATGTAGGGCACGCCCGGGTCGAGCTCGTAGTCGAACTCGGGGATGAAGTAGCCGAGGAAGTCGCCGGTGAGCCCGAGCAGCCAGACCTGCTCGGCGTCGGGGCGCGCGAGGTCGCGGAGGTAGGGGCCCTCGGGCGCCCGCGACAGCTCGGGCGGGTTCTCCGCCGTCTCGTCCACCAACGGCACGCCGGCCGGCGCGTAGGCGCCGTCGTAGCCGCCGACGAAGAGCGCCGGGTCGAGCTCGCCCGGCGCGGTGATCAGCTGGGCCCGGCCGACGTCGAGCACCAGGGCCTCCGTCTGCACGTACGGGAAGTTGCCGCGGCGGATCGCCCGGTCGGGGTCGTAGTCGTACAGCCCGCGGGTGAAGAGCCCGGAGAGGTAGGCGATGTGGTAGCGCCGGTTCTCGATCGGCGCGCGGAAGCGGTGCCGGCGGAAGGCCAGCGCCGCGGTCTCGTCGGTGGTGGAGCCGCCGTCCGGCCCGAGCGCGCCGAGCACGTGCCACGCGAGCTGGCTGCCCACCGTGCGCGCCGCCGCCTCCGTGTTGCGCTCGACCGGCTCGCCCTCCCAGCTCTCGAGGCGCACCGCGCCCGGGCCGATCTGGCTGCCGAGCGCCCCGTTCACGAACACGGTCACGCCGCCGACGCCGTCCCTTCGCGCGCCTTCGGGCCCGTCCACGCCGACCTCCACGCCCTCCCGGAGCCAGTGCGGGAAGTCGCTCGAGAAGCGCGTGTTGCGGCTGCCCATGTACTCGGGGTGGGCGGCGAAGTTCACGAAGGTCGAGACCGTCGCGCCCTCGGGCGTCACGAAGCGCATCACCCGGACCTCGTCGTCGATCACCTGCGGGTCGCGGGTGTCGCTGACGTAGCGGAGCACGCCGCCCGGCAGATCCCGGAGCCGCAGCGACGCGTACTGCACGTGCGCGCGCTCGAGCGCGTCGACCGCCTCGCGCACCGCCCGCGCGGCGCGCTCCTGCACGAACGCCATGTACGCGTCCGAGCGGCCGGTCTCGTCCAGCGTGCGGCCCCAGATGCCGATGGTGTCGCGGCTCTCGTGGCTGTGGGTGGCGCTCACGACGACGTAGTCGACGTCGAGGTCGGCGGTCATCGCGCGGATGGGCTCGGCGTCGTCGAAGAAGAAGCCGACCACGTCGAGCACCACGAAGACGACGGTGGTCTCGCCGTTTCGCAGGGCGAGCGCGCGGGCCCACGCGTCGTTCAGGACCTCGGTCGCCCGGCGCCCGTTGCCGAAGCCCGCGAGCCACACCGCGTCGTAGGCGCCGTTGCCGTTCACGTCCTCGTAGGTGTCGCCGTCCTCCGGGTCGTAGTCGCCGTCGCCGTCGACATCCACCGTGAGCGGCTCGTTGTCGCTGAGCGGCGGGGTGATCGAGACCGCGGCCGCGCCCGCGTGGAGCGCCCCGTCGCCGCCGGCCGGGCAGCCCTCGTCGCCGGGGCAGACGAGGTCGGGAACCACCTCGGGCGGCCCCGCGTCCACGCCCGCGTCCACGCCGGAGGGCGCCGCGTCGGTCGCGGCGTCGGCGCCGGTGGGGTCGGCGCCGCAGCCGAAGAAGCAGCCCGCGAGGAGCGCCAGGAGGGGGGCCGTTCGCTTCATCGCGTCCCAGGGTTTCACCGGGTCCCGCACCGGGGAAGTCGGGGATCTCACGAAAGCGCGGTGTAAGCGGTTGCCGGGCCGGAGGCGGGCTGATACCCGTCCCGGCAGGAGGCGACACGTGACGGAAATCAAGTCGATCGGAGTCATCGGAGCGGGCCAGATGGGCCGCGGCATCGCGCAGGTGGCGGCGCAGACGGGGCTGTCCGTGCAGCTCCTCGACGTCGACGAGGCCACGGCCGAGAACGGCATCGAGCGCATCGCGAAGGGCCTCGGCCGCCTGGTCGAGAAGGAGAAGATCAGCGCCGACGACCGGACTGCGATCCTCAAGCGCATCTCGCCCACCGGCGACTACGCGTCCTTCGCCGACTGCGGCCTCGTCGTCGAGGCGGCGACCGAGCAGTTCGAGCTCAAGCAGAAGCTCTTCGCCAAGGCCGACGAGGCGATGAAGGACGGCGCCATCCTCGCCTCCAACACCTCGAGCATCTCGATCACCAAGCTCGCCGCGGGCACCAAGCGCCCGGAGCAGGTCATCGGTATGCACTTCATGAACCCCGTGCCGATCATGAAGCTGGTCGAGGTGATCCGCGCGCTCCAGACCGACGACGCGACCTACCGCGCCATCGTCGAGCTGGCCGAGGCGATGGGCAAGACGGTCATCACGTCGAAGGACATGCCCGGCTTCATCGTCAACCGCATGCTCATCCCATTCCTCAACGAGGCGTGCTTCGCGCTGCAGGAGGGCCTCGGCACGCCCGAGGACATCGACACCGGCGCCAAGCTCGGCCTCAACCACCCGCTCGGCCCGCTCGCGCTGGCCGACCTCATCGGGCTCGACACCTGCCTCTCGATCGCCGAGGTGCTCCACCGCGAGCTGGGCGACGACAAGTACCGGCCCGCCGCCATCCTGCGGAACCACGTCGCCGCGGGTTGGCTCGGTCGCAAGACCGGCCGCGGCTTCTACGACTACTCGGGGAGCTGAGCGATGAGCACGCTGGTCACCCTCGAGCAGAGCGCCGGGATCGCCACCGTCACGATCAACCGGCCCGACAAGCTGAACGCGCTGAACGTGGACGTGCTCTCGGCGCTCCACTCGGCCATCGAGCAGATCCGGGCCTGGGAGGACGCGCGCTGCGTGATCCTCACCGGCGCGGGCAAGGCGTTCGTCGCCGGCGCCGACATCTCCGAGATGCAGTCGCTCGGCGAGCCGGCGGCCCGCGAGTTCTCGTCGAAGGGCCACGAGGTCTTCGCCGCGCTCGAGGCGCTCCCCGTGCCGGTGATCGCGGCCGTCAACGGCTTCGCGCTCGGCGGCGGCTGCGAGCTCGCGCTCGCCTGCGACTTCATCCACGCCTCGGCCAAGGCCAAGTTCGGTCAGCCCGAGGTCAAGCTCGGCGTGATCCCCGGCTTCGGCGGCACCCAGCGCCTCGCCCGCCGGGTGGGCATCGGCCGGGCCCGCGAGCTGGTCTACACCGGCGCGATGATCGACGCCGAGGAGGCGCTCCGGATCGGGCTCGCCAACGCGGTGCACGCCCCGGACGAGCTGCTCGCGAAGGTCGGCGAGGTCGCGGCGCTCATCGGCGCGATGGGCCCCTTCGCGATCTCCGAGGCCAAGCGGGTGCTCCGCGACGGCGAGGGGCTCGCGCTGCCCGAGGCCAACCAGCTCGAGGTGGACGGCTTCGCCCGCTGCTTCGCCACCGCCGACCAGAAGGAGGGCATGGCCGCCTTCCTCGAGAAGCGGAAGGCCGCCTTCACGGGGAAGTGAGGCCCGCCGGGGGCGTATGCTCCGGGGCATGTTCCAGATCCCCCCGGTGGTCCGCGCCTGGCTCCCGCCCATCGTGCTCGGGCTCGGCGCCCTACAGTCGGTCTCGATCGGCCTGCAGATCCTTCTGGGGATGCCCGAGCTCGCGCTCCTCGCCCTGCCGTTCTTCGGCTCGGCGGGGGTGCTGGGCTTCGGCGCGTGGGGCCTCTACCGGGAGGCCTTCTGGGCGCGTGGCTTCGCGGTCGGCGCGCTCCTCTCGAGCGCGGTCGGCGGCATGTGGTTCGTCGGCGTCGGGGCGGTGGTGCCGGCCAGCCTCGTCAGCGTGCTCGTGCTGCTCGCCAACGACGCGCCCGGCCGCTTCGAGCAGCGCGCCTCGTTCCGCGAGCACACGGGCACGAGCCGCGCCGGCGCGCGGCGCCTCTTCCAGGTCGCGCTCGGCCTCGGCCTCGGCTTGCCGGCGCTCCTCGGGAGCCCGCTGGCGCTGATGCTCTTCGCCCAGGCGCCCATCCCCGCCGGCCTCGCGGCCGCGCTCGGGCTCGCCGGTCTCTTCGGCCTGGTGCGCCTGAAGAGCTTCTACTTCTTCGCGGTCTGCGGCGCGCTCGTCGCCTTCGTCGCCGCGGTGGTGATGACGCTCCTGGCCGGCCGGGGCCTCGAGCCCGGCGGCGCGGCGCTCGCGACCGGCGGGCTGCTCCTCGCGCTGGCGCCGGTGGTGGGCCCGGTCGCGCGCTGGCTCATTCCCCGAGGGACGGCAGGGCGAGGCCACCGCACTCGGTGACGAGCGAGGGCGGCAGCGTGAAGCCGCCGAGGGTGAGCGGCTCGGTGGGCACGCCCTCGTCGAACGCCGCCTCGGCCCGCGCGGCGAGGGCCCGGTCGAAGCGCGCGCGCGCCTCGTCGCAGCGCCCCTGACCGGCGAGCAGCTCCGCCTCGAGCTCGAGCGAGACGTGGCGCGGCGCGCCCATGCGCACCGCCTCGGTGGCGCGGGCCTGAGCGCGGTGGGTGTCGCCGGCCCGACGGCTCGCCCAGCCGGCCGCGATCATCGCCGCGCCGTCCCAGGGATGGACCCGCAGCCGCCACCGGGCCGCGTCGCTCCCGGCGAGCGGCGCGGCCTCGAGCGGGATCGCGGTGAGCGCCGCGGGCAAGGCGAGCGCGGCGACGCAGAGGGCGGCGACGGTGGCCGCCGAGGCCCAGGCGAGGGCGGGTGAGCGGTCGGACGCGGGCGCCGGGTCGGCGGGGAGCCGCCAGACGGTGAGCGCGGCCGCCGCGGCGCAGAGCGCGGCGAAGCCCCAGGACGGGGCCGAGAGGGGGGCGTCGACGAGGGCAGGGCCGAGCGCGGTGGCGCCGAGCAGCCCGGCGCACGCCACGGCGGCCCCGGCGACCAGCCAGCGCGCGCGTCCGGGCGCCGGAGCGACGAGCCGCAGCAGCCGCAGGGCCAGCCAGGGGAGGGCGGCGCCGACCGCGATCGAGACGATCGGGCGGAGCCACACTTCTTCGATCGGCCAGGCTTCCATGATCGGCGCGAGGGGCATTGGCGCCCCGGGCATTCGCTGATAGCACGGCGGTCATGGAACGAGAGACCATCCAGACCGAGAACGCCCCCGCGGCCATCGGCCCCTACGTCCAGGCCGTCAAGGCCGGCGGCTTCGTGTTCTGCTCCGGCCAGATCGCGCTCGACCCGAAGAGCGGCGAGATCGTCGGCGCCGGGGACGTCGCGGCGCAGGCCGAGCAGGTGATGAAGAACCTGGAGGCGGTGCTGACCGCGGCCGGGACCGGCTTCGCGCGGGTCGTCAAGACGACGATCTTTCTCACCGACCTCGGCGACTTCCAGACGGTGAACGAGATCTACGCCGCGCGCTTCGAGGGCGTCTCTCCGCCGGCGCGGGCGTGCGTGGAGGTCTCGGCGCTGCCGAAGGGCGTGCAGGTCGAGATCGAGATGACCGCGCTGGCTTGAGCCCCTGTTGGGCTGCGCTTCGTGCGGGCAGGGGCACGGGAGCGCTCGGGCGCGCTGCGCCCTCGCGCTAGCGCCAGGGATCGAGGCGCTCGATGGTCTCGGCGCGGTCGGGGCCCACGCTGAGGATCGAGGCCGGGATGCCGGCGAGCTGCTCGACGCGCTCGACGTAGGCGCGCGCGTTCGCCGGGAGCTCCTCGACCGAGCGCCCCGCGGTGACGTCCTCGGTCCAGCCCGGCAGCTCCTCGAACACCGGGGTCACGCGCTCGAGGCCGACCGAAGGAGGGTGCTCGATGCGACGGCCGTCGAGCTCGTAGGCGACGCAGAGCTTCAGGGTGTCCATGCCGCTGAGCACGTCGAGCTTGGTGAACGCGAGCTCGCTCAGGCCGTTGACCCGCGCGGCGTGGCGCAGGACCGGCAAGTCGAGCCAGCCGCAGCGGCGCGGGCGGCCGGTGGTCGCCCCGAACTCGCCGCCGGCCTGGCGGAGGGCCTCGCCGTCGGCGCCGTGCATCTCGGTGGGGAAGGGGCCGTCGCCCACCCGGGTCGTGTAGGCCTTGCTGATGCCGAGCACGCGATCGATGTGCGTCGGGCCGAGCCCGCTGCCGGTGCATGCGCCGCCCGCGGTCACGCTCGAGCTGGTGACGAACGGGTAGGTCCCGTGGTCGAGGTCGAGCATCGTGCCCTGCGCGCCCTCGAGCAGGATGCGTTGGCCGTCCTCGCGCATGCGGTGCAGCGCGTCGGTGGTGTCGCCCACGAAGGGCAAGATCTCGTCGGCGCAGGCGAGCACCGCGTCGGCGACCTGGATGGCGCTCGGGGGCTCGCCGCCGAGCGCCTCCACCGACGGGCGCCACGCCTCGACGAGCCCGGCGACCTTCTCGCGGAGGAGATCGGGGTGCGCGAGGTCGGCGACCCGGAGGCCCCGGCGCGCGGCGCGGTCCTGGTAGGTGGGCCCGATGCCGCGCTTGGTGGTGCCGATCGCGTTCGGGCCCTGCTCGCGCAGGCCGTCGACGAGGAAGTGCGCCTCGGTCACCAGGTGGGCCCGCTCGCTCACCAGGACGCGGCCCTCCGAGAGCAGCCCGCGGGCGCGCATCTCGGCGAGCTCCTTCACGAGCACCTTCGGGTCGATCACCATGCCCGGCCCGAGCACGCAGCGGGGCCGCGCGTGCAGGGCGCCCGACGGGACGAGGTGGAAGACGACCTTCTCCCCGCCGACCACGAGCGTGTGGCCCGCGTTCGCGCCGCCGCCGAACCGGACGACCGCGTCGGCCTCCTCGGCCAGGCGGTCGACGATCTTGCCCTTGCCTTCGTCGCCCCATTGCGCGCCGACGATCACCAGCGTGGTCATGCTTCGCTCCCGTGCGCCCAGGCGGCCAGGCGGGTCCATCCCCGCGCGGCGCGCTCGGCGCCGTCGGACGCCCGCACCGCGATCGGCCGCTGCTTGCTGCAGAACACGGCCGCGTCGTAGCCCCAGCGCCGCGCGTAGTCGAGGGCGGCGCGCTTTCCCCGGACGCCCAGGGTCGCCGCCGTCGCGCCCGCGGCGCGCAGCTTCTCGGCGATCGCGTCCCGGTCGGACGCCGCGCCTCCGGCCACCACGAACCGCGCCCCGCGCTCGAGCGAGGGCCGCCGCTCGACCGCGTCCAGGGCCCACTCGAGGTTGCCGAGGTCGATGCCGAAGCCGGTGGCGGGCTGAGCCGCGCCGAAGCGCCCGAGCAGGCCGTCGTAGCGCCCCCCGGCGCCCACCGGCTCGCCCGGCCCGCGCGCGAGGAGGGTGAAGCTCGGGCCCGTGTAGTAGCTCGCGCCGCGCACCTCGCCGAGGTCGAGCGAGAGCCGCGGGCCGAGCCCCGCCGCGTCGAGCCTGCGGACCAGCGCGGCGAGCTCCTTCAGGGACCGCCGCGGCCCCTCGGCCCGGAAGACCGCGCGGGCCTCCTTCAGCACGCCGGCGTCGCCGTAGAGATCCACCGCGCCCTCGAGCCGGCGTCGCACCTCCCGCCCGGCGCCGGCGGCCTCGAGCGCGGCGCGCAGGCCCGCGCCGTCCTTGCGGATCAGGGCCGCCTCGACGTCGTCGCGCGCCTCCTCCGAGAGCTCGGCCAGCGCGGCGCGGGTGAGCGTCACCAGCGACAGCTCGATCTGGAAGTCCTCGAGCCCGGCCCGCTCGAGGGCTCGCGCCGCGAGGGTGATGACCTCGACGTCCGCGTCGCCGTCCGGCTGCCCGATCAGCTCGACGCCGGCCTGCGCGATCTGCCGCGCCTTGCGGGCGCGGCCTCGGCGCTGGCGGATCAGCGAGCCCGCGTACGCGAGCCGCCACGGCGCGGGGAGGTCCTTCAGCTGCGTCGCGACGATGCGCGCGATCTGCGGCGTGATGTCGGGCCGGAGCAGGGCGACCTCGCCGGTGTCCGGGTCGACGAACCGCAAGAGATCGCGACGGTCCAGGGTGTCGAGCCCGCGCTCGATCACCTCGGCGTGCTCGAACGGCGGCGTGGTGACCAGCTGGTAGCCCCACGCGTCGAAGAGGCGCGTGAGCCGGGACGCGAGCTGCGCCCGAGCCGTCGCCTCGGGAGGCAGCAGGTCGCGCATGCCCGCCGGCGGAGCGAGGGGGAAGGTCATGGCCCGCCGAGGTCCTATCGGCCCCTCGGACCACCGTCAACCCGCGCGGTCGGCCGAAGGCCCCCTCGCCGGTGCCCGTGCCCGCGAGCGCGTCGTGCGCACACGCGAGCGGGTTCGAAGCGGGGCAGGTCGGAGGGGCGCGGGTCGGCCTGCTTCGCCGGGGCGGGCACGGGCACGGGCACGGGCACGGGCACGGGAGCCGACCGCTGCGCGGTCGGCTAGGGCGAGAAGCCGTAGCCGCGTCGGCCCGACGACGAGCACTCGGGGTGGCCGCCCTGATCGCCGGGCCAGGAGCTGATGTCGGTGCGGTCGTCGCGGCCGTTGCACCACTGCTGGGTGCCGCCCATCGTCGAGTCGTAGATGAAGTTGTGCATCTGCACGCGGCTGTCGTCGTGGCAGTTGTGGCCGCCGTCGTCGCTGAAGGTGTCGTACGGCGTGCTGCAGGAGCGCAGCGCCCAGTTGGGGTGGTGGTCGTTGACCGCCTCGTAGTACTGGAAGAAGCACTCCCGGCTCATCTCGGTGCCGCAGCGGCCGTGGTTGCAGGTGTTGTGCACGTGCACCCACGCGCTCTCCCAGCGGTAGAGGGCGGTGGAGCTGTGGCGGCCGATCCCGAGCGTGCTGTCGATGCCCGCCTCGTGGAGCGCGAGGTAGTAGTAGCCGCCGCCGAGCTGGTGCGGCGTCGAGTCGTTGCCGCCCTTGTCGCTCCCGTAGGCGACGTCCCCGTCCGCCGGCTCGAGCACGGGCAGGTCCCGCGCCTGGAGCATCTCGTTCATCACCTCGCGCTGCTCCACATACAGGCTGGGCGCCCGCGCGCCGAAGGTGTGCAGGGCGTGGATCTCCGGCTCGTGCGCCGCCGCGCCCTCCGGCCCGAGCTGCTCCGCGATGGCGTCGCGCATGACCGCCGCCGCCTCGCCGGCGAGCTCGAACAGGAGCTGGTTGTCGGTGGCCTCGGGGCGGTCGTCGATCTGCCGCTCGAGGTCGTCGGCCCACGCCGGGTCGAGCCAGCCGTCGCCGCCCTGTTGGCTGTAGAAGATGTAGCCCTGGTCGTCGGTCATGCGCGCGTCGACCTCGAAGTCCGGGGACCGGGAGTCCTGCCGATACTCGGGCGCGGTCGGCTGGCCTCGCAGCGCCTGCAGGTAGATGACCACGTCGCCGCGGCGGTAGGCGAGCGAGAGCCCGCCATCCTCGGCTTGCAGCACCGTCAGCCCCTGCTCGAGCTCGGCCGGCGCCTCGCCGACGCCGTCGACGTCGTTCGCACAGCCCGCCAGGCCCAGCGCCAGGCTGATCAGAAGGCTCCCCAGAAGTCGTGCTCGCATCCCCATCCTCCCGGTGGGCGAAGGAGCAGGACTCGATCCAGGCGGATTCCGACGGACATCGCGGATCCAGCGGGGGTCACCTGTTCAAGAACGAGACGCTAGATCTGTTCAAAATCTAGAATCGGGCACCCTCACGCCCACGCCACGAGCCCGAGGGCGAGCGCCAGCCGGATGGCCCGGTAGGGGCGGTGCACGTCCCGGCTCACCTCCGCCTCGAGGGCGTCGACCACCTCGGGCAGCGGCTTTCGGGCGCGGGCCAGGCTCAGGACCCGCTCGACGTCGCGGGGGAGGGCGTCGGGGGCCGCGGCCCGGGTCCGGACCAGGGAGTCCAGCATGTGCGGCGCGAACGTGTCCTCTTCGAGCCCGGCCTCGAGGCGTCGCTCGATGCCCGCGCTGATCACCCACCAGGGATCGAGGCCGAGGGGGAAGTAGCGATCGGGGGGCTCGGCGCCGTCGTGGAAGTCGGCCGCGCCGGCGTCCCAGGTGAAGAGCTCGAGCAGCTTCTCCTTCACCTGGTCGCTGATGTGCCGGAACAGCTCCACCGGCTCGATCAAGCCGAGCGCGGCCAGGGTGTCGCCGAGCCGCCCGTCGAAGCGCGGCAGGACCGCGAGCGCCATCTCGAGCTCGCCGCGATCGAGGGTCCCGCGCGCCACCAGGAACTCGCCCAGCAGCTCGTGCGGGAGGTTCGAGCTGACGAACTCGGGCACCCCGTCGATGAGGTAGACCTCCTTGCGCACGTCGCCGCGGCGGCAGATCCAGGCGCCGGTGGCCCGGGCGGCGGCCGAGCGCGCCAGCGCGTCGACCAGGCCTCCCCCGGCGATCGGCACGGCGTCGCTGGCGCCCCCGGGCTCGGCCGGGAGGTGGCCGGCCAGCTCGGGCACGTCGGCGAGCTTCCGGGCCGGGGTGCCGCCGATCCGGACCCAGTCGGTCGGCCCGAAGGCGCCGGTGGTGAGGCCCTCCACCAGCTGCGCGAACGTCATCGAGCCCAGCTCCGACCCGTCGGCGCGCACGACCACGTAGTCGTCGAGCGGGGGCTCACGCGTGATCTCGTCTTCGGTCGGGGCGAAGCCCTCCGGGAGGGTCGCCCGGGCGCCGCCGGTCGCGATCGCCACCAGCCCGCCGAGCTCCCCTCGCTTCGCCGCCGCCGGCTCTGCGGCCAGCGCGAGCAGCGCCTTGCGCATCGCGGCCGCGGTCTCGAAGCGCTCGGCCGGGTCTCGCGCCAGCCCGCGCCGCAGCACCTCGACCATGTCGGCCGGCAGCGCGTCCGCCTTCTGATCCAGCGCGCGAAGGTCGGCGTTCCGCACCGCGAGCAGGATCGCCAGCTCGCTCCCGCGCGCGAAGAGCGGCTCGTCGATCAGCAGCTCGGCCGCGACCACCGCGGCGGCGAAGACGTCGCTCCGCCGGTCGCTCTTCTCGCCCCGCACCTGCTCGGGCGAGAGGTAGCCGAGCTTCCCCTTCGTGCGCCCGGCCGCCGCCGCCTGGGGGAAGCGGGATCGGAGCCGCGCCTCGGCGATGCCGAAGTCGGCCAGCTTCACGTCGCCGGCGTCCGAGAGCAGCACGTTCGAGGGGGAGACGTCGCCGTGCACGATCCCGAGCGGTGCGCCGTCGGCCTCGGTGGCCTCGTGCACCGCGTGCAGCCCGGCGAGCAGCTCGGTCACGATGAAGAGCGCGAGCGACGGCGAGAGGGGCTCGCGCTCCATCTTTCGCCAGCGCTGGAAGCGGGCCAGGTCGAGCCCGGGGACCAGCTCGAGCGCGAGGAAGGGCTGGCCGCCCTCGGCGCCGCTGCCGAGCACGCGGACCACGTTCGGGTGCTCGACCAGGGCGGCGAGGCGCGCCTCCTCCTCGAACATGCGGCCCGCGCCGGGCTCGGCCGCGATGTGCGGCAGCATGCGCTTGATGACCACGACCCGATCGGCCCCGGCCGTCCGCGGCTCGATCGCCCGGAAGACCTCGGCCATGCCGCCGACGGCGAGCCGCTCCACGAGCGTGAAGCTCGCGAAGCGGGTGTTGGGGGCGGGCGCGGGCGGCGGCCCCGGCGGCTGGCTCGGGCGCACCCGGACAGGATACGTGGACTGCGATCGTTCGGCGATTTCGCGGCGCTTGCCGCGCCGAGGGGCCGCTCCCATCCTCGGGCCCATGGCGGATCCGCGATCGCGCGAGGGGCACCGATACGGCACGACGGAGATCGTCGCGTGGCTCGACGCGCGGCACGCCGGCCACGACGCGCCGCTCGCCGCCGCCTTCGCGGCCCACGAGCGCCACGGGCTCCCTTCGATCCAGGTGGCGCCCTCCGAGGGCCGGCTGCTCGGGGTGCTCGCGCGCCTGATCGGGGCGCGGCGCGCGGTCGAGATCGGCACGCTCGCCGGGTACTCGGCGATCCATCTGGCCCGGGGGCTGGGGGAGGGCGGTCGCCTCTGGACCCTCGAGAGCGAGCCCGAGCACGCGGCGATCGCCCGGGCGAACCTGGCCGACGCCGGCCTCGCGGAGCGGGCCACGGTGGTCGAGGGCGACGCGGTCGACCGGCTCGACGAGCTGGGCGCCGAGGGCCCCTTCGACCTGGTCTTCCTCGACGCGGACAAGGGCCGCTACGACCGCTACGGGGACTGGGCGTTCGCGAACCTGCGCCCGGGGGGCCTGCTGCTCGCGGACAACGTCTACTTCTTCGGGCGGCTGCTCGACGCGGACGACGCCGAGGCGGCCGCGATGCGCCGCTTCCACGAGCGGGCGGCCGAGCGCTTCGAGGGCACCGTCGTGCCGACGCCCGACGGGCTCTTCCTCGGCCTGAAAACGCCTTGACCCTCCCGCGAGAATCCGGGATATACGGCCCCGCCGAGCTTCCCCTCCCGCCCCTGTCGCACGGGCCTTGACGTGCCGGGGCTTGGACCCTACCGCCCGCCCGCATTTTCCATTCGGCTCGAGAGCGCGTGAGAGAGCGCTCCTCGGACCGTCCGCGAGAGAGGCTCGTTCGGAGTGAGCATGTCGACTGCGCCCAGCACACGGTACCGGGGGGTATCGCCCGGCCGGGGTGCGTCCGTCGACGCCGCGCTGATGACCGACGGGGCAGCGATGGACGGGGCGCCGGAGGACGGCGGCGGGCGCCGCAGCTGGCGCTGGATCGGCGGCCTCGCGCTGCTGATCCCGGCCGCCTGGGCCCTCTGGACGATCGTGTCGCCGCTCCTCGCGCCGGCCGGCGCGGCCCTCGGGCCGGTGCGCGGCGTGCGCCTCGGCATGGGCGCGGCGCAGGTCCGCGATCGCCTCGTGACGGGCGCGCCCGGAGATTTTCGGTCCGAGGTGATGGGCGAGGACTACGCCCTGACCTGGCGCCCGAGCGGCGCGCCGGCCGAGCTGAAGGCGGCTCGGCTGGAGCTGCACCTCGGCCAGCTGGTCGCCGTGCGGCTGACCCTGGACCCCGCGGCCCCGGAATCACGGGGCCCGGACTTCGAGATTTCGAACGCCTCGGTGCTGACGCGGACGCGCGGCGACGAGGCGGTGGAGCTGACGTGGTTGGCGCGGAGCTGCCCCACCCACGCCGGCGAGGTGAGGCGCTTGATCGAGGAGCATTCGCAACGCTGAGGGACGACTCGGATCGAGGTTGTCGGCAGTCACCGACCGAAGTATATGGGCCGCCGCTCCACTACCACGGAGCGTCCGGTCTCCGGAGCCTCCCCGGGCGCGTGCGCCCTGGGCTCCACGGTCGCCCGACCCCACGGTCCCCCGCGACTCTCAGCTGAACCGAACGAGCGAGACATGCAGATATTTCCCAAGTCGCTCAACTACCTCCCGCTGGTCGCGGCGCTCGGCGTGGCCATCGGAGGCGGCGTCGCCACGTTCGTGGTCGTCTACTACTTCTCCCCCCGCAACCTGCAGGTCGGCTACGCGCCGGAGCAGCCGGTGCCGTACAGCCACCGCCTCCACGCGGGCCAGCTCGGCATGGACTGTCGGTACTGCCACTCGAACGTCGAGCGCTCGCACGAGGCGATGGTGCCGCCCACGCAGACCTGCATGGGTTGCCACAGCCTGGTGAAGACCGACTCGGCGCGGCTGGCGCCGGTCCGGGAGAGCTGGGAGACGGGTGACCCGATCGAGTGGGTGCGCGTGCACAACATCCCCGACCACGCGTACTTCGCTCACGACGTCCACCTCTCCGCCGGCGTCGGCTGCGTCAGCTGCCACGGGCGGGTGGACGAGATGGAGGTCGTCTCGGTCCAGACCCCGCTGAGCATGGGCTGGTGCCTCGACTGCCACCGAAACCCCGGGGAATACGAGAACCCGGACGGGACCGTCGGCGCCATTCGCCCGCTGTCCCGCATCACCGACCTGGACTGGTCGCCGGAAGAAGCCTCCGAGGCGGAGCGCACGGAGATGGAGGGCCTGATGGCCCGCGCCGTGCCGCCCGAGAACTGCGCTGGGTGCCACCGATGAGCAAGCGACTGCCGTTTTCGTTGCCGACCGTAGGCGATGACCGTCCCCCGATCTGGAGGACGCTCGATCAGAAGCGCGCGCCCGAGAAGGCCGCGCTCGAGGCCACCGAGGAGAAGGGCGTCCAGGCGCCGAACCTCGTGCAGACCGACAGCCTCGTCTCCCGCCGGCGCTTCATGCAGGTGGGCGGCGCGACCGCCGCGGCGGTGGGGCTGAGCGGCTGCCTCCGCCGACCGGTCGAGCAGATCCTCCCCTACACGCGGGCCCCGGAGTACTCGCTCCCGGGCATGCCGCTCCACTTCGCCACCGCGGTCAGCCACCGCGGCGAGGCCTTCGGCCTGCTGGTCGAAAGCCACGAGGGGCGCCCGACCAAGATCGAGGGCAACCCGGAGCACCCGGCGAGCGCCGGGGCGACGGACGCCGCGCTGCAGGCCAGCATCCTCGACCTCTACGACCCCGATCGCCCCGGTAAGCTCTACCGCGGCGCGGGCGAGAGCCGCGAGGCCGCGACCTGGGCCGACTTCGACGCCTGGTGGCGCGAGAAGGCCGACGCGCTCGGCGCGGGCGAGGGCCTCCGGGTCCTGGTGCCGCCGACCGACTCCCCCAGCTTCATGCGCGCGCGCGCCGCGTTCATGCAGCGCTTCCCGCAGGCGCGGGTCCACACCTGGAGCGCGGTCGGCGCCGACGCGGCCCGCGGCGGCGCGGAGCAGGCCTTCGGGCAGCGGCTCGACGCCCTCGTGGACTACGCCCGCGCTCGGGTCGTCCTCGCGGCCGACTGCGACTTCCTCGGCAACGAGCCGCGCGCCAACCGCGCGCAGCGCCTCTTCGCCGAGGGCCGCCGCATCACCGGCCCGGGCGACGAGATGAACCGGCTCTACGCGGTCGAGGGCACGCTCTCGCTGACCGGCATGAGCGCCGATCACCGCCTGCGCCTCGCGCCGTCCCAGGTGGACCGCTACCTGCGCGCGCTCGCGGCGCGGCTCGCGTCCGAAGGCGTCAGCCTCCCCGGCGGCGTCGGTGAGGCGGTCCGCGGCGTGACCGTCGAGGGCGTCCCGGTCGAGTGGGTGAACGCGGTCGCGGCCGACCTGATGGAGAACCGCGGGCGGAGCGCGGTGGTCGTGGGCTCCGGCCAGCCGGCCCACGTGCACGCTCTGGCCCACGCCATCAACGCCGGCCTCGGCAACCTCGGCACCACGGTGCAGCTCTTCCCGGTCGTCGACGCCGAGGCGTCCGACAGCCTGGCGAGCCTCACCGAGCTCGTCACCGCGATGCGCGGCGGCGACGTCGACACCCTGTTCGTCTTCGGCGGCAACCCCGTCTACGACGGCCCGGGCGACGTCGACTTCGCGGGCGCGATGGGGAGCGTCGAGACGGTCGTCCGCCTCGGCACCCACGACGACGAGACGAGCCGGGCGGCGGCCTGGTTCCTCCCGATGGCGCACCCGCTCGAGAGCTGGGGCGACCACCGCTCGATCGACGGCACCCTCTCGGTGCAGCAGCCGCTCATCGCGCCCCTGCGCGGCGGCCGCTCCGACGCCGAGATGATGGCGCTGCTCGGCGGCATCCGGGCCTGGCGCGGCTACCACCTGGTGCGCAACACGCTGCGCGAGCAGGTGGGCGCGGCGGGGCTCGACCGCACCTGGCGCGCGGCGCTGCACCGCGGCGTGGTCCCCGGCCTCGCGCCGGTCTCGCCCGCTACCGGCGGCCTGACCGGTGACGTCGCGGGCGCGCTCCGCGAGAACGCGCCGGCCTCGGCCGAGGGCTGGGAGGCGGTGTTCATCCCGTCCTACCAGACCGGCGACGGCGCCCAGGCCAACAACGCCTGGATGCTCGAGCTGCCCGATCCCGTCACCAAGATCGTCTGGGACAACGCGGCCTACGTGAGCCCGGAGAGCGCGCGTCAGCTCGGCGTCGAGACCGGCGACATGCTCACCGTCTCTCGCGAGGGCGCGGGCGAGGTCACCATCCCGGCGTTCATCCTCCCGGGCCACGCCGACCAGGTCGTCACCCTGCCGCTCGGCTACGGCCGCACGGCCGCGGGCCGGCACGGCAACGAGGTCGGGTTCGACGTGAACCCGGCGCGGTCCAGCGACGGGCTCGGCTTCGCGCGGGTCACCGTGCGCAAGGCGTCGGGCACCCACGAGGTCGTGCAGACCCAGGACCACCACTCGATGGAGGGCCGCCCGCTCGCCATCGACGCGAACCTGGCGCAGTACCGCGAGCAGCCGAACTTCGCGCAGTGGCGGGAGCCGACCCCGAGCACCAGCCCGCTCTGGACGCAGGTCGACTACTCCGAGCCCCTGTACCCGGCGCAGGGCGGCAAGAGCTACTCGCTCGTGCCGGAGGCTCTGCCGCCGCGTGAGGGCGCGCCGCCTCGCTACAAGTGGGCGATGGCCATCGACCTGACGACGTGCACGGGCTGCAGCGCCTGCGTCATCGCCTGTCAGGCCGAGAACAACATCCCGATCGTCGGGAAGTTCCAGGTCGCGATGGGCCGCGAGATGCACTGGATGCGCCTCGACCGCTACTTCATCGGCGACGACGAGAACGAGCCGCAGGTCGCGCTCCAGCCGGTCGCCTGCCAGCACTGCGAAGAGGCGCCGTGTGAGAACGTCTGCCCGGTCGCGGCGACGGTCCACACCCCCGAGGGCCTCAACGTGATGGCCTACAACCGCTGCATCGGCACCCGGTACTGCATGAACAACTGCCCCTACAAGGTGCGGCGGTTCAACTTCCTCGACTTCCACGGCGAGGTGCCGGAGCTGAAGAAGATGCAGCACAACCCGAACGTCACCGTGCGGATGCGCGGTGTCATCGAGAAGTGCAGCTACTGCGTGCAGCGCATCCAGACCGCCCGGATCCACGCGCGGACGGAGACCACGGTCGACTCCGACGGTGAGATCCACGAGCGCCGCATCCAGGACGGCGAGGTCACCCCGGCCTGCGCGCAGGCCTGCGCGAGCGAGGCGCTGATCTTCGGCGACCTCAACGACACCGAGTCGCGGGTGCATCGATGGGTGCACATGGACCGGCAGTACAAGCTGCTCGCGTCCGTGGGCGCGCAGCCCCGCACCACCTACGTGGGCAAGATTCGCAACCCGAATCCGGAGATGGTCTGATGGCGTACAACGAGCCCATCACCGAGCTCGGAGAGGGGACCCTCGTCTCGAAGGGGACCAGCTTCCGAGAGATCACCGAGATCGTCAGCAAGGTCACGGAGCAGAAGGCTCCCCGTGGCTGGTGGATCCTCTTCGGCATCAGCGCGACGTTCACCGCCGTCCTCGGCGCGACCGTCGGCTACCTGGTGTGGACCGGCATCGGCGTGTGGGGCAACAACAGCCCCGTCGCCTGGGCCTGGGACATCACCAACTTCGTCTGGTGGATCGGCATCGGTCACGCCGGGACCCTGATCTCGGCGGTCCTCTACCTGTTCCGACAGTACTGGCGGACGGCGATCAACCGCTTCTCGGAAGCGATGACGATCTTCGCCGTCATCTGCGCGCTCCTGTTCCCCACGATTCATACGGGCCGGCCGTGGTTCATCTACTACCCGCTGCCGATCCCGAACTCGATGAACATGTGGCCGAACTTCAAGAGCCCGCTGCTGTGGGACGTGTTCGCGGTGAGCACGTACTTCACGGTGTCGCTGCTCTTCTGGTACGTCGGCCTCATCCCGGACTTCGCGACGCTGCGTGACCGCGCGACGCACAAGGTCCGCCGCTGGATCTACGGCTTCCTCGCCCTCGGCTGGCGCGGCAGCAACCGGCACTGGAGCAACTACGAGCGCTCCTACCTGATCCTGGCCGCGCTCAGCACGCCGCTCGTGCTCTCGGTGCACTCGGTCGTCTCCTTCGACTTCGCGACCTCGGTCGAGCCCGGCTGGCACACCACCATCTTCCCGCCGTACTTCGTCGCCGGCGCCGTCTTCAGCGGCTTCGCGATGGTGATGACGCTCCTGCTCATCGCGCGGACCGTCTACGGCCTGCACGACCTGGTGCGCATCCGCCACCTCGAGCTGATGAACAAGATCATGCTCACCACGGGGAGCCTGGTCGGGTACGCGTACGCGATGGAGTTCTTCATCGCCTGGTACTCCGGCAACCCCTACGAGCGCTACGTCTTCATCAACCGCGCGACGGGCGACTACTGGTGGGCCTACTGGTCGATGATCACCTGCAACGTGATCAGCCCGCAGCTCTTCTGGTTCAAGAAGCTGCGCCGCTCGATCCCGGTGATGTTCGTGGTCTCGATCATCATCAACATCGGCATGTGGTTCGAGCGCTTCGTCATCATCGTGACGTCGCTGCACAACGACTACCTGCCCAGCGCGTGGGGCAACTTCAGCCCGACGCTCTTCGACATCACCACCTTCCTGGGCTCCCTCGGTCTCTTCTTCACGGCCTTCCTGCTCTTCCTGCGCTGGATGCCGATGATCGCCATCGCGGAGGTGAAGATGGTCATCCCCGAGGCGGACCCGCACTACCACCCGGAAGGTGGCCACGGTCACGACGGCTCCCCGCACCAGATGGACGAGGAGCACGACGCTGCGACCGCCGAGGCGACTCCCAAGGCGAAGGCCGACGAGGAGGAGGAGTGACGATGGCTGCGGAAACCGAGAGCGCTCCCGTCGAGGCGCGCCCCCTCATCTACCTCGCCGAGTACGACAGCCCGGCGGACGTGATGCACGCCGCCGAGGCGGTCCGTGACGCCGGCTACAAGCGCTGGGACGTGCACACGCCGTTCCCCGTGCACGGCATGGACGGCGCCATGGGCCTCAAGGACTCGGCCGTCGGCTGGATCGTCCTGGCGATGGGCCTCACCGGCTGCACCACGGCGTTCCTGCTGATGTGGTGGACCAACGGCATCGACTACCCGATCGTCATCGGCGGCAAGCCGGGCTTCAGCCTGCCCTCGATGATCCCGGTCATGTTCGAGCTGACCATCCTCCTCAGCGCCTTCGGCGCGGTCTTCGGGATGCTGGGCATCAACCAGCTCCCGAAGCATCACCACCCCGTGTTCTATTCGGAGCGCTTCGAGCGCTGCTCGGACGACAAGTTCTTCATCTCGATCGAGGCGGCCGACGAGGAGTTCGACCTCGAGGAGACGCGCTCGCTGCTCGAGGGGACGCACCCGACCCACATCGAGCTCATCCAGGAGGAGACGAGCTGATGCGTACGCTCATCCTTTTGCCCGTGCTCGCGGGCGTGGCGCTGTCGGTGGGCTGCCAGGGGCAGACCTCCGAGGCTCCGCCCATCGTGCCCATCCGCAACATGCACGAGGTCCCGCGGTACGACCCGCAGGAGCCGAGCCCCTACTTCGAAGACGGCCGCGCCATGCGCCCGCCGGTGGAGCACACCGTCGCGCGCGAGATGGTCGTCGACCAGGTGCTCGATCAGGGCGTCCAGGAGGACGGCTCCTACGTGATGACCATCCCGGAGGCGGCGGTCGAGTCGTTCGGCGGGATGGAGCAGCTCCTCGCGCGCGGTGAGCAGCGGTACGGCGTGTACTGCGTGCCCTGCCACGGCGGGCTCGGAGACGGTAACGGCATGGTCCCGGAGTACTCCGGCGTCGGCTCCATCCGGCCGCCGACCTTCCACGACGACCGCATCCGCCACATGGCCGACGGACAGCTCTACGCGACGATCCGCAACGGCATCCGGAACATGCCCGCCTACCGCGCGAACATCCCGGTGAACGATCGCTGGGCCATCGTGAGCTACGTTCGCGCGCTTCAACTCAGCCAGATGGACGGCCGGACCGCCGCCCTCTCGCCGGAGAGCGACCGATGAGCAAGAAGGAAGTCGCCAGCAAGAAGCCGACGTACCGGATCACGGCGGACGGCCCCTGGGCCAACGCCTGGAAGATCGCGGCCGTCGTCGGCCTGGTCGGCGCGGCGGGGTGCGCGTTCGGCGCGATGAACGACCCGCACCGCTTCGCGTTCTCGTGGCTGTTCGCCTTCATGACCTTCCTCGCGGTGGGTCTGGGCGGCCTGTTCTTCGTGCTCGGTCAGCACCTGACCGGGGCCGGGTGGGGCGTCAGCCTCCGCCGCACGAGCGAGTTCCTGCTCAGCGGCCTCCCGGTCTTCCTCATCCTCTTCGTGCCGATCGCCCTCAACATCGACCAGCTCTACCCGTGGGCCCAGCACGGCCACGGCGCCGAGCACGGCGAGGAGCACGGCGAAGAGCACGGCGAAGAGCACGGCGAAGAGCACGACCACGGCGAGCACGGGAGCCTGCTCGACCTCGGCGGCACCGCGCACGCGCAAGACGGCGACCACGGAGCCCACTCGGTCGACGTGCGCGAGCCCTACGACCTGCGCCCCGGGCAGTACGAAGAGGACGCGCACGCGGCGCCCGAAGGGGAGGGGCACCACACCCCCGAGCACGCCCTGCACGGGCGGATCATCGAGGAGAAGCTGCCGTTCCTGAACCACGGCTTCTTCCTCATCCGCGCCGGCATCTACTTCCTCTGCTGGATCCTGCTCGCGTACCTCTTCTTCACCTGGTCGACGCGTCAGGACAAGGAGAAGGGCCTCGAGCTCACCAAGAAGATGCAGAAGTTCGCGCCCGCCGCGACCTTCATCTTCGGCCTCTCGCTCACCTTCGCGGCGTTCGACTGGACGATGTCCCTCGAGCCCAGCTGGTACTCGACCATCTTCGGCGTCCAGTACTTCTCGGTGAGCGCGGTCATCGGCCACGCGGTCATCATCCTCATCACCATGAGCCTCCGTAAGAGCGGGCTCATCGGCGACGCCATCAACGTCGAGCACTTCCACGACATGGGGAAGCTGCTCTTCGGGTTCGTGGTGTTCTGGGCGTACATCAGCTTCTCGCAGTTCATGCTGATCTGGTACGCGGGCATCCCCGAGGAGGCGACCTACTTCCACCTGCGCTGGTGGGGCGGCGGCGGCTTCATGCAGCTGAGCATCCTGCTCGTGCTCGCCGGCTTCGTCGTGCCCTTCTTCGTGCTGATCTCCCGCAACACCAAGCGCCGCCTCCCGGTGCTGGCGTTCGGCGCGGCCTGGGTCGCGGTCATGCACGTGCTCCAGGAGTACTGGATCGTGATGCCCTACGCCGAGCAGACGGGGCTCATCGAGACGAGCCTCCGCCTGCACTGGCTCGACTTCGCCGCGCTCTTCGCCGTCGGCGGCATCTACCTGGCGGTCGTGTTCTGGAACATGACCCGTTACCCGCTCGTGCCGGTGGGCGACCCCCGCCTGGACCGCGCGCTCCACTTCGAAGTGGTCTGAGGACAACGATGGACGACACGCCCCCCAGGAACCGGCTCATCGCGTTCTACTCGCTGCTCGCGGTGGGCACGCTGATGGTGCTCAAGCCGGCGTTCGACTCCTACTACGACCGGATGTACGACCGCGCGGTCGACGACCGGCTCGCCAGCTACAACGACCGGACCATCGTGGCCGAGCGTGACGTGGCGCCGCTCTCGCAGCGCGAGGCGGAGTGGGAGACGTCGCTCTCCAGCGGCTCGATGCCGATCGACCGCGCGATGGCGCAGATCGCGCAGCGCGGCCGCACGGGTATCCCGCAGATCGCCCCGCAGGCCACGGCCGAGCAGAACATGGACGCGCTCAACGGCTGGTCGGAGAGCCCGAACCCGGACGCGCCGGCCGCCAACCCCGCGGCGGAGACGCCCGAGGAGAGCGAGCCGATGGAGATGGGCGTCGAGGACGGCGTCGATCCCGGCATCGAGCCCGGCGACGCCGGCGACGAGGCCCCCGAGGACTCGGTCGAGCCGGAAGAGACGGTCGAGCCGACCGAAGCGCCCGCTCCGCCCCCGACCCGACGTGCGCCCCCCTCGCCGCAGGGTGACGCTGACCCCACCGACTGACCTGGGTTTCACCCCCCCGGATCCCCCACCATGCGCCGTCTGCTTCACACGACCGTGCTCGCCTTCGCCCTCTTCGGGCTGGCGTCGCAGTCCGTCGTGACGACGGCGCAGGTGAACGCGAACGCGCCGCCCGGCCTCGAGAACGTCGGGGTGGAGGAGCAGCTCGACAGCCGCATCCCCACCGACCTCGTCTTCCGCAACCACGAGGGCGAGCGGGTCCGCCTGGGCTCGCTGATCCGCGGCGACCGCCCGGTGCTCGTGAACCTCGTCTATCACACGTGCCCGAGCTTCTGCTCGCTCGTGCTGGACGGGACCCTGGCCGCGCTGGGCACCCAGCCCTGGACGGTGGGCGACGAGTTCGACGTCATCACCGTGAGCATCGACCCCCGGGACACGCCGGAGGTCGCGGCCGACAAGCGCCGGCGCATGCTCTACCAGTACGGGCGCGAGGGAGCCGAGGAGGGCTGGCACTTCCTGGTGGCCGAGCGCGCCCTCTCGGAGGACCAGGTCATCGCCGAGCAGGCGAGCTATCCCGCCGCCGAGCGCCTCGCGGACGCCCTGGGCTTCCGCTACCAGTGGATGCCGCGACAGCGTCAGTTCGCCCACCCGGGCGTGCTCATGATGCTCACCCCGGAGGCGCGGATCGCCCGCTACCTCTACGGCCTCGAGTACGACTCGAACGACGTCCGCCTCGGCCTCCTCGAGGCCTCCGAGGGGCGCAGCGTCTCCAGCGTGGAGGCGGTGATCCTCTACTGCTATCAGTACGACGCGTCCGCGCAGGGCTACACGCTGGTGGCCTGGCGCGTGATGCAGATCGGCGGCGCGCTCACCGCGCTCTGCCTCGGACTCTTTCTCTTCTTCTTCTGGCGTCGCGAGCTCAAGAAGCGCCGTGACGCCCGGACCGAACGGTCCAACCCGGACCCCGATCCCATCGCTGCGAATGCATGAGAGCTGACTGATGGACGAGCAGGAATACGCAGACGCGACCATCCAGCTGCCGGAGCAGGCATCGACCCTCGCTCCCGCGGTGGACTCGCTCTACTACGACATCTACTGGATCAGCGTCGTCTTCTTCGTGGCCATCGTCGGCGCGATGGTCTGGTTCGCCTGGAAGTACCGGCGACGCAAGGGCGTGAAGAGCAAGCCCCCGGGCCACGCGACGGCGCTCGAGCTCTTCTGGACGTTCTCGCCGCTGATCTTGCTGGCGTACATGTTCCACCAGGGCTTCGACGGCTACATGGCGATGGTCATCCCGCCCGAGAACGCGATCACCATTCGCGCCCGGGCGTACAAGTGGCGCTGGGAGTTCGAGCAGCCCAACGGGATGACCGAGGGCCGCCTCGTGGCGCCGGTGAACCAGCCGGTCCGCATGGTGATGGCGTCGGTGCCGAACGGCCCGAACCCCGAGGACGCCGCGGTGCTCCACTCCTTCTTCATCCCGTCCTTCCGGGTGAAGCGCGACGTGGTGCCCGGCATGTACACCTCGCTGTGGTTCGAGGCGACCCGTGAGGGCACCTTCCAGATCTACTGCACCGAGTACTGCGGCACCGGTCACTCGCGCATGCTGAGCGAGATCGAGGTCGTCTCGCAGGAGGCCTACCGCGAGTACCTCCAGCGCGGCCCGAGCTGCCCGGACGACATCGAGGAGGACTGGCAGTGGGGCCAGCAGCTCTTCGCGAGCAACGGCTGCCCGGCCTGCCACAACGTGGGCGAGGGCCAGGGGCGCCTCGTCGGCCCGAACCTCTACAACGTCGCCGGGACCATGCAGCCGCTCGAGGGCGGCGGGCAGGAGATGGCGAACGCGGAGTACATCCGCACCTCCATCGTGCAGCCCCAGGAGCACATCGTGGAGAGCTACACCGCGGCGGCGATGCCCGCGTTCAACCTGCCCGAGTCGCAGCTGGACGCCCTCGTCGCCTACCTGGCGCACATCTCGAGCGAAGGCAGCAGCCTCGAAGTTCCGGCGCAGTGCGGCGAGGCCGCCGCGGCGGAGGAGTGAGACGATGACGGTCGAAGCAGGAACGCATCTCCCTGGCGAGGGCGACCACGCCCACGACGACGCCAACTACATCGAGGGCGCCAAGGGCGTGATGAGCTGGCTCATCACCCTCGATCACAAGCGCATCGGGATGATGTATCTCGGCGCGATCCTCCTGAACTTCTTCGTCGGCGGCGTCTTCGCGCTGCTCGTGCGCACCGAGCTGCTCACGCCCGGCGAGACGATCATGGGCGCGGACGCCTACAACAAGGTGTTCACGCTCCATGGCGCCATCATGGTGTTCCTGTTCATCATCCCGTCGGTCCCGGCGGCGATCGGCAACTTCTTCTTGCCGATCATGCTGGGGGCGAAGGACGTCGCGTTCCCGCGGCTGAACCTGATGAGCTTCTACGTCTACGTGGTGGGCGCGGCGTTCGCGATCTTCAGCATCGTGGACAACAGCGTCGACACGGGCTGGACCTTCTACACGCCGTACAGCCAGACCACGAGCACCTCGGTGCTCGCGATGACCCTCGCGGTCTTCATCCTCGGCTTCAGCTCGATCCTGACGGGCGTGAACTTCGTGGCGACGGTGCACAAGCTCCGCGCGCCCGGCCTGCACTGGAAGCGGCTGCCCCTCTTCATCTGGGGCATCTACGCGACGAGCGTCATCCAGGTGCTCGCGACCCCGGTCCTCGCCATCACGCTCTTCCTGCTGATGATGGAGAAGGTGCTGACCATCGGCATCTTCGACCCGCGGCTCGGCGGCGACCCGGTGCTCTTCCAGCACTTCTTCTGGTTCTACTCGCACCCGGCCGTCTACATCATGATCCTGCCGGGCATGGCGATCGTGAACGAGATCATCGCCACCTTCAGCCGGCGCCCGATCTTCGGCTACATGTTCGTCGCGATGAGCTCGGTCGCGCTCGCGCTCCTCGGCTTCCTCGTGTGGGGTCACCACATGTTCGTCGCCGGCATGAGTGAGTACGCGACGATGGTCTTCAGCGCGCTGACCTTCCTCGTCGCCATCCCCTCGGGCGTGAAGGTCTTCAACTGGGTGGCCACCCTCTACGACGGCTCGGTGAGCTTCCAGTCGCCGATGCTCTACGGCCTCGCCTTCATCGTGCTGTTCACCATCGGCGGTCTGACCGGCCTCTTCCTCGGCACGCTCAGCGTCGACGTGCACCTCCACGACACCTACTTCGTGGTCGCGCACTTCCACTACGTCATGGTCGGCGGCACCGTCATCGGCTTCGTCGGCGGCCTCCACTACTGGTGGCCGAAGATGACCGGGAAGCTTTACGACGAGATGCTCGCGAAGATCGCGTTCGTCTTCGTCTTCGTCGGCTTCAACATGACCTTCCTGACCCAGTTCGTGCTGGGCAGCCAGGGCATGCCGCGCCGCTACTACGACTACCTCGACCACTTCCAGCCCCTGCACGGCTTCAGCTCGGCGGGCTCCTACGTGCTCGGCGTCGGCTTCCTCATCATGGGCTTCATGTTCATCAAGTCCCTGATGAGCGGGAAGAAGGCGCCGCCGAACCCGTGGGGCAGCGCCGGCTTCGAGTGGATGACGGCGTCGCCGCCGCTCATGCACAACTTCCACCACACCCCGATCATCAGCCGGGGCCCGTACGACTACCACCTCGCCACCGAGGAGGAGCTCTTCGACGGCTTCCCCGAGGAGATGCCGGAGTTCGAGCACGCCTCCCGTGGTACCGAGGAGCACGCGACGGAGGGCAGCGCCTCCGCCGAAACCGAGATGGAAGAGAAGGCCGAGGCCGACTCGCGGGACGAAGAGGAGTGATCGGGCGCTGACCCGACCCCTCGTCAATCGCAGAAGGAAGAACGACGCGATGTCCACCGCAACCGAACACGGCGAGCACGAGCACGAGTCCTGGCTCGCCCACCACTTCGAGACGCCGGTTCAGCAGTTCGAGTCGGCGAAGCTCGGGATGTGGCTCTTCCTCGCGCAGGAAGTGCTCTTCTTCTCCGGCCTCTTCGTCGCCTACGGCGTCTTCCGGTCGAACTACCCGGACGCCTTCGAGGCGGGGTCGGCGCAGCTGGACCGCATCATCGGCGGCTTCAACACCTGCGTCCTGCTCGTGAGCTCGTTCACGGCGGCGATGGCGGTGCACTCCGCGCAGATGGGTGATCGCAAGCAGACGTCGGTGCACCTGATCATCACGATCCTGTGTGCCTTCGGGTTCCTGATCATCAAGTACTTCGAGTACTCGGCGAAGTTCGACCACGGCCTCCTGCCGGGCGAGTTCTTCCACCCGCACCACAACCCGGACGGCACGCTCCACGAGATCCAGCCCTGGATCGACGGCGCGACCACCGTCACGGCGTTCCCCCCGAAGACGCACGTCTTCTTCGGCATCTACTTCGTCCTGACCGGCCTCCACGGCGTGCACGTGGCGATCGGCATCGGCGTCCTCGCCTGGATCCTCTACCGGAACGCCCGGGGCGAGTTCACCAAGGACTACTGGACTGCGGTCGACATCGCGGCGCTCTACTGGCACCTCGTCGACCTGGTCTGGATCTACCTCTTCCCGCTGCTCTACCTCATCTAGAGAGAACGATGGCCGATCACAGCGAACACGCAGCGAAGGACGGCTACGTCCACGTTCACGTCCACCCGTGGAAGTTCTACGCGGGCATCCTCGGCGCGCTCATGTTCCTCACCGTCGTCACGGTGGCGGCGAGCTACGTGGACATCGACGGCTTCCTCGCCCTGGGCGGTGAGGTCGAGGGCGTCGGCATGTGGAACCTCATCGTCGCGATCCTCATCGCGACGATGAAGGCCTCCCTGGTCGTGCTCTTCTTCATGCACCTCAAGGACGACTCGCGCTTCAACGCGCTGGTCTTCGTCGGGTCGCTCCTCTTCGTGGGCGTCTTCTTCGCCTACACGATGAACGACACCGGCACCCGCGGCGCCACCGGCGACCGCTACAACGGCGTGCACATCGACCCGGACACCGGCGAGCGGGCCCCCGGCGGCATCCCGGCGCCGATCCCCGGTCAGGTCCTCGAGCCCGGCATGGCGGCGCCCGAGGGCGCGGACGCCCACGGCGGCGAGGCGGGCGGCGAGGCGGAGGCCGAGGAGCCCGGCGAGGCGGCCGAGGCTCCGGTGGTGGAGGCGGCCGACGTGGCGCCCGAGGCCGACGCCGACGGTGTGGACGAGGACTCGGTCCAGGCCGAGGTGGTCGAGGAGGCGGCGGACGAGCCGCAGCTCGAGGCCGCCGACCTGCCCGAGGAGGCCGAGGAGGCGCGCGAGCCGGGCCCCGACACCGAGACGCCGACCGAGTCGAGCGACCCGGTCGAGTAGCGATGCGTCTCCACCAGGCCGACGCGCTCACGAGGCTGGCCCTCGTCGCGTCGGCCTTCTTCATTCCGTCGTGCCAGTGCGAGGGCGGCCCCCGCCAGCCGCTCGCCGAGGTGCCCACGATCGCGTACCCCGAGGCCTGCGCGGGGGAGGGCGAACTGGAGCTCGAGCGCACGCTGCGCTCGGGGCCGGACATGCGCGAGCCCAACGTGGTCGAGCGCTTCGAGCTCCGGCGCGCCGGCGCCTGTCGCGTCCTCCGGGTGCGGCAGGAGTGGCCGCTCGGCACCGCCGACGTCGACGTGGCCTACGACGCCGACGGGCTCCCGCTCCGGGTGTGGAAGCGCACCACCATGCCCGACGCGCAGAGCCCGGTGGGGCACCGCGACCTGCGGGTCTTCGACCTGACCCGCGAGCCGGTCGAGCTCGCGCGACGCGGACCGACCGGCGAGCGGCGGGGCGAGACCCTGCGCGGCGCGCGCCCTCGCGTGGTCATCGCCCCCGGTCGCGGGCTGCTCACCGCCTGGATCCAGCGCGCCTCGCTCGACGTCGGCGAGCGCCTCCGCGAGAGCGCCCTCGACGTGCGCGAGCCGCTCGCGGTGATCCGGGACGTCACCCTCCAGCGCGAGCCGGACCAGGAGGTCGAGGGGCTCGGGCGGGTGCGCGTCTACACCATCTACGGTCGCGAGCCGGTCTTCACCGACGCGAACGACGTCATCGTCGGCGACATGTTCGGCCTGCGCGACGCCAGCCGCCTCGAGGGCTCGCTCCCGGACCCCATGCCCGACCCCGGCCCCTTCGACCCCACCACGAGTCCCTGAGTCTTGGGGGGGGGGGTGGTGGAAACCAACC